>Ga0302140_10003815_pt1 | contig 19245 bp, 15 predicted proteins | sample I_Bog_E1_1_FD_202095 | JGI IMG/M metagenome (GOLD analysis project Ga0302140, IMG submission 202095) | Peat permafrost microbial communities from Stordalen Mire near Abisko, Sweden - I_Bog_E1_1 | ecosystem: Environmental > Terrestrial > Soil > Wetlands > Peat | place: Sweden: Abisko, Stordalen... | reverse complement strand
TATCAATGACCTCATTGTCTTTCATTATTTTTAATGAGCCGTTTCCATATATTTTTAAATCTGAATCATGTTGCTCAAGTTTATTTTTTCTTCTCGTATTTCATTGAGTTTAACATCTTTCCTTATTGAAATTTTCTTTATTAATTTTTCCAACTTCTCAATTTCCTTTTCCCTTTGACCTAATTTATCAAAATCAGTTTTTTCCAATTCAGTTAATCTTGCTAACTCTAAATCCAATAGTTGGTTGTTTTGTGGGATCAAATTTGTTTTATCTGACGCAAATTTATTTTTGAATCCTTCCAAAACCTTCATTTCTTCCTTTAGTTTCTGATTGAAAGAGTCAATAGATGATCCCTTCTTTCTGTTGAAATTCCTTTATTCCCAAACCTCGAGCAAAGAAATTTATTGAGTCATTATACAGGAATTTCAAACTTCTGGCGTATTTATAGCATAATTGTCGATCACTTTGATCACTACCATCTGTAAAAAAAATTATAGTCTGATTTGTAATTTTAATTTGTCTATTTCTTTCAGCAACTTCAAATGCGATTTTAAAGGCTGTACCATAATTTGTGCCTCCTCCCGCTGTTTGATTCAGATATATATCAAAGCTTGAACAAGACAATAAATTAACAGTATCGACAAGGAGTGAAGCATTTGAATCGAAATAAATAATTGTAAAAAAGAAATTTTTATTTTGAGCTTGTTTTTAATTTTCGAGAAACTTTCGTGCAGCATTGTTTACATTTTCCATGCAGGAACCCATGCTCCCACTTTTATCTATCATTATGATAAAATTTATCATATTAACGAGCACCTCCTTTTTTGTTTGAATACTTTCAACCAATTCAGTGATTTTTTTTTCGATTATCTCTTTTAATTTATCTTTATCACTGATTTCTTGATTTATTTTGTTTTCATATTTGTCCTTTAAATCTTGTTTTTTGGTCTTATAAAACTTTCCCATATTTTTTCCTTCATTGGCCATAGACTTTATTTCTTCAGATTTCAAATTTATTTGGACATCTAAATTTTCCAAATCATGAGTTAACATTAGAATTCTCTTATTTTGCAAATCAATTGAGGATTTTAAATTGTTTATCAAATTCATTTTTTGGATATATATATCTGAGTGCTCTTGGTTTTGACGAACCAAATCAATCAATTTATGCTGAAGCGTAATTTTTTCAAGATTCATTTCGTCTTTGCTTTGGATGTCTAAAACTTCCTGGATTTTGAAATGATCATAAATTTTATTCAACCGTTCATTTATTTTGACAAGACTTTCCTCATATGTTAAACTTGTTTTAATTTTGTCTCCAAATTTTTGAATGTTGTCACAAGCAGTTTTGACAGAGTTTAAAGAATCTATGAGAGAAGGATCCTCCCTAATTTTCGAAGGATCAATTTTAGGACTTCCTGGTTCAATTGCTAAATATGTTTCTTTTGGACAGATCTCTAGCATATTATGAGAACTTGATACTAAAATTTTAACTTCATTTTTTGCTTCATTCACATAATTCATGGTCAACCCCAAAATATTTTCAAAATTTGAAATAATCTTTTTAAATTCAGTGAAATCAGATTTTGCATCTTCTCTCATTTTATCTATCAAAGGATAAATTTTCAAAAGACAATCGAAATAGTTCTTAATTGAGTGAAAAGAGGGGGAGCTGTTGACAACCTGGGGATCATAGGAAAGATGATTTTGTTCTTCCACTTTTGATTCTTCTTCATAGTGGTCTTGGTTTTTCTGAAAAGGAATGATGCTCATTATTTGTTTTTGCAAGATTTTCTAATTTTTTTTTTTTCTTTTATATTGGGAATTCGATATAGAATCAATTTAATCTATATAAATTCTTTATTGTAGAAATGAAATATTTGTAAAAAAAAAATAGAATTAATTTAATCTGTAAATTCTTCGTTGTAGAAATGAAATATTTGTAAAAAAAAAATTCTTTAGAAAAAACATTGATTTGACATAGAATTTAATCTCTAGAAAATTTTCTTCATAGAAATATTGAAATATTTGCAAAAAAAAATTTAAAAAAATTTATAGATGAAAAATTTTTTTTAGTAATCATTTTTTTGATTATTTCTGTTTTTTTTCACTTTTGCAAACATTTCAGAGATTTTTTTAATTAATAAATTCGTCTATTGATAATACTATATTAACAATTTTTAAGGTAATTAAATAAATGAAAAATTATGGTTTCAATGATGATGAAAAATGTGCAAAATAAGTTTCCGAAAAATTTTAAATCTATTTTAGATCTTCGAAATTTCGCTTTTCTAATTTCAAAACAAATATTTTGCGGTTTCCCAAATTCCAAAATTTCAAAGACCAAATGAATAGTTCCATACCTTCTCTAATTTCTCAAAAACGTGAGTCCTTCCGAGTTAATATCCGCAAAATTCATCACGATGATTACTTTAATTCCAAGCGTTTCTCAGTTCTTTCCTCCACAACTTCCACCAAAATGTCCGTTCCTCTTGAGCTAGAATCCGACCCATTTTCACCCGCCTTCATAGAATCTCTTTCTGAAGCCCTTTCTTCTCACGATCTCTCATCCTCTTCACCTTCTATAGCTGATCTTAGTGTGCATCTGAAGGGACTTTCATTGTTGATAGAAAAAAAAGCATGGTTTGATTCAGATCTCATAGAAAAGCTTTTGTTCTATTGTTTTCGTTATATGGATTCTTTGGATGATAAGGTCTTGGTTGATTTCTGTTTCTTCCTGGAGAAACTGTGCATGTTTTGTCCTATTTATTATGACAAATTGGTTTCGATGAGGATTGTGGAGAAAATGAAGAGCTTGTTGCAAACCCACCGCAAAAGCCGAGATATTACAGAGAGCGTGTTCTTTTGTTTCACTCAGATATCCTCGAATCCAGAATATATAGAGCTCCTGATGAAAAATGATATTGTTCTGGAGATTCTGATAACCTTGTTGTTGGATAAATCCTCTTTGGTCTTGGTGAAGATGATATCATGGTTGACATATAACATGACCACTGGAGTGCCGGATTTCAAGCCTTATTATAGCTATGGGAAGTTTCTTTTTACGATTTGTGCCCAAATGTTGGAGATAAGTAGTAAAGAAGTGGTGACATGTAATTTGGCTTCTATTTATTATCTGATAAATGAGGATAAGCTTGATGATTTTTGTTTTAATAAGGACTTTCTAATAAATGACAAGATCCATATATTGGAATTCGTGAATAAGTGTTATAGAAACAATGATGATGATATCAAGATCGGAGCGCTCAAAATTGCCTATAAAGTGTCTTTAGGAAAGGAAAAACATGCTGAGTTATTAATTGAAAAGGGATTGATCAAGTCAATTATCGGGCTCCTTCGTGAAAAATCTGAAAAAATCCAAACAGACTCATTAGTTATCATTGGAAATGCTGTCGATACCCCTAAACATTTAGATCATTGTCTGCAAAATGGACTCCTTGAGGAACTTTTTGAGGTGTTCATGGGGAATTCCACTTTAAATCTGAAGAAAGAATGTGTTTTATGCCTGGCACAATGCACAATGAGCCTCACTGAGGGACATTGGCTGGTCTTTGTGAAAGAAGCTCGGGTTTTGGAGTTGTTTTGTGAGGCTTTGGACATATTTGGTGAGAGTGAAGTGATAAAACTCTCATTGAGTGGAATACAAAATGTCTTGGCTTGTGCTGGGGAGGATGAGGAAAAGATCAGATTTTGTAAAATTGTGCTTGAGGGACAGGGATTTGATAAGATCATAGAGAAAATGACTGGACATCATGAAGGTGAGGTGTCTCTAAAGGCAATGGAACTAGCAAATATGATAAAATTCTAATTTTATTGAAAAACAAATTGTTTAATTAGCTAGTGTAAATAAAGAGAATTTTTTTTTTTTTTAACTGAACTTTTTTTTAAACTATAATCTATGAGCTTAAATTTAACTAAATGACAATTTCTTTAAAAAATCTCTTAAACTTCCGATGCATTGCCTTCTTTTTTCTTTTCCTCCTCTGCTTTTTTCCTCGCTTCCAATTTTTCCTTCATTTCCGCTTGGAAATCATAAGCGGTATCCTCTCCGATTTTTTCAATGGTGCTCACATTCCCCTCATCATATTTCACTTCTTTCTTCCTTTTATAAATCTTACAAAGCTGATAAACATAGAAAGGACATAAGATGGCCAGAATCACTCCTAACAAAATAAAGAAATACTTCAAGAATCTGCTGAATTTCCGTCCTTCTCTTTTCACAATATGCGTAATCGGCTCATCAGCCTTAGAGGCAGCTGTCACAAGACCCACTTGTTGAGTCTCCATATTGAAGATCATATAAAAATTCTTCATGAAAGCTTCTCCTAAAATTGTGGATTTTGAATGGGATTGTTGGATTTGGAAATAACATGAAATTGCCTTGTCTCCTAAATTTCCACTACAGTCTTTTACTAAATTTTGGAAATCTAAAGTGATTGTTTCAATTTTATCATTGCTATCTTGAAATATAATGTTCATTTGAATTCCAGATATAGCAGCCTTTGTGACATTCAAACATAATAACGTGTCGAATTTATCATTGTCCAATTGGCAATCGAGATTCAATTTGTTCAGGTAAACTACGAATTTTGTCAATGATTTGGCGGGAAGGCCAATAAAAGTCGTGTCTAAAGTGAGGATTGCAGAATTTTTCTCGAAAATTATCTCTAAATTTTCTTGTTGTGACCCCTTCACGTTCATTGAGGACACTGGCAAGTCCCAATCGAACCTTGAATCGTTATTTATCTGAACCCATTTGACATTCTCGTTCAAATCGTCTTGATAGTCAGGGTTGAAATCTCCGAAAATTATCGTCGGTTGATAGTCCTCATCATCTGGGTCATTTTCTCTTATATAAATTGAAAATATTCTATCTTCAATAGGTTGAGCGGCATTTATTATAGCCGTCATGATTCCTGAATCCTCTGCTGCATCTTCACTATCAGATACTTCAGAGTCTTCGAGAGCTAGGCCTAATACCCCATCGGAGTTGAAATTGGGTGCATTGGTGATATTTTCGACATCAATAATTTTGAACCTTTTGATCTTGAGTTCATGGTCTAGACTTTTGATTTGTAGGTTCTCATACACGAAATGACCTGTAAAATTATGGTTGATGTAATCTAGACTGGCTGTGGTGTTGGTTTTTTGGCATTTTTTCTTCGTATGACACTTGTGAGTTTGTGTGTAATCCAACATATTGCAATTCTTCTTGCATTGGAATTCCCCATCATTGTCCGTGTAACAATTGGAACAATTGCTTGATTTCACCCAAGTGAAGGGACTCAACAAATCCAAAGCCAATTCATATTTCTTGGTCTTGGCAGCGGAACCCAAAGACACCTGCACGTTATAGAAGAGATTCCGGAAAAAACAAAGCTCTGTGATTGAAGCTTTCTTAGTCTTTTTCGGGACAGTGTCCGGATTGTCCAGGAGACAGGTCATTTGTTTCAGGTCGGGATCAACAGATTGGAAATTGGTGAGGATTTCCCGACGTTGTAGAGGAAGGTGGATGTTGCCTTGGGGGGTGATTAGGGGGAGGAGAGCGAACAAAATGAATGATAGGAAGGGGAATAGAGGTCCAGCCATCAGAAGGATTTTTAAGATTTTAAAAATTTTGTGCTAAAAAAAAAATTTGAAAAAGCAGAAATTTAATTTATCGATATAAAACTCCTTATAAATCCATATTAAATGTCATTTCAAATTTTAGCATAAAAATTGGTAATTGTTCCCAAAATTCACATGAAAAAATAAATATTCCATGCTTATACCCTAAAATATAATAACTATGAAATTATCTAGTTTAGGGGAATTTTTATAGAAATGATAATTTTGCAATTAAGTAATTATATATTTTGAATAAAAAAAAATTTGAGAAAAGAACAAAGCACTAAATTGTTTTCCAAAAAAAAGTTCAATTAAAATTTAAAAATTCTGTTAATAATTCGAATAACAATGAAGTTTTTAAAGAGAAGCTGATCACAGCCAAAGCCAACAAATCAACAAAAGATTTAATAATGGACAAATTTAAAATTGATGCCCATTTGAATTTGGACACCAATTCAAACTGAAGAGATAGAAAAGATAGAGGGTGACACATATTTAAGCTTTTCCTTTACAATGCCCGAACTTTACATAATAATAATAACTCCTTTCATTTTAATAAAGAAGACCCTTGCTTATTTCAAAGATTATTATAATAATTATTAATTATAAAGACGGACAACAACAATGATCCTTGCATTGATTTTCAGTCCTTTTATAATAGTTCTTGCTATTTTGTCGATGGTTCTCATGTTTTTATTTTTGATGATTTTGGTGGTATTTTTGTTGCTGCCCGGTTTCGCAACCCCCACCATACAATTGGTGTCTTTTGGTTAGGTTATTAGTGAGGTTGAAGAGGAATTTAATGAAAATAGCAGTTTCTTGCAAAATGTTCAATTGGGGTGAACAGTGTGGTTTTTGCATATTCCAAAGCAAAGAATAAAGAGCTTTTCTTTGGTTTTTTGTGTTTCACCCCGCAAGTAATCCAAATGCTTATGGCCTTTGTGTTGCTTTATGTGTCCATTATGTTGATAGTTATCAGTGAAACTTCAATTGATTGCATTCAGAACTTTGTAGGTCTTTATATTCTCTTGGATTTGGATGTGACCATAATGCATATTCTCAGAACTACTAGATTCACGGCTTTGTTGATTTATATCAAAAGATTATCTATGAAGAGTTTGAAAGAGGAATTGGAGGGGAAAAAAGTATTTGTGCTCGGGGATATGAAGCAGCTGTTTAATGAAAGTGAGATGGAGTTGGATTTAGTGGAGGAGAAGAAAAACAACCCTTATGTCAAAAAAGTCGTTTTGGGACTTAGGATGTTGGCAATTTTCTTTTTGATGATTGTTATGTTGCTCGCATGGATTTCGATTTATATCGAAGTGATTAATTGTAATTTTTCTCTAAAAATTAATATGTTTTTTTTAATTCTCAATAATAAATTTTGGGTTTTTTCCTTTCGAAAATTCGCCTCCGATCGGAATTTATAAAACAATCCATTTTTTTTGACTATTTAATAATTTTTTAAAAAATAGTACAGTAAATAAATAAAAAAAAACCTGCTCAACCCAAAATGGAAATGGATAAGTCCACATTTGTTCGTCAACTCCTGACCTCCATCGCCAAAGAAATCAATAAACCCATCGAAAATGTTGAACCTTTCATCAAAATGTAAATTTCCCCTGCTTTTAATTTCTATATAAATAACTCTAAAAAGCCTTGAAGATAATTGGTTTGATACATATGACTCTCTTAAAGAAATCACAGATCAAGCATTAGCTCGAATGAACATTCCAGAACGACTATCCCAATTAATTTTTGCCAAAATCCAAGCCAAGAATAATGAGAATTTCTCAATTGATAAATCAAAAATCAAGGAAGAACCTCATCCAATACCACAATTACAATTTAAAGCCCCCAAAACAGAAATTATGAATGAGAATATTGAGCTTTCATCCTATTTCGATGAATATAAAAAGAATGTTGTGGGGAATGATTTATATATAGAAAGTCTTGAGACCCTAATGAAGATTTTCCAGAATATTACCGATAATCCTAAGGAAGAAAAGTTCCGGAAAGTCAAAATAAGCAATAAGGTGTTTCTAGAAAAAATAAGACCATACCAAGCAGCTTTGAAAATTCTAGAATATGTAGAAAAATGTGAATTTATGAATATTTTTTAAAAATTGTGTCCAGGCCGGATTTGAATCTGATGAGACTCTCTTTTTTATGAAGAAGGAAAAAATGAACCCTGTGAAAATACAAAGCATTGTTGCAATGATCCAATCCCAGATTCAGGAAAGTATTAATATTTTAAATTTATTGAGCCCGAAATTAACAAAATAAGCACCCAAATACAGCTTCAATCCATACAAATCTATGGTATCATCATCATTTGGAAGTATATAAGTTTTTTTTCTTCTATATAAAGGAAATTATTAAAAGTTTCAACGATTGATGTCGAAAAAAGGACACAAAGTATTTCAATTTCTTCTGAGATAGAGAAATTAGAAGCTGAAAAGCAAAAGAGGGAGGTTCCATCAACCTTTAATAAAGATTTTTATATTAGATATTTTTAAAGGATTCCATAAAACCTATTGCAAATAGAGGGGTTCAAATCTATCGTTTGATAAACAAGACAAAAAGTGAGTTTTCGATAAATTTGACATATATTTTTTTTTTTTTTTACCTAAAAGAAACAGAAGAAAAAACAATGGAAATTGAAGATGAAAATTTTGATGACCCACTTTTGAAGGTGGCACTTTTCGAAGCAATGAAGGTTCAATTACTTATACATAAAGAAAGTAATTTTTTAAAGGCTAATGAAGAAAATCAGAATTTTTCTTCCAAAAGAAAAAAAGAATTGGATCAATTTTTCAAAAAACCTTTCTTCATTGAAACCATCATTCGAATCAAATTGCCTGATAGAACCATGTGGGAAGCCAAATTTACTCCAAAAGAAACATTGAAAACGGTTTATGACCTATTTCTCAAAGTATTTTTATGAAAAACATTAAAAAATCATTTTAATTTTTAATTTCAGAGCTTAGAAAAGATCCCACAAGGGTTTTATTTGTTCCAAGCTCCTCCATTTCAAAAAATGGGTGAGATTGAATTTAAAAGCACTTTGGAGGAACTTTATTGTGTTCCAAGCGGGGCTTTTTACTTGGGATATGAGGACAAAAGTATATTTTAAAAAACTATAATTTTCTTATTTAAATTTTTAAAAAGGCATCGAATGTCAAGTGAATAGTTATATAAAATCCAATTTATTAGCCAAAGCTAAAAACATCTAAATCCTTGGAATGAAATATTGTTGCAAAAAACATCTAAATCTTTCGAATAAAAAATTGTTAATTATCCCTAATTATTCTTGCTAAATTTAAAATCCCCCCCCTAAAAAAAACTTTAAAAATCATGTTTCCTTCTATATGATCACCGATAATATCGACAACATGTCTTGGATTATCGGTTATAAATCCAAGAAAGATGAGGTCTCAAAAGACTATGATACCCTAATCAAGCATCTTTCCAACCTCAACCTCAAAGAAAGTGCCTATGAATGGAATATCGATATCACAACCCATAAAATCAAAGCCAAAATCCCTTCAGAAAACATTGGCATCATCAATCAACAAAACGACCCTCGGAACATCATTTTAAAGACTCTAAGCAGCTACACCATAGTTTATACAGAAAACGAGGTGAATTTGGCATTTATTTTCTACATGAATGATGAAGACAAAAATAAAGAATTTCCAATAAGATGTAAAAAATGAGTTTTTTTGAAAAAAATGATTAATTTTGAAGGTTTTAAAACAAGCCCGAATTTCGTGAGCTTCCTTGAGAAAGCCAATTCTATTCAAAAACCAGCACAATCCTTTAAAATAAATGTAACAATTACTCTAAAAATTAATAGAAATTTCTTTTAGGGGTCAATTTTCAATTTCGGAGATTATAGGATCAAGGTTGGAATGTATAAAAAGGGACTTGTGAATAATATTATAATGCAATTCGAACTTAAGTCTCTGATTTTTAAGAAGAAAGCAAATTGTGGGTTGGAAGATGACCCGTTTTTGAAGGATTTGTTGGAATATATAAATTTTGAGAATTTTAAGGAGAAACTTGTCTATAAAAGATCACAAGATATTGGAAATAATGGGGTTGAAAATAAGTTTTCATCGGAAATAGAAAATTTCTTGGAAATATTGGATTTTGTGTTAAGTTGACATTTTGTAAATTTAAGGAAATTTTGACAAAAAAATTAATATCTTTTTTTATAATTTTATTTCGAAATTTAAGGTTTTTTTTTTAAGAAGAAAAAATGGAAAATTTTGGCTGATGAAATAATTTTTTGCCATGAAGTAAAAATATTATTAATGTTTTTTTCACTCCATGATGACAAAAATCATCCTTATCTGCTTTAACTGAAAGCTACGTGATTTTTTAGGAAACTGATCTATTTAAAAAATTTTTGTAAATTTCTTTTCTTTAGATATTTTTTTCTAGAAAAACCAGAATTACATTGGTCATGATCATAGACAAAATCATACTATAAATTAGCTCTCTTCCAGCGAAAATTAAGAAGATAGAAAGACCAGATGAATGCGAAAATATTTATTTAAGCAAAAAAAAAAAAACTATAATTTTATTCAAAAGAAAATAAATAAAGCCTAAGAATTTAAAAAATCGAAAAAAAAATTAAAAAAACCAAATGGAATTGAAAATCATCCAGGAAAATCTCTCCCAATATTCCGGTGTGAATTTCATCACCCGATGTCTTTATTTGAGACAGAAGAAGACCGAATATAGTCTAGATTGGACGAAGATGGCCTTGCAGGAGTGTATTCGATGTGGGTGTCTTGATCTCCACAAATACATTTCCATGCAATCAGCTGCTCCTTCTGGTTATGAGCTATCGAAAGGTCCTCTCTTTCTTTTCAACACAAAAAGTTAATGTTTTATTTAGAACAAGAACAAGCATTAGCAGCGAAAAATAAAGGATTGGTTGACCAAAAGATGGCGGAGATTCAGAATTACAAGAACCTTAAGAAACAGATTAGTGTTCGAGTAATGATTTTTCCATTAGATAAAAAATAATAAAATTTCTATGAAATTTTAGATTAGTTATTATGAATTGGGAAAGCTATATTTCGAACTGGGCTGTTTAAAGGAAGCTGTGGACACATTCATTCAGGCAAAGGACTATAATCCAAATGATAACACTTTATTGGATATTGCGTTCCAAGTGAAGAAAATACAAATTTTGACAAGGAATTTCGAAGAAAAAAAGATCATCAACTACAAGGATATGGGCTATCCTTCAGGTTTTTTATTTTTCATATATTATAAAATTAGATAAATTTGAACAGAGGCTAATGAAGAATTGAAGGCCTGCTATTGGCAGTTAAAAATTCTTGAAGCCATTAATTGCATTAACAGCAAGGACTTTTCTTACGCTTTAAAACTATTTCGTGAGAATTTCAAATTTTATGAAGATAATGAGGAGCTAAAAAAGTTCACATCTTCAAGAGATCTCGCAGATTATTTTCTTTTGTTGTCGATGATGTCAAGTGGCAGAAATCAGCTTCTAAAAGTTTATTTAGAATTGAAAGACTTTTATATATAAAAAATTATCTTTAGACTCTTAAAGACGAAACAGATAAAAGGGTTATTGTGCAAAGCAAGGATGCCATGGGAGTTCTCGAATCTCTGTCGGACTTAGATTATATCACAGCATTGAAGAATTTAAATAACATATTTGTAATTTTTTTTTTTGGGTGGGGGGGGAGGGGGGGGTAAAATTAGTTAGTTTTTTAACTCTTATATAGGCTAGATTAGAATATGATCCTTATATCCCAGACTCTGTGCAAATAATCAGAGATTCAGTTTATGAAAGGATAATAGTGCAATTTTTAGGACCTTATAAACAGATCAGCATAGATGAGATTGCTAATGTTTTGGGTCTTAAGTTTACAGAATGTCAAGAGAAAATGATGAAGATGATCCGACAAAAACAAATTCCTTTCCTCATTGATTCTCTCAATCAAGTAAAATGAAAAAGTCAGATTTTTTACAAAAGATTTTAAATTTAAGAATCTCGTGTTTGTGGATGAACAAAAACAGAAAAAAATCAAACTTTATAAGAAAGGAGTGAAGACTATTTCCAATTATGTTGATGGAAAACTTTTAGGACTTTTGAGGTCATTTTATTTCATATTATTTATTAAAATGTTTAAATTTAAATAAAGGTTCAGATTGAACGAAATTTTAGGAGAGTCGAACAAAAGAAAACGTCAATTCCAAGAAAACATGGATTTGGAAGAATATTTTGATGAAGACACGAACATGGAAGGTTTTATGCGCAATGTCCAAGACTTCAATTAATTTATCTCAATATTAATAAAATTCCTTCGAATGAAACAATTTTTAATATTTTTGTAGTCTAAAATTTCTTGAAAAATAAATAATTTTTTTTTTTTTTTTATGAAGCTCCTTTTCTTTATGTTGATGAAATTTTTGTGTTTCCTGGAGCGCCATTGTCTTCAAATCATGAAAATCCCGCACACTTTTTGAGTAATAATGACACTTGAACCTTTGTTACAGATATATATGCACGGGTTTGGCCTTTTCGTTTTGCTCATTTCTTTTTTCTAAAAAACCTTTTTTAATTAAATAAAAAATGTTTATTTTTTTTTCTTGATTAATGATTTTTTATAAATTTCTCTGTATATTTTTGAATAATTTTTAATTTCAAATGGAAATTTTTTAATTTTATAAATTCCAATATGACCCAACATGTAATTTTTAAAAAATTAATTAGAGAAAAAAATTATTTTTTAGGTTTTTTATAAAAAAAAAATTAAGAAAATAAAACAATATAAACAATATACAATCTCAAAACTTTTTTTAAAATTTCCTTAAAGCAATACACAAGCTACTGCACAGGGTGTTCCGCAAAGACCAAGAGCAAGAGCACATGTAAAATAAGGTATTGGATAAATCACTAAAGCGTAACCCTGATGCACAAAATGTTGTAAGAACCCCCAGGACAAACGACAGGTTTTGTCAAGAGAGCAAAGCAAATGAACAAAATCATAATAGGATAAGTCTTTTTCATGGGAAAAAATTGTTATATGAGAATTGAGAAAGAAATGCTGAAAATAGTGATAATTATATGAAAAACACAAAATCATTTATATGCAAAATCCATAAACCAATTTGGAGATTTTTCGATCCTAAAGTTTAGAACAATTAACATTTATTATTAATATATAATTCTATATTAACATTCATCCGCTTTGAAATCTTCTGTTTAGACCTTGTGCCCGTTCATATTTAACAATTTCCTCTTCTTTTTCATTTAATTTCTCATCAAAAAGATTCCCTCTAAAAAAAGAACTAAAAGTCATTATCTGATATCTAATGTTCCTGTTCTCATAACTCAAGTCCCCTTCAATTTCCTGTAAAATTCTCGCCAATTCCCCAAAAACAATCATGAAGCTTTGCATCGACTCCCCTTGTTTCTGTCCCTTTTTCAGTATTTCCTCATCTATTTGTGAGCTTTCAAACAGATTCGCATTAACTATTGCCAAGGAGATCTTCTTCTCGATGAGATCCTTCGCCAATTTTATCATTTTATGATGTATTTTGAACATTCGGAACAGACAGTAAATTCTATGACTCAGGAGGTTTTTTCCTGAGACCACTTGCAAATGCATATCCAATAATTTTTTATTATATTTCTCGAATTTATAAGTCACTGTTTTGTAAATATTGGCCAAAAAAACTTTGGACCCGATGCCTTTTTTCTCCTCCAAACCCAATTTTCTGGCACTACTTAACATTAGTCTTTCAGACTGAGATTTTGAGAAGTAATTCGAATACTTCTGAATCCTTTCAATCTTTTTGATATTATTGGGACTTAGAGGCAATTGTTTAACAGCGAATCTCTTTGTAGTGTTGCTAGTTTGGTCTTCAGTGAAATCTTCATCGAAATCAGTCTTGATCGAATCATTTGAATCCTCGATGTTTAAATTTTCTTTGAACATTATCCTCACTGGTGATTTAGCCAATGTTTTAGCGAAGATCTTCGCTTTGAAACAATTGTTCTTGACGTTCAAGCCATTTATATGCTTCATTTTCATCGTCAAGTTGTGATTTATCGACTCCGCCTCATCATCAAGTCCGATGTTTTCATTCGAATTATCCTGATTGTCTGCTGTTAATATAGTTCTCTTCGACTTCAACTTCGGAGGCATAAATCCCTTTAATAATATTCTATCATATTTTCTCAGCATTTTCACGCAAGAATAACTTTTCTTGGCCAAATGTATTGGCCTCATCCCATCGACATCATATTCAAACAACTGGTCAAGTGTATCTTCTTGATCTAGCACCAATTGGATCATTTCGGGATCCTCAGTGAAGGCGGCCAAATGCAGACAAGTTTCTTTTTTTCTTCTTGTCTTCTTTTTGAAATCAAAGAGGTTCTTCCCATCATTCCTTGCATTATATTCCACAATGTTTCTTACAGGGATTTTCAACCTTTTTGTTATCGCTCTTTGTAAGGGAGTCTCTCCCTCTTCATTTCTTATATTCGCTTGGGTTTCGGTTTCCATCAGCAAGTGAAAGATCTTATATGCTAGTGAGTCTGATTCGATATTCCATTCATCAAATAGAAAATTCAATGAATAATTGCCTCTATTGTTTGTCAAATTAGGACTTGCTCCATATTTCAATAGATCCTTTATCAAATAAATCTGCAGTTTGGTAACTCCCAAATTTAGAGGACATCCATATTCCCCACCTCCGATATTTACATCAGCACTGCTTTGAATTAGTAGTTTCGCACTCAAATACTTCTCCTCATTTATTGCGAAACTCAAAGGACTATGTCCCATTTCATTCAAAATCTTGTTCAAACCACTATTTTCCGCTATCAAGTATCTTATAATCCCCAGATCTTCATTCAAAACTGCTTCGAATATCATTTTGTTCAAAGGCTTCAATAAATTGTTCATATTGTTGTTATTGCCAAGGCCTCGCATTGATGTAGCAGCTATTTTTCTCGCGAAAATTGTGAAGAAATCCTTAAGACTGAAAAATTCCTCCCCTTTTTTTTCTCTCAAGCTCACAAAGAATAGCATAAATGTCTTCGCATTGATGGTTGAATTGATCACTGTTTGCACTCCAGGCACCACGTATTTAAACCAATCTAAGCCCAACTCCTTGAGGTTCGTTAATTTATGAATTTCACAGGGAATATTAAGAAACGAGTTGTTATTAATATGCAAAGACTTCAGGTTCGTTAAATTTGCAATTTCTTTGGGTAAATGTGACAGAAAATTGCTAGCCACATTTAAATACTCCAAACTGGAAGCCCAATTAGACATTTCTCCTGGTATTTCTTTCAAGTAATTATTACATATTGAGAAACTTTTCAGCTTGAGTTCTTTGAAAATATGTTCAGGGAGACATTGGATCGAGTTATTGTCTAGTTTCAAAGTCTCTAAATTCTTGAAATTGACCACTTCTTCTGGGAATTTCTTCAACTTGTTATTCCTCAAATCAATGATCCGCACATTCTGGGTCATGCAACTATAGTATTGTATAGGGAATTGAGTGAGGTTCTTGTTGTCTAAATTGATCGAATGGTTCAGCTCACTGAATTTCTTCTTCAAGTTTGAAAAAGAGGTCTTGAGATCACGAGGAGATTGAAAAAAACGAGTAGAAATCGGTTCCTCATCTGTCTCAGTTTTTAAACGGGCTGTCAAATTCAAAGTCTCAATGAAGAACTTATGAGTCTCGTCAGCGTAATTTTGGGTCTTTTTTACAAAACTTTGGATGTTCTTGTCGAGACAGAGCTCCGGCATTGTCTGGAGAACAGGGCAAGACTGTTTTTTCATTAGTAAATCGAAATTAAAAGAGGATAGTTGTTTATAAAAATTTAAATTAAAAAAGTTTGTTAAGTAAAAAATTTTTGTTTTTAAGCCGAAAATTTAAAGTTAATGGAAATCTAGATATTTTTCACGCCAAGTTTTAATCTGTGACTCGTTTTTTGAGGGGATGCGTTCATCTACTTCACCGAAGAGCAGCTTTGCTATATCTTTTTTCGGTTTTTCAGGGTTTTTGGCGAGGTTTTCAGTTTCTTTCAAATCATCAATTAAGAGCAAACTGGGCTATTTATTTTTATAAAATTGGAAGGATTTCTTAAGTAAATACACGAGGAAAGTCGCTTTTGAAGCTTGATTTCACTTTATCCAGAAGCTACCATACCGAAAAAACTTAAAAATTTCCAAAGGATTTAAAAAGCCTACATTCTGAGTGAATCCCTTTAATTCCTTATGGATCTGCTCATTTTCCAAACCTTTCATTTCCTCATTCGAAAACTAAACGGCAATAGAAAATTTTCATAAATATAAAATAAAAACTCTTACAATATTCAATCTGATGTCTTTTTTTGCTTGGAAATACAATTTTTCAACATTATTGTTGAGTTCATTGGCCCAAGATCCCATTTCCTCCAGATATTTCTCAGTTATCTTGATAGCCTCCTTATAATCAACGATTTCGATTTCTCCAGCGTTCCTTCTATCTGGACTATCGACTTTCTTGATAACATCACTTATATAACTATTGAGCTGCAAATGATTGATATGTTTTTTAAAGAAGAGCCGATGCAAGACGACGTCTGATTTAATAGTGATCTCCTCGATTCTTTTCTCATTTAATTGATAATATTTATGCAATGAAGCCACAAACACTGAGAATTGATCAATTATCTTCTCAATGGCATTCTTCACATTATCAATCATATATTCTCTTAAATAATAACATTTTTCTCGTCTTTTTGCTAATGCATGACTCAATTCGTTTTGGTTTTTCACCAAATTGGCCATGAAAATATGCAAAGGTATGCATTGGTTCACATGGGTGTTATGTTTATGATATTGGCAACGGAAACACATCAGTCCTGGAAATTTGCAATCTGGAGAAAGACATACAATATCCAATTGGTTGGTTTGATGTCCCTCTTCCTCACAAAGATAATAAGGGGTTAAAGAGTTGAGATCCTTTGATTTAATGAGTGAACTGATATAATCAAAGTAATCTTGGTCATTTTTTTCTTTTTTTTGTGGGGAAAATTTTGAATTCTGCATTGCCTAATTCTATTATAAATGAATATAAGAAAAATTTTGCCAAAATTGATCAGACCCTGGATTTTTCTGCTATAAAAAGGTATCAATATATTTTTGATAATTATTATATGAACAGAAATAATCCTTTAGCCTGTCATTTCTTCCACTCAGGGAGCTGCTATAAGAAAAATTGCAAGTTCCTTCATGAGCCCAATCCATCAGAAGGCTATTGTCCCAATTCTTTCCGTTGTCCCATTAAGCATGATCAGATTGATTGTCCTATGTTAGCCAACATGGGTGTTTGTGAAATTCCTAAATGTGCCTACTACCACTATAAATCATCTAAACCTTCCAAAGAATATCAGAAATCCCATCATAACGGAAAAGATCAAAACAATGAAAATGAGCAAATGATCATTGAAAAGAATAATCAAGATAAAATCAATGATGAACTCAGTCGTCAAGACCTGCTTCGTCATTTGAAAGAACTCAATGCTGATCTTGTTTCCTTGGCACCTGTCGAGTCGAGTCTTAAAGATCTTCTTGACCTCGATGTGATGTTCATCATGGATTGCACAGGATCAATGTCTTCTTGGATTGACGCTTCCAAGAAAGAACTCAAAAACATTATCTCATGCATCACTGAGCAACATCAAGGACTGAACGTTCGAATCAGTTTCGTCGCATATAGAGACTTCTGCGATGGCAAGCTTCAATATGAGATCAAAGGGTTCACAGATGACATTGACAGTGTGCGGAAATTCATTGAAAATCTGGAAGCCACTGGAGGAGGTGATACCTGCGAGGATGTCGCCGGGGGATTGAGTTATGCCTTACAACAGAACTGGAAGGCCAAGGCTAAATATGCAGTATTTATAGCTGATGCACCAGCACATGGAAAGAGTTACCATGAGAATTGCCTGGATGACCACCCTTTAGGGGATCCTGAAGGGAGGAAAATTGAAGATTTGATCAGTCAATTCGCGAAAAATGATATTAATTTATATGCTATCAAAATCACAAATCACACAGATAAAATGTTCAAAGTGATGGGAGATGTATATCAGAAAGTAGGGGGGAAGAAACTTCAGGTTGCAGATTTGGGCCAATCGACCAAATGTTTCGGGTTTTTCATCACCTGCACAATCAATTCCACAATCACTCAAACTGTTTTGAGAGATAATATTGTGGTTTTGAATGATTTGATGAACAATCTAAAAAACAACCGTCCGAAGAACACAGTGATGGAAGTGGAAGAAGAGAAAAAAGAAGAAAAAAATCAAATGGTCCAGAAAAAAGCGCTCAATCTTAAGTTTTCTCTAGTTCCTTGCAATTGGCTCAAAACTGACTATACTGAATTCAAGGCCATCTGCAGAACCTGGTTCATCGTTAAAGATAAAGATGTGAGTATTAATTGGAGGAAGCCTCTCATTCAAGACAGCCAAATCTCCACCACAGTATGGATCAACAGTAAGCCTTTTGCAGCTGGTGCTATGCGTTATGCCTTCTATATGAAGGATATTGATTTAGACCAGAAACTCGTGGCTAAGATCCCATTGGTTCTCGATGAATCATACAAGCCAGAGATCATGAAGAAAGACATAGAGAGTCTCTTCATTTGTAATCATATTGTCAATGAATTCAACGATCGTGTGGTCTCATTACTTCCAGATCCCGACATGTTAATAAGCTTCGTGCATTGTTTCATCTATGAGATCCTGGATTCTAAATGTCCATATAAATATTGGTGGGGAGAGAATTTCATTGAGTCGGAGTTTGAGAAATTCAATAATAATGCAGGATGGCAGACCAATAATTTCAAACAAACATCACTCATCGCACAATGTCTCAGCCATTTCTCATGGCAATTCACTAGTGGATTTCTTATGATCGTCGATCTCCAGGGAGGAACAGGAATTCTCACTGATCCACAAATCCATTGTCTCGATAATAAAAGGTTCGGAAAAGGGAACCTTGGTTATGAAGGCATTGTGAAGTTCTTCTTCACACATAAATGCAACTTCTATTGCGAGAAATTGGGACTTTTGCACCCAAAGGAAGCGGTTGAACTGCCAAACCAGTTCCCTTTTTTCCAAAATGTGCTGGAAAAACCCAAAAATGATGATAAAATCAATAAGTTATGCGATCTATGCAGGAAAACCTATAGGATAGGAGCCTTGCAATATTATGAAAATAGACAGAAATACCCTGAAATGTATTGTGGCTTGTGCAAGGCCGAAAAAAATAACTCCATGAAAGATGGGATTTGTATTGATTGCAAGGCGACGTTCAGGTCGTCTGAGTATTGGTTTAAAATGAAAAGAACCGATTTTCCGGTGAGATGCCAAAAATGCAGATTGGAGAACAGAAATAGATTAAGGAAAGAACTTGAAACTGGAGGGGAACCAGTTAAAACTTAAGAAATTTACATCTTATAAAAATTGAATGAGTTTGATCTCAAGAATTAAATTTTCCGTGCCAAAAAAGCCGAGTTTCATAAAAAAACAATTAAATTTAAAAAAAAAAAAAAAAAAA
>Ga0302140_10003812_pt1 | contig 19246 bp, 16 predicted proteins | sample I_Bog_E1_1_FD_202095 | JGI IMG/M metagenome (GOLD analysis project Ga0302140, IMG submission 202095) | Peat permafrost microbial communities from Stordalen Mire near Abisko, Sweden - I_Bog_E1_1 | ecosystem: Environmental > Terrestrial > Soil > Wetlands > Peat | place: Sweden: Abisko, Stordalen... | reverse complement strand
CGAGATCGAAACGGACCTGCGCAAAGCCATAGACGAGCGGCAGTTAGTGCTCTATTACCAGGCAGAAGTGTCGCTCAGCGATCACCGAACAATCGGTTACGAGGCGCTGGTCCGTTGGAATCATCCGACGCGCGGCATTCTCTCTCCGGCAGAGTTCGTCCCGGTTGCGGAGGAAAGCGATCTGATTGTTCACCTGGGGCGGTGGGTACTGCGGGAGGCTTGCAGGCAAATGGCTGTTTGGCATGAACGCTACCCCTGTGAGCCACCGCTCACGATCAGCGTGAATGTGTCTCCCCGCCAATTGAGCGATCCCCGGTTGCTTCAAGATGTGGAAGACGTTCTTGCGGAAACCGGGCTCAGTCCCCGATGCCTGCATCTGGAGGTGACCGAGAGTTCCATCATGGGGAATCCGGACGCCGCGCTCACTACCCTGCGCCGCTTGAAACTTCTGAATGTCGGGCTCGAAATCGACGACTTCGGAACGGGATATTCCTCACTGAGCTGTCTGCACCTTCTGCCCTTCGATACGGTGAAGATCGATCGTTCCTTTATCAAGGAACTGGGTTTTGGAGAAGGGTCGGAGATTGTGCGAACGATCCTGGCGCTGGCCCGGTCACTGGACATGAGCGTGGTGGCCGAAGGCGTGGAAACGAAGGAGCAAACTCACACCCTGACCGACCTCGGCTGCAACTTCGCCCAGGGTTATTACTTCTCGAAGCCGAAGAGCTGTCAAACGACCGAAGGGCTGCTGGAGGAGCGGTCTCAACTCCATCATGCCTTCAACCTTCTGCAGGGCGGCAACCCCGCCGGAATCCCGCCTGGCAACCCGCCTGGCAACCCGCCTGGCAACCCAGGGCTGGAATATCAGCGCAAAACTGAACTGATGGCGAGTTAATTGGGATCAACCGGCTTGGGAGCGGGCGCCGGAACCGGCGCTGGGGCCGGGGTTGCAGGCACAGCCGCAGCCCGGGTGGCTTTGAACGTGCCGTTATATTCGGTGAATTCCCAGTTGCCCGTGATGGCGTCGCCGTCAAGCGCTCCGACGATCTTCAGTGTGCCGGTGCCCGCTTCTTCCGTGTCTATGGTGAACGCGAGATCGATTTTTCCGTCCTTATAGGTTCCGGCCACATCGGCCTTGCCGTACTTGCCGGTCACTTTTTCGCCATCGAGAGTGAATACGGCGTCAGACTCGCGGTCGCCACCGGGCGTATCGAGGACGAAATGCCAGTTCCCGGTCGGGTCGGAAACGGCAGCCGAAGCGGGTCTGGAATTCATCAACATCGCGCAGATTGACAGCGCGAGAACAGCGATCGATTTCATTTCTGTGGTTCTCCTTTTCCTTCAGATTCCGATTCTACAAGTCCGGCTCATCTTTCAGCGTGCTAAAACGCACAATCTGTGGTTCAATAGGGCGATGAAGCGCGTCGACCGGCGGGCATTCCTCTCATACGTCGCAACAGTTGCGGCAGTTCCCCACATTCTGCGCGGTGGTGTAGCCAGCCAGCATTTTGTCGAGTGGTATCAGTGCAAGACCGATATTCGACATTTTCTGCGCATGTACTTCAAGGTGAGCGGGCGGGAAGGCGCACCCCGCGCGTACGAGCCCCACCACTGGTTGAATCTTGTGGCCGATGATCAAGATAACAACCACTACCTGTTGAAGGTAGGGGCGCAGTCTTCCCCGGATACGGTGGCGGCGATTGCCACGCACCGGCTCGTATTCGGTTCGGAAGTGAGCATTATTCTGGGCGGGTTTGCCGGGGACGTCGCGGCGTCCCGGAAGGCGTTTGAAACAGTTCAATTCGCTCTTGGGAAGCTTCCCGCCTGGATGCTGGCGCACGCGTTGCCAGACGGGGATGGGAGCCTGAGGTTGGCCGGCGGAAACCGGCTGTCCATTGACGCTGGCCGGAGGCCTTGTTCCGATCTACTGATCACGGACGCCGATCTGGTGCCGCCCCGCGAACTGGAGCGGGCGGTAGACGGGGCGGGTTATGCGCGGGTGGTGATGACCACATCGAAGAGGTCCTACCGCTCTCCGGTTCCGTGCATCGTTCTGGCGGACAGGGCGCTGGACAGTTTCATGGGGGCGTTCGACAGGGCGAACTAACGAGCAAGGGGATCCGCTCTGCTACCCTTTGACTTGTGTTTTCCCGCGTCATCTGGATGGTCCTCGACAGCGTTGGCATCGGCTCCATGCCGGACTACGCTGCCTACGGCGATGAGCCCAGCGACACGCTGGGGAACATCGTGCGCAGGCGGGGATTAGCGGTGCCGAATCTTTGCGCGATGGGCCTGGGGAACTTGAAGCCGATGCCCGGGCTGCCTGCCGCCGAGCACCCGTCGGCTGCTTTTGGCCGCTGCGCGCTTGCGTCACCGGGGAAAGACACCACGACGGGGCACTGGGAGATGGTGGGCATCCATCTGGAGAAGCCGTTCCCGCTTTTTCCGGATGGATTTCCGCGCGCGATTCTCGACCCTTTGGAAGCGCGGACCGGCCGGTCGACGATCGGCAACAAAGCCGCTTCGGGCACGGAAATCATCAAGGAATTGGGCCAAGAGCATATGCGCACCGGGTCGCCCATCGTCTATACGTCAGCCGACAGCGTGTTCCAGGTGGCGGCGCATGAAGAAGTGATCCCGTTGTGGGAGCTCTACAAAATCTGCGAGACGGCGCGGGAAATTTTGCGCGGCCCAGATGAGGTGGGACGCGTGATCGCGCGTCCATTTCTGGGGGAGCCTGGCAGCTTCCGGCGAACGGAAAACCGGAGGGACTTCGCGGTGCCGCCGCCGAAAGGCATGCTGCTCGACCAACTGGATCGGGCGGGGGTCTTCGTGTACAGCGTGGGCAAGATCTTCGACGTGTTTCTGGGCCGCGGCATTCGGGACCATGTGAAGTCGAAAAACAACGCGGATGGCATGAGCAAGACCGCGGCGGCGCTGGAGGAAGTTCCAGAAGGGCTGATCTTTACGAACCTTGTCGATTTCGATCAGAACTTCGGGCACCGCAACGATGTGGAAGGGTACGCCAACGCGCTGGAGGAGTTCGACCGGTGGCTGCCGGATTTCACGCGGCGTCTCACGACCAACGACCTGCTGATCATTACCGCGGACCACGGGTGCGACCCTACAACGGCGTCCACCGACCATAGCAGGGAGTACGTTCCCCTGCTGGCCTTCAGCCCTTCCAAGACCGGCGGAGTGGATTTGGGGACGCGCTCGACCCTCTCCGACATCGGCCAAACGGTGGCCGCGAATTTCAGCACGACAATTTCGAAAGGAACCAGCTTCTTTAACCAGATCGTATGAGAATACCTGTCATGGCCGGGAATTGGAAGATGTACAAGACCGCCAAGGATACCCGCGCCTACTTTGAAAAATTCCTACCGCTTGTGAAGGGATGTTCGGGGCGCGAAATCGTGATCTGCCCGCCCTATCCCAATCTTGAGGCGGCCGTTGAGGACACCGCCGGGACTGGCGTTCACATCGGGGCGCAAAACCTCTATTGGGGGAAAGAAGGCGCGGTTACGGGCGAAGTCTCCGGGCCCATGATTCATTCCATCGGCTGCACGCACGTGATCATCGCGCATAGTGAGCGCCGGGAGTATTTCAACGAATCCGAACAGGATGTGACGCGCAAGACCAAGGCCGCGCTGGAGGCCGGCCTCACGCCGATCGTCTGCGTGGGGGAGCGTCTGGCCGAACGCGAATCCGGCCAGACGGCCAGCGTGCTGCATGAACAGTTTCAGGATGGGATTGGGCCACTCGCGCCCGACGAGTTCGCGAAAATCGTCATCGCGTATGAACCGGTGTGGGCGATTGGGACGGGAAAGACCGCTACGCCGCAGATTGCGGAAGACGCGCACAAAACCATCCGGAACGAGGCTAGGCAGCGGTTTGGCGAGCAACTGGCGTCCGCCGTGCGCATCCTGTATGGGGGAAGCGTGAAACCGGACAACGTGAAGTCGCTGATGGCCATCGAAGAAATCGACGGCGTGCTGGTGGGCGGGGCCAGTCTCGATCCTGTTTCCTTTGCCGCGATTGTCAATTATTGATGACGAAGAATCCGCTTCTGCCCATCTTCCTCATCGTGTTCGTCGATATTCTCGGCCTGACGATGATCATCCCGCTGCTACCGTTTTATGCGCAGTCCATGGGGGCTTCGGATTTCGTGGTGGGGTTGCTGTTCTCCAGCTACGCGCTCTGCCAACTTGTCGCGGGGCCGATTCTCGGGAAGCTCTCCGACCGGTACGGGCGGAAGCCGCTGCTGATTCTGAGCCAGATGGGGACACTCGCGGGTTTCATTGTGCTGGCTCTCTCGCATCGGCTTTGGCTGGTGTTTCTGTCGCGCATCATTGATGGCGCCACGGCGGGAAACCTTTCGCTGGCGCAAGCCTATATCGCGGATGTGACCACGCCGGAAAAGCGCGCGCAGTCTTTTGGGGTGATCGGGATTGCGTTTGGAGTTGGGTTCACGATTGGGCCCGGCATTTCCGGAGTGCTGGCGAAATGGGGGTACGTTTACCCCATTCTGGCCGCATGCGCGCTTTCGTTCTCAAGTATCCTGTGCACGACATTCCTGCTACCGGGAAAGACGCCGAGCGATTCGCCCGGGGCCGTGACGCCGTCCGAGCGCGTCAGCATTTTCCATCCCGGCCAATATGTTGCTTATCTGCGCCGCCCTGGCCTCGCCAGCCTATTCCTGCAGTTCACCTGCTTCGTCTTCTCGTTCTCCACGTTTTTCGCGGGGTTTGCGCTTTTTACACAAGCGCGGCTTCGGTACGGCCCCTCACAAGTGGGTTTTGTCCTGTTGACCATCGGTGTTCTGGCGGTTCCACTGCAGGGCAAAGGGCTGGGTTGGATGGTGGACAAGTTTGGAGAGGCGCGCGTGGCGCAAGCCGGTTTTCTGGCCAGCGGCATTTCCGGGGTGGCCATTTCGCTGGTGAGGAATACGGCGGGGATGGTGGTTACGGCCGGCGGGCTTTCTTTAGGCAGCGGCATGGTGCGCGCGCCGGTTACCAGCCTGATCACAAGGAAAGCGGGAAAGCATGAACAGGGCGTGATCCTGGGGATTACGCAGTCGCTTCAATCGGTTGCGCAGATCCTGTCGCCGCCGATCGCCACCGGGCTGATCGGCCTGGGCCTTTCCAATGCGTGGGCATTTGTGGCCGGGGGATTCATGCTTTGCGGACTCGCGTTCGCTCTCCGCGCGCATGATTAAATGCGCCAAATGCTAAACTGACGTTGATTTAATGCTGCTTCCCAAGGAGCTTGTCGCGCTGATTGCACGGCGTGTCGCTCAACGTCTGACGCCCGGAATGATCGACACCGGCGTTCCCCAGCGCGTGACCGAAATCGCACAGGAGGTGATCCTCGACGAGTTAATGGCCGAGGACAAACTGAATGACGAGGTTCGTGCGCTACTGGACGATTACGCCGAGTACATGCGCAAGGAAGGCGTCAGCTATCAGGAGATGTTCCGGCGCGCCAAGAGCACGCTGATCGCGCAGCGCAAAATCGTGCGGACGGCGGGTCGCGATACGGGGGACGCCATGAAACTTTCGCGGGATAAAATCACCGACATTTCTCACAAGCTGGTCGCTCAATTCAAGAAGTCGCGCGAATTGCGCGTGAAGAAGGATGCCAATGAGATTCGCCTGGAGATTGTGAAGGCGATGACCGACATTCTGGCCACGGAAGAGAAGGTGGATCGAGCGGCGCGCGACAAGGTGCGCACGCTGAAGCGCGATATTCCGGAAGGCAGCGAGGAGTGGGACCTGCTGCACCATCGCTATTACGGCGAGGAAATGAAGAAGTTCGGCATCGATTTAGGACGGTAAGCGGTGGGAATTGTCGTCTGCGGCAGTTTGAACATGGATTTCGTGGTGTCCGTGAAGGTGCTTCCGGCGCACGGCGAAACGGTTCTTGGGCAAAATTTTCAAATGATCCCGGGAGGGAAAGGCGCGAACCAGGCGTGCGCGGCCGGGCGGCTGATCAGCGAGGGGGCCCGGGTGCGCATGATCGGCCGGATCGGGCACGACGTTTTTGGCGATCACCTGAAGGCCAGCCTCTCGGCGGCGGGGGTCGACGTGAGCGCGGTCACGCAATCGCGTTCTCAACCGACGGGCGTGGCTCTGATCGCCGTCGAGTCATCCGGGCAAAATACCATCGTGGTGGCTTCCGGCGCTAATATGGACATGCCCGCAGCGGATGTGGAAGCGATGCGGCGTGTCTTCCGGGGAAACACAGTGGCTTTGTTCCAACTGGAGAGTCCCCTCGAAACGGTAAAGGCCGCGCTGGCGCTGGCGCGTGAAGAGGGGCTGACCACGATTCTGGACCCCGCGCCCGCGCAGCCGCTTGCCAACGATCTTCTGTCGCAGGTGGACATTCTCACTCCGAATGAAGTGGAAGCGCTGGGACTGCTGGGCCGGACCGCAAGCAGGCTGACTCCGCGGGAGGCCGCGCCGATTGCGGAGGAACTCCGAGCGCGCGGTCCGCGTCGCGTGATTCTCAAATTAGGCGACCAGGGTTGCTTTGCGAGCGATGGGGAGACGGCCGCCCATTATCCCGGCTTTCGCGTGGACGCCGTGGACGCGACGGCGGCGGGCGATACGTTCAACGCGGGCCTGGCGGTGGGGCTGAGTGAAGGAATGAGTTTCGCGGACGCGATCCGAATGGCCAACGCCGCGGCCGCGATCTCGGTAATGCGGCGAGGAGCGCAATCTTCCGCGCCATCCCGCGCGGAAGTGGACGCGCTGCTCGGCTAGACTCCACTTGACATCCAACTGAAACCTGCGCAATACTGTTTTCCAAAGGGCTCCACTTGAATGGCCACTGAAGAAAACGGATCGATCAAAGTGTTGCAGGGCACGCTGGATCTCATCGTCCTCCGGACTCTCGCGACGATGGGCCCGCAGCACGCGTACGGCATCTCGGCGCGGCTCAAGCAGATATCGGACGATTCGCTCGACCTGAACCAGGGGACTCTTTATCCCGCGCTTGTGCGGCTCGAACAGCAAGGGTGGATTCAGGGAACGTGGGGGAAGACGGAGAACAATCGCGAAGCGAAATTCTACGCGATCACGCGCGCAGGCCTGAAGGCGCTGGACCGAGAGACGCAACGCTGGCGCAAGATGGCGGGCCTGGTAGAGAAGCTTTTGGTGGCGGAGGCTTGAGCGATGTGGAGATTGAGGAGGCTATTCGCGAAGCTTTGCGCCCTGGTTGCTCCGGAGCGCGCTGAACGGGAACTGGCTCGGGAAGTGGAATCGCACCTGGCCCTGATGGAGGACGAGTTTCAAAAGAGGGGGATGCAAGTGGATGAGGCGCGCGCGGCGGCGAGGCGTGCCTACGGCGGCGTGGAGCAGGTGAAGGAGCTGCATCGCGAGGAACGCACATTTGTGTGGCTTGAGCAGACCATGCAGGATCTTCGCTATGCGTTCCGGAGCCTTTGGAAAGACCCGGGATTCACTTTACTGGCGGTCATCACGCTCACTCTGGGGATCGGCATCAACGCGACCCTGTTCTCAGCCTACAACGCGGTGGCGCTCAAACCGCTTCCGGTCAGCGGCCCGAACGAGGTGGTTCGATTGGAGCGCTGGTTTCAGAGCGGGTCTCGCGGTGATATCCAATATGCGTTTTCGCGCGCCGAGTACGAATCCTTCCGCACCCACAACCGCGCGTTTTCGAGCATGGTCGCCGCCAGTTGGCCGCGCCCCGTCATTGAAGACACGCCTGTGGCCAACCGCGGCGGGACGATCACCGGACAGCTTGTTTCCACGAATTACTTCCACGATCTGGGAATCGGCACGCGGATTGGCCGGATATTTACGTTCGATCTGGACACGAGCCCGGAAATCGTGATCAGCTCTGGGTTTTGGAAGCGGCGGTTTCAGTCGGACCCGAACGTCGTGGGTCAACTGATCAAGATCAAGGGCACGGCGTTCACCGTTATCGGCGTGACTCCGGAGGAATTCACGGGGACATCGACCACGCCGCAGCCGCCCGACTTCTGGGCGCCGCTCTCCCTGGAGGCGAAGGTAATCCCCGGAGCGAAAGAACTACCCGTTCAGGTACTGGCGCGAATCAAGCCTTCGGTCTTACTGCAAAGGGCGCAAGCTGAGGCCAATCTGCTGATTCAGCAAGTTGCAAAACCGGATCAGCGCGACAAGACGACGGCAATCAGCTTGCAGCACACGGCCCTATTCGGGAACACGGAAGATATCCGCTTCAAGGCTCTGGTGTTTGCGTTGATGCTGATCGTCGGAATGGTCCTCATGGTGGCGTGCGCGAATGTGGCCAACATGCTGCTCGCCCGATGCGCCGGGCGGCAGAGGGAGATCGGGGTTCGCCTGGCGCTTGGGGCCAGCCGCGCGCGCGTGGTGCGACAGTTTCTGACCGAGAGCTTTCTGCTCGCGGTCCTGGGAGGCACGGCCGGTCTGCTCGCTTCGGTTTGGTGCACCAGGTTGCTGTGGAGTTCGATTGTCCAGAATTTTCTGGGTTCGTTTGGAGGGGGCGCGGCGTTCCAGGCGAATCTTGACCCCGATGCGAGGGTGCTGGCATATGCGATGGCTCTTTCGCTTTTGACCGCAGTTGTTTTCGGGCTGTCGCCGGCGCTCCAGTTCAGCAGGCCCGATCTGACCACAACGCTCAAAGAGGAGGGCTCTGCTTGGGGGCTGCGGCTGAGCCGTTCGCGCATGCGGGCGTTCCTGGTGGCGGCGCAGGCCATGGTATCCATCGTGCTTCTGATCAGCACGGGACTCTTACTTCGCGGGCTGATGCGGTCGCAGGCGGCCGAACCCGGCTTCGACACGCGCAACGTCTTCCTATTGATTGAAGACTCCGGCGACATGGCACAAAACGCAGCGCTCCAAGGACGTCTAGCCGCGCGCCTGCAAACGATGCCCGGTATTCGAAACGCAGCGCTGGGCAGCTTCCCGATGATGGGGACGTGGACTCCTCCCCTGCTTGTCGAGGGGTCGCTGGGCAGAACGCTGGCCAGCTATGCGTCGGACGCCTACCTGAATACCCTGGGTATCGCGATGTTGCGCGGCCGTAACTTCACAGCAAGAGAGGTTTCGCAAGGCGCACCGATTGCAATCATCAGCGAAGCCACCGCCCGGCGCTTCTGGCCGCGGGGAGACCCGCTGGGAAAGCAGCTCAATCTGGACTTAAATTTCCAGGGCAAGTTCAGCAAGTTTGAAGTAGTTGGAATCGTGCGCGACGTTCGCTTCGCCAGCCTGAGCCGGATGGACACAGGCCATGTTTATCTCCCAGCCGCACCCGGTGATTTCCAAGGAGTGCTCTTCCGCTCTCACGGAGATGCCCAAACCGCGATCGCGTCAGCCCGAGCGGCGGTCAGGGAGGTAGACGAAAACCAGCTTCCGGGGCTGACAATCGCGAGCATTGAAGATGGACCGCTACGGGTTCAAAAGTCTCTGGCTCAAACATACATGGTCTACGCCGCGATTCTGACGCTATTGGCCCTAACCCTTGCGGCGGTGGGTATCTACGGAGTGATGGCGTACCTGGTGAATCAGCGAGCACCGGAGATCGGAATCCGCATGGCCCTGGGCGCGACCCCGGCGACTGTGCTGACGACTGTGGTTGTCGAAGGACTTCGGCCGGTGTTTGTGGGAGTCGCCCTGGGTATAGCGGGGGCAGCGGGGCTTTCCTGGGTTCTACATACTACGCTGGTGTTCCCTGGGTCTACCGATTTCTTTTATGGCATTCCGTTTTACGATCCCGCGACATTCCTAGGCGTATCGTGCTTCCTGATCTTTGTGGCTGGGGTGGCGAGCCTTGTGCCGGCGCGGCGCGCGCTTCGGGTAGATCCGATGGTGTCGCTTCGGCACGAGTAGGCGGAGCGCCGCATCGCCCTATTCAGCGGCGTCGAGGACTTCGCGGACCTTCAGCGCCAGTTGATGAATGGTGAACGGCTTCTGCAGGAAGGGCGCGCCCAGTTTCACCCCGTAATGCACGAGGGCGTCAGTGGTGTGGCCGGACATGAGGACTACCTTGAGCTTGGGGCAAATGGCAATCGCCTGCTCAGCTAACTCGCGACCATTCATTCCGCCGGGCATCACGACATCTGTCAGCATGAGATCGACCACCTGTGGATTCGACTTGCAAAGGGCCAAACCCTCGCCGCCTTGCGTGGCTTCCAGAACGGTATACCCCAAGCGCTTCAAAGTGATCACCGCGACCTGGCGAACCATTTCCTCGTCCTCTACCACCAGAATGGTCTCGGTGCCGACCGGCACCTGAGAACGCTCGCCCGGCCTACTGAAGTTTTGAGGTAACTCGGCTCGCGGGAGATCGATCCAGAATGAGCTTCCGAGGCCGAGTTCACTGCCGAACCGGATGCTTCCGCCGCTTTGCTCCACAATCCCGAAGACGGTCGCCAACCCGAGCCCGGTGCCCGAACCCTGCGGTTTCGTGGTGAAGAATGGCTCGAAGATGTGCCGCTGCGTTTCTTCGTCCATACCGGTTCCGGAGTCGGATACCGTCAGGCTCACGTAGCTCCCCGGTTTCAAGTCCCGAATGCGCTCCTCAACGTCTTCCACCAGGATGTTTCTGGTTTGGATGGTCAACACGCCTCCATGCGGCATGGCATCGCGCGCATTCAGCGCCAGATTGATGATCACCTGGCTCATTTGCCCTGGATCGGCGTATATGGGCCAGAGCTCCTGCCCCATTTGGGTAACCAGTCCGATGTCTTCTCCGATCAACCGGCGCAGCATCTTATCGGAATCCTCAATCACCGTGTTCAAGTCGAGCGATTGTGGTCTCAGTACCTGGCGTCTGCTGAACGCGAGGAGTTGCTGGGTGAGCGCGGCCGCTCGTTCTCCAGCTTTCTTGATCTCTCCCGCCTGCGCAAACGCCTCCGTATCGTGGCCCAGGGTCTCCTGCAGGAGTTCACTGAAACCCAGGATTCCGGTGAGAAGATTATTGAAATCGTGAGCTACGCCTCCAGCCAGGCGGCCAATGGCTTCCATCTTTTGGCCGTGCCGCAGTTCATCTTGCATGCGCCGCAGTTCCACTTCGGCGGCGCGACGCGCGGTAGCGTCTTCCATCGACATCAGAACCATGTCGACGGTGCTGAGCCGGCGCGCGCTAATCAGCAGTGTCTTTTGTCCCGCACTCGGAAATTCGTGCGTCAATTCAAAGCCGTCAATGGCGTGATCGTCCGGAAGAACCTTGTCAAGCAGGGTGCGCAGCGGAGGCTGATTCCACGCTCCGTGAGCCAGATCGTAAAGAACACGGCCTTCCGTTTCCGGGCGAGCAAGATTGAAGGTCCTATAGAAGGCGCGGTTGGCCATCTTGACGCACATCGCCTCGTCGAGCACGACCAACGGCTGCTGCACGGTTTCAACGATAGATGTGGTGAAGTCGCGCGCGTGTTGAAGATCGGTGTTGCGAGTTTGCAGTTCTTCATTGACGGTGCTTAATTCTTCATTGGTTGATTGCAGCTCTTCCTTCGCGGTTTCCAGCTCTTCGTTGAAGCTCTGCACTTCTTCGAGGTTGGAGAGGCTTTCCTCTTGCGCGGATTGGGTGTCCTCGGTATATTGCTGGTAGTTATCGAGCATGGTCGATAAGCGTTCCCGCGTGGCAATCAGCTCATCCTGCACCTTCACATACTCATTCCTCGCGACGTGCGATTCACCGTGGAAGGCCAGCTCGCCTCGAAGATGCGCGGCTGGGGCTTCCTCAAAAAGAACGAGATACGCTCGCGATTCCCCGTCCGAGCGGATCGGGATGACCTGCAGATTCAGCAAAAGCTCGTCGTGGGGAAGCACTATGTTTTCGCGGCGGGCGGGGGCGCCGTCTTTCTTTGCCTGATCGAGTACCGCGGCAAGATCCTGAGCGAGCCCGGACCTTTTGGCCATCGCGAGGATGTTGGCGCTCATTTTTCCCGGCGCTGGTTCCAGGTAGGGACTCACCTTACCGCGAACTTGCAACACTTGCCAGTTTTCATTCACCACCACGCCGCCCGGCGCGTATTTTGCCAACACGGCGCGGTCGGCTTTTTTCTGCAGATCCGAATCGTCCCAAATTTCGTTCCTGAAAAGCTCTGTTCCTTCTCGTGTCTTCGAGGGCAAGGAGACTCTTGCTGTTCCCCAACTATTCCCCTGCCGTTGAGGAACCGCCTTTCTGGAGTAAATTTGCGAGCTCTTATCCACCGGAGTGAACAGTTCTGAAAACCGGCGGGCAGTCTCCATGAGGCCCAGCATCAGAAACCCGGTGGGTTTCAGCGCGTAGTGAAACATCGGCATGATGCGGGATTGCACGCTATCGAGATAAATCAGAACGTTGCGGCAACTGATCAGGTCGAGTTTGGAGTACGGGGGATCGCTGGTCAAATCATGACTGGCGAAAACGCACATCTCGCGAACGTGGGCGCTGATCTGGTAGCCGGAATCCCGCCTCACGAAAAAATGTTGGAGGCGCTCTGCTGAAACGTCCTCTGCAATGCGGTCGGAGTATAGACCGTGCCGGGCTTTTTGAATGGCGATGGCGCTGAGATCGGTTCCGAAAATCTGGACCGGAAAGCTAACGTTCTTTTCCTCACAGAATTCCAAAAGCGAAATGGCGATGGCGTAGACTTCTTCTCCCGAGGAGCAGCCGGGGACCCACACGCGGAAGGGCGATCCCCCGCCCGGACGGGCGGCTGGAATCTTCGCGAAGACTTCGTTCTTGAGGGCGACAAACACATCCGGGTCCCGAAAGAACCGGGTCACCCGCGGGATCATTTCCTCGCAAAGGATCTCGACTTCCGCGGGCGTTTCTTCCAGGAACCGGCTGTACTTCTCCACATCGGCAATCTTATGGATCGCCATCCTGCGAAAGATGCGGCGTTGAATGGTGCTGGACCGGTATTGTGTGAAATCGATCCCGGACGCGGAGTGGAGCAGAGCGAGAACGCTGCGCAAGGGATCTGGGTTAGGAAGAAGATTTCCACCTTTGGAGAGCTCTTCCAGCCGCTGCGCGTAGGGGTATTTGGATATCTTGACAAGTTCCTTCGCAATCCCTTCCGGAGGGAGTACAAAATCGACCGAGCCGGTGGCGAACGCGCTGTTCGGCATCCCCTCAAACTTCGCCGAACGCGTGTCCTGGGCGAAGGTAAAGCCCCCTTCGTCCTTGATCATCTCGAGGCCGAGAGCGCCGTCTGAACCCGTGCCCGAGAGAATGACGCCGATCGCCATATGGTGGCAGTTCTCGGCGAGGGAGCGGAAAAACGCGTCGATGGGGAGACGAATGCCGTCGACCGGTCTTTCGCGTGGGATCAGATGCAGCTTTCCCTCCGCGTACCGCATTTCCACGTTCGGCGGCATCACATAGACGTTGTTCGGATCGACCGGCATCGCGTCCTTGACGTGCTTGACGGGAAGTTTTGTGACCCTCGACAAAAGGGCGGGGAGCAGGCTTTCGTGGGTCGGGTCGAGATGTTGAACGACGACAAACGCGAGGCCCGTATCGGCAGGCACCTGCTTCAAAAGAGCGGAGCAAGCTTCGAGGCCGCCAGCGGACGCGCCAATCCCCACAATCGAAAATTCCTGGGGGCACGACATCTTTTCCGGGCTGTCCATTTGGCGGGTGCCTTGTATTCGAACAATAGCATGGGACTTTTTTAAACAGCAGGTGGATTGCTTAAACTGGTCACCGAGGCGATTCGACCATCCGGATGGAAGAGGAAAACGCTGGTTCCGCTCATGCGTTCCTTCGCGTCACCATCAACTGCGATCCAATCCGCGAGTACCGTGCCCTGGCATTGCCTGACAGGGCCTTTTCGCTCAAGGCGGATGCCCGGCATGAAGCACTGGGCCGCGCCTATGTGAGCCGTGAGATCGGCGAGGCCATCGAGGAGGCTGAAGCGATCGCGGAAGCCGACGTCGGGGGCGGCGATGTTGGCGAGAGTTTCGTCGCGTTCGCTGGCGCCGGCAATCATCCACGCGCCGAACCAGGCATCCACTGTGCCCGCCGCATCTGCAAGGACCTCGCTCGATACCGCGTTGCTGAACAGGGAAAGCTGGAAGCGCCATCCTTGCACATGTTCATCGCGGGGTGGGGCCTCCGCGAATTCATGGAGCAAGTGGAGGCGGGTTCCAGCCTGGTCGGGCGATAGATTGATGGTCACGCGGGACGCCCCGGGCGGCAGGGGCTTGCCGGTCGCATAGCCGTACGTGAATACGACCTGCTCGGAGTGACGCACCGAGAGAACTTCGCCTAATGTTTCGGCCCCGTTGGGATGGCGGATGTAAACCTTGCCTCCGGGCTGGGCATCAATGGTCGAGCCGGCGCCCCACCAACTGGCCCAACGGGCGCTATCGGTGAAGAATCGAAAGACGGTTTCCGGCGTGGCTCGAATGACGACGGTTCGTTCCAACTGATATGGGAGTGGCGGCATAAATCCTCACAGTTTTCGCTTGGGTCCGCGGCGCGTTTCTTCCAACTCCGCGGCCAGCTTGAGCTTCCAGAGCGCGTCGTCCCACATTTCTTCGAGGATCTCCGCGGCTGGCCCGAGCGCCTCACGGCGCGCGCGGTAAAAGCGGTTGCGCTGCTCGGTGCGGGCTTCCAGCAGGCCGGCCAGACAGAGCGACTTCAACTGGAGCGAAACGGCTCCGAACGTGACATCCGGCATGGCGCGATGAATGGTTCCCGCGGTTTGCTCGCGGTTCCAGACGAGGCGCAGAATCTCGCGGCGGCGCGGGGAAGCGACGGCGTTCAGCACGGCTGGGCTCATCCAGATTTAATTTAGTTCAAACTAAAATGTTTTGTCAAGGGGGAATTAGGGGTGGAGCGAACGGCCCACTCCATCCACCATCCAGCAGCCGCGATGAACGCCGCTTTGCTGGCGGCTCAAGTTGAATGTGAAACCAACATCGCGGCCCTGGGGCATGTGGACGGTCACGGTCTGCTCGGCATCGTTATTGTTGATTAGGACGGGACCGAATTCGGATGGATCGTCCTTCAGCAAAGGGGCGAAGTCGGTGTTCTTCACCGCTCCGAGGAAGTGTCCGTAGGGTCCGGTGACGGCACGATTCGCGGGCGAAGCAAACTGATAGGTGGTGTAGATGCCCGCATTGGGGATGGGCGCGTTGTAGCTGCGGAGAGCGGTGACGACGATTTTGACTACCGCATCCGGAGTCAGATTCGGATTTGGTTCCAAAGTGGTTTGCGCCAGAAGGACACTGACAAGAATGCAAGGGGCTGAAAGACTCACGAATGCAGCACCCTCAGCACGATGTAAAGATTCCAAATCACCAGCGCGGCGTACCAATAGTTGATCCAGCGAATAAAGTCCCAGCGGTTCAGGAGAATGCAAACGGCGAGGCAGACGGCGGCAAACAGTTTGGAGACGATCAACCCGGTTACCGGACCCCAGTGAATCAACAGGCGGATAAACGGACTGGCTTCGGTGTTGCCCAGACTGAAGCCGATGAGCGTCGAGAGGACATCCAGAACCTGGAGATAGAGGAACACCTCCAGGAGAATTTGGCTTCTCGCTGCCGCGTTAGCGATGCTGGGCTCCGCTGCCCGGCAGCGCGAACGAGTAGAACGCATTGCTGGCCGTTCCAATCGGCTTTACGGGAAAATTATGATAGCCGCTACCCCAGTAAAGTACGCCATCGTAGACCGAGGGCGCGGCGTTCACGGACCCCGCCGCCTGATAGGTCCAGCGCGTCGCTCCCGAACTCGCGTCGAAGGCATACATTGCGCCCGACATGGATGCAGCGTAAACCACCCCGTTGGCGACGGTGACAGGCCCCAGTGAGTCGGCGGGCAGCGTGGGATTGACTGTGTTCAGACCGGGGTCTGGGACTTGCCAGACAATCTCCCCCGTTGCCGCGTTGAGCGCCGCCCAAGACCCGCCATCCCATGACATCCCCGTCGGTTGAAGGGTGTACTTGGTGTGGCTGCTGTTCGAAATGGCGACGTAGATTTGCTGGCCGTCCACCGCGGTGCCCCATTCCATGCCGCCGAGAATACCTCCGGGGCCGACCTGGGTCTTCCAAATCACGCTGCCGTTGGCGGGGTTGAGCGCCCAGTACACGCCACTCTTCTGGCCGGCGCCCACGATATCGGTAGGAATCCCCTGAATTTCCGTCGTGAAGAAGTTCGCGCCGGAGCCAAAGTCATAATCGTTCCCTTCCGGATCGGGGCAAGCGGTATTTCCCTTTTGATTACAGGCGGCGATGAAGTTATCTTCAGCCGCGCAATGATGCGCCCATTTGATTTTGCCGGTGGTCAAGTCCAGCGCCACGATGGAATCGGCCAGATTGGAGGGCGACTGGCAGGCAAGGATCTTTGAAGGATTTCCTTTGGCCGCCTGCTCACAATCCTCGACACTGTCGGGCACCAGATAGTTGTTGCCCGTCGTGACATAAAGCTGATTTCGCGTGACATCCACGGCGGGCGTACTGGACCAGATGGGCGCGCCGGTGTAGCCAGCGACGGTCATGTACGTCTGCCAGAGAAGAGCGCCGTTGGTGAGGGACACGGCAATCACGCTTCCCTGAAAGGTGGGGCTCTCCAGCTTTTCTTCCGACGAAGAAACGCCTACATAGATGACGTTGTTGTAGACGACCGGCGAGCCCGTGATGAGCGCGTTCGGATCGGAATCCACTTCAAGCTGCCAGACCAGGTCTCCGGTGTCTGGGTCTACCGCATTGAGATAAGCGGGGCTCTTGATCTTCAGCCCGAGTCCGCCGCTGGCTCCGAAGATGACCAGGCCGCCGGAAAGAGTGGGAGTGTTGCGGCTCATGGCTCCGGCTGGGAGGCCGTATGAGGTGACGTTGTGCTGCCAGATCACGGCGCCGCTGGTCGCGTTGAGTTTGGTGATGTTCCCGGACCAATCCGGAAAATATACGGCATTGGAAACGGGGTCGATGGACGGAGTCGCGGAGACATCATTGGTGACCGGGAATATCCATTGCGGAACAAGCGTTGGGACATTGAAGACATTGAGGATGGATTCGGAAGCCCCAAACCGGGAATTCTCCATGTCCGCACCGGCGAAAGGCCAGCCGGGTGATGTCTGAGCGCTCAGGTAAGACTGAAATAGGATTGCTATGCAGATGTTTGTTCGGATGAAAGAAGACAGAAAGAGCCCCCCTGTGGGCGTAACGTCGTCCTATTTTGCGGCATTCGTGGGACGTATGTCAAAAGGGGCTGGTACTGATCCGAGGAAAGGCGCTAACTTGCCATGGCCAGATGCTCCTGGAGGTTGCGGATGGAGCTGTCGAAATCATTCCGTTTCTCGGAGAAGAGGATCTGCTCCTCGGCCAGTTTGAGTTCATCGAACGGGAGCTCGGTGAAAAGCCGGGTGAGTTCGCGGTCACGCCAGCCCATCTCGCCTTCGGCGAGTAGAGTTTGAATGGTCAACTCGCGCGGAAAAGCATCTTTGTAGGGGCGGACCGAACAGAGGGCGTCGAACGCATCGGCAAGTTGAAGAACACGCGCAAGCAGGGGAATCTGTTCGCCTTGCAGCCCGTCGGGATATCCGGAGCCATCCCATCGTTCGTGGTGATTGCGGATGATGGGAAGGACAGCGGCAAGCGAGTGCATGGGGCGGCAGATCTCCTCTCCACGGACACTATGTGTCTTCATGACCACCCACTCCTCCGCCGTCAGCTTACCGGGTTTGTAGAGGATGGCGTCGGGAACGACGATTTTTCCGATGTCGTGCAGATAGCCGCCGCGGTGCAGGGACAGCAATTGCGCCTCGGAGAGCCCCAGCCGCATTCCGAACGCGACGCTGTAGAGCGCCAATCGCTGGCAGTGGCCCGCCGCGGCATGGTCACGCTTTTCCACGGAGAGGGCGAGAGCAAATAGAATCGACTCGGCTTCTTCGAGCCGGTCCACGGCGGTCTTGTGGCGGATCAATGCGCTGATGCGAGCCCGAAAGACTTGTGGATGCAGCGGCTTGATCAGGTATTCGTCGGCGCCGGCTTCGATTCCCGCGACTTCATCCTCTGCGCTGTTGCGCGCCGCGACAATCAACACCGGGACGAAGTCCGCCCGGCGCATGGCTTTGATTTGCCGGCAGCACTCCAGTGCGCCCATATCGCCCAGATCGCGGTCGATGATGACCAGATCGGGCCGGCACTTACCCAGGAGGTCGAGCGCCATCACGGCTGACCGCGAATCCATGATGATGCAGCCTTCCCGCCGGAGGAGCGACCCCAGCATGCGACGCTCAGCCTCTTGCGCGGCAACCAACAGGACGCTGGGCGGACGGTCTGAGTCCGCGAGGGATGGTTGATGGAGGTGCTCTTGTCCGGGCCAGTGGATGGCGAATTCCGTTCGGTCTGAAGCTCTTGAATTCGAGTTGGTCGAGCCCGAAGGGGGCGCACTGAAAACCGGCTCGAACGCTACGCTGGCGTTGCCGCCGACTTCGGGAAGAGGAGTAAGAGAAATGGACATGTGTGCGGCCTCAACTCAGGTGGTGACGTTGCTATTCATATCGACCGATGGAGTTCCCTGCATTACCTCTTAGGAGATCTATTGCTTCGTGATAGTAAGGGTTACAAACCGGGCCACCCCGTTGATGTTGGTCGCTTGTACGATAACCGTGTTCTGGCCCGCGTACAGAGGGATTCCGGACGCGGTCCAACTCGTGGTGCCTGTGGTGGTTCCGGAAGCCTGGCTGTTGGTTCGCCATGTGACGGATTGGAGGCCTTCGGAATCGCTGGCCGTTCCCGAAATGGTGAGACTCGCTGCAGTGGTGCTAGACCCGTTCTTGGGCGAAGTCACTACGATGGTGGGGACGGAGCCGCCGGAACTGACAACTCCGGGGATCATCGACCCGGCCGAACCGCTCCGGTTCACGCTCACCACCCGCGCGACGGAATGCGATGAGCTGTCAGAGGCCGTGATTGTAATCATGTTGGCGCCAGATGCGAGTGGAATGGAGGCCGTCCACGCGCCGGAGGACGCCACAATTCCCCGCCCCGACTGGCCACTGCTGGTTTGCCACTGAATGGAGGGGGTTCCCGAGGGGTTCATGACGGAGCCCGAGAATGTGTCGCTTGGGCTGGCGGTGGAACTCCCATTGGCAGGCGAAGCGACACTCACTGAGAGCGTCTTTGCGGGGGTGGTGTGGGTGCCGGTCGTGATAAGCGCGTTCACCGCTCCGTAGAGGGACTGAACACCCGCGATGTCGTTGGTGCTGAGGGGCGTTCCGAAATGATAGTAGGGGTACATGACGTCGGAGGGATTGTCGGTGTGCCCGAGGCCCAGGGAATGTCCC
>Ga0302140_10003811_pt1 | contig 19250 bp, 15 predicted proteins | sample I_Bog_E1_1_FD_202095 | JGI IMG/M metagenome (GOLD analysis project Ga0302140, IMG submission 202095) | Peat permafrost microbial communities from Stordalen Mire near Abisko, Sweden - I_Bog_E1_1 | ecosystem: Environmental > Terrestrial > Soil > Wetlands > Peat | place: Sweden: Abisko, Stordalen... | reverse complement strand
CCGGGCAGCAATACACCACCGAGGCCGTAAATTTCCGTCGCGTCGCGCATCTGATCGCCGACGCGGTATTCTCCCGCGTCACCGGGGAGACCGGCTTTTTCGACAGCCGCGTCATCTTCATCGACGAGACCAGTTCGAAGGCGCAGCGCCGCAAGCGGCTGGCGCTGATGGACATGGACGGCGCCAACATCAAATACCTGACCAGCGGCGACAATCTCGCCGTGACGCCGCGCTTCTCGCCGACCCAGCAGGAAGTGGCCTTCATGTCGTTCGGAGAAGGCGAACCGCGCGTCACCGTCCTCAATCTGGAGACCGGCCAGCGGACGCCGGTGGGCGAATTCACCGGCATGACCTTTTCGCCGCGCTTCTCGCCCGACGGGCAGCACTTGCTGCTGTCGCTGTCCAACGGCGCGACGTCCAACATCTATCTCGCGGATTTGCACGGCAAGGCGACGACACAGCTCACCTATGCCAACGCCATCGACACCTCGCCCTGCTACTCGCCGGACGGCTCGCAGATCGTGTTCGAATCCGACCGCGGCGGCGCGCAGCAGCTTTACGTGATGGCCGCCAATGGGGGCGGGGCCAAGCGCATTTCGTTCGGCGCCGGCCGCTATTCCACCCCCGCCTGGTCGCCGAAGGGCGACCTGATCGCCTTCACCCGGCAAAAGGACGGCCAGTTCGCCATCGGCGTGATGAAGCCCGACGGTTCCGGCGAACGCATCATCACCGAGGGCTATCACAACGAGGGCCCCACCTTCGCCCCCAACGGCCTGTTCGTGATGTTCTTCCGCGATCCCGGCGGCGAGTCGGGCGCCAAGATCTACATGGCCGACATTTTCGGCCACGGCGAGTTCGTGGTGCCGACGCCGAGCTACGCCAGTGATCCGTCGTGGGGGCCGTTGATGAAGTGAGTGCGGCTGTTGCGACGCCAAAATGATGACTATATGATGCGTGTCGAACACTTCATGGGAGTGTGCAATGGCGGCACTAGACGTCGATACACCGTTCGTGACTGAAAACGGCGTACAACGATTTACGATCAGCCTACCGAAGGAGGCTATCGACTTTCTGAAGGTCGAGTCGAACCGGACAGGCTCGTCCATGGGTGATATCGTGCGCAGGGCGATCGCCAATCAGATGTTCCTTCAGACGGCAACTGGGCGCGGCGCAGATCTGTTGCTGGCCGAACAAGGAAAGCCGACGAGTAAACTCGTTTTCCGTTGAAAGGAACGCGGCGACGCGATGGCAGAGGATCCCGTTGGCCCGTCGAGTTCCGATTCGTCGCTTGCCGCCAGTGCGGCTTTTCGGGTCGGAGATCTCGACTTCGGGCCGAGAGGCTCGCTTTCGCAGGCGTCGGCGTCGAACATTGAAGTTCAATCGTATAATCCTATAAAGGAAACCGATACCGCGAGGAAGTATATTGCGTTCTGGCTGTTAGGATACTGAGCGGCGTAGTCGTGATTGCTTTGCTGACGTGCTTGGTGCTGATTTATTTCGATACCAGCGACAAGGATCGGTTCGATCATCTGCTTGCCGTCGTCAATCTGATTTTCGGACCCATCGTCGCTCTGGTCGGATCGGCCACCGGCTTTTACTTTGGGTCGCAAAGCCAATCCCCGAGACAGAATGGCGGGGGTGGCGCCGGCTAGCGCGGCGCTGATATTAGCGCTAACCCCTCCCTCACTCCGTCCCCGCCTCGCTCGAAATCCGGCTCGCCAGCAGTTTGCCCGCCCGCTCCAGCACCGGATAGGCCGCCGCGGCGACGATGTGGCTGTTGACCAGCTTCATGTCGCGGAGCAGGTCGAGGTGGACCGTGCTCGTTTCCGCCGCGTCGCCGCCGGCGCGTAAGCGCTCGAAATGGGCGCGGGTCGCCGCCGCCTCGACGTCACGGAAGACCGGCTTTTCCTCGGCGAGCAATTCCGCCGCGCGCGAGTCGTCGGTCATGAACAGCGAGCCGGCGGCGCGCAGGTTGGCGATCAGCCGGGCGAGCATCGCCGTCAGATCGGCCTCGTCCTCCTTCGAGAACGAGAGCCCGCGCCTGAAGCGCTTTGAGGCGTGGGGCACGAGGTTTTGTTCGACGACGTCGCCGGCCAGCTCGATGTTCATCGTGAAGCGCATGATTTCCTCGAGGCGGCGGTGGTCGCCCGCGCTCAGGGCGTCGGGGTCCAGCGTCGTCAGATAGGCGCGGATTGCGGTGTTCAAGCGGTCGAGCACGTCGTCGAGCCGCCGGATTTCGCCGACCTCCTTGCGGTCGGCGGCGAAGATCACCTTGCGCGCCCCGTGCAGCATCGTCTCCAGCGCGTCCGCCAGACGTAAGGCCTCACGGGCGGCGGCGCCCAGCGCGACGATCGGGGTTTCCCGCGCCGCCGCGTCGAGGTAGATCGGCGTCGAGGGGTCGGCGGGGTCGGCCCGGGTCGGGAACCACCAACGCAGGAATCGCGCGTAGGGTTCGAGCAGCGGAAAGAACAGGCCGGCCAGAATCAGGTTGAACGCGGTGTGAAAATCGGCCACCGCGCGGCCAGGATCGGGGCTCAGGATGACCAGCCCGCGGCCGATCCAAGGCAGAAAGGCGAGCGCGATCCCGACGCCGGCGCAGCGATTGAGCAGGTTGCCGACGGCGAGCCGCTGAGCCGCCGGATCGGCGCCAGAACTCCCCTCCAGCACCGGATTGACCGCCGAGCCGAGATTCGCCCCGAGCACCAGCGCGAAAGCGGCGTCGGGCGGCACGGCGCCCTGGCTCGCCAGCGACATCACCAACAGGACGATGGCGACGCTGGAATGGGCCGCCCAAGTGACGCCCGCGGCGAGCAAAACGTCGAGAAACGGCTGCGTCGATATCGCGCCGAGGAAGCTGCGCAGGCTCGGCGCGTCCTCGTATTGCGTCATCAGGCCGAGCAGTTGACGCAGCGCCAGCAGAGTCAGGCCGAGGCCGATGAACACCCGTCCGAGATCGTGGGTCTGCGAGTTCGTTCCCCGCCGAAACATCAGCACGCCGACCAGGATCAGCACCGGCGAGGCCGCGGCGACGTCGAAAGACAAGGCCTGGACGATCAGCGTCGTGCCGATGTTGGCGCCGAGCATGACGGCCAGCGCCGGCACGAGGTCGACCAACCCGCCCGCCGCGAAGCCCGCCGTCATCAGACCGACCGCTGTGCTGCTTTGCAAGACGGCAGTCACGCCGATCCCCGCGAGCAGGGCGCGCAGGCGGGTTCGCAGCGCACTCCCCAGCACCGCGCGCAATTTCGGTCCGAACGTCCGCTGAACGCCGGTCTGCACCATGTGCATGCCCCAGAGGAGCAACGCGATGGCGCCGGCGAGATCGATGATTGTGACGGGAAAAACCATGACTGTTCCCGAGGCGACGGCTGGTCGAAGCATAGGCATTTGGTGCGGAGGTGAACGGACGCCCATTCCGGCCGCCCCCTTCCGTCATGCCCGGACTTGTTCCGGGCATCTACGTCGGAACACTACAGGGAAGTTTTTGAGTCCGGCACTGCGCCACGACGTGGATGGCCGTGACGAGCACGGCCATGACGACTTGGGCAGCGCTCAAATCTCGCCGTCACGCCCCTCCCGCCTCGATGATCCCTTTCGTCACGCTCCCTTGCGTTCCATGCAGCGGGATGAGGCAGGCTTGCAGCGCGTGGTACATGTCCGGCTTGCCGACGAAAAACCGGTCGACCGGCGTCAGGTCGTCGTCGAGTTGCGGATACCAGCCGCCACGGCGCCGGTCGATCAGCGCCCGCGAGGCAAAGTCCCAGAGCCGGCGGTAGTTGCGCTCGGTCTCCGCGTCGCCGTCGAGCGAACCCAGGAAATGCGCCGCGCCGATGCCCTCACAGACCGGCCACCACAGCTTGTCGCGCACCCGCGGGCTCCCGTCATGCTCGGTCGTATAATAAAGCCCGCCGTGGACCGGGTCCCAGCCCTGGGCGAGCGCCTGGGAAAACAGGTTGCGCGAGGCGTCCGGCAACCAGGCGAGCCGGCGCCCGCCCAGCGCCCAGAGTTGCAACGACAGTCGCGCCCACTCCAGCGCATGGCCCGGCGTATAGCCATAGGGGCGGAACATCACGCTGCCGCTGTATTCGGCATCGACGCTCCAATCGGCGCGATAGTGTTCGGGCACGCGCCAGCCGGCGTTTCCCGCGCCGCGGGCGAGGATCAGGGTCGCGATGCTCTCGGCCTTGTCGAGGTAGGAACGCTCGCCCGTCGCCTCGAACGCCGCCATCAGCGCTTCCGTCAGGTGCATGTTGGAGTTCTGCCCACGATAGTCGCTGAACGGCGACCAATCGTCGCGGAACTCCTCTTTTGTCGCGCCGGGCGACTTCTCCCAGAACCGCGTTTCCAGCAGTTCGGAAATGTCGGCGAGCAGGCGATCGGCTTGCGGGTGGCCGACGATCTTGGCGCTCGACGCGGCGAGCAGCACGAAAGCATGGCCGTAGGCGAGTTTTTCGCGCTCGAGCGGGCCATCGGCGTCGAACGACCAGAAATAGCCGCCGTGCCGGCTGTCGCGGTGCTTGGTCAGGATCGATTCGATCCCGTGATCGACGAAATCCGCCGCGCCCGGGCGGCCGAGCAGCATGCCGATGGCGAAGCAATGTACAAAACGGGTCGTGGCGTGCAGCGGCCGCGCCATATCCTCCGCAATCGGCTCGCCGGCCGCGTCCAGCGCCGCGAAGCCGCCCTTGGGGTCCAGGGAGTGCGGCTCGAAGAACCGGAACAACGCTTCGGCCTGCCCCGCGAGCCAAGCGCGATGGCCGGGGTTTTTGCGCCAGGGCAGGGCGGGGGGGAGAGTCTGAGGTTCCATAAAGGGGTCTCGAACGATAGGAGCGAACGGAGGTGGCGCGGGCGCGCCCAAGCTGGCATAACACGCCGCATGCAAGAGATCGAAAATCGCCCGCTTGGGCAAGCCCTAAGGCCGAGTCCGGATCCCGGTTTCGCCGTCTATGTGCATTGGCCGTTTTGCCTCGCCAAGTGCCCTTATTGCGATTTCAACTCCCACGTGCGCGCCGAGCCCATCGACGAACCGCGCTTCGTCAACGCCTTTCGCGCCGAACTCGCCCATCGCGCCGCCCTGACGCCGGGGCGCAAGGTGAATTCGGTGTTCTTCGGCGGCGGCACGCCGTCGCTGATGCGGCCGCAGACGGTACAGGCGATCCTCGACGCCATCGCCCACAACTGGACGGTCGACGCAGACGCGGAAATCACGCTGGAGGCCAATCCGACCAGCGTCGAGGCCGGGCGGTTCCGCGGCTATCGCGCCGCCGGCGTCAACCGCCTTTCGATCGGCGTGCAATCGCTGAAGGACGAGGCGCTGAAGTCCTTGGGGCGCCGGCACAGCTCCGCCGAAGCGATAGAGGCGGTGAAGATCGGTCAGGCGATCTTTCCGCGCACGTCGTTCGACCTGATTTACGCCCGCCCAGGACAGAGCGCCGAGGCCTGGCGCGACGAACTCCAGCAGGCGATCGCGATGGCCGGCGAGCATCTGTCGCTCTATCAGCTCACCATCGAGCCCGACACGATCTATGAGCGCCTGTTCCGCGCCGGCAAGCTCGCCATGCCCGACGAGGATTTGGGCCGGGCGTTGTGGGACGTGACGCAGGAGATCACCGGCGCGCACGGCCTGCCGTCCTATGAAGTCTCCAACCACGCGCGCCCCGGCGCCGAAAGCCGGCACAATCTGGTCTATTGGCGCTATGGAGAATATGTCGGGGTCGGCCCCGGCGCGCACGGCCGTATCGGGCCCTGGGCCGGGCGGCGCGCGCAAGCCGCCGAGCGACATCCCGAAATGTGGCTGACGCAGGTCGAGACGGATGGCCACGGCCTGATTGAGAACAGCGCGCTGACGCTGGAAGAGCAGAGCGACGAATTCCTGCTGATGGGCCTGCGACTGCGCGAAGGCGTCGATTTGAGAACTTACGAATCGCTGAGCGGGCGCCCGTTGCGCCGCCGCCAGATCGAAGAACTCACGTCGCTGGGCTTCATTTCCGAGGATGAAGCCGGCCAGCTCAGGGTGACGCCCGAAGGCGCGCCGCTCCTGGATACGATCGTCGCGGATTTGGCGGCGTAAGAGAGCGTCTAGCGCGATATCGTTGGGCCCGTCCGCCGCAATTGCCATCTGGATTTTCGCCGACCCAAAGCGCAATATTCGATGCAAGCCCGTCCTGGGGTCTCCCAGGACGACAGGGCAAAGCCGCCGTCGCGTGAGCGGCCATTCTGCGAGGGATAGCGGAAATGAGTTCGGACGCGCTGGTCGACGAGAAACAATATCCCAGTCAACCGCTCGATCTGGTCTGGTCGGCCGACGCGCTGGCCAATGGCGTCGATGTGTTGCTTCGTTATCATCGAGCCATGCGGAAAGGCGATGACGCGATCGCCTTGGAAGACGAAATGTGGAACGGGCTCGGCAAGGACATGCCCGAGTATGCGCGGCTGCATTACATGTATGGCGGCCGCTCCGCGCTGAAATGCGTGGTCGACGCCTTGCTTGCCGCGGAAGCGCCGGCTCCTCGCAGAGTGCTCGATTTTCCCTCCGGTCACGGCCGCGCCCTGCGGTTCTTTAAGGCGGCTTTCCCCGAAAGCGAACTCTGGGCCGGCGATCTGAACCGCGCCGGAGTCGATTTCTGCGCGCAACGATTCGGCGCCAAACCGTTCTATTCCGATCCCGATTTGAGCGCGGTCGTATTGCCCGGCAAATTCGACCTGATCTGGTGCGGCAGTCTGGCCTCACACTTGCCTGAGGAGCAAGCCAAGCGGCTGTTTGCCTTGCTGATCGGCGCGCTCGAAGAGAACGGAATTCTCTGCATCACGACTTGCGGTCGCGGTATGCGATATGCACACGAAAACATCTTTCGAACGATCGACGACGAAGGTTACCAGCGGATTTGCGATCAACTGAAGGAGCGCCCGTTCGGCTACTCACCTTATCGCCATCGCTACGACGGTTACGATCGCGAAGAGAAATACGGCATGGCGTTCATCTATCCCGCCTGGATTCAGGAACATGTTCTCACGCCCGACATCCAGGTTCTGCACATGCGGGAAAAGGCATGGCACGGCGCGCAAGACGTGTGGTGCCTCATCAACCGGCCCCTTTCGAGCTGGTACCATTGGGCGAAGTCCTGACGCGCCGCCGCGAGGTTCAATCCCAAAGGGCCGACGTCGCCACCTGACCCGCAACCGCTTCGTAAGCATCGACGTCCCGCTGATAGGCGCCCTCGACGATGGCGCGAATTTCAGGGCCGACCCGCCTGACCAACGCGGCGCTGTCGGTGGTGTTGCCGCGGAAATGCTGGCGAACGTCGAAAAGAGTCGCGGAATTGCCGAAGAAATGGCCCAGAATTGCGGCCAGGGACTCGCCAAAATGGCCGAAATCGCCAACAAAATGATACTCGACTTCATCCAGGCACACCTGACGGGCCTGCAACCGCCAATGCTCATCGCAATCGCGCAATTCGGAATCGCCGCAGACGGTGAGCGCAAATTCGTCGAAACTCGGCCGCCAGTCGTCGGCCTTCCCGGCCCGCTTGGCGAGCGCTTTGGAATTGTCCGATACCCAGGTCACTTTGTTCGCATAAGCCGACGCCAGTCGAGATAGCGGTTCTCGCAGGAAGCAAAACTTGAATACATCGGGCGAATTGAGGATCTCTTCAAATTTTTGCCTACCGATCTGGCTATATAACAAGAGTAAATTCTTGGGCCTCCGATGAATGTCGGCGCTCGTGGGCCATTCGATAGTTTTTCCTACCGACTTCGCGTATGACAAGTTGAGAGACGCTTTCGTTGTGCTGCAAGCTACTTTTGGGTTGTTGAAATAAATGAAACGAAATTCCGGATCTATATGGATTGAATAGTTGAAATCATTCGGATTATTGAAATTCTTAATCAAAGATTCGACGGAAACCACAATTGCCTCCTACGCGCCGAGGCGAATGGGACCTGCCGGTCGCGCAATTTGCGCTGCGCGTCGTTTTCGTCAAGCCCAAACCCTCGCGCGGCCGGGGAAGCGACCGAATTTCCAAATCTGTCACGCTACATCGGAGCGATCGCCAATCGGCCGCTCTCGGTGAGTTCGCCACAACGGAACGCGCTGAAGCGATCTTCATGCGGGGCGTTGGCAAAGCCTTGCCAGGTAAAGAAGAAAATCGCCTTCAATCGTCCTTGTGCGGCGAACTGGGCGAAATGGCCCCGCATTTCCCGGACCAACGTGGCCCTATCCTTGTCCGGAGACGGGCAGTCATCTGTCGTGCCGACGCGCGATCCCCATTCGGTCACCCAGCACGGCTTTCCGCCGGCCCCGCATTCCGCAAATAGTCTTTGCAAAATGTCTTCGCGCTTTGCGATACCCGGCGCCCCTAAATTGCCCGCGGGCGGATAAATGTGGACGCCGTACCCGTCGACCAGATTGTTCAGCCCGTTCGCCTTTAGAAAATCCAGCGTACCTTTGTACGTCACGAGGTCTTTCCCGCCCCCGATCTGCGAATCCTCGAACGCCGCGACCAGACCCGCGGAAATGATCGGGATTTGCCGGTTGAGCTTCGAATGATCGCGGGCGTCTTTCAAGATCGCCAACATCTTCAAGTACTGAAGATAGCCCTTCGCCACTTGCTGTCCTTCGGGGTCATTCTTGAGATCGCTCGCGCCGAGCGCGCGCCCCTCTCCTGACGACGGAAAATCCGCGTTGAACGCCGCGGAATTGATCTCGTTACCCATCTCGACGGCGGCGAGTTCTATTCCGGCGGCATCCAATTTCGAAAATACGGACTCGAATCTTGCCTTGGACAAAGCAGCATCAAAAGTCGACAATCCAACCCATCTCTGCGGGCCGTTCGCAGGCGCGGCGCCTTCCGCCTTTCGCCCGACCGGATAGATCGTCAACTCGATCCGCATGCCGTGCGCGTAAACGCGGCGGGCATAAGCCAACCCCTTTTCGTTGTCCGGTATGGCGGAACGAATGACGCGGACCCCTGCCGCTTTCATCGCCTTCAAGGTTGCCTCTTGTTCGGCGTCCGAAAGATCGTAGGGTTCATTGACCAAATTCACTCCGACAACCAGGTTCTGGCTGTGCGCCGCGCCTGTAGCGCAAACCAGGCCGAAACCGAGAGCGGCGGCGGTGAGGAGGGGAACGAATATTTTCATGGCGTTACCCAATATCTAGCCGTGGTCGAAAATGAGCGGTTCGGAGGCGGCGCCTTTTCAGAAAGGAATTAACCAGCTTGTCGGTTCGAACACAAGCCGCCCTCGCGGAACGCGCCGCGCCCGCGCGGCATGCGGCGCTGTCGCCGTTTCCAACGCCCGGGTCGACGGCGCCGCTCCGGATTCCTCGGGGACTTACTGCCGAAAAACTTGCGCAAAACCACGTCGAGAGTCTCCCCCCGCGGATCGTCGCTCGTCGCCGAACCGGAACGGGTCACTTTCAAGCCGACGATCGGTATGTTTGCGACGGCGGCCTGTCTCGATCCCGCGCGGATCTGGTTTCCTACGACTGACGAGAGAGCGGAATGGATCGCATCCAGAAAGACATAGAATCGCTCTTTGGCAACGCCGCGTCGCAGGAAGCGGTCGCGCGCTATGGCGCCAGCGATCAGGCCGCGATTCTCAACCTGCTCCACTCCAGCTATACGGTCTACCGATTGGACGATCCCCGCTGCGATGTCCGAGCTCTGCTGGCGGCGGCGCCGATCAGCGAGACTTTTTTGCGCGCGGCCAAAAAGGGCGACCGGGGAACCGCCAAGGCGGTCGCCGAATTGGCCCCGAAGGAATGGGGGTGGAACCAGTTCGACAACATATCCGGGCGGACCAAGGATATCGCCAACGGTCTCGCGGGCGGCGCAAAATTCATGCTCAGCCCGTTTGACGGAAGCTTGGCAAGAACGCGCCATTCTCTGGGACGTGAGTGGTATCTATATCGTGATGACGAGTCTTATTGCCTTATGGGGCAAATCGGAACCACGGCCAATCATGTCCATCAAGAGACAGTGTGGATATTTCCACAATGCAAGGTGATTTTATATGTAATAAATGGCTTTGAATTGGATCATATTTTGAACGTGACCGCTACAATCATCGGAAAATGTCTGGAACGAAAGGACGAAGTTGGCCGATACATTATGAGCGAGACGCGAAGCGTGGCGATTTGTGATTTTTGGTGTCCCCATCTGGGGCATTATTTGTGGAATTTGTTGAGCGGCTGGGCAAATTTGTTTTCTGTTGCCCCTCTCGACGGCATCGACCGTTTTCTGATTTTTCGTGACCAGGATTTTTTTGGCTCGCTGACCCAATTGTTTCCCGAGGAAATGCGGCAAGCGCGGATCGACACGGTTCAAAACGACGACGAAGTGTTCGATTTCATCTTGAGGGACAATCTGCTTATTTTCAGCGTCAGGGACGAGAATATATCCGTAGAACTAACCGATCGTATCGTCCGGCATGCCTATTCCGTCTGTTCCGACACGTTTTTGCAGCGAGCTCGCGACATGCGTATCAAGGCGTCGCCGCTCATGCTGATTACCATACGTCTCGACAATCGATCGTGGCGGGAACAATTAACAGGATGGGTACATGTATTTCGACAATTACACAAAAAATATCCCAATATCGGACTCATAATTCACGGGTTGAGCGGCGATTCCGCAAAGGGCTGGACCACGACATGGATGTCCGTCGATGCGGAACTGGCGGTCGCGAACTACATAGAACATAAGCTGAGCAAGCAGATGCCCGTCATCAACATCGTTGGGCAACGTTTTGCGGAAAGCATCGTCTTGAGCGACCTGACGGACGCGTTCGTGGCTCCGTCGGGATCCGGCATGGCGCTCTACAAATGGATCACCAACAAACCGGGCGTGGCCTTTTCAAACAGGGTCGTACTCGACGCGAAGCGACCCTTTGTGGCTATTCGCGTATTTGACAAATTTCGACCAGGAATCACGCCCGCGCGATACATTTCCGCCGATTGCGTGCGCGATATCGAAGACAACAATCACGGAATTCCGCATCGCAACAACTTCAGCATGAATTGGCGCGATTTGCTTGCCGCCGTCGACGCCATGCTCACCGAGTTGTTCCCGGCTGCCGGGGCCTCGAACACGTCAGGGTAGCACGGCAACGTCCCGGCGAACGGCGAAGCGCGTTCCGGCGCGCTGGAGTCGCGCGGCGGAGTTTGCTAACAGCCTTCGCAGCGCAGGGCGGGGGCCGACTATGCGGTACGATCCAGAAGCCTGCCCGTCCCGGTCGGCGTCGGCCAGCGCGTGCGCGATGTCGGCGCTCGCGCTCTTATTGGCGCTGTGCGGCTGCGCGCCGGTAGGGCCAAACTACCTTCGGCCGGCCGCGATCCTTTCCCCGCAGTACAAGGAAATCGCCGGCTGGAAAATCGCCAGCCCGCGCGACGCCGAGATCAAGCGGGACTGGTGGACTTCGATGCACGACGCCGAGCTCGACCGGCTGGAGCCGATGATTTCGGTCACGAACCAGAACGTCGCCGCGGCCGAAGCCAATTACCGTCAGGCGCTGGCCCTGGTCGCCGAGGCGCGCGCCTCGCTGTTTCCGACATTGGGTCTGGCGCCTTCCGCCGAGCGCGACAGCGCCCTCGGCACGGTTCTGAGCGTGCAGGGCAGCGTGAACTGGACACTCGATATCTGGGGAGAAGCGCGCCGCCAGGTCGAGTCCCAGGAGGCCAACGCGGAAAAACTCGACGCCGCGCTCGCCAACGCGCGTCTGGCGTCGCAACTGGCCCTGGCGCTCGCTTACGTCCAGCTCAGGCAGGCGGATTCCGCGCAAACCATGCTGGCGGCGACGAGCGTCGAATTTCGCAAGGCCCTCGAGATCACGCGCGACCAATACAAGGCCGGGACGGCGCAAAGTTCAGACGTCGACCGGGCCGACTCGAACCTGATGGCCGCGAAAGCCGACGAAGTGGAAAGCCTGATCGCGCGTTCCAAGGACGAGCACGCCATAGCCGTGCTCGTCGGCCAACCGCCGGAGGAACTGGCGATTGCTCGCGGCGCGCTGCCGGCCTCGATGCCGGCGCCGCCGATCGTTCTGCCCTCCGAGTTGTTGGAGAGACGACCCGACATCGCTGCGGCGGAGCGGGCGATGGCGCAGGCGAACGCCGAAATCGGCGTCGCCTTCGCCGGATATTTCCCGCGCGTTTCGCTGACCGGGAGTTACGGATACACGAACGCCAGCAGCGCCAGCCAGGCCCTGTCAGGGGCGAGCCATCTGTTGCAACAGGTCTCCGGCGCCGGCGCGGCGTGGAATTTCGGCCTGTCGCTTTCGCAGGCGCTGTTTGACGCCGGGGCGACCGACGCGCGCGTCGCCGCCGCTCGAGCGGCCTATGAAGCCAGCGTCGCCAGCTATCGGCAGACCGTGCTGACGGCTCTGCAGTCGGTCGAAGACCAGTTGGGATCGATCCATCGGCTCGAGCGGGAACGGGCTTATCGATCGTCCGCCGTGAAAGACGACAAACATGCGCTTGACGTGATTTTCCAGCAATATCAGGCCGGCGCCCAGACCTATGTCAATGTCTCCACCGCGGATACGGTTTGGTTGACCGATCAGGAAGCCGAACTGACGACGCGCGCGGCCAGCTTGTCCGCCGTCGTCAATCTCGTGGCCGCTCTCGGCGGCGGCTGGGACGCCACCGAACTCGCCGCCGACGCCGGCAAATGACGACGCCCGCCCAAGGTCTTCACAGGAACGCGGATATGGCTTTCACGGTCTGGTGGATGTTGAGACTCCAGCGTTTGTGGACGGGCGTTTCGTCTCTCAGGTCCTGCCGACCGACGATCACCCCATAAACCAGTTGCAGCGAAGCTATCAGACTGGCGTGCGAGAGGGCGTGGGATTCGTCGGTTTCGATGGTGACGATGCGCGCGCCGGGCCGGCAGAATACGACGTTGAACAGGGCCGCGCCGCTCAGCGCCACGACGACGCGGGCCGAACCGAAAATCGCTATCTGTTCGGCAAGGCTGAAGTTTTCGGCTTCGATCGTCGCAAACCCCCGGGCCTCCAGGGCGGCAACGAGGTTGCTTTCGTTCGACAGCGCCCGGTAGTCGGGAAATCGCGCCGCAAGGGAACGTCGCGACAAGAAGATCTTGTCGAACCGGCCGCCGTGGGCGCGGCGCTCGCGGTCGGCGAGATCCAGGAACAACGCCCGCTCCTGCGCGCTGACGGTGAAATTCGAATGCGAGAACTCGATCGTCTCAATCCGACGGCCCGAGTAGAGCCGCCCGGGCTCGTGCGCGATCAACGCCTCGGGTTCGACGCCAAAATACGAAATGAAGCGTCTTTGCCACGCGAGATCTGCGTGGCAAAGCAGGCTCGGCCGCGGGCGGGCCGCCTTCCAGCGCGCGAACTTCGGCGCGACCGTCAGGATCCATCGACCCCAGTTTTCCGGTTCGACGGGCGTCGCCAGGAACACGTCGTCGGGTAACGGGAGGACGTCTTGTTCGCCGAGGCGGCGAAAGTCCAGGGTCAAACCGGAACCCCGGTTCGCGAATTTCGGTTTATTTCCCGGAAATCCTTCGCGAAAAAAATCGGAATTCACGTAGTCGACGAATTGTCGAAAGTCGTCGCGAAATTCGCTCGCGATCCGGCCCGAGCGGTCGAAAACGAGATTGGGTCCAAACAGCCAGACGTTTTCATATTTGGTCAGAAACGAGCCGTGAATGTCGCTCGACAGGTCCCGCCAGTCGCAGAAGTCGCGATCCGACTGATTCAGTACGAACGCCGGAGGCTTCAGATCCACGCGCCGCGCCGCTTCGAGCGTCGTCGAATTTCGTTCCCGCGCCGGCCAATGCCCGAGAAACAGTTTTTCCGGCGGCAGGAGGCCTGCGGGGGGGCTCCCCGCGCCGGGCAAGTCGGAATCGCCGGGCGCCATCAGGGCTCGCATCGCGCCGGGACGTCGCGGGCATCGCGTCTCGAGGGCGCGTCCGTCCGCCGCCGATTCGACCACCGCCGCGGTCGCGATTCATCCATCTGCGACGTCATTTGCGCGTTGGAACGCCGAAGGGCTCTCGCGGTCCGTCCCGGATTTTTCCATGATTTGGATACGTACGGCTTCGAGCCGTTCCCCAGGCGCGCGTCCGCGCGCGGGTTCGCCGTCGGCGCGGAGGTCGCCGGGCCCGGAATCAGCGAACGAACCCTGATAAAGCAATGCGAAGCGATCGGCGGCCGCGTTTCGAAGCCTCATCGCGAACCCCGTCAAGGCAAGGTCGCGCCCGCGCGACCCACAATATCGTCCCCCCGTCGACCAGCGCGTTTCGGCGCCGCCGGGGCCGAACGCCTTGTACTCGATATCCGCGTCCGCGAGGGCGCCGCCGAGTTTGACGCGCAAGCCTTCGACATTGCGGCCTCTGCCGATTTCCCCGCACCAGGCGTCGCCGGCGCGTTCGACGTCCCCGCCCCCCAGCACGCGCAAGGTGACCTGGATCGCGACTGGCGCGCGTTCCGAAACGGGCGCCGGCGCGTCGAACTTTTCCGCCGCCGGTGAAACCTCGGAAGTCGTCACGATCCTGGCGGGAGGCGGCGCGGCGCGGCGATCCAGCCGTTGCAGGTCGAGACGATCGAGGGCGGCGACACCGGCGGCGCAGAACGCGACGACATAGGCAAACCCGCCGCCGATCGGGGAACGAAGCACCGTCACGCCGCCCTGGGCGCCGATCCAGTCGACGGCCCCCGTCGCCGGCGCGGTCAATATTTCTACCGGATCGTAATCGGCCAGCGGCGGCGAGCTGACCTGAATCAGCGGCGCCGCTTCTTCGTCCGTGGCGACGAAGGCGGGCGCGCTCAGCGCGTACAGGCCCGGCGGCAGGAACAAGCTCCGGCATTCGAAACGATATTCGTCCGGTTTGGGTTCAAAATCCATAGGTCGCTCGCAAAAACTGGCCGCCGCCGCCCGCGTCCCGCCGCGCCAGCCAAAAACTCGTCGTCGCCGCTGGTCATTCTAGCCGCCGCCGAGGCGCGCGCAAATCCGCTTTCCCTCCGCGGTCATTTGACGTTGGGTTTCAGCAGCCGTTCGCCGACCAGACTCTCCCAGATCGACATCTGTCGGGGCAGACAAACCGTGAGCAGGTCGAACGCGCGGATGGCGGACTGCCGCGCGGCGCGTCGCGCCGCCAGCGTCTTCGCCGGCTTTTCGAGGGCTTCGAGAACGTGGTCCGCGAGTTCCTCGACTGCGAAGAAGTCGAACAGCCGCCCGTTGACGCCGTCGCGAAGGACCTCCCGCACCGGCGGCGTGTTGGAGGCGATCACATAGCAGCCGGCGGACAAAGCTTCGACCAGCGACCAGGACAGAACAAAAGGATAGGTCAGATAAACATGCGCCGAAGACAACTGGAGAATGGATAGATAGACGGCAAACGGGACCGCGCCGAGGAAATGGACCCGCGAAAGATCGAGATCGCTTCCGACTTCGGCCAGCAGCTTCTCGCGCCAACTGCCGAGCCCCTCCGGCGGCTTGCCGTAGCTGACTCCATCTCCGCCGACGATCAGCGCGCGCGCGCGCGGCGCCCGCGCCAGGATGCGAGGCAGCGCCCGCATGAACACGTGAAATCCACGGTAGGGTTCGAGGTTGCGGGCGCAATAGGTTATGACCTCATCGCCCGCGCCGAGCGAAACCCCGCCCGCCAGCCAGACCCTGGCGTCCGCGTTCGGTTTGATCAGAGCCGTATCGACCCCCTCGTGGGCGACGGTCATCCGCCGCCGAAACGTCGCCGGATAGCGCGAGAATTGCCATCGCGTCGGCGTCTGTCCCCAGTCGGAAGCCTCGAGCGCCAGCCAGTTGACGGCGTTGCGCAGCCGGAGAAGGCGTTGGTCTTCCTGGGGTATGGCAAATTCGGGGTCGAAATCCGCATCTCCGTCCCTCGCCCGGTAATAAAATTCGAAGTAGCCGAGCACCGGCGCCTTCGGCCAAACGTCCTTGACGAACAGCGTTTCTCCCCAGCCGCAATGCCCGATGACGAGATCGGGAACGAAACCGCTCGCCTTCAATCTCTCGCAGGTTTGCGCCACCGCCAAACCATTGAGCGAGGCCTCCTCGAATTCCCGAGCCGGCTGCAGCCCGGCGTGAGAATCCCAAAGCGGCGAATAGTCGATCCTTCGGATGCCGGAAATCGACGCGCCGCCGGCTTGGCGGATCGCCGTCACCTCGTGCCCCGACCCGGCGAGACATCGCGCCGCATGCCCGAACTGGCCTGGAAAAGTTTGATGAATGAACAGAACCTTCATGCCGCCTCGACTTCGACGGCGCACCCGCCGCCGGGCGAAGCCCGCTCAATCCGTGGATGCGGCTTGCTGGGCCGCGAGGGTTTCTCCCCAAGCCCGCGTATGGCGCCACATGTTGAACTGGGTGAGCTTTTGCCGCCAATCGGTGCGCCCTTCACCGAGCATTCGCATCGACAGACGCTCGAGATGGTAAAGCACGACGTCCGATGTGTAGTAGACTTCATGACCCCAGCGTTTCACTTTCAGGCATAGATCGGAATCCTCAAAATCGCCGATGACGTATTGGTCCGAAAGCCCGCCGACGTCGAAGTACAATTGCCGCCTAATCGTCAGGCAGGCGCCGGTTACGCTCGGCGCCGGCGAAAGTCCTTGCCGGAGGTCGAAACAAGCGGGCAAACCCTTGCCCATGTGTTCGTTCGTCCACAGGCCGGGATTCTGCGCGGACTTCTGGAATTCGATGCCCACATGCTGAATCGACTCGTCCTCGTAGAGAAGCCGGCACCCGAGCACGCCGGCGTTTTCCGTCTCGGCAAGGCGGCGCGCGAGTTGGGACGCCCAGCCCGGCTTCACCGGCATGACGTCCGAGTTGAGCAAAATCAGGGTCTTGCCGCGCGCAAAACGCGCCCCCAGATTGTTGGCGGTCGAATAACCGAAATTCGCCGGCGACTCGAGCGTACGAAACGGCACATTGTAGACTTGGCTCGCCATTGCCGCCGTCAGGCGAAATTCGCGCGTCAGTCGCGGGTCGTCGAGCACGTAGATGATCTCGACCGCGCCCTTCCTGGCGTCGAAATCGGCGTCGTTGGAGAAATGCGCGAGTTGGTGACGCAGCAGATCAACACGACCATAAAGCGGAACGATCACGGAAATGTCGGGCGGGCGTTCGCGAGCGCCATAGCTCGCCTCGACGGGATCGGCAATGTTCGCCGTCAGGGCGCGCCAAAGCAAGTCGATCGGCTCGTCGAGCGCCCGCGCGAACAGGTCATTGCGATCGACGACGGAATCCTCGGCCCAGTCGATCAGGGTTTCGATGGCGTTTCGTGGCGATTTCGCCGGACCCAGGCGAAACGGACAATAATGGACGACCCCGTTGGCGAGCCGGGTTTCCAGCACCCAATGCGTGTCGTCGGGCTCGATGTCCGACCCAGCCGCGAAAGCGACGAAGCCGCAATCCGGCCTCAGATTCGCGACCTGCGAGGACTTCGCCGCGACGACGTCGGGTCGCAGGGACGTGCAGAGCGGCAGCGCGATGGGCGCGCGCCGGCCTCGCAAGCTGATCGCGACGCACGAAGTCATTTGCTCGGTCTCGCCGAGCGCCGTCCAGCCCTTCAGCACGACGCCATCGGAGCCGATCCGCTCCGCGAACTCGACGTGGACCTGGATCTTGAAGCGCAGACCGGCGGCGGCGTTGCCGGCCCCGTTCAGGCGCCCGAGGACCTCGTCGAAAATCCTTTCCATCTCCGCGGGAATGCTGGCCCGAGGTCCAACCAGGCGAAAATAGAAATCTACCGCGCCCTGACACCAATCGAGCAATTCTCCCATTCCGGCGGTATGGACGAAGCCGAAAATAGGCTGCAATTCCTCGCGAAACGGCGCGATCCACCGCCGCTTTTCGCCCGAGCGGCTTTCGACTTCGATCGAAACTCCGAGGGAGCCGGTCGCCGCCGGAACCAAACCCAGGAACCGAAAGGACCGCGGCGGCGGCGTGTCCGAACTTGCCGAAACTCGCGCCGACCCCGCCGCGAGCGTGGTCAGTTCGATCGGCTCAAGGTCGCCCAGACGCACGGAGCGAACCCGTCCGGCGGCGTCGCCAAAGGCCCCCTCGACGATCGCGCAGTCGCCGGCAAGCGTCAGGATGGAGCGAAATTGAATGACCGCGTCGGCGTCCGCGTCGCCGTCGAACGGATCGCTGGCCTGCGCCGGCTCCGTCACGATCCGTATTTTGTTCCAACCGCTTGGTTTTTTCGAGTCGCGCGGTCGGCCTTGCGCGGAAGACCGCATTCGCGCGCTCCTTTCAGGCATCGTTCGTGGCGGCCACGGAGGGGTCGGCGGCCAAAGTCTCCGCCGAAGACTCGATGAGCGCTCGCCAGGCGTCCGCCTGTTCCCGCATCGCGTCGTTGCTTGCGCGGCCTTCCTGATATCCGCCTTCGTTGAAATGGGCTTCCGCGTCCAAATATACGCCCGAGGCGACCGCCTCGGCGATGTCCGGGTACTCGGCCAGGTACCAGTCCTCGTCGACTTCGTAATAGGCCGGATTGCGGCCCTCGAAATAACCGTACGAAAGGAAATGCTCGAGTTCGTCGGAGACATCGCCGGAAAGGATCGCGTTCGCGACGTCTTGATATTCCGCACGGTACCAGAAGGGGTCGAAGTGCCGGGACGCGGCGACCGCCGCCAGTCTGTCGAACAACGCCTTGGACATCGATACGACTTGCCCATCGCCGCGACTCGAGACGCCCGACATGAGGAACTCGAAAGGAGGAAAATACGTCGCGTCCATGACCTGACCTCGCTTCGAAGGATCGGACTATTCTCAGGCCGCTTGCCGTTCCCGCGCGCCACTCGCGCGAAACCCTACGTCAGCAACGCATTTCCGCGCCTGAGCCGGGAAAACTCTACCACACGGCCCGCGCGGCGGGAAGCCGGCCCGCGCCCCCGTTCGCGCCGCCGCCGGCGCGAATGACGCGCGACGTTCATCGCGCGGTGACCGCATCGCGGGTCGGATCCAACGGCGAGATGACTGTCGCGCGTCGCATTTTCGCGGAGGGCGCAACGGCCACTTTGGGGCGCGGCGCTTCGGCCTCCCGGACCGGCGGCCGCAAGGACGGAAAGGACGGCTCTTCATCGGCCGGCGGCGCATCTTCCGGGCTTCGTAATCCGAAGATCGCGGCCAGCGGACGCACCGAGTCTTCCCAGGTCCGCACATGGATCGCCTCGCGAGCGATCCGCCGCCGCAAGGGCGCGTCGATCGTCAGGTCGCGCAGGATCGCGAGTGTTTGTCTCGCCGCTTCGCCGGGTTCGACCAG
>Ga0302140_10003804_pt1 | contig 19266 bp, 17 predicted proteins | sample I_Bog_E1_1_FD_202095 | JGI IMG/M metagenome (GOLD analysis project Ga0302140, IMG submission 202095) | Peat permafrost microbial communities from Stordalen Mire near Abisko, Sweden - I_Bog_E1_1 | ecosystem: Environmental > Terrestrial > Soil > Wetlands > Peat | place: Sweden: Abisko, Stordalen... | reverse complement strand
CGACCAGATACCGATTGAAAAAGAGCTTGTCTTCAACGCGCACCGTGGCTTCCGTTGTCATTGTCAGTCTCCATTCTGGATCGGGGGTCTCGTATGGCTTTCTGATTGGCGATCAACGCCAGGCGCGAGCGAGGCGGTAGGCGTCGCCGAACAATCCACTCCACGAACGCGCCTTGACGAACGAACGCAAGTTGGTCTTTTCCTTGTCGATTTTCGTCGTGCCATCGACGCGCACGAAATTCTGCATCGCCTTGGAAACGAGTTCCGGGTAAGTGAGGAAGAAATTCTGCGACTGGGTGTGCATCAGCGCCGGCATGTCTTTGTATTTTTTCAAATCCTTCATGACGAAGGATTCGTCCAGCATCTTCTTGTAGAGGGTGAGATTCGCCGCGGTCATCGGATCTTTTCGGGATTTGACCTGAAAGATTGCTTCCGCCGCGATGCGCCCGGACGTCATCGCAAGATTGGAACCTTCGCGATGGATCGCATTGTTGAGCTGAGCGGCGTCGCCGACTACGACCCAACCATCGCCGTAGAGTTTCGGAATCGCGTTGAATCCGCCCTCGGGAATCAGGTGCGCGGAATATTCCGTCACTTCCGATCCTTCGATCAGCGGCACCACCGAGGGATGCTTCTTGAAGCGCTCGAGCAACCCGTACGGCGTTTCGCCCGACTTCTGGAAGTCGGCGACCAAACAGCCGATACCGAGCGATATGCATTCCTTGTTGGCGTAGATGAAGCCCATGCCCGTCATGCCGCGCGATATGGCGCCGACCGCTTCGATCACCGCGCCTTCGTCGCCCTTAAGATTGAAACGAGACTCGATGACCTCGCGCTGAAGAAAATGCATTTCCTTCACCGCCAGGGCGACATTTTCCGGCTTGGGACGCTCGCGCAGCCCGGAGTTGGTTCCCAGCAGGCCGTTGACGCCCTCAGCCAGCACGACTACGCCCGCGTGCAACTCGCCGCCGCCTCTATCAGTGCGAACGCCGATGACGCGACCATAAGCGTCCTGCGCCAATTCTGTCACGGTCGTCTCGCAGAGAACAGTCGCGCCGGCTTCGCGAACCTTCGACGAAAACCACTTGTCGAACTGGGCGCGGATGATCGTGTACCGATTGGGCCGCTCTTCGTTGAAGTCCTCGGAGCGGTAGTGGAGGCCGGTATGAGAACGATCGTCCATCATCCAGAACCGTTGTTCGACGAGATGGCGCTCCAGGGGCGCATCTTCGCGGAAATCCGGTATGAGCTTCTCCAACATGTCGGCGTACAGGATCGCGCCCTGGACGTTCTTCGAACCGGAATATTCTCCGCGCTCGAGTTGCAGCACCTTCAATCCGCGCTTCGCCAAGGTCAGCGTGGCCGCGTTGCCCGCCATTCCGGCGCCAACGACGATTGCGTCGAATTTCTCCTCGATCATTTGCCGCTCCTTCAGCTGGCGATGCGGTCACGCGAATGCGGCGACAACCGAGCGCGAAACGCCTCGGTCAAAGCGGGTAACAATCGGATCGCGTCGGTGATGATGCCGATATGCGCGAATTCGAAGATCGGCGCGTTCTTGTCCGTGTTGATGGCGACGATCAGATCCGCGCCTTCAACTCCGACGCGATGCTGGATCGCGCCCGAGATGCCGGCGGCGATGTATAGTCGTGGGCGAATGGTTTTGCCGGTCTGACCGATCTGACGGTCGGAACTGGCCCAGCCTTTCTGCACCAAAGGCCGTGAACAACCAAACTCCGCGCCCAGGACGGAGGCAAGTTGCCGAACGAGTTGAAAATTCTCGGGAGAGCCAAGCCCCAGTCCGCCGGCGACGACGACGTCCGCGTAGGCAAGATTGGATTTCGTCGAGTCCCGGTCCGGCAGAAACGACAAAATCTTGGTGACGATATCGTCCTCAACCAAACCAAGCGGGTGCGTCACGACCCGTCCAACCGGGCGCGCGACGCGCACCGGCATCGACATGACACGTGGGCGCACGGTCGCCATCTGTGGCCGAAAATTCAGGGTGTAGATCGTACACAACAGCGACCCGCCAAAAGTCGGTCGTGTCGCCGCGAGCGATCCATCGGCATCGACGTCGAGGTCGGTGCAATCCGCTGTCAATCCGGTAAGCAGCGTGGTGGCGACGGAGCCGGCCAGGTCCCGGCCAAGCGTGGTTGCGCCGAGCAGCAGGATTTCCGGCTTGAACGTATTGACGACGTCAGTGAGCGCCTTGGTGTAGGACTCGTTGCGATAGTCGGTGAGCAGATCATCGGCGACCACGTAAGCGATGTCCGCGCCATAGCAGAAGGACTCCGCGGCGGCGCGCTGCGTCGCATCGCCTTCAGGACCGATCACGACCGCCGCGAGGTCCACTTTCAACTTGTCGGCCAGGCGACGACCGGCGCCCATCAACTCCCACGATACGGGATGGACCTGCCCGCGCTCCTGCTCGACGAACACCCAGACGTGTTTGTAGGCCTTGAAGTGCTCCGCGAGTTCCTTCTTCGTCGAGGCGCGGCCCGATGCCGGCGCGGCGGGTTTCTTCGTCGCTTCACTCATCGTCGTACCCCCTTAAAAGCCGCGAGCCAGCGCGACCAAGTCGGCCTCGAGATTCGTTTGACGCTTCAGGATCGCGGAGATCAAGGCGTCCGCGGGCGAACCGCCGGCGACATCGATCATCGTCGCTTTCTCCGCCCGCGCCGTTGGAGCGAAGACTCGCTTGACGATGGTCGGCGAGCCACGCAAGCCACATTTCGAAATGTCTTCGACTCCCGCGTCCTGAGCGCTCCACCTGACGATCTCCGCTCGCGCGGCCCGCAGTGCGCTGGCCATGTCGCCACGCCGGATCTCGTTGCTTGCCTCGAGCATGGTGATCAGACACGGCATTTTCGTCCGCAGCACTTGCACGCCGCCCTCCGATCTGCGCTCGACCTCGATCGTCTTCGCGGAGAGGTTGATGTCGCCAATTTTGGCGACGTAGGTGAGTTGCAGAAGCCCGATACGCTTGGCTATGCCGGGGCCCACCTGCGCGGTATCGCCATCGATCGTCTGCTTGCCCGTGAAGACGATGTCCGGCGTCCCGTATGTCTCGCCAATCTTGCGGATGGCGGCGGCGAGCGCATAGCTGGTGGCAAGGGTGTCGGCGCCGGCGAAGAACCTGTCAGTCAGCAGAACGGCCCGATCGGCGCCGTAAGTCAGCGCCTTGCGCAAGCTGTCTTCAGCCGACGGCGGCCCCATCGTCAGAATGGTCACTTCGCCGCCTTGTTTGTCACGCAGAGCCAGCGCGGCTTCGATCGCGAACAAGTCATAGGGGTTGATGATCGTCGGCACGCCCTGGCGCATGATCGTGTTCGTAACGGGATGGACGCGTATTTGCGCCGAGTCCGGAACCTGCTTGATGCAGACTACGATATGCATGAATTCCCCCACGCGGGCGACAGGATGACTTCATGGAGAAAGCAAATGTCGTACCAAGCGACTTCTGTGACAGAATGGGTATATAAAACAAATTGATATGAGGAGGCGAGGTCGAATTGGGTTCGGCGCGCGATCCTCGACGTGATGATCCCGACACGCGTCGGAAATGCGACAACGTCTCAACCAAGCGTTGGCGCGTTTCCGGCAATTGAATTGATGCTGATGTCGGGAGTCACGCCAAAGGCCTTTCGGGCCGCGCGCGCGACTGTCGTTGATTTTGGTGTGGGCTCGACGTGAGGACGTCAGAGCTGACAGCGGGGGGGCTGCCGCCTCTCGAAATACGTTTGATCACGCGATCGACGCCGTTGAATGATCGTGAGAAGCCGGGCGCGTATGGTCAAGGTCCGAAGCCGGTCGGTAATGATTGATCCGCTTGCGCACCAAGAAGATGCCCGGAACCCCGACTTCGGAGCTGAAGCGTCAGCCCGGCTTCGACCGCACTCGGACGATGATATCGACGCCGGCCAGATCGAATCCGTCTGGAACGGGCAGCGACGACAGCGCCGAAAATATGTTGTCGGGAAGGTCGATCAGGTCGCCGGTCTCTTCGATGAACAGATGGCGGTGCGGTCCGATCTTCGTATCATACCACGTAGTTGAACCAAAAATAGCAATTTCCCTCAGCAATCCGGCCTGCGAGAATTGTCGAAGCGCATTGTAGACCGTCGCGATCGAGAGCCTCGGGCGCACGCCGGAGGCTTTCCTGAGGATCATTTCCGAAGTGAAATGGCGGTCTCCCCAGCCAAAGATCAACGCGGCCAGGGCGAGGCGTTGACGGGTCGGGCGCAGATTCGCTTCGTGAAGAAGGGCTTTGAGAGTCGAGTTCGCCAAACCTCGCGCGTCTGCGCTGGCGACGCCCTTGCTGGGATCAAGCGAAATGGACATGGCTGGAACCTGTCGCTGTCTTTTCGTCGTCGCTATGTCGGAAGCGCGACAATGCGATGGACGCAAAGAGATTGGGAGCAACGGGCGTGCCAGGACGCGCTGACGGGTATTGAAGGTCAGACTTCCGCGCGGAAACAGCGGGCGTTGGACGGCGCTGCGAAAAAGGATCCCAATCGCGCGCTGACGTCGGACATCCGACAATCGCCGCGCCGCCCACCACGCGGTCGCGCCACACGGCGCCTAAAACATTGAAAGGCCTAGCATAACAACTATGGCGCCGAAATTGCTTAACTTCGAGTTCGTTGGGCGTCGCGGTTCTCCTGAACCTGACGCCGGGCGCCGGGACCGGGCAAGGCTGATTGGGTCTACGGAGATAAACATGATTGCGATCGTCGTCTTCATCCTCGCGTTCCCGGCCCTCAGAAAATATGTCTATCCGGTGCTCGAGGGTCTTCGTGACGTTCGAGAGGCCTCGTCGCGGTCTCGGAGGGAACCAATCCTTTGAGTGTGGTTGCCCGTCTGTTTGCGACCGACCCGCTTCGTGCAAGGCGTCTGTCGGCAATCCGACAATCACGAGCGCTTGCCGGCGGCAGGGCGCCAACCAAGTCAAAGATCCTCACCGAGCTTTGATTCGACTTGTATTTTCTCGATCGAATTTCTGGTCTGGATTTTGCTTGCGTTGGTATATTCAATGGGGGACGTGAATGCAAAGTCGCAAGCACACAGGGTTCCTTGATGCCTATCGCACGCCCTTTGCCGTGATCCTGGGCACGGGAGAAATTCCGTCCGCCGTCGCCGTCTATTTGCAGCGCGCCGGCTTTTCGACGATCTTGAGCCATGATCCGTTTCCGCCCGTCATTCGCAGGTCCATGGCGTTTCACGACGCTTTGTTCGACGATCGGGCGAGGGTCGAGGACATCGAGGGCGAGCGGGCGGAGGACGCGATGAGGCTCGTGGAGATCCTCTCCAAGCCCGGCCGCGTCGCCGTCACGACCATGGGTGTGATCGACCTCATCGCGATACGCTCGCCGCAGGTCCTGGTTGACGCGCGCATGCAGAAACACCGGGTCAGCCACGATCTGCGCGTCGCTCCGCTCGCCATCGGACTGGGCCCCAATTTTCAAGTCGGCGCCAATTGCGACATCGCGGTCGAGACGCGCCCTATCCGAAACGGGAGGCTCGTGACGGTCGGCAGGACGGACGCCGCCGACGGAGTCGCAAGCCTGCTCGGAGGGATTGGCAAGGAGAGGTTCGTATATTCGGAGCAATCCGGGATTTGGCGCGCGCCCATCGAGATTGGCGCTCGTGTTTATAAGGGCGTGTTGATCGGTCGCCTCGGGGATCAGTTGGTTCACGCCCCAATCGACGGCGTGTTACGCGGCTGCGTGCGAGATGGTTCCAGAACGCCCGCGGGCGTAAAGCTCATCGAGATCGATCCGCGTGGTCGCAATGCGCAGTGGACCGGCATCGATGACAGGTCGCGCGCGATCGCCATCGCGACAATGAAGGCGATCCGATTGAAGCAGGCCGTGCCGCTGGTCTCGCGGGTCGGTTCCGGCTCGTATCCTCCCGAGTCGGTCGGCGCGGAGGACGCATGATGGCGCGCATCGAATTCTTCGAGAAGCCGGGTTGCGCCGGCAATGCGAGGCAGAAGGCGCTTCTGGAAGCCTCTGGGCACGAGATCGAGAGTCAAGATCTGCTGGCCACGCCGTGGACGCCGTCGACCCTTCGGCCATTCTTTGGCGCTCGACCGGTCGCCGATTGGTTCAATCGCGCCGCGCCTCAGGTAAAGTCTGGCGTCATCGAGCCGGAGGCGATGACGTGCGAGTCCGCCCTGGCCGCCATGATCGCCAGTCCGATATTGATCCGTCGTCCGCTGATGAAGGTCGGCGAGCGGCGTGAGGCCGGTTTCGATCAAGACGTCGTCGCGGCCTGGATTGGTCTTCAGGTGGGACGGAATCGGGTGACCGACGTATGCGCCCGCGCGCCCGCGATTGAAAATCCGCCGGCGCGGGAAGCCGCCGACCCGTTGCTCAACCAATCTCGATCTCGATAGGGAGTCGCGCATGGTCATTTCCAGTCCCCCGATCGCCGCGCTGCAGGGCGCGCCCAGCGCGCAAATTCAGAAGTTGATGGCCGGATTCGCGGCGAACCTCACCCGCGGCGGCTTCCGGGTCGGGGGCGTCGTCGAGGTCGCGGAAGCGGCGTCGACTGGGGCCTGCGGACGACTGAATTTATGCGACCTTGCCACGGGTGAGCGGTTCTCGATTTCGCAGAATCTCGGGCCGGGGTCCCAGGCCTGCAACCTCGATGGGCGGGGCCTTACGGCCGCTTGCGCGGCGGTGGAGCGCGCATTGGCGGCTGGGTTGGACCTCGTCATCGTCAGCAAGTTTGGCAAACAGGAGGCCGCCCGCGGGGGCCTCTACGATGCATTCCAGTTGGCCGCGGCTTCCCGAACGCCTCTGCTCACCGCGGTCTCCCCGGCGATGGCGGAGTCCTGGGCCGCTTTCGCCGGGTCTCTGACGCAATATTTGCCCGCGAGCGCGGAGGCCGTGGAAATCTGGTGGAAGACCTGTATGCCGGAGGCTTCAAGTCTGGCGGCCGAATGAAGCGGGGGTCTCCCGCTCGACGGTGTCCGAAGTCCTACAAAGCGTCGAGCCTACGACGTTAGTCCACGCTTTGGTCAGCGACGCGGGCGCTTCCCCCAAAGGCGCCCGTGGCGAACGGCTGGAATGGATGACGATGCTGGTCGAAACCTGGACCCAGGTGTTCCAGGTGAATATCCTCGCGCCGGCGCTGCTGGCGCGCGGGTTGCTCGAGGAGATGCAACGCGGCCAGGGCTCCATCGTCAACGTGAGCTCGATCGTCGGCGGTCGCGTCCATCCCTTTGGGCATACGCGTCAACTCGATCGCGCCGGGCGAAATTCGAACGGAAATGATCTCGCCAGAAACCGAAAGAGTGTTGGCGCCGACCATCCCGATGCGCGGGCTCGGGCCGCCCCAGGAAGTCGCCCAGGTCGTTTTCCTTCTGCGCTCCAACTCGGCAAGTTACGTTACTGGAGAGGAAATCCAGATCAATGGCGGCCAACACGTTTGGGGGTCGGGGCGCGAAAACGACGCTTCAATGAAATTGCAGCGAAATTTCCCGTGAACATATCTTCTCTGCGCAAAATGCGAGCGAGTTGATCGAAATCGTGTTGTTCCGACGCTGGGCGTGCCAAATGTACAGGCGTGACATTCGTGTAAAATCTGACATCATCCGAAGCAGTTCAAAAGTTAAAAACAGGGGGGCGTCCTTGTAGAGCGTGGGCTCAGGACCATGGACATTACGATGGTGTTCCCTACAGCGAGCACAGAAAACTCAGATGTGGCCTTCGAAGAGGCATCGCCGATGGACGCGGGTTCCCCGTTACCGAAAGCGCCTCGCGGCACATCGCCAGACATCGCCCTGGTCGGCATTTATGAAATCTCGAAGATTTTGACCGACCCCAACCGGCTGGAAGTGACGCTGGCGAGCGTGGTGAACGTGCTCTCCTCAATGCTGCAAATGCGTCGCGGCATGATCGTGGTTCTCGACGATAAAGGCGATCCCGATATCGTCGCGACGACGGGATGGACACCCAAGCGCGCTGGTGAAATACGATCGCAAGTTCCGCAGAAGGCGGTCGATCAGATCGCCGCGACGGCGATGCCGCTGGTGGTCCACGATGTTGCGAACCATCCCTTGTTCGAGGGCATCAGGGAAGCCGGAGACTATCCCGAGCACTCCAAGGTTTCGTTCATCGGCGTCCCCGTAAAAGCCAATCAGCGCGTCATCGGCACGATTTCGATCGATCGCGTCTGGGACGGCCACACACAATTCAGGTTCGACGAGGACGTACGTTTCCTGGCGATGGTCGCCAATCTGGTTGGTCAGACCATTCGGATGTTCGGCATGATCGCGGAGGATCGCGACCGCTTGATCTCCGAGCAGCATCGTCTGCAGAAATCGGTGGCAAGCAGCCACGCCAAGCCCGGCGTCGCCGACGACATCGGAAGTTCTGGCGTCCTCGGCTCCAGTCAGGCCGTTCAGCGGGTGCTGAGGATGGCCAAGACCGTCGCAAAATCCAACACGACCGTATTGTTGCGTGGGGAAAGCGGCACAGGAAAGGAATTGTTTGCCCGGGTCATTCACGACAACAGTTCACGCAAAGGCAAACCGTTCATCAAGCTCAACTGCGCGGCTCTGCCGGAAAGCATGCTGGAGACGGAATTGTTCGGCCACGAGAAGGGCTCCTTCACCGGCGCCATCGGCCAAAGGCAGGGGCGGTTCGAGATCGCCCACAATGGCACGCTTTTCCTCGACGAGATCGGCGAGATATCGGCGGCGTTTCAGTCCAAGTTGCTTCGCGTCCTGCAGGAGGGCGAGTTCGAACGGGTGGGAGGAAATCGCACGGTCAAGGTCGACGTCCGTATGATATGCGCGACCAATCGCAATCTCGAGGAAGCGGTCGCCAAGGGCGAATTCCGCGCCGACCTCTACTACCGCATCAGCGTCGTGCCGTTGATGCTGCCGCCGCTGCGCGAACGCAGGGGCGACATTCCTCAACTCGCCTATGCCTTTCTCAGAAAATTCAACGACGAAAACCATAGGCAGGCTTCGTTTTCAAACGGAGCGATCGACATCATGCAGCGCTGCAATTTTCCCGGCAACGTGCGTGAACTTGAAAACTGTGTGCGGCGCACCGCGACTTTGGCGCGTCGCGATCTGATCGACAAAGAAGACTTTGCCTGCACCAACGATCAATGTTTGTCCGCGATGCTCTGGAAGAGCAGCAGCCAGCGCGCGCCGCTGCCGATCGCCGAGATCACCCAGGCGCGGGCGGCCCCACCGAAGCCGGCGGCGCCTCACCCCGCGCCGATCGAGCCGCCTGCGGCGCCGCCCGCGACGCCCGTTCCGCCGGTCCACGTGGCGAGAGCGCCGGCCTCGAATGACGTTCCCGTGTCGAAGGGCGGCGCGCACGACGACGCAAGCGCCGCGGCCGCGGACGCTGCGGCGAAGATCATCGATAGGGAACGTTTGCTCGAGGCGATGGAGCGGAGCGGCTGGGCCCAGGCCAAGGCGGGCCGCATCCTCGGACTTACGCCTCGCCAGATCGGCTATGCCCTGAAGAAGTACGGCATCGAGGTCCATCAGCTCTAAGATCGAGGCTCGATCGCCCGATCCGCCGCGAATTCAACTGGGTCGGACATCGCGCGCCCGTGCGATCATGGCGCGACGAGATGGCCTGAGCGCTGTGACGCGCTGCGCGACATCACCATAAGCCCGCGGACTCGCAGCCGCCCTGTTTGTCTGAACGCGGTGGCAATGAAGGTTTGTTGCTGGGCCCCAGACCCAACGCCGGCTGTTTGGGAGCGCCGCCCATTCCCGGGGGTCTCGCATCGACTGTAACAAGTCCGACAGGCTGTCGTGGATGCAACAACCGCCGGCGCACGCAATCATCGATAATTCACATTATATTTCAAATCGATATCCGATGGCACGCGGCTTGATAGAGGTAGGTCGCAATTCCTTGCTCGAGAGCTCGGGAGATCGGAAATGACTTACAAGATCGTAGCCTCGCAGTGCACCGTTTGTGGAGCCTGTGAATTTGAATGTCCGAATGCCGCGATTTCGTTGAAGCGCGACATGTACATCATCAACCCCAAGAAGTGCACCGAATGCGAGGGGCACTTCGACACCCCAAAATGCGCGGAAGTCTGCCCCGTTGCGGATACCTGCATACCGGCTTGACGGGTCGCCATCATCCGTCGGCTTGATCGCCGGTCCGGCTTCCTGTGTGGGGGATCGGTGCAGCGGCGCGTTGCCGGCCGCAGGGCGCGGGACAGACCCAGTGACAACCACGTGTGGAGCAACGAATGGCCGCCGTCCAAGAGACCATTGATCAGGTCCGCAGCATTGCGGTCGAGCAATACAAATATGGCTTTACGACGGACATCGAGTCGGACAAAGCTCCGAAAGGTCTGTCGGAGGACATCGTCCGCTTCATCTCCGCGAAGAAAAGCGAGCCCGCCTGGATGCTCGAATGGCGGCTCGACGCCTATCGCCGTTGGTTGACGATGCGCGAGCCGGATTGGGCCCGCGTCCACTACCCGAGGATCGACTATCAGGATCTCTATTACTATTCGGCGCCGAAGCGAAAAAAGGAAATCGCCTCGCTGGACGAAATCGATCCGGAAATCCTCAAGACCTATGAAAAGCTGGGCATCCCGCTGCGTGAGGTCGAAGCTTTGGAGGGCGTCGTCCGACCCGACGGCGAGCGGCGGATCGCGGTGGACGCGGTATTCGACTCCGTGTCCGTCGCCACCACGTTCCGGCGCGAGCTGAGCCAGGCGGGCGTGATCTTCATGCCGATCTCGGAGGCATTGCGCGAGCATCCGGAACTGGTGAGAAAATATCTCGGCTCCGTGGTGCCGACCTCCGACAATTACTTCGCCACCTTGAATTCCGCCGTGTTCTCCGATGGCTCCTTCGTCTACATCCCCCCCGGCGTGCGCTGCCCGATGGAACTTTCCACATATTTCCGCATCAATGAGCGTAACACCGGGCAGTTCGAACGCACACTGATCATCGCCGACAAGGGCTCCTACGTCAGCTATCTCGAGGGCTGCACCGCGCCGCAGCGCGACGAAAATCAGCTGCATGCCGCCGTCGTCGAGTTGGTGGCGCTGGACGATGCGGAAATCAAATATTCGACGGTGCAGAACTGGTACCCTGGGAACGCCGAGGGCGTTGGCGGCATATTCAACTTCGTCACCAAGCGCGGCGACTGTCGCGGCGCGAATGCGAAGATCTCCTGGACGCAGGTGGAGACGGGATCGGCGATCACCTGGAAATATCCGAGCTGCATCTTGCGCGGCGACGGCTCGCGCGGCGAATTCTATTCGATCGCGATCTCGAACGGGCATCAGCAAGTCGATTCCGGAACCAAGATGATTCACCTCGGCAAGAACACCTCGAGCCGGATCATTTCAAAAGGCATCGCGGCCGGCGTCTCGCAGAACACCTATCGTGGCTTGGTGAGCGCGCATCGCAAGGCGACGGGGGCCCGCAATTTCACCGCCTGCGACTCGCTGCTCATTGGCGACAAATGCGGCGCGCACACCATTCCCTACATCGAGGCCAGGAACGCCTCGGCGTTGTTTGAACACGAGGCGACGACCTCGAAGATCTCGGAAGATGTGCTTTTCTACTGCATTCAGCGCGGCCTGTCGCAGGAAGAGGCGGTTGGCCTCGTCGTCAACGGCTTCGTCAAGGAAGTGCTGCAGCAATTGCCGATGGAATTCGCGGTCGAGGCGCAAAAGTTGATATCGATCTCGCTGGAGGGCAGCGTCGGTTGACGAACGCGCCGCCCCGCACCCGCAACGAAAGGACTTCGTGATGTCGAGTTTGTTGGAAATCCGCAATCTTCACGCCGAGATCGGCGGGCGTAAAATTCTCAACGGCCTGAATCTGACCGTGCAAAGAGGCGAGGTCCACGCCATCATGGGGCCCAACGGCGCCGGAAAATCGACCCTGTCCTATGTTCTGGCCGGCAAGCCCGGTTACGAGGTCACGGAAGGGACGATCGCCTTCAATGGCGAAGACGTGCTCGAGATGACGCCCGAGGTGCGGGCGAGCAAAGGACTGTTCCTTGCTTTTCAGTATCCGCTCGAAATCCCCGGCGTCGCGACTATGTCTTTCCTTCGCGCCGCCTACAACGCGCAGCGGCGCAAGCGCGGCGAGCTCGAACTTTCCTCGCCTGACTTGCTGAAGCGGGTGCGCGAAATCGCCAAGCGACTCGAAATCTCTCCGGAAATGCTGCGCAGACCGCTGAACGTGGGGTTTTCCGGCGGCGAAAAAAAACGCAACGAGACACTTCAGATGGCGTTGCTGGAGCCGCGGCTTTGCGTGCTCGACGAAACGGATTCGGGTCTCGACATCGACGCCCTCAAAGTGGTCGCCAGCGGCGTCAATCACCTGCGATCGCCAGAGCGCGGCATGGTCGTGATCACGCACTACCAGCGCCTGCTCGACTATATCGTGCCTGACGTGGTGCACGTGCTCTCGGCGGGCCGCATCGTCAAAACCGGCGGCAAGGATCTCGCGTTGGAACTGGAGGCGACCGGTTACGCAAAGTACCAGGGCGAGGCCGCGTGATGGCCGCCAACTCCGTCATCCGCGCTATCAGGACACCCGCCGAACTCGGCCTTGCCGATATTTATGCCGCGACGCGATCGAAGCTGCCGGGCGGCGCGCGAACGGAAGCGACCCGCGCCGCGGCGTTCAATGCGTTTGCCGCCGTTGGGCTACCCAACGCCCGCAGCGAGGCATGGAAATATACCGATCTGCGGCGTCTCATGCAGGACGCCAAACCGCTGGCGTCGCCGCCGGCGGCGGCTGAGCGCGCACGGGCGCGGGGCGCGGGGGCCGTGTTCGCCGAAGTCGACGCCCGCCGTCTGATCGTCATCGACGGGTTCTTCGAGCCCGAACTCTCCGATCTTGAGACGTTGGAGCCGGGCCTCGCCATCCGTTCCGCCGCGAAGGCGCTGCAGGTTGACGAGCCGTTGTTCGCACATGGCCTTGGTTCAATCGTTCCGACCTACGAACCAACGCTGGCGCTGAATGCGGCGCTGGCCGCCGATGGCGTCGTGATCACGATCGCTCCGGGCGCGGTCCTGAAGCGACCGATCCACATCGTCTTCGTCGCCACGAGCCAGAAGCCGGAAGCGATTTACACGCGCTCCCTGATCGTCGTCGGAACGGGCGCCGTGGCGACGGTGCTCGAGAGCCACGAGGGCCCCGGGCGGCTGGAATATCAGGCCAACAGCGTGCTGCAGCTGGTGGTTGGCGAAGATGCGCGGGTCGAGCACATCAAGGCCATCCGCGAGGGCCGTCATTCGCTTCACCTGGGAACGTTGCTGGCCAACATAGGCGCGCGCGCGCGTTTCTCCACTTTCAGTTTCGTCACCGGCGGCGCGACCGTGCGCAATCAGGTCTTCGCCCACGTAGCCGGGGCCTCCGCGGTCCTGGGGATCCGCGGCGTCAATTTGCTTTCAGGTCACCAGCACGCCGACGCCACGCTGGCGATCGACCATGCCGATGTCGGCGGCCAAAGCCGTCAGCTGTTCAAGTCCGTGCTCGACGGCGAAGCGCGGTCGGTGTTCCAGGGCAAGATCACCGTCCGTCAGCAAGCGCAGAAGACAGACGCCAAAATGATGGCGCGCGCCTTGCTGCTTTCAGACAAGGCGGAGGCCGATTGCAAACCCGAGCTCGAAATATTCGCCGACGACGTCCAGTGCGGGCATGGTTCAACGACCGGCGCGCTCGACGAGCAGCTCAAATTCTATCTGATGGCGCGCGGCATTCCTGACAAGGAGGCGGAAGCTCTGTTGATTCAGGCGTTCGCCGGAGAGGCGGTCGACGCGGTCGAGCACGAGGGCGCGCGTGACGCGCTGATGAGCGCGACGCGGGAATGGGTGTCAGGGAGGGGATGAAATCATGCATCCAGCGGTGAACAACGGGACCTACGACGTCGCTCGCGTTCGCGAGGATTTCCCGATCCTGGCGATGAAGGTGCATGGCAAGCCGCTCATCTATCTCGACAACGCCGCCTCGGCGCAGAAGCCGACGGCGGTGCTCGACCGCATGTGGCAAGCCTACACCTCCGAATACAGCAACGTGCATCGCGGCCTGCATTATCTCGCCAATGCGGCGACCGAAGGCTACGAAGGCGCGCGCGCCAAAGTCGCCGCCTTCGTCAATGCCGCGCGAACCGACGAGATCGTCTTCACGCGAGGGGCGACCGAGGCGATCAATCTCGTCGCCCAGACCTTCGGCCGCGCGCACATAGGCGCGGGCGACGAGATCGTGTTGTCGATCATGGAACACCACGCCAACATCGTCCCCTGGCATTTCCTCCGCGAGCGCCAAGGCGCTGTAATCAAATGGGCTCCCGTCGACGACGAGGGCAATTTCCTGATCGACGAATTCGAGGCGCTGCTGACGGATCGCACCAAGATCGTCGCCGTCACGCAGATGTCCAACGTTCTGGGGACGATCACGCCGATCAAGGAGATCGTCAGGATTGCTCACGCGCGCGGTATTCCCGTGCTCGTCGATGGGGCGCAGGGCTCGGTGCATCTCGACGTCGACGTCCAGGATCTCGGTTGCGACTTCTATGTCATCACTGGACATAAGCTCTACGGGCCGACCGGCATCGGAGCGCTCTACGGCAAATACGATCGCCTGTGCGCCATGCCGCCGTTCAATGGCGGTGGAGAGATGATCCGCGAGGTGCATCGGGACGAGGTCACCTACGGCCTGCCGCCGCACCGATTCGAAGCAGGCACGCCGGCCATCGTGCAGGCGATCGGTCTCGGAGCCGGAATCGATTACATAAACTCCATCGGCAAGCAACGGATACGCGCGCACGAAGGTCAGTTGACCAAATATGCTCTCGAACGTCTGCGCGAAATCAACTCCTTGCGCATCATCGGCACGGCGAAGGACAAGGGCGCGATCGTATCCTTCGAGATGGAGGGCGGTCACGCCCACGATTTCGCCACCGTTCTCGATCGTTCCGGGGTCGCCGTGCGCGCGGGCACGCATTGCGCCATGCCGCTGCTGGATCGCTTTGGCGTTTCGTCCACCTGTCGCGCATCGTTCGCGCTCTACAACACGGTCGAGGAAGTCGACGGCCTGGCGCGCGCTTTGATGAAAGCGCAGGAGCTTTTCGCATGAGTCGCATCCTTGCCGACCAGATGCGCGGCGCCATCCGCCGCTTCGAAGCTCCGCGGCGGACAGGGCGAGCGTTCGGACGCGTTCGTCCTTTCCAACCAAGCGACGAAGTCCGCGCTCTCGTCGAAGTCCACAACGAAGGCACGTATCCGCACCGGGAGATCGGCGAAAGACTGGTTCACCCCGGAGATGCCGGCGTTGTCAGAGAGATTGGCGCCTGCTTCGGCGAGACCTGCTATGCCGTCGAATTCGTCGCGCGCGCCGTGGTCGTCGCGATGCGCGCCGGCGATATGATCAGGGCGGCGGAGGCGGCCGCCTCGATCCGCTGAAGCGGGAATCGAGGAGGAAGCTTCCGATTCAAAGCTCGGCGAGCGCGGCCTGCGCATCGGCGCGAATGCGCCCGACCATCGAGCGGAATCCATTCGAGCGTTGCGGCGTGAGGTGCTCACGCAAGCCGAGATTCTCGAACAGGGCGACCGGATCCGCCGCCAGGATCTGCTCCGGACTTCGTCCTGACAGCATCGCCAGCACGATCGCGACGAGGCCGCGCACGATGATTGCGTCGCTGTCGCCCGAAAAAATCAGCGCCCGCCCGGCCTCGCCGTCGCGCAACGTCGTCGCGAGCCAAACCTGGCTGACGCATCCCGGAACCTTGTTGGCAACGCTGCGGTCGCTTTCCGTCATGGGAGGCAGAAGGCGTCCGAGTTCGATGACATATCGGTAGCGATCGTCCCAATCTTCCAGCAGTGAAAAATTGTCGACGATCTCGCCGATGGCGGGAAGTTCGGTTGGACGTGAGCCATTCATGTCTGTGACCGCCTGTTTGCATTGTGATCGCCCCGGTGGGACGCCGAGCCGGAAGCGCCCTTGGCTCGCCAACCGAATCCGGCGCAAACCTCCCGCGCCGGAGCAGAACCGCGCGAAGCCGTACAGTCGAACCCGCGGGCGGCCTCGACCGAGCCCATGCGCCGAACATGACCAAGCAAGCCCCGTACCGCCGGTTCAATTCGATCGCGACCCGATGGTTGAAGCGCGGCGGCGATGGGCTCTCGTTGTTTTGTTTCATACAGGTCAGTTAATGCGCATCGCGCGCCGCGCTTTGTCGCGTTTACAACAAACCTCGACCGGCTCCGCAACGAATTGTCAACATATTGAAAAAACGGGATGATTTGGCACGAATGCCCGCTGGCACGGTCGTTGCAGAACCTTCATCGCGAAGGAACGCGTCACCAGCTTCGCGCGTCTGAGGAATGAAGCGTAGCTCGCGACAGCGCGGCGTCCGCGGAGCAATCAAAGGCGCGCCTCGTGGCGCGGCGCTCGAGCCCGGTAACAAATTCGTTCATGGAGAACAACGTGGCTAAGCTAAGACAGATCGCGTTTTACGGCAAAGGCGGCATCGGCAAGTCGACGACGTCGCAGAATACCCTTGCGGCATTGGCGGAGATGGGACATCGCATCCTGATCGTGGGATGCGACCCGAAGGCCGACTCGACCCGGCTCATTCTGCACGCCAAGGCGCAGGACACCATCCTCAGCCTCGCGGCCGCGGCCGGCAGCGTCGAGGACCTCGAACTCGAGGAAGTGATGAAGGTCGGCTATCGCAACATCCGTTGCGTCGAGTCCGGCGGTCCGGAGCCGGGCGTCGGTTGCGCCGGTCGCGGCGTCATCACCTCGATCAACTTCCTCGAGGAAAACGGCGCCTATGAGGATATCGACTACGTCTCCTACGACGTGCTCGGCGACGTCGTGTGCGGCGGGTTCGCGATGCCGATCCGCGAGAACAAGGCGCAGGAGATCTACATCGTCATGTCCGGCGAGATGATGGCGATGTATGCCGCCAACAACATCTCGAAGGGCATTCTCAAATACGCCAATTCCGGCGGCGTGCGCCTGGGCGGGCTGGTCTGCAACGAGCGCCAGACGGACAAGGAGCTGGAACTCGCCGAGGCGATGGCGAAGAAGCTCGGCACGCATCTCATCTACTTCGTGCCGCGCGCCAACATCGTGCAACACGCCGAACTGCGCCGCATGACGGTGCTGGAATATGCCCCGGAATCGGAACAGGCCCAGCACTATCGCAATCTGGCGGTGAAGATTCACGCCAACGCCGGCAAGGGCATCATCCCGACCCCGATCACCATGGACGAACTCGAAGACATGTTGATGGAGCACGGCATCATGAAGCCCGTGGACGAGGCCATCGTCGGCAAGACCGCCGCCGAACTCGCCGCCATGTCCGCCTGATCACAATACCGTATCGCGGACCCCTCGGGCGAGGGGCCTTCCTACCCTGCCAATTGAGAACGAGGAGCGTCAGATGAGCCTAGCTAAGACCCAGAGCGTCGCGGAGATCAAAGCCCGCAACAAGGAATTGATCCAGGACGTGCTGTCGGTCTACCCCGACAAGACGGCCAAGCGCCGCGCCAAGCACCTCAACGTCCACGACGCCGGCAAGTCCGATTGCGGCGTGAAATCGAACCTCAAGTCCGTGCCCGGCGTCATGACGATCCGCGGCTGCGCCTATGCGGGCTCGAAAGGCGTGGTCTGGGGTCCCATCAAGGACATGATCCACATCAGCCACGGCCCGGTCGGCTGCGGTCAATATTCCTGGGCCGCGCGTCGTAACTATTATATCGGCACGACCGGCATCGACACTTTCGTCACGATGCAGTTCACCTCCGATTTCCAGGAAAAGGACATCGTCTTCGGCGGCGACAAAAAGCTCACCAAGATCATGGACGAAATCCAGGATTTGTTCCCGCTCAACAATGGTATCACTGTTCAGTCGGAATGCCCGATCGGTCTGATCGGCGACGACATTGAGGCGGTCTCCAAGGTCAAGTCGAAAGAATACAGCAAGACGATCGTACCTGTCCGCTGCGAAGGCTTCCGCGGCGTCTCTCAATCTCTCGGCCATCACATCGCCAACGATGCGATCCGCGATTGGGTGTTCGACAAGATCCCCGCCAATGCGCCGGCCCGTTTCGAGAGCACGCCTTATGACGTCGCGATCATCGGCGACTACAACATCGGCGGCGACGCCTGGTCGTCTCGCATCCTGCTCGAAGAGATGGGTCTGCGCGTGATCGCGCAATGGTCCGGCGACGGCAGCCTCGCCGAACTCGAAGCGACGCCGAAGGCGAAGCTCAACGTTCTGCACTGCTACCGGTCGATGAACTACATATCGCGCCACATGGAAGAGAAGTACGGTATTCCGTGGACCGAATACAATTTCTTCGGGCCGAGCAAGATCGCCGAGTCGCTGCGCAAGATCGCCAGCTATTTCGACGACAAGATCAAGGAAGGCGCCGAGCGCGTCATCGCCAAATACCAGCCGCTGATGGACGCGGTGATCGCCCGCTACCGCCCGCGCCTCGAGGGCAAGACGGTGATGTTGTTCGTTGGCGGTCTGCGCCCGCGCCACGTCATCGGGGCTTACGAGGATCTGGGCATGGAAGTGGTCGGCACCGGCTACGAGTTCGGCCACAACGACGACTATCAGCGCACCGCTCAGCACTACGTCAAGGACGGCACGCTGATCTATGACGACGTCACGGGGTACGAGTTCGAGAAGTTCGTCGAGAAGGTGCAACCCGATCTCGTCGGCTCCGGCATCAAGGAAAAATACGTCTTCCAGAAGATGGGCGTTCCCTTCCGCCAGATGCATTCCTGGGACTATTCGGGCCCGTATCACGGCTACGACGGTTTCGCGATCTTCGCGCGCGACATGGACATGGCCATCAACTCGCCGATCTGGAAAAAGACCAGGGCGCCTTGGAAGCCCGCTGCGGCTCCCGCCGCCCTGCTGGCCGCGGAATAGCAACGCCTCCCGACCCCGCCGTGACGACGGGGTCGGGACCCATCAAACAGAGACGAGGTTTAGAGAGGCGTCATCATGACACAAAATGCAGACAACGTGCTCGACCATTTCGAGCTGTTCCGCGGTCCCGAGTACCAGCAGATGCTGGCGAACAAGAAGAAGATGTTCGAAAATCCTCGCGATCCCGCCGAAGTCGAGCGTATCCGGGAATGGGCCAAGACCCCGGAATACCGCGAGAAGAATTTTGCCCGCGAAGCGCTGACCGTGAACCCGGCGAAGGCCTGTCAACCGCTCGGCGCCGTGTTCGTCGCGGTGGGTTTCGAGAAAACGATCCCCTTCGTCC
>Ga0302140_10003800_pt1 | contig 19272 bp, 16 predicted proteins | sample I_Bog_E1_1_FD_202095 | JGI IMG/M metagenome (GOLD analysis project Ga0302140, IMG submission 202095) | Peat permafrost microbial communities from Stordalen Mire near Abisko, Sweden - I_Bog_E1_1 | ecosystem: Environmental > Terrestrial > Soil > Wetlands > Peat | place: Sweden: Abisko, Stordalen... | reverse complement strand
CATTTTACGATAATTTTGCAATAAGCCATCGCATCGACGGTGTGATCACACTCAAGGATTACGCGATGGAGTGGACTGCCGGAGCGAGGGACTTTGAGCGAAGCCTGCGCACGGATATCGATCCGCGCCCGTGGCAGACCGACACTTCCATCAGCAATCTGTCTTGGGGATACATGGAGCACGACCAGTTCAAGACGCCCGAGTTTCTTGTCCACCAGTTGGTGGATATTGTCAGCAAGAACGGCAACCTGCTGTTGAGTATCGGTCCGCGGGCGGATGGCACAATTCCCGATGAAGTGCGAACCATCCTGCTGGATATGGGCGCGTGGCTCGATCGAAATGGCGAGGCCATCTATGGCACCGAGCCGTGGACCATCGCCGGCGAGGGACCGACGCAAGTGAAGACGGGCTTTGCCTCGGACCAGGAGATGAAGCCCTATACGTCATCGGACTTTCGCTTCACTCGAAAAGGGGAAAACCTTTACGTCATCAGTTTGGCGTGCCCCGCAGATGGGACGGCTACCGTTCATGCTCTTGGCTTGGCGGGCGAAGCGAAAGGCAAGACGATCCGGGAGTTGGACCTGCTCGGGTCAAGCCAGAAAACCGACTGGCTGCAAACCACCGATGCGCTCTCAGTGAAGCTGCCCGCCGATGCCTATTGCAAATATGGCTTTGCACTGCGAGTCAAATTTGCATCCTCCCAACAGACTCAAGCGCAGGAGATCACAAAATGAATTGCCGCACAAAACCGGGCCTGCGAGAAAGGTGGGCAGAATGAAGATGAAAACGTTTGCCGCGGCCATCGTCGCGGCCCTTTTTCCTTTCGGGTTAGCCGCGTATGCGCAGGGGGCGGCGCACCCCATCCCGCATATTGTTCAGCAGAACGGTCGCTATGCCCTGATGGTCGATGGCGCGCCATTTCTGATGCTTGGAGCGCAGGCCAACAACTCCAGCGACTGGCCGGCGACGCTTCCAAAAGTATGGCCCGCGATCGAGTACCTGCATGCCAATACACTCGAGATTCCCATCTACTGGGAGCAATTCGAGCCCAGGCAGGGGCAGTTCGACTACTCGCAGATCGACAGTGTTCTAGCGCAGGCCCGCGCGCATCGCGTTCACCTTGTTCTGCTTTGGTTCGGTACCTGGAAAAACGGCAGCCAGCACTACATGCCGGAATGGATGAAACTCGACCCGGAGCGCTACTCCCACGTCGTCAACAAGAACGGGGAACGAATGGACTCGCCCTCTCCGTTTGCGCGGGCCTCACTGGATGCAGACATACGCGCGTTCACTGCATTCATGCGGCACTTGAAGGCGGTAGATCCTGAGCGAACGGTGTTGATGGTGCAGGTAGAGAACGAAACAGGCACCTGGGGAACGCTGCGCGATTACTCTGCTGAAGCCAACAAGCTCTTCACGGCGGCGGTTCCTGACGATGTGTTGAACGCGATGAACAAGACCGCTGCAAAGGGGGCGGGATGGGCCGAGGTGTTTGGGCCGGATGCTGACGTCTACTTCCATGCCTGGGCCATTGCCCGGTACGTGGGCGAGATCGCCCTCGCGGGTAAGGCAGTTTACCCGCTGCCTCTGTACGTGAATGCGGCGCTACGCGATCCGTTCAAAGGCGCGCCGGGAACATACGAAAGCGGTGGCCCGACAGACAACGTGCTTTCTATCTGGAAGGCAGAGGCACCGGCGATCGATGTCCTGGCGCCGGATATCTACCTCCTGGACACCCAGTCTTATCTGAAGGTCCTCGAGATGTACCACCGGCCGGATAACGCCTTATTCATTCCTGAGACCGCCGGGACTCCCAACGCGGCGCGTTTTCTTTTTGCTGCCTTGGGTATGCAGACGATCGGCTATTCCCCGTTCGGGTTGGACTACACGCGAACCAATCATCCGGAGAGAATGGTGCGCAATGAGCCGAATGCCTTTCTTGACCCCACCGCGCAGAACTACAAGCTTCTCGCTCCGATGATGCGCGACGTTGCCCGCCTGAACTTCGAAGGAAAACTCCAAGCTGTGGCGGAAGTGGAGGACCAGCCCAGGCAGACGCTTCACTTCGGAAGTTGGGACGCCGTGGTCTCATTCGGCGTTGGCCGGGGAGGCGCTGCCAAAGGGAATGCAGAGCCGATCGGACGCGCACTTGTGGCTCAATTGAGCGACAATCAGTTCCTTGTCACAGGATTCAATTGCCGCGTCGACTTCCGTCCTGCAGGCACTGCGCAGCAACAGAAAACTCAGGAGATCGTCGTCGGCACAGGTCAGACGCCATCGGCCCTTATCGATGGGAATTGGCAGCACCGTCAATTCCTGCGTGTAGAAGAAGGCGCGTATGAGAACGGCGTCTTCCAATCGCACCGCATTCTGAACGGCGATCAAACCGACTGGGGACTGGACTTTGGGTCTGACTCCGAGGTCCTGCGAGTATCGCTCGCTACTTACTGAACCCGAAAGTCCTGGACTGCGAAGTTACAAAGGAGAGAAGCACGCATGACTCGCGAACTGACACGTAGAGCCTTTCTGGGAGATGTTGCTCTGGCGGGCGTTGCCTCGGCAGTGGGCCTTGACAGCCCGATATCGATAGCTGCTCCGGCGGCCGCCCCCTCATACACGCGCGTCTCAAGCTTCGACAACGGTTGGAGCTTTACCCGCGGCGATGTCTCCGGCGCCGAATCGCCAGCCTACACCGGCGGCAATTGGGCAACGCTCGACTTGCCGCACGACTGGAGCATCGCCGGGCCCTTCAGCGAAAGCGAGCCCTGCGGCGGTCTGGGCGGCTACTTGCCCACGGGTGTCGGCTGGTACCGGAAATCCTTTCGTCTTCCAGGCAGCTACTCCGGGCGGCGCATCCTGCTGCAGTTCGACGGCGTGTACCAGTGCAGCGATGTATGGATCAACGGCCAGCACCTCGGCTCGCGGCCCTACGGCTTCATCACATTTGCGTACGATCTGACGCCGCATCTACACTTCGGCGAGCAGCAGAACGTTGTGGCGGTGCGCGTGGATAACTCGCATCAGCCCAACCTGCGCTGGTACTCGGGATCCGGCATCTACCGCCATACCTGGCTCATTCATACCGGCCTGGTCTACATCGACCAGTGGGGAACCGGCATCACCACGCCAGAAATCACGCAGCAAAACGCCACGGTTGAGGTCACGACGCGCGTGAAGAATCAGCTTGCGCAGGCCGCGCCGTGCAAGCTCATCACCACCATCGTGGACTCGAGCGGTGCTGCGCTCGAGGCAGACGAAGCCGAAGTGCAGATTTCCGCCGGCGGAGAGCACGTCTTCGTTCAGCGCATCGGTGTGGCGCGGCCTCGGCTCTGGTCCCCCGATACGCCTGTGCTCTACTCGGCGCGCCAGGTGCTGCAGCAGCAGGGCCAGCAGGCCGACGCCACCTCGACAGCGTTCGGCATTCGCTCCGTCGCGTTCGACGCCGACAAGGGCTTTCTGCTCAATGGCGAACGCGTCAAGCTCAATGGCGTTTGCCTGCATGACGATGGCGGCGCCGTCGGTGTTGCTGTTCCCATCCGCATATGGGAGAGTCGATTGGAACTGCTTAAGAAGATGGGCTGCAACGCCATCCGCGCCAGCCATAATCCCAAGGCTCCCGAGTTCTTCGACCTGTGCGACCGCATGGGTTTCCTTGTCATGGCCGAGGCCTTCGACGAGTGGCGCGAGCGCAAGGCGCCGGAGTATGGATATCACCGCTACTTCGATGAGTGGGCCGTGCGCGACCTGAAAGACATGATCGCCCGCGACCGCAACCATCCTTGCATCGTGATCTGGAGCGCAGGCAACGAAGTGCCCGACCAGGATGTGCCGCGCGGCGTTGAAACCCTGCGGATGCTGATGGACATATTCCACACGGAAGATCCCTCGCGTCTGGTCACTGTGGCTTGCGACCAGATCGTGGCCGAGCCGCATGGCGCGCTGCCCGAGTTCCTGGCCGGCCTCGACGTGGTGGGCTACAACTACGTTGCCCGCTGGCGCGACCGCCGCGAGAAGTTCTATAGCATCGATCGCCACGATTTCCCGCAACGCCGCTTCATCGGCACTGAAAACGGCGCGATGCCCAGCTTTCATCCTGGCGCCACGACCTCCCCATTCAGCTTTATGCCCGTGTCCAACGAACGCGTCGAGGTGGAGCAGTTGCAGCGCTTCACGCAGGTCTACGACTACGTTGCGGGCGACTTCATGTGGACCGGCATTGACTACCTCGGCGAAGCGCGATGGCCGTCCAGGTCAGCGCGCTCAGGCGTCATCGATACGTGCGGCTTCCCAAAGGACGGCTACTACTTCTACCAGAGCATCTGGAGCAGGGAACCCGTGCTGCATCTTTCGCCGCACTGGAACTGGGACGGTAAAGAGGGCGAGATCATTCCCGTCATCTGCTTCACCAACTGCGACACGGTCGAACTGTTCCTCAACGGCAAAAGCCTGGGTGTGCAGGGCTACATGTTTCCCGAGACGGGCATGGAGCAGCAGTGGGCCCATGTGCCGCCGCGCGCGCGCGTGCTGCAAACCACAGGCGACCTGCACCTGGCCTGGTATGTGCCGTACCAACCGGGCACACTGCGCGCCGTGGGCACAAAGGCCGGCCAGGTGGTGATGACGGTGGAACAGGTGACAACCGGCAGCCCCGCGGCTGTGCGCCTCACCTCAGATCGGAGCCGTATCGACGCCAGATGGGACGACGTGGCACACGTCGTTGTTGAGATCGTCGACCAGCAGGGCCGCCTCGTCCCCACTGCTTCCAACGAAATCGTCTTTGAACTCAGTGGGCCGGGACGCATTCTGGGGCTTGACAACGGCCAGGCCGAAAGCCATGAGAGCTTCCAGGGCAATCGCCGCAGTGTCTTCGCGGGCCGTGCGCTGGCGCTCGTGCAATCCGCCAAAAAGCCCGGAACCATGCAACTCACCGCTTCGGCCTCGGGCCTGACTGGCGCGTCGATTGCCATCTCCGCGGTTAGCTGATCGGCATGTTGGCGTCAACAATGCACGCACCGAACAACTGCCCGAAGCGGGAAAGAATCTAACCATGCGAACCCGGCGGGGAGCAGTCGTAATCGGATTCGCCGTCCTGCGTTCCACCGCAGCCTTCGGCTATGAAGGACCGACGCCCACCACTCCGCCGCCAAGCCTGGCACGTAAGATCAGCGTCGCTCTCTGCACGCCAACAGAACGCGACCAAAAACAGTAAATTCGCATCCAACAGACAATGGATTCACTCGACACCCCCTTGAATGTGCCTCAGGCCACCGCCGTCTTGAAAGGCCAGGAGATTCGCTTCGGCTTTGCCAACACGTTTGCGCGGCTGCCGGAGCACTTTTACGCACGCGTGAACCCCACATCCGTCTTGGCACCACGGCTCGTGAAACTGAATGACGAACTGGCGCGGGACCTGGGACTCGATGCGGATTCGCTCAGGAGCGAGGATGGTGTCGCAATTCTGGCGGGTAACCGCGTGGCTGAGGGGTCCGAGCCTCTGGCGCAGGCCTATGCCGGCCACCAGTTTGGATCTTTTGTGCCCCAACTTGGCGACGGGCGTGCCAACCTGCTGGGCGAGGTATTGGGGCGAAACGGCGCGCGCTACGATATCCAGCTCAAGGGTTCTGGGCGTACTCCGTTCTCGCGCGGCGGAGATGGCAGAGCCGCGATCGGGCCTGTACTGCGCGAGTACATTGTGAGCGAGGCGATGGCGGCGCTCGGCGTACCCACCACGCGGGCACTGGCCGCGGTGACAACAGGCGAGCGAGTGCTTCGGGATGGCGCCTTGCCGGGCGCCGTGCTGACGCGAGTTGCGGCGAGCCATTTGCGCGTGGGGACTTTTCAGTACTTCGCGACGCGAGGCGACACGGAAGGCGTGCGCGTGCTGGCTGACTACTCGATCGCTCGCCACTACCCCCAGGCGGCTCAGGCTGGGCAGCCTTACCAGGCGCTGCTGGAGGGCGTAATTGCCCGGCAGGCGCAGCTGATTGCGCAATGGATGCTGGTCGGATTCGTCCATGGCGTGATGAATACTGACAACACTTCGATCTCCGGGGAAACCATCGATTACGGCCCCTGCGCCTTCATGGAGTCATACGATCCGGCCACAGTTTTTAGCTCCATTGACCATGGTGGACGCTATGCATACGGCAATCAGCCCAACGTCGCGCGGTGGAATCTGGCGCGTCTTGCCGAGGCATTGCTGTCTGTCCTGATCGAGGAAGCAGGGAGCGAAGCGGCAGCCGTGACCGCGGCAAACGAAGCACTCAGTGCATTTGAGCCGCAATTCCGGGCAGCCCGAATGGCCGGACTGCGTCGGAAACTTGGGTTGTTTGTGGAGCGCGAAGGGGATGCGGCTCTGGCTGAAGATCTGCTGCAACGCATGGCCGCCAACCGCGCTGATTTCACATTGACCTTTCGAAGGCTCTGCGATGCTGCGGCTTCGCCGGAAGGCGACGCGGGAGTGAGATCATTGTTCGCCGATCCCAGTGCGTACGACGGTTGGGCCGCTCAATGGCGCGAGCGTCTCAAAGAAGAGCAGGCAGACTCGCAGGAACAGGCTGCATCAATGCGTTTTGTGAATCCTGAAGTCATTCCGCGCAACCATCTGGTGGAGGCGGCGCTCAATGCGGCAACCTGGCGGCAGGATTTCCAGCCGTTCGAGGAGTTGCTGGACGCCGTCACACATCCATACGAGCAGAGACCGTGGCTTGAGAGGTACTCGTTGCCTGCCCGCCCCGAGGAGCGAGTCCTCGAAACCTTCTGCGGAACGTAAGCCGCGGACGACGAAACCGTTCCGCGATTTTCTTCTTGTCCTCGATCGTACGCACGGTCCACACATAGATCGATGCTGCAGCTTCACATCCTGCACATTTGATCCAACATCAACCGCCCCAGGTTCGCTGCTTCACTTGGCATCGAATACGGCCTTCAGATCCCAACCGGAGTCTATGCTCGTGTGGCCGATGGCCGAACACTCTACGTCAACACCTCAGAACAAGAACAGTAGAATCCGATCCCCGGCACCGACAAGGGAATCATTACCGGCCGCAACTACTACGAGACCTTCACCCTGGGCCATGGCAATGCTAGTGCCATAGGCTCTCTGCCTCAGCGTCTCCTGGCGCAGGTGAATTCTCCAGGCGAGTTCTCCGGTGCGCATAGGATTCGTGCGTTTGTCTCCTGGAGCCGGCGCGCCAAAAGCTCGTCGTTTTTACGGCCGCCGGCCCGGAAAATTTGCGGAGACACCCGAGGCGACTCCCTCTGCGAGGGGATCTCGATGAGGTGAATCGCTTGCTAGTCTGGGAGTCTGGGTCCCCTCAAGCCCCATTTGTTTGGTATAATTTGAACAACGGAGAGGTGACAACTTCGTGGTCCGCATAGGCTTGGATTGGGACAGTAAAATCTGCGGTTTGCGCTAAATGATTGAAATTGCAGAGGGGACGTAGCTCAGTTGGTTAGAGCGCTGCCCTGTCACGGCAGAGGTCGCGGGTTCGAGCCCCGTCGTCCCCGCCAGATTCCAAAGGACTTACGTCCGATCTGGCATGTGACATTAAAGTACAAAATAGTACAAATATCTGAAATCCACGGGAATCTTCCCTTGGGACACTACGCAAAGCCCTGCGAAACCGACTAGGCCGGGACGTTTCCAACGCCTCGGAGAAGGTGGCCATCGGGCCCGCTCCTGGACTCTCACTGCATGAAGACCAACCGAGGAAACCGCCTCCTCCTTCGACTGTGTCCCGAGATCCGAGCCAGAGGTTTCTCTTCGATGGGCTGGAGCGCCTGGGTCAAAAACTGTGCATTCTTGCGGCAAGTCTCTGCTTATAAAATGGCACTCCGTAGATGCTCTCTTCCAGCTTTTTCCACGCGACCTTTGCAAGCGAGTTCTGCGGGGCAAAACCTAGGAACTCTGCCCTTTTTGCAATACCCGCGTAGCTCAGCGTTGTCTTCGTCTCGCGTTTCAAGGCTACGAGCTGTTCTGCCGTGCAGGAACCCATCGTAACCCCAAGACGAAGCAGATCATCGCGAAACATGCTCTCTGGATAGATCATTTCGGCTGCGAATATCTCGGCGCCAATTTCAATCTCAGCGGACTGATTCGACGGATCACAGAGGGCAACAATGCTGTCTCGATCGACCAGATGATGCTTCAGTTCATGGCCCATTGTGAAGATCATCGGATCGTCCGGTAGTCCACGCGCGAGCATGACGGACGCACCCTCTGCATCGTTGAAGTATGCTCCACGCAGCTTTCTCAACTTATAGGGCCACAAATCGATATGAATTCCCTGATCCTTGTAAATGCGCCGCAGGTCGCTCTTGAGGACACGTGGCGTTTGGAGACCGTACTGATCTCTTATTTGGCCCGCAAGTAGACGCATCTGGCGATAGTATTCAGAACGACTCAATCAGGGTCTCTTTCTCTGCTTCGTCCCTTTCTGCAGGCTACGCGCCCTCCGGTACTCGGCATAACGCCGCAATTCGTCCAAATCGTCCTGGTGAAGCGATTGCGCAGCGCGCAGCAGAGCATCGACCTTCTTGCTCTTGGGGTCTTGTTCTTCAACTTGCGGGAAAAACTGCACGATGGATACTCCGAAGAATCGTGAGAGGCGCTCCAGGTCATCGAGCGTGGGCTCATACGTGCCTGTTTCCCACCTCGAGATTGTGTTGGCGGCCACTTTTAGGTCGGCGGCCAGCGCCTCCTGCGAGATTCCATCCTCACCATATGCTGTTCTCAATTCCTTGATGCGTTTTCCGACGTAAGCTCGAACGGTTTCGTTCGACATTTTACCCCCTGTGTCTCAATTATCCTCTTTCAGGACAACACTATCCTGAACAGGTTGACAGCCGCGACAATGTCGTGCTGTACTAAATTAGGATGCTACATCAACACGTACAGGATGCCAAGTGCCCAGTATGGGTCATTGGAGAGAGGAGAAATCATGAAGAAGAAGCGGATTGAATTCGAGGCTCATACAACGGTGAAGAAGCCGACCAAAGTGGCCTTCGAAACAAAGGACGGCCATGAAGTCCGATTCAAGGCCAAGAAACCAACCAAGGTGCCGGTCCATGTTTCCTTTCTTGCCAAACGCGAAGCGAAGTAGGCCGTCCAAACGCTGGCAGAAATCGGGACACCTGGACTTAATCGGCAAGTGAAGAATCTCTGATCAGAGAGAAAGCGGTGAATGGAATGCACAAGCTGACGTTTTTCCCCCTGGGCAATGCGGATTGCTGCAGAATCGATCTTGAAAGTGGAAAGCAGATCCTTCTCGATTACGCGGATAAGAAATGCTATGAAGATTCATCGGACAAGCGGATCGCTCTTCCGAGCCGTCTGAAGGCTGATCTCAATGGCCGCGGCTATTACGACGTAGTCGGTTTCACGCATCTGGATGACGACCATGTTCTTGGAAGTTCTGAGTTTTTCTACCTGGAATATGCGACATGTTATCAAAGCGACGAACGGGTCAAGATCAATGAGTTGTGGGTTCCAGCTGCAGCCATCGTCGAAGATGGTCTTGAAGACTGCGCCAGAGTCATTCGACAGGAAGCGCGCCATCGGCTGCGCGAGGGCCGCGGCATCCGTGTGTTTTCCAGGCCTGAGTTGCTCAGAAGCTGGCTGGAAGGAGAAGGTATCTCCCTGGAGTCACGGAGCCATTTGATCACCGACGCTGGCAATCTTATTCCTGACTGGAATAAGGCTTATGACGGCGTTGAGTTCTTCGTCCACAGCCCATTTGCAATGCACCTCGATGATCGCAGTCTCGTCGACAGGAACAAAGACAGTCTCGTCCTGCATGGTACGTTTTCTGTTGGCGGTGTAGATACGAAGGTCTTTTTCGGTGGAGATGTTCACCACGAAGGATTGGAAGATATCGTGCGTATTACCCGATATCACGGCCGCGAGGAACGGATCGAGAGCGATGTCGTCAAGATTCCGCACCACTGCAGCTACTTGTCCCTCGGACCAGAAAAAGGTGAGGACTGTACCCAGCCCACTGAGAACATCGCCTACATGTACGAGAAGAAGCTAAATGGCAACGCGATATTAGTTTCGTCAAGCCGGTCGGTGCCGTCCAGTGATGAAGACGTTCAACCTCCGCATCGGCAGGCCAAGAAGTATTACACGAACCGGGTCAAGTTAAATGGCTCCTTCGAAATCACCATGGAACATCCCAGGCCCACTGCACCGGAACCCCTGGTTATCGAGATCAGCACCAATCGCGGAAGAATCAGAAGGGCTTTCTCTGTTGGTGCAGGAATCGCTGCGGCATCCACAGCCCCCCGTGCAGGTGTCTGATGTTTCTTCAGGCGCCTGGCGCGCCGAGCGCTGCCACAGAGCTAACGATCTCGAAGGCATCTGCCTTCGCCGCCTATCTCTCTTCGGGGAAGCATGGATTCGCAGAGCTTGTTGAGATTCGGCACGACCCCGAATCTGGCAGAGAAACTGTTGTCTGCGATGTTGCAGTGGAGGTGAGTCAGGATCGCGTAAATCCCATCCTGGACACGGAACGGATTGCAGTTTCGTTTGACCCGCAAGATCACCAGATGCCCGAGGTTGTATCGCTCCGCGCTGACTTTCCATGGGTTCCGCATCTAAATCAAAGGGATAGTGAGTTTCCTCGAAGCCTGTGTTTGTATGAGCTGCCGTATAGTACGGTGAAGCTCCGTTGGACTCCAACTGGATACGTTGAGAGAATTCGACAGTGGCTTTCCCTGACTGCCGAAGGGAGACTTCATCAGGAGGACCAACCTCTTGAGCATGTGTTCCTTGGGGCATTCCCACCTCTAATTCTGCCGTCTGATTTTCTTCAGACGATCAATCGAGAACCTGGACCAAATGAAGGGGTGACATACTTCGGCGTCCACGCAGTTGGCGCGAGCCCTCAGGACATCACGGGATTCGTAGTGACGAATCCAAAGTTAGCCGGAATGCAGGTCAGACCTGACCATGTGGCGACCGCCGTCTTAGCGGCCCCCCAGAAGCACGGGGTCATTCGGAACACGCCCACGACGCTCCGCGAAGTCATCAATGTGATGAACGAAGTGAATGTTGATCTTCTCTACATCCTTCGGCAGCGAATCCGGCACTGGCGTGACGCGGACGCCGCCGTCATTGGAGCCCGCTTGCTCCTCGTCTTGATCTTTCCGAAGATGCGCGAAGAAGGTAAGCCTGAGGAGACATGGGAATGGGATATGTGGGGATTCCTTCTCTTAGATCAACTGCGAGATGTTGGCAGCAAGCTCGGCATTTGGGAGATCACTCCTGGCGGGACCATCGCAACGCTGATTGTTCCGGATGCAGACAGGAGCGCCGAAATCGCCGTCCAAATCGTAAGCCCAGTGACGCAACTTACGAAGGTGATGGCGGCCAGGTACAACGGGATACTTGATGACCAACGGAAATGCGCGATGGTCGGGATCGGTGCTCTGGGATCGATGACACTGTTGAATCTCGCCCGGAAGGGATTTGGGTATTGGAGCATCATCGATGACGATCTGATGATGCCGCATAACGGAGCGCGCCATGCTCTACCAGTGGTAGGCTCGGGCGCTCCGAAGGTAGTGGGTGTAAAGCAGTTAATAGACGTCCTTTATGAGGACTCAGCGGTTGCGGCAATCTCGCGAGCGAACATCCTACGTCCAGGCACGGCGGAAACTGCACTAAATGCAATATTTAACGATGCCGATGTCATCGTGGATTGCTCTGCTGACGTCGCCGCAGCTAGGCATCTTGCTCTCGATGTGAAGAGCCATGCTCGACGCCTTTCTTTGTTTCTTTCTCCAAGTGGAGAGCAGTTGGTGCTTCTGCTTGAGGATGCGATGCGCGCCATCACCCTAGATAGCCTGGAGATGCAGTTTTATCGTATGCTTCTGAGCGTCGAGGGGGTGAACGATCACTATGCGTCGGCCGGCAATATGCTTCGATACGGACGATCCTGCCGCGATTTGTCGGCAATCCTCTCCGCAGATGCAATTACGCTATTCGCTGGCATCGGTAGCCGAGCGATAGAACGACTGCTGGCAGACGAGAAACCTATCATTCGGGTTTGGAAGACCACGTCCGATTTCTCTGTGGAAAGTTTCGACACATCGCCCAGAGCAAGCTTCCAGATAGCGGTGGCGGGATTCAGCATTGTTTGGGACGAAGCTATCGTGGAGAAGTTGATCTGGCTACGGGGGGAGAAACTGCCGAAAGAAACCGGAGGCGCTCTCCTCGGCTGCTGGGATTTAAGCCGGCAGATTCTTTACATCGTCGATGTCACCGGGGCACCTCGGGACAGCGTTGAGAGACGGACCGCATTTATTCGGGGGTCAAAGGACCTATCAACCTGGATCAATGCCATCTCTCGGATTACTGGCAACGCGGTAGAGTATGTCGGCGAATGGCATTCGCATCCTGACGGCTACTCAACGCACCAGAGCGGCGACGACAGGCAGGTATTCCGATGGATCGACGAGCATTTGTCGATCGATGGGTTGCCTGCTGTAATGCTCATTGTCGGAAGAAAAGAGCTTCGCTGGATTTCTGGCACGGGAGGAGATGGCGACGTATGGAATTGTCCAAATTGAAGCTGGAGCTCTACGATCTGGCTGCGATCATTCTCCCGGGATTCTTCCTGATCGGTGAGCTGTTCGCCCTAGTGAAGGGGCTTCCTCTGGTTTTTGTGTCACTGCAATCCATCAGCGGTGCAGAGCTGACTCTGCTCATCTTTTGTTCGTTCGCGGTGGGTAACTTGGTCCAGGAAGTTGGGGACAGACTCATCAAGCAACTCAAAGGGGACCGATTCTTCAGGCAAGCTCGGGATCGCTTCTGGGCCTCAGAGCACAAGCAGGATGTCTGCGACAAGATTATCAAGCTCGGAGGACCGCCAATAAAATCGGTCGACGTAGCGTTCGACTATTGCCTGACAAGCTTGGGCGGAACCTTCGCGAAGCGCGATGTATTCCTGGCGATTTCCGATCTAAGCCGTTCTTTGTGGGTGCTTTCGCTTCTTGGACTTCTTCCATTGACTCGGAGTGTGTTCGATGCCTCTTGTTGGGAGGCTCGACTTACGATAGCGATGGAAGGACTCGCGCTTATTGCTGCAGCTGCGTGGCTGAGTTGGGTGAGAATGTTGAGGTTCCGCGAGCTTAGTGAATCTCCCGTGTTCAATTCGTTTCTTGCTCAGTCGGCGAAACTAGAGATTCCGAAAACACTAGCTTCGGAACCTGACCACGATTGAGATCCAAAACGGCTAGGTCTCTTCATTGCAAATCAGGCACACATGCAATTCAGAGACCTAGTCCATGATCGCTTGCTCCTGACGAGTTAGGCAAGCATTTCTGATTGACATCCTTCTGGCAATTACCCTGTTGCTGTGTCACGAATTCTTGCCGGGAACATCAAAGATTCCGGCGACTCGGTTCAGCGCCAATCGCTTGGCTTCTGTGCTGCCTTGTTGGTACACATCGAGCGTAATGCGTGATGTGGCGTGCCTCAGCAATTCCTGGACGGTCTTTACACCTTCACCTTGTTGGCCCAAAAGACTGGCCAGAGAGTGTCTGAACGTATGCCAAGTGACGCGCTTGGTTATGCCGGCCTTTGCTACTGCCGGCTTGATGTGGTCCTTCAGGGCGGAATCTGGCCAGTATGGGCGGTTTCCATTGGTGAAAGGGGACGCGAAAACCCAATCATCCTCCTGGTTATATGGGGTATGATCGCGCCAAATCAGCAAGGCCGCCGCCAACGCCGGAAGCATTTCCATTCCTTTGCGGGATGCCTTCGTCTTCATTTTCGTCTGGGCTTTCGAGACGTAGCCGCGTTGAAGGTTGAACCAGCAGGCATCAAGATCAAGGTCAGCCCACTTGAGGCCGCGCACCTCGCTCCGTCGAAGGGCGGACGCGGATGCTACAGCGACCATCATCTTGATCGCTTGGGGTCTGATGTTCCCAAGGATAGAGCGCATTTCATCGAGCGTGAGAATGTCCGGATCATGCTGCCGGACCGCACTCTGGCGGACGGATGCAATAGGATTCAGCTTGTCGTAGAGCTCGTGGCGGATGCAATGCGAGAACAAAGCGCTCATATGGTTCCTGATTTTCGCCTTTGACGCAGGAGCGAGATCAAGACTCCGAAGCCACTTCTCAACAGCGACGGACTGAACATCATCGAGCGCAACGTCTTTCCACTTTGGGAGTATTCTGCTCTTGAAGTAGTCCAAATAGCTCTGGATTGTTGTCGGCGACCGATCAACGTCTGGATCGCGCAGTTCATTGGCCTGAAAATGGATCCAGGCCCCACCTACGGTCATCCCGACTGTTTTCTTTGCCGCCGCATTGATCTCGGCGCGGAAGTGCTCAACGGCGCGCTTGGCTGCACCCAAGGTCGGGTAACGATCGACGGTACCGATAAGCTTGCCACGATGAGAACGGCGTCCGCCGCCTTCTGGAGTTTCCCACCAGCGATAGATCCACTGGTCCGGCCCCTTGGCGCGGTGGACGCGTTCGATAAAGCCTTCTTGATAAGAGCTGGACTTGTGACTGCTTACCATCTCTACACCAGGGATCCGCTGGGCTCGACACAAGGTTGAATCTGGGATTCCGCCCACGACCTCAGATCGCAGGTGCGAAAGCGCCAGTGCTTTCCGAGTCGGATCGCAGGCAGTCCATGGCTGCGCGCCAGGCGGAGTGCTGTCTTGGGGTGGATGCGGAGGAGGTCCGCGGCTTCGATGGGCGTGAGAAGAGGTTCCCAGACACGCTTGACTTGTTCGGTGTGATTGTCTGCTTGCTGCATAAGTTGCTCCATATCCTTTGAAGAAGTGACCTGCGTACTCGACTGCTTACTCGTGCTCCTCGTGAGGGGCGACATTCTTAACTGTTGATTCAGGGGAAGACCCTCTGGGCAATCCCTTGCCGGCGTTGGCGGGATCGAGCAGCCAGCCTTCGCACGGCTGCTCGATTGCCGTCGACCTACAAATCGAATGCACTCGGGACGAAATCAGCGTCCCCCGACAGGCTGTCCGTGAGAAGATCCTCCCAACCACGAGATTCACGGGCTCTGGACTCACGCCGCTTCGTGTCCGCCAGGGTCAAATGCTCATAGATCATGGACGCATCTTGGTTCCTGAGCCCGTCGATGATCTTCTCGCTGCTATGGAACCCACGCTCAACATCAAAGAGAACCTGGAGCCGTTCGCAGGTCTTGCAGCCCTTGCGACCTTCTGGGAGCGTTGCCACGTCAGCATAGGCCCGGAAGGCCTTCAGCATTGGCTCCAGCGCCTTCCTGTCAATCTCAACTTCATGAATCTTGACCGCGAACGGAACTCGCATGCCATCGCCGGTGAGCAGGTCAAGAGGCTTCTCCTTGTAATCTGCAAGGCGGTTTTCAAAGTAGATGAGGGCAGCCTTCTTAACTGTGCCGATTCGGTGGTGCTCAAGGAGAATCGTGTAGCCCAGGAGCTGAGTCCGATAGCAGCTGATGAACGGGTCATCGTCGCCCTTGAAGCGCGCCGACTTATAGTCAACCAAGATGAGGGAACCTTCTGCATCGCAGAAGACCTCGTCCGGCATTCCAACGAGCGTCAGGCCATACTTGGGAAACTCCTTAACCATCTTGGCCGGGAACGCGATCGGTTCAACGCAGCCCAGGGACGTGAGCCATTTTGGGGCGACTCCCTTGGCCTTGAACTGAGCCTGAACCAACAACTTCTCGAATCGGTCGAGGTTATGCATGATACCCGGCATGGGCATGTCGAAGGGATGCCTGAATCCCAGGCCGATAGAGAAGCAGTAGCATTTGGGGCAGAAGTCCTGTTTGCCCATCTGCCCAAGGTGGCGAGGTGAAACACGAATGGACTGTGAAGAGTTCTCGTTGCGAGAATCTTGAAGCTTGTTCATCTTTACTACTCCTATTGAAACGTTGATTTCGTGCAACATGACCATTTATGACAGCTGGCTCGGAACTACCAAAGCTACGCGAGCCGTTTCGGTACCGGTGCAAGGTTTTCCTCGTTGATCACCGCCTCCCGTGTGGTTCATTGTTGAGTCGAAATATCTCCGCTTGAAGAAAGCTGACAGTGTACGCGCCGGAGCAAAAATAGACCACATGGCGCCGCGTTAGCGGCGTGATGTGGCGGAGTAAAAGTAGACCACCCCGCCAGGCAGTAGTTTCACGGACAAGCAGGTTTCCTTTTGGGTTCCGGGGTTGATTCGGAGCCTTCAGGATTCGTGTTTTCTGTGGGATACAGGAGGCATGAAGACGGTGGAGCTATACGCAAGAGTGCGGCGGGCGGTTCTTGTGGAAGGCAGGAGCCGGCGAGCGGTAGCCCGGGAGTTTGGGTTGGCGCGCAAAACGGTGAGCAAGATGCTTGAGTATTCGGTGCCGCCTGGGTACCAGCGACAGAAGCCGGTGCGGCGACCGAAGCTAGGCCCGTGGCAGGGCGCAATCGACGCGATCATCGAAGACGACAAGCGGCGTCCGCTCAAGCAGCGGCACACGGCCAAGCGGATCTTTGAGCGGCTTCGGGCCGAGCACGGCTATGGCGGCGGCTACACGATTGTGAAGGATTACGTGCGCTCGTCGAAGATTGTCGGGAAGGAGATGTTCATCCCGCTGACGCATGCGCCAGGCGAGGCGCAGGCGGACTTCGGCGAAGCTCTGGTGGTGATTGCCGGCGTGGAGCAGAAGGCGCACTTCATGGCTTTCGATCTGCCCCACTCGGATGACTGCTTCGTATGCGCGTTCCCGGCCGAGACGACCGAAGCCTTTCTGGAAGCACATGTTCGCGCCTTCGAGTACTTCGGCAGTGTGCCGACGCGGATTCTTTACGACAACACAACGTTGGCCGTGGCGCGCATCCTGGGCGACGGTGAGCGCGAGAAGACGCGGGCCTTCTCCGAGTTACAGAGCCACTACCTGTTCGCCGAGAAGTTCGGCCGGCCAGCCAAGGGCAACGATAAGGGCAAGGTTGAGAACCTGGTCGGTTATGTGCGGCGCAACTTCATGGTGCCGATTCCACGCGCGACAAGCTGGGAGGCGCTCAACGAGCAGTTCATGCGTGACGCCATGGCCCGCCGCGCGCAGCGGCTGCGTGGGCATAAGGAGACCATCGGCGAGCGCTTCGAGCGTGACCGCGCTGCGCTGCTGCCACTGCCGCCGGCGCGCTTCGAGGCCTGCGCCAAGACGACGGTTCGTGTCAACTCGATCTCGCTGGTCCGCCACAAGACCAACGATTACTCGGTTCCCACCCAGTACGGCCATCGCCAGGTACTGCTCAAGGCCTACGTCCATCGCATCGTGATCGTAGCGGGGAGTGAGGTCATCGCCGAGCACCCGCGCAGTTATGATCGCGAAGTTACCATCTACGAACCGCGGCACTATCTGGCCTTGCTCGAACTCAAGAGCCGCGCGCTGGATCAGGCCGCGCCGCTGGCAGGCTGGCAGCTGCCCGAGTGCTTTGCTTCGTTCCGCCGGCTGCTGGAAGCACGGCTAAAGAAAAATGCAGCTCGGGAGTATATCCAGGTCTTGCGATTGCTTGAGACCTTTGCTCTGGAAGAAGTAACTCATGCTATCGGGGATGCCTTGCGCCTGAACACGATCAGCTTCGACGCCGTGCGCCATCTGGTGCTCTGCCGCATCGAACGCAGGCCGCCGCGGCTGGATATGGCCAACTGGCCGTTCTTGCCGCTGGCCCAGGTGCGTACCACGCGCGCCGCAGAGTACATGAGCCTGCTGTCGATGCCGCCAACTGAACCACTCACGCTGGAGGCAACGCTATGAGCGCAACCACTGCCGATACACCGCAGGTTCTGCTTGAACATCATCTGAAGGCTCTGCGTCTGCCCACCATGCTGCGCGAGTACGACAAGCTGGCACGCACCTGCGCGGTGGAGAAGGCTGATTTTCCGACTTATCTACTGCGGCTAACTGAACTAGAGTTACTGGACCGCGACCGCCGTGCCACTGAGCGCCGCATCCGCCAAGCGAAGTTCCCGGTGGTGAAGAGCTTCGACAGCTTCGACTTCCTCGCCATCCCTGTGCTGAACAAGACCCTGGTGCTGGAGCTGGCCCGCTGCGAGTTCCTGAGCCGGAAGGAGAACATCCTGCTGCTTGGCAACAGCGGCACGGGTAAGTCGCACATCGCCCTTGCGCTGGGCCTGGCTGCATGCCAGCGAGGCCATCGCGTCCGCTTCATCACCGCCGCCGCGCTGGTCGGCGAACTGATCGAAGCCCGCGATGAAAAACGCCTGCTCCGCTTCCAGAAGCAGATCGCTTCTTACGAACTGCTGATCATCGACGAACTGGGGTATGTGCCGCTGTCGAAGACCGGCGCGGAGTTGCTCTTCGAAACCATCAGCCAACGCTACGAACGCAACTCGACGCTCATCACCAGCAACCTGCCCTTCGACGAGTGGACCGAGATCTTCGGCTCCGAGCGGCTCACCGGCGCGCTGCTCGACCGCATCACCCATCACGTCCACATCCTGGAAATGAACGCCGACTCCTACCGTCTCAAACAAAGCCGCCGCAAACGAGCCTGACCACCCCACCCAAACGCGCCTCGGGGGAGGAGGGCCGCCTTCGCTACGCTCCGGCGCCCCTCCTCCCCCGAAAACCCTGCCCCTGACCGTCTACTGGCTCCCTTTTACTCCGCCCTAGTGGTTCCCTTTTACTCCGCCCTTGACACTGATGGGCACTTTGCCGTCCTTGACCAGCGACGGAAAGACAAAATCATTGACCTTCGAATATTGACTTTGCGCGCGCCATTCTTTCAGATATTCCGCCAGTACCGGATGCATCGGCACATAGCCGTTCGAGGCCGCCGTCTTCGTGTCGCCGTCCTCCCCCTTTGCCCATCGCTTCGATATGCGGATTTGCCCGTCGCTCCACAGAAGGTCCGACCAGCGCAACGAGACCATCTCCGATGCGCGAAGCGCCGTGGCGGCGCAAGTCAGGACCAGCGTGTAATGCAGCGAGATCGTCAACTTATTGAGAATGGCAAAGGTTTGCTGCGGCGTGATAACGACAGCTTTGTAAAGGGTCTGGGACCGCGTCTCGACATGCTCCACCGGATTTTTGTCGACGCGCTCATGCAGGATACCGACCTTGTAGACCCGGTGCATGATGCCGCGGATCTTCGAGACCGTCGTCCAGGCAAGACCGTTAGCTGCCTGTGGTGGAACGGGCTATTGTCCAGCCTGCATTCCAGCGAGCGGTAATGGAGTGAGTTGTATATCTCGGGGTGTTTGTGAAGCGAAGGTTGACGTTGTCCTGGCTTTTGGAGTTGAAAA
>Ga0302140_10003798_pt1 | contig 19278 bp, 19 predicted proteins | sample I_Bog_E1_1_FD_202095 | JGI IMG/M metagenome (GOLD analysis project Ga0302140, IMG submission 202095) | Peat permafrost microbial communities from Stordalen Mire near Abisko, Sweden - I_Bog_E1_1 | ecosystem: Environmental > Terrestrial > Soil > Wetlands > Peat | place: Sweden: Abisko, Stordalen... | reverse complement strand
TCAATCGCGGTGAAGACGGTTTCGTCATAACCGACGAGATCCATTTTGTTGACGGCGATGACAACGCGTTCGATGCCCAGGAGACCGGCGATGTAGGAGTGACGGCGGGATTGAACCAAGACACCTTTGCGGGCATCGACCAGGACGATGGCGAGTTCGGCGGTGGACGCGCCGGTGACCATGTTGCGGGTGTATTGCTCATGGCCGGGAGTATCGGCAATGATGAACTTGCGGCGCGGAGTGGCGAAGTAACGATACGCCACATCGATGGTGATGCCTTGCTCGCGCTCGGCGCGGAGGCCGTCGGTGAGCAGAGAAAAGTCGATAGCTCCGGCGTTCCGCCCGGCGGAGGCTTTGGTGACTGATTCGAGCTGATCGTCATAGACGCTGCGAGAGTCGTACAAGAGACGGCCGATGAGAGTGGACTTACCGTCGTCCACGCTGCCGGCGGTGGTGAAACGGAGGAGATCTTTGCCTTTTTCGCGGTCGAGGAAGGCAGAGAACGACTCACTGGGTGCGAGGAGGGTGGCCATTAGAAATAGCCCTCCTGCTTCTTGATTTCCATGGAGCCATCCTGATCATGATCGATGACGCGGTTCTGGCGTTCGGAGCGGCGCATCGTGACGAGTTCCTCGATGATGAGAGGGACGGTGTCGGCGTCGGAGCGAATGGCGCCGGTGCAAGGACTGCAACCGAGAGAACGCATGCGGCACTTGACGAGCTTGGGCTCTTCGCCAGGAAGGTGCGGAACAAACGGCTGTTCGACGGGCAGGAGGGAATCGCCGCGCTCGAGCATGAGGCGCGGTTTGGCGAAGTAGAGCGGGACGATGGGGATGTTTTCAGCGTGGATGTACTGCCAAACGTCGAGTTCCGTCCAGTTGGAGAGCGGGAAGACGCGCAGGCTTTCGCCGGGATGGATGCGGGTGTTGAAAATATTCCAGAGTTCCGGGCGCTGATTGCGCGGGTCCCATTGGCCCCGCTGATCGCGGAAGGAGAAGACGCGTTCCTTAGCGCGGGACCGTTCTTCATCGCGGCGCGCGCCACCGATGGCGGCGTCGAAACCGCCGTTGCGCAGGCCATCGAGGAGGGCGGTGGTTTTAAGGCCGCCACAGCAGCGTTGGGTGCCCCAGACGAAAGGATTGGCACCTTCGTTGAGCGCGGCGCGGTTGGTATGGACAATGAGATTGAGACCGAGTTCGGCGGTGTAGCGGTCGCGGAAGTCGATCATTTCCTTGAACTTGTAGGAAGTATCGATGTGCAGGAGGGGGAAGGGAACGGGGCCGGGATAGAAGGCTTTTTGGGCGAGGCGCAGGAGGACGGAGGAATCTTTGCCGATGGAATAGAGCAGCACGGGTCGCTGGCATTCGGCGACGACCTCGCGCATGATGTGAATGCTTTCCGCTTCGAGTTGCTGGAGGTGACTGCGGGGGGTCATTAGGGGCAGGATAACACGATGGCTACTATGTAGATGAGGATTGGGGCGTAAGGATTCGAGCGCGATTCGTTCCCGCCTATAAAGAATAGTATTTGGGACGCGGGAATGAATCGGGTTTTGGGAGGAGGGGAAGGGGTGGTTTTTGAGGTGGTTCGGGAGGTGGATTGGAGGCGTGGCGCGTTTAGTCACACGTGTGGCGGGGCAGTGTCGGTTAGCGGGATTTGGAGGCTGAAACATAAAATCCATTTCTGGCCATATTTTCCGATGCGGGCGTTCGCAAGTGATGGAAGTTTGGCCGTAAGCTGTTGATTTTATTCCAGAAAAATTTTTTCCAAGTTTGGAACTGGAATTTTGGTAGGTCAGTTGGGACGAGAATGAGGCGGGTAAAACGGATTGTGAATGGGCGGAGCGCGTCTATTTCGAAGGGCTTGCCCTTCTGGCGCCGGCAAGACTATCATGGCCGGCCTTCTCATCACAAAGAGCTGCTCATCCGTGGCGACTTGCATGGCTGCATGATCGTCTGTCCTGGCAATCTGAGCGAACAATGGCAGGACGAACTCTACAGCGCTTCCAACTCGACTTCAAAATCCTCACAAACGACGCGCTTGAATCCGCCCGCACCGGCAACTGGTTTGCAGAGCCTCCCTGAGCCATTTGCCGCCTGGATAAGCTCAGCCGAAATGAGGACGTTCAAGCCAAGCTCGCCAACACGGATTGGGACCTTGTCGTTTGCGACGAAGCCCATAATATGTCGGCCACTTTCTTCGGCAACGAAGTGAAGTACACCAAGAGTTACCGCCTCGGCCAGCTTCTCGGCCAGATCACCCGGCATCTCCTTTTAATGACGGCTACACCCCACAACGGCAAGCAGGAAGACTTCCAGCTTTTCATGGCGCTGCTCGACAGTGATCGCTTCGAAGGCCGCACCCGTGACGGCGTGCACACCATCGAGTCTTTCTTTGTTGCCGGAAGCGGAATGGACGAATTGACTAAGAGCTACGGAGTGTTTTGAAATGAGACCGTCAATTCCAAAATACGTACGCAATTTCAATCGGCCTGCGTGGCGACGCGCTTCCGTTTCGTGCGAGACGCCGGAGAATGGATCCGTTTCTTGTTGCCACGGCGACTTAATCAGTCCGCGACCGCTCCTCCGGCGCACCCAACTCAGCCTCAATCTCTTCAATCGTCGGCAGAGTGCCCTTCAGTTGATCGGGTAGCGTTTCAAGATGTTTGAATTCCGAGATACCCAGCCGTTTGGCGATATCGCGCAACGCATATTCCGCCACGATTCCGTTCTTCGATTTGCAAAGAATCAGTCCAATGCTCGGCTTGTCGTCCGGATGGCGAAGCATGTCGTCGACCGCGGACAAATAGAAATTCATCTTGCCGGCGTACTCAGGTTTGAACGCACCCATCTTTAGATCAATGACAACGTAGGCTCTCAGTTTCAAATGGTAGAAAAGCAGATCGATCTTGAAATCCTCGCCGCCGACCTCAAGCGGAACCTGGTTGCCGACAAAGGCAAACCCAACGCCAAGTTCGATTAAGAACTGGCGCAAATGCGCGAGCAATCCACGTTCAAGATCGCGCTCCTGCGCTTCGTTTGTGAGTGTTAGGAAATCGAAGTTGTAAGGATCTTTGATGATCTGCTGGGCAAGATCGGATTGCGTTTCGGAAGCGTCGCTTGGAAGTTTGTAGTCGCCTTGCCTTGCCGCCGATAAAGCTTACTCTCAATTTGGAGAACGAGGACGTTTCGGCTCCAGCCGTTTTCGGTCGCCGCTTGGGCGTACCAAAGGCGTTCGTCGCGGTTCTTGACCAAATCCAAAAGCCGAAGGTTATGCCCCCAGGGAATTTGTCCAACAAGCTGTTGGACAATTGAAGCCTCGGGCCAAGCCTCCGCAAAAGCGCGCATGTAGAGCAGGTTTGTTCGAGAGAGCCCTTTCTATCTCTGGAAATTCAACCCGTAAATCCCGAGCCAACCGATCAACCACCTTGCTTCCCCAACCCTCGCTGGCCTGGCGGTCCAAAATCTCTTTCCAATGCCCCAGTAAAGCAGAACGAGTTCCTGGTTCACCGCAACCGCAGCCCGCACCTGCGCCGTCCGAATCTGATTCTTCAGACGAGCCAAAAGATCATGGTAGCTTTTCGAATCCGAAATGATATCCGCCATTGGCTCCTTCTGTCGTACCAAATGATCCTTCGACCCTACCCACATACCCACTCGCCTCCCCATACGCCGTCACCACCGCCGATCTCTTCGCCTGCTGCGGGAGCACGAATTGGTTCCACTCCTCATCGACCTTGATTCACTGGATCTGCATCAATTCTCCTATGTTTCCATCCACGCCCCAAGTGAATTTTCGTCGGCGACAGCGGTGGCATAGCTGCGGGAATCCTTTTGACGAGAGATGTCTGGTGCGGGGCGGTTCTTATGCCACGATCCGTCACGCCCCGCTGTCTGTCTGGCTACTTTTACCTATCAGCCGCCTCTGTAACGAGGAGTTGATCTTCACAGGGCTCTCCCGCGACGCGTGGCTGTCCTTGCGGCGCATCCGGGCTATTTGCACGGACGCCGCGAGGCCATTAGAAAGCATGGGGTGATCGTTACTTGGTACAACCAAAGCTACCCTGTTGTTTGGGCATCCCAAGGGTCGAAGAGATTTACGCCCAAATCCTCGAAATGCCTTGTATTTCGGGTTGCCACCGTTAGGCCGTGCTCAAAAGCGGTCGCGGCCAGCAGGCCGTCGATGTTGCCTAAGGGCTTTCCTTGCTGCTGAGACCTCGCCGCCAGCATTCCCCAGCGGTGGGAGATCGCCTTCGTCACTGGCAGAAGATTCTTGCCGAACCATCCGTTAAGACCGGCGTCAAGCCATTGTTCAGGCTCGGCGCGTTTCTTGCTCGGCGGGAGAAGCTCAATTCCTTTGCGAATCTCGCCGAAGCTAAGAACGCTGGTATAAAAGGCTTCGCGGGTACCGCTTCCACCCACCTCTGGACCTTGGGGTCGGGCGGTATCGCGCTCCGGCTGAATTCAGGGAGCACGTTGGTCTCAAGCAAGAATCGGGTCACAGCTCAACGGGCCTGCCGTAGTCCTGCCGCCGTTCTAAGTTCAGGTCGGACCCGGCAAAGGGAGACTCCAACAGAAATTGGGCAAGGTTCTTACGGGGCTGGGGCGGGGCCATTGCCGAGGCAGTATTTTTCTCGCGTAGCGCCTGCAATGCTTCGGCGATCAGGTCATCGACGTTCTGAAAATGTCCACGTCGGATCTCTTCCTGCACCAGTTGCTCGAGTTCGGGCTTTCGGATTTCGATTGTCATCGCGGCGGGCCTCTTCTGCCTTCCATATTCTAGGGTATCGCTTCCGCGGCAGGCAACCGGAAGGTTTCGCCTGGGCAATAGCGAGGGTTGCCGGGTCGGTGACCCGAATCCCTGTCGACCGAGACCGCCCGGTGCGCGGACGACGGACTTTTTGGCTTTCCGTTTTAGGGTTGTTCACGGGGCGGCGGTGCCTTTAGAGGTACGGCTCTTTAGTTTTCGTTGACGCCGAAAGCGCAATGGGCTCCTAGTATTCGAATGCTACGCGCGTTTTTCGGTGCGGTCAAGCGCCTGATGTGAGCGTATCCACGCCGCCCCCGATTTTGTGATACCTTCCTCACATGCCTTGTGCGGCTTACGACGTGTTTCACCAGCAATGGCGGATCGCGCAAAAGGAAAACACTCGAGCATTGACGGCGGCTATACCGGGCATCAACTGGCGGATGGACGCTCGCCGAGCTTTAGAAGCAGCCGAGTACAAACTGAATTTACACATTCGAAACTGCGAGGTGTGTCGGGCCGGCGGCCGTACACGATCCGACCGCCGTTAACTCAACGAAAAGCAACGATGCCGAAACGAATCACGCGCAAACGCTCCGCTGAAGTCGTGGCCGAAATCCGGGAGAAGGCGAACCGGAAGGAAGAACGCCTCCGTCGAGATGGCGTTGAAGCGGCTGAAGTGACGGGCACGAAGAAATGGTTTCAGCCGGGCTGAGTCCAGAGAACGCCGTTTGCTCGAAGTGCCGGGCGAAGATCTAACGCTAGTGCCACAACCGTGTGATATCATAACCCACCAATATGGCAACAACACTTGATCCAGTAACGCCAGAGTCGAAAGCCGATACAGCTTCTACAGAAACGTCGAGCGATTCTACAGGACTTTTGAGCAGGGCGTTCGGCCTAAAAACCTATACTCCGGGTGTCCGAAAAATAGCCGGTTACGGTTTGGCTTTGTTTTTGATCGGCCTTGTAATTACTGCCTCGTGGGCACCATCTTATTGGGTCGTATCCATGCTTTGCTCGAGCGCGTGTATGGCCATCGGCTGGCTTACAGGCTTCTTGTTTGGCGTACCGCGCGTGGGAACAACCCCGCCTAGTGCTGCTGATTCCGCGTCTGCCCGCATCAACACAAACTTAGAACAGATTTCAGACTGGTTGACCAAAATTCTAGTCGGCGTCGGGCTAACCCAAATCGCAAAGCTACCCCACGCACTTGCTGAAGTTGCTAAACACATTTCGAAAGACTTTGGGAAGTCGGGAAATGATGTGTTTTCAGGTTCGATGGTGCTGTACTTTTCAACGTTAGGTTTTCTAATGGGGTATCTCCTTACCAGACTGTTTCTTCAAGAGGAATTTGACACAGAATCGGAAGATAAGGTCGTTATGACGACTGAGGTAAAGGAAACTCAACATGCTCAGAAGGCTACTGCTTAAAAGGGGATATCGCTGTCGTCTATGCCGCCGTACTGCTCCTCGACCACAGCGGTCGCGGCTGAAGCCCTGCCTTTGCCGCTCCACTGGCCGCAGCAGCAGCCCGCGCCTGACCGTTTCCACCCGCCGCGCTGTGGCCTTCCTGGCCGCCCAACAATAGAACTTCGTCGGCTACCACTTCGGTGGCGTAGACCTTCTGCCCGTCTTTTTCGTAGCTGCGCGTTTGGATGCGGCCTTCCACGTACACTTGCTTGCCTTTGACCAAAAAATCCGCCAGCTTTTCCGACTGCCAAACTACGACATTCGACCAGTTGGTCTCTTCCTTCCACTCGTCCGATTGTTTGTCTTTCCACCGGCGCCGAGGTGGCCACCGAGAACCGCGTGGCAGCGGCACCGGACGGGGTAAATTTGGTTTCCGCATTTTTGCCCAGATGCCCAATCAGAATCACTTTGTTAACGCTTCTTGAAGCCATAGTCTATTTATCCTTTGTTCTTTCTTTCAAACTTGTCTGCTCGGCCGGCCACACCAGTGTTATTTGCCGATGGCACCAAGGGCACTCGGTCTGAGTCGATTCGCTCGAGATTTCATGGCCGCAAAGGCAATCGAAAACGTAGACAGAATGCGGTCTAGTTGTGGCTTGCATCAGTCAACCCTGCTTTTTCGTTCTGTTGGTCGCACCACTCGATAGCCAACTGGATGGCAACTTCTACCGCTACCCCGCTCTCGAACGATGTGGCTTCGACTTCTTGGGCCACTCGCCGCACCCGATCCGGCCCACCGCAGGGATGTAAATCCGGGTGCAGATGCTTGGTGATTGTCGCGGCTATCCAATCGCACGCGGCCTCACGTACTGGATCAATGCTTACTGTCATCTTCCGGCCCTCAACTCCTTCATGTACTGCTCCAAAGCGGCGACGACTTCCGGTTCCAGCACAATAGTGTTCGTCGCGCGGATGCCGTCTTCCGTGGTGAGTACGATTCCCCGCTCGTCTTTGTCCGCATAGACCCCATCGCCGAGATATCTCTTGCTAGACGGTTTCCACTGAACGGCGGCGATCTCCAGTTCGCTCATGTCATCCGGCCATAGATCTTTCGTCATACTTCCTACTCTCTAATTAATTCCAGAATCGCGCAAAAAACAGGATTGCGGCGACTTGTTTTATTGCTTCGGGCCTTTGTCCTTCCGCTTTAGATGATGTGCGCGCCACTGGGCGAGGCCCCAGAAGAACAGAAGACAACCGCATATCGTAATCGCGTAGAAGGTGTACGAAGACATACCTATGCGCCCGGATGCCGACACTTCGCAAATGCCGAATAAGAAGAAACTGCCAGTGCCGATGAGCACTAAGGCTTTTCTTGGCTCCTTTTTCAGGAGATCTAAAGCTATGGCCAGGAACGCCAAAAATCCGAAGAAATACGCTCCAATCCACGCCACGGTCTGGTTCATAATGCACCCTTTCTCTTTTTCCCCGCAGTGGCCGCAATTGGCAACGGCGCCGGCGTCTGAACTCGTTCGATTTGCGCGCCGATGTTGGCCAGAATGCCTGCCGTTTGCCGAGTCTCTAAAAACATTCCGCACAAACGCCCGCCAGGAACAAGAGCAGGGCGGCAAGCGCCATCAGGCCCCACCGGTTCGAACGCTCGCGAGCCATCAGCCGGGCATTATGCTGTTCGACTTCCCGCGCGGCAGAAACGAGCTTGCGGATCTCCGTCGCAATGGCGGCGGTTACTCCCCTGATTTCGCTGGCGGCGGGCTTGAGGCTTGCGCTGGCATCGTTCGCAAGGCTTTTGATGTCGGCCGAGGCTGTCTTCAACTGTGCGGTGACGTCGCGCAGGCCTGCGCCGGTGATCCGTTGCCGGAAAACCTCGCTCATCTGTTCGGCAATGGCTTTGGGATCGACGCCTTCCGCGATTTGCGCCGGTAAATCAGCCAGTCGCGCATCGACCTGGGCGTGATACTCGCCCGCCGCCTTCGTTTGCGCCCGCAGTTGAGCCAGCAACTCAACTTTCAGCTGAACCGGTACAAACCTAACCTCGCATTCCCGATTCGCGTCAACAAAATCCGCGCTGCCTTCATGCTTCCTCACCTCGCCCTACCCCACATACTCACTCCCCTCCCCATACGCCGTCACCACCGCCGACCTCTTCGCCCGCGTCAAACGCCACATACAACAACGCCCGCTCCCCCGTCTCCACATTTCTCTGCGTCACCTCATCGTCCGCCGCCGCCATTGCCGCTTCCAGCGGCACCACCCCCTTGTTCACTCCCGCCACAACCACATGCTCGAACTCCAACCCCTTCACCCGGTGCATCGTCGCCGCCCGCAACCCCGCCCGCTCCCGCTGCTCTGCCGTATCCCGCTTCACCTCGTAAACTTCCATTCCCGCGCCGCGCAAATGCATCGCATACAATTCCACCAGCCTCTTCGTTCTCGCCGCCACGCAAATCGAAGAAATCGGCGTCCCTTCCTCCACCAGCGTCGGAACCCGGTTCTGGATATAACTCGATCCAGCTTGACTATGAAGAACTCGCGGAAGCAGGCGTTCAGGGTTATTCCGAAGGAGGACGAATTGTCATACGGAAGTCGCTCGAAACACCAGCCAAAGCGGCGGTCATTCTTCATGAATTGAGCCATGAGTTGCTCCACAGAGGGGAAGACCGAAAGACAATATCGAAGCGTCAGCGGGAACTGGAAGCGGAAGCGACAGCTTATGTTGTCATGCGCCACTTCGAAATCGAGCACGTGGCGTCCAACTACCTGGCCACTTACAACGTGGATGGAGAGCAGCTTCGCGAATCGCTGGAAACCATAAGCGACGCTGCGAAACGCTTAATCGCCGTAATCGAAGGCTATCAGCAGAATCCGGAGGCTGCCGAAACGGTGGCCTCGCTTGGCCGAGAGGAGGACGCCGCGTGAGCGGCCCCTCTGCCCAATGTCGAAAGCGCTCTCTGGCTTTGTCCCCCGGACTTTAAGGAAGTGGCGCTTGTGACCGTATTTGGCCATACCTTGAATATGCGACAACCTGCCGATCTTCGAATACCAAGTTACCCCGCCATTCGTGGTGGCCACTCATTTGCACAGTGACATCTGAATTAAGTGGACACGCGACCACGGCTTAAGTGGTGATGCAAGTCCTGAAGACCTCGATGTCTTCAGTGAAGCTGAAACCCGCATGATCGAAAGCAGATATTACTTATGTCCTCTTACCGGAAATTGTTTATTGCCAATTACGCCGCAATTGCGCTTGTCACTTTGTGTCTGGTCGATTCATCGTGCAGTTCAAGCAAGGGTTTGGCGAAGGGCACAGCCGACACGAAAATGCCTCCGCCCAGCGTGACAACCGCCATTGTCAAGGTAATGACGGTTCCGGTTATGGGAGATTTCATCGGGCAAAGTTCGGCCAAAGAAACAGTGAGCATTGAGCCGAGAGTGACCGGGTTCCTGGAGCAGATCTACTTCAAGGAGGGCGCCGAAGTCCACACTGGCGAACCGCTCTTCCAGATTGAGCAGGCTTCGTACAAAATCGCAGTGGAATCGGCACAGTCGAAGCTGGCGGAAGACGCCGCGCAATTGCTGAAGTACCAGCGGGACGTGGCTCGGTTGGCACCGCTGACCGCTCAGCACGCGGCCACCCAGACGGATTTGGATACGGCGGTGTACGGTGCCGCTCAACAGAAAGCCGCCATGGAAGGGGATCAAGCCTCCATCGACACCGCGGAACTGAACCTGAGTTACACGAACATTTCATCGCCGATCGACGGAATCATCGGCAAACTGGGCGTAACTAAGGGCAACGTCGTGAACGCGGCACAAACCACGGCGCTGGCTGTTATCTCCAGTTTCGACCCGATTTACGTCGATTTCAGCATTCCAGAAGCTTTATACCTCACCTTGCGGCGTGGCAACATGGAGCGCAAAAGCGCTCCGCCCATTTCGCTCAATCTGGTCCTGGCAGATGGCAAGCCATTCACCCATGCGGGTTATTTGGACTTCACTGATCGAACGGTGGATTCGCAAACCGGAACTCTTTCTGCCCGCGGAGTCTTCCGCAATCCGGGAGGGCTGATTCGGCCGGGAGAATTTGCGCGCGTGCGTTTTGTCACGCAACAACTGGCGGGCGCGGTGCTGGTTCCCAAGGGCGCGATCACGGAAACGCTAAACACGAAAGCGGTTCTGATTCTGAACAACGCAAACCGGGCGATGCAAAAAACCGTGACTCTGGATGGGGCGTATCAGGATTACTTTATCGTTCATTCCGGACTCACCGGCGGCGAGAGAGTGGTGGTGGAAGGCATCGCAAAAGTGCATCCCGGAATGACTGTTAATCCAGTCGGTGACGGGAAGAAACAATGATCGGGAAGTTTTTTATCGGCCATCCGGTGCTGGCCATCGTAATCTCACTGGTCATTGTGATTGCGGGCGGGGCGAGCATCTTTTCTTTGCCTATCGCGCAATATCCGCAGATCGCTCCGCCGACTGTCCAAGTCAGCGCCACGTATATTGGGGCGGATGCGACCACTGTGATGCAAAGCGTGGCAGCGCCCATTGAGCAGCAAGTGAACGGGTCGCCCAACATGATCTACATGCAGTCGAAAAGCACCAACGACGGCAGCTATGTTTTGACATGCACATTTTCGGTGGGAACGGATCTGGACATTGCCGCCGTAGACGTGCAAAACCGCGTGACACAGGCAAGCGCAAGCCTTCCGTCAGCCGTGACGCAAGCAGGGGTGACGGTGCAGAAGCAATCCACCAGCATTGTCATGATCGTGAACCTGACCTCGCCTGATAAAACCTATGACGACCTGTTTTTAGCTAACTACGCAACAACTAACATGGCTGACGAAATCTCGCGCTTGCCGGGCGTTGGGATAGTAAGCGTAACCGGTGCCAGCGCTTTTGCCATGCGGTTCTGGGTGAAGCCGGACCATCTGGCGCAGCTGGGAATTACCGCCAACGATCTGGTCAGCGCAATAAGCGACCAGAACGTGCAGGCGCCCGTGGGCGGATTCGGACAGCCTCCCACTAGGACAACACAGAAGTTCCAGTACACCGCCACTGCTAAAGGCCGGCTGACAACGGTTGACGAGTTTCAAGACATCATTTTGCGGTCGCAGGCAAATGGCGCGGTGCTGCATCTCAAAGACGTGGCCCGAACAGAGTTAGGCGCGCAGGATTACTCGACGTCGGCGACCGTTAACGGGCTTCCCTCCAGTGCGTTATTGATCTACCAGTTGCCGGGCTCCAACGCGCTGGATGTCGCCGATGAAGTGCGGAAGACGCTGAAGACCATGGCGAAAACCTTCCCGCCTGGTGTGCAATATGACGTCACGCTGGACACCACCAGCTTCGTTTCGGCATCCATCAGGGAAGTAATCATTACGCTCTGCGAAGCCATGGCGCTGGTCATCATTGTCGTCTTTGTTTTCCTGGGTAATTGGCGTGCCACTCTCATTCCGGTGCTGGCGGTTCCGGTCTCTTTGATCGGCACCTTTGCCGCCTTCGTGGTTCTGCATTTCTCCATTAATCTGCTGACTTTGTTCGCCATGATTCTGGCCATTGGTTTGGTGATTGACGACGCCATCGTGGTGGTGGAAGCGGTGGAACGGCGCATTGAAGAAGGTCTTGATCCCAGGGAAGCCACCAGAAAGGCGATGGACGATGTTTCGGCTGCGGTCATTGGCATCGCTTTGGTGCTGGTTTCCGTCTTCGTGCCGGTTGCGTTTCTGGGCGGCATTACCGGGCAACTCTATAAGCAGTTTGCGCTGACGCTGGCCATTTCCGTGCTTCTGTCGGCGTTCGTGGCGTTGAGTTTAACTCCGGCGCTGTGCGCGGCGATGCTCAGACCGAAAAAGCAAAGCAAAGGCTGGTTCGGCCGGTTTGAGGCGGCATTTAACCGGGTCTTTGAGCGTGCGACCAACGGCTATGTCAGCGCCAATCGCTGGATTATTCGCTTCGCGCCCGTTGCCATTCTGGTCTTGGCGGTCATTTACGCCGGCACATTCGGCCTGTTTAAAAGCATTCCTTCGGCATTCCTTCCGGACGAAGATCTGGGTTACGCCCTGGTCAGCGTGCAACTGGCGGATGCGGTTGCCTTGCCCCAGACTGAGGCGGCCTTGCAGCAGGCGCAGCAAATCATCCGCGGCGTTCCAGGCGTGGAGAAGGTGGTGGCCCTGGCCGGTTTTGGCATTCTTACGGGAGCGAACACGTCGAACGTGGGCACGTGCTTCGTCGTGCTGAAGCCATGGGACCAGCGCACGGCCGCCTCGGAATCGGCGCAAGCCATTATTGGGCAGATCAATACGCGCCTGGCGTCGATGCCGGAAGCCAGCATTTTCGCCGTGAGTCCGCCGCCCATTAGTGGTTTAGGCAACAGCGGCGGCGTGGCGCTGGAAGTGGAGGACAAGACAGGGAGCGATCTGGTTTTTCTGGAAAGCTCGGCCAATCAACTGCTCGCGGCATCACGGAGCAAACCGGCCGTGGGCATGATCTTCAGTTCGTTCCGCCCGTATGTGCCGCAGTATCGCCTGACCCCGGACAGAGAAAAGGTAAGTGAGCTTGGGTTGACGCTGAGTGACGTTTTTCAAACGCTGCAGATCTATCTGGGAAGCTCATACGTAAACCAGTTCAACCTGTACGGGCGCGTGTGGCGCGTATATGTGGAGGCCGAATCGCAATACCGCGAGAGGCCGGAGGATCTGGATAGAATCTACATCCGCAGCAGTCAGAGTAAGATGATTCCGCTGAGCACGATAGTGACTTCTTCCAGTTCCACGGGGCCTGACAGTCTGATGCGCTACAACATGTTCCCGGCTGCGGAGATTCAGGCACAGGCTGCGTCTGGGCACAGTTCCGGCCAGTTGATTGCGGCGCTGAATGAAGCGGCCACAGCGCTGCCCGCCGGTGCCGCCTCCGAATGGACAGGAACGGCTTTCCAGGAGAACGAATCGGGTTCACAACAGATCATCGTGCTGTCCGTGGCAGTAGTGCTGATGTTCCTTTGTCTAGGCGCACTTTATGAGAGCTGGGCGATTCCGTTCTCGATTCTGCTGGGAATCCCGATAGGAATTTTCGGCGCGTTCGCGGCGGTTTCCTTGCGTCACTACACGGACGATGTTTATGTGCAGATCGGCCTGGTGATGCTGATTGGCTTAGCGGCCAAGAACGCGATTCTGATCGTGGAATACGCCAAAGAACAGCGCGACAAGAATGGTCTGGAACTGGTGGAGGCGGCCATTCTAGGTGCCAAGCTTCGCTTCCGGCCCATTTTGATGACGTCATTTGCCTTTATTTTGGGCGTATTTCCCATGGTTGTGGCAAGCGGCGCCGGAGCGGGCAGCCGCCATTCGCTGGGGACCACGGTTTGTTTTGGCATGTTGGCAGCGACTTCAATCGCGATCTTTTTGATTCCGGTTCTTTACGTCCTGGTGGAGCGGCTGAGCGGTAAGTTAACTCGCGGCAAGCAAGCCCCAACCGTTACCGTTACTCCGGCGCTAACGGCGGAAGGGGTAAAAGCATGACGCGCGCGATTCTCTTCTGTTTTGCTTTTTTGGCTTTGGCAGGATGCACGGTCGGTCCGAATTACCACAAGCCGTTAATTGCCGTGCCGCCCTCATTTCGCAACGCGCCGCCTCCAGAACTGGGCACCGCCGACTCGCTGGCCGACTTGAAGTGGTGGGAGGAATTCAAAGATCCGGTGTTGCAGAAGCTGATCCGGACGGGACTGGCGCGCAACTATGATGTGCGTGTGGCGGCGGAAGAGATCATCGCCGCGCGTGCCCAGGTGGCCCTTTCCCGGTCCAGCCAGTTACCGCAGGTGACGCTCAATCCCAGTTATACGGGCGGCAAGACCGGAGACGCCGTGCCCAACGTGAATACAAATCTGCTATCGGTAACCGCCGATTTCAGTTACGCGCTGGATCTGTTTGGCGGGTTGCGTCGCGCCACGGAAGCTTCGCGCGCCGCCTTGCTGGCCACCGAAGAAGCGCGGCGCACTGTTTTGGTGACTCTGGTCAGTGAAATCGGCAGCGACTATTACCAGCTTCTGGCGCTGGATCTTCAACTGCAAATTGCCAAAGAAACTGTCATATCCCAGCAGAAATCGGTGACCTTGACAAAGTCGCGAGCCGACTACGGAGTAGCGACTAACGCGGACTGGCTGCAAGCGCGGCAGGTGATGGATTCGGCCGAGGCAGAGATTCCGGAACTGGACCGGCAGATCAGCCGGATGGAAGATGCCATCAGTCTTCTGCTGGGGGATTATCCGGAAGATGTTCCGCGGGGGGCTATTCTGACGGCGCAACAAGTCCCGCCCGCGGTACCCGCCGGGCTTACTTCAGCACTGCTGGACCGGCGTCCGGATATCCGCAAAGCGGAAAAACTCCTTATTGAATACAACGCTGAAATTGGCGTGGCGCGCGCCGAGTTCTTCCCGCAGATTTCGCTCACCGCTTCCGGTGGAAGAAGCATCGCTCTCACTAGCCTGCTCACCAGCCAAACCAGCATCTGGACCTACGGGGCTTCGTTAACGCAGGCCATCTTTGAGGGCGGGAAACTGAACGCGAACCTGCACATTGCGGAGTCGCAGCAGCGAGAGGCGCTGCTCACCTACACCCAGACCATCCAGAAGGCGTTTGGGGACGTCTCCGATTCATTAGTGGATGTGCAGAAGTACCGCGAGGTGCGCATCAAAGATGAAGAGTATGTGCGCGACCTGAATGAATCAGTGCGGCTGGCGAATCTCCGCTACGACGGAGGAATTACAAATTATTTGGAAGTGCTGGATGCCCAGCGCTCGTTGTTCACCGAACAACTGACACTGGCGCAGTCGCGTGGGAATGAATTCCAATCGCTGGTACAGCTATACAGAGCATTGGGCGGAGGATGGCAACAGTGAAATAGCCGCACACCGATGCCGTTTGCCTATTGAGCTACGGAAATAACTGGAATTTGCAGAAAGGACTGGTGATCGCCGCCGCCATGGATGAGATGGACCCCGGCGTTGTTGGTTGGCAGCGGCGGCAGTGGGCTCATAAACGCAAGAACACCCGTGTTGGCTTGGGTGGCTGGCGGCGCGAGGAACTCATGCCCCGCGATGGTCAGGCGCAGTTGCTGGCCAGCATGAAAGACTTCCGAAGCGGGCATGATCGCGATATCAACAGGAACGATCTCACCAGGATGCAGCATTTGGGGTTGGTCGAAGGACTGGATCGGAATGAAATCTCTCGACAGCTTGGAATCGAGTTTTCTAAGCGAGACTCTTATGCGACCGTGAGTGCCCGCAGGCGGAATAGGGATATACTGGCGTGCACTCATTTCGTCTGGCACTAGAAGGTTGCCGTCCTTGTCCAGCTTCTCCACCAGCACAAAGATGTCCACTTCGCCGGCGTCCTGCGCCTCGACCCAAAGGTGGGCTTTGAGATAGCCCGTTAGCTGGGTGTCGGCTGTGAAGCGGTACGTAAACACGCACTGGCCGCTGCTGGCGCTATAGCTCGCCTGAACCGCCTTGGTGGCCGGTGTCGATTGGAGATGCTGATCAGCACCAAGGTAGAGCCGCTCATACTGCGTCTGCTCCAGCGGCCAGCTGGTGTAGGGAACATTCAGCCGGTCTTCTCCGCCGGGATCGAGCACGGCCATCCGCACCTTGGGCGTATCTTGCCAACCGTTGTCGACGCCGCGCAGGAAGTAGTCGAAGAATTTGAGCAGGTCCTCTTCGTTCCCAGGATCGTATTGGTCTGTCCACTCCTGACGGTTGTTGACCCGCAGCCATTTGTCCTTTGATCCCAAGCGCCGGTAGCCTTCAAACGTACCCATCCGATGCAGATCGGTGACCACATCGGTTACGGCGTAGGTTGGAATGGTGATCGACTCCAGTTTCGCCGCCTTATCTTGCCAATAAGCATCCATTAGCGGGTGGGTTTCTGCCATCATGTCCAGTCGCTCCACGCGTGCCGGACCAGCGAGATGAGCGAACACCTGGGCGTCAAAACCCATATTGGGAATTCCGCCAAACATCGCATTCTGCCGGTACACATCGCTCATGCCGTTCCAAGGCGCGATCGCGGCCAGATGCGGCGGCTTCGTCTGTGCGATGAACCATTGAGCTATTGCCAACCAGGAGGTCCCATGCAGAGCCACCTTGCCATTGCTCCACGGCTGTTGCGCGATCCACTCGATGACATCGTAGCCGTCCTGGCCGTCTACGCTCCCCCACGCATAGATATCACCTTCTGACCGGCCGGCCCCGCGAGCATCGGGATTGACTACGGCATAGCCTTGCGAGACCCAGAAGCCGGCGTCGGGCCCTTCACTCTTGGTCAGACCTGTGACTTCTTTAGGGTCTACGCCAGACTGGACATCCTTTTGTGGAATGGTTTTACCATAAGGACTCCAGGCCACGATCACTGGGACCTTGCCGCCGTCAACGGGACGCAGGACATCCTTGTAGATGGTGACGCCATCGCGCAACCGGACCGAAACATCGCGATCCCAGCGGATGTCACAGGGCAGGGGCTTGGCCGCGGGCGGGAAGACCGATCCCCTTTTGAGAATTGTGGTTTGGGCACCGAAAACGTAATTAGCAGGCAGCGGGGCGGCGGGTACGAAGACTACATTCCAGCTCGACGGGTATGTGTTGGGCCGGTCGGGGGGTGCCTGCACAGATACCGCTTGGGGGGAGTTATCCAAATTGGCGTTTTTCATACAAGGTCAAAGACAGCAATCTGTTGGCCAACGCACCGAGTCTAGCCTTTAATCGATGGCAAGTAGCTTATATCCAATGAATGTGCGATGAAATGGCAAGTAGTAAAGCAGCGCGTCATCCTCTATCGAGAATTAGGACTGTTGGAGAGCCAGGTAAGGGAAGCCGCGCGGCAGAAGATTCAGGGCAATGCTGCACGTTTGTGAAGGCATTTTACCCGATAACTTCCAGGCTGCCGTGAACAGACGGCCTTCCCCTCTTTCCGCGAAGCGGTGAAAAGTGTGGATACGATATCGAATCGAAGGTCGAGGCTGACGGCAGACTTCGATTCATTGAGGTGAAAGGCCGGGTTGCCGGTGCCTTAACCGTGACCGTCACGAGGAACGAAATTCTGACTGCCTTAAATTAAACAAACCTGAAGATTTTATCCTTGCGGTTGGGCAAGTAGAATACGGCGAGCATAAGCTCGTCTATGTTCGCCAGCCGTTTCAGAACGAGCCCGAATTCGCAGTGGAAAGCATAAACTACAGTCTTTCAGATCTGCTCAAGCGAGGACACGCTCCGGCCTAAACTACAGAATTCACTCATTATGTTTTGGGCGTGAACGGACGCTGACATAATGGAACGTAATCGAAAAGATGTCTCCCTTCGATAATCCATCTTCGAGTGTTTCGCGCTTAGAGGCGTCGCTCCCGTGCGATTGGCAAAACATCCGAGCGGCCAAGTCGTTGGCAGAGGCGAAGAGGACAGAACTGCGGAACGCGCTGACGGGCCTAGACTCGGAAGACACCAGCATCGTGGTTTCCGGATCTCTTGCGCGCGACGAATTCACAAAGGGCAGCGATATTGATTGGAGCCTGCTTGTAGACGGATCTGCAGACCCGAAGCATCACGATTTACGGAGGAAAATTGGTGAATTGATCAGGCCGCTGATGACCAAACCTCCTGGCCGCGAAGGCACATTCGCAGCAACGGTATTTAGCCATGATCTTGTGCACGAAATAGGGGGCGAAAACGATACCAATCAAAACACCACGCGAAGGCTGCTGCTCCTTCTGGAGTCACGAGCCGTTGGTCGCGATGATGCGTATCGTAGGGTTACCAGGCATATTCTTAGTCGCTATTTGCAAGAAGACAGAGGCTTATGGCGGAGTTCCCGCTACCACGTACCGCGCTTTTTGCAGAATGATTTTGCTCGCTATTGGCGCACGATAACCGTCGATTTCGCATACAAGATACGGGATCGAGCCGGACAGGGATGGGCGATTCGGAACATGAAGCTCCGCATGTCGCGAAAGCTCATATATGTTTCAGGCCTACTTGCCTGCTTCTGCTGTCATTTCAAGTTCGCCGGCGATCCCCAGGTTTTCACTGATCCTGGTCGCAACAAAGAAGTGGCCGAATACCTTCAAGAACTGTTCGACATGACGTCGCTTGAGATCGTAGCTCACGTCTTGGTTGATATGCCACATCTTGCCGGCGCCGCGAGAAAGATCTTCGATTCTTATGATGGTTTTCTGGGAATCATAGCGGACGAAGATAAGCGGAAGCGCTTGGAAGAGCTAAAGGAAGAAGAAGCGGAAAAAGACGGCGTTTATCAAGAAGTTCGCGAGTATAGTCACGTCTTTATGTCGGGACTCTTAGAGTTTTTCTTTGACATCGAAAGCGGAATGAACGAATTGACTAAGAACTACGGGGTGTTTTGAATGAGACCTATAGGCTTTTCTACTGGCGCGCTGGCGTATTCCGATTATCGGCAAGGTTTGAGCATGATGCGGGCCCACCGTTTACAAGCTGTCGAGCTATCGGCACTGCGGGAGAACGAATTGGTTCCACTCCTCAACGACCTTGATTCACTTGATCTGCATCAGTTCTCCTATGTTTCCATCCACGCCCCAAGTGAATTTTCGGCGGCGCAAGAGCCTACCATCAGAGATCTGTTGAAGGGACAGTTGCGCCGTGGGTGGCCGATTGTGATGCACCCGGACACTATTCACGATTTTGAGTTGTGGAGAGACTTTGGGCCGCTGCTTGCCATCGAAAATATGGACAAGAGAAAGCCAACTGGGCGGACCGCTCATCAACTGGCGTCGATCTTTGAGAAATTACCTAACGCCTCTCTCTGTTTCGATATTGGCCACGCTCGCCAAGTTGATCCTACAATGACGGAAGCTTACCTTATTTTGCGTCGGTTCGGAGGGCGGCTACGACAAGTTCACGTAAGCGAAGTAAACACTCGCAGTAAACACGATGTCCTCTCATATTCGTCGATTTTGGCCTTTCAGGAAGTGGCTGACTTGATTCCGCTGCCAGTTCCCTTGATTTTGGAAACGCCCCTGACAGAATCTCAGATGCAGATTGAAATTGAGAAAGTGGGTTCTGCCCTACCAGTTGAACAA
>Ga0302140_10003794_pt1 | contig 19296 bp, 18 predicted proteins | sample I_Bog_E1_1_FD_202095 | JGI IMG/M metagenome (GOLD analysis project Ga0302140, IMG submission 202095) | Peat permafrost microbial communities from Stordalen Mire near Abisko, Sweden - I_Bog_E1_1 | ecosystem: Environmental > Terrestrial > Soil > Wetlands > Peat | place: Sweden: Abisko, Stordalen... | reverse complement strand
TCGCAAAAGTGAAACCTTCTCATAACATTCCCCTTTTCGAGACGATTGGATTCCTTCATAGGAACTTAATATATCATTACGATGCTTCCAAAAACAGTTTCAAAGTGTTAGAAATGGATATTCAAATCGTTTTTAATGATATTTTAAAACAATTCGGAGCTGGACTCACTTCTGAGTTATATCAAGATTATCGAAGCATTTATGGACCGTGTTTCATTGAAATAAGAATTCCAACGATTTTTCGACTTTTCATCAGAGAAATCCTCTCTCCGATCAATTTTCTTCAGATCCTATGTCTGGCATTATGGGGATATGAGGATTATTACATTTATGCAAGCGTGGTTTTTGGTCTTTCTATCACTTCAGCAATCCTTAATTTAATTATCATTAGATCCCATTTCTTGAACTTGAATTCCATGACCAACAATGATATTGATGTTGAAGTGATTAGAGTCAATAATTATCAGAAGGAGAAAATCAGCATAAAATCAAGAGATTTGGTTCCTGGAGACATCATAGTGTTGGAAAATGGACTTGCCTTGCCTTGTGATTGTATTTTATTGAATAATCACGCTGTGGTCAATGAAGTCAATATAAATGGTGAGCCCACGCCCAAAATCAAATCAGGAATCCCTTATACCGAAAAGATTTATTCCATTTATGATAAAAACTATACTTTGTTTGATGGATCCATTATCTCGCAAGTTAAAACCATGGAAAATCAAGCAAAGGACACTTTGGCTTTGGTGATAAGGACTGGATTCTATAGTGTAAAAGGAGAACTATTCAGAAGCATCATCTATTCCACCCATTCACGATTGTTCTTTCTCCTAAGGCAATTCTTTAAATATATATTGATTATGTTCGGTTTGGCGATCATTGGAAACACGATCACATTGGCTGAATTGAATAATTGGAGCGATTCACTCAATATTGCAATTAATTTCCTGGATTTGTTTACCGTGGCAATCGCTCCGGCCCTTCCCACTTGTATTTTCATTGGGATTTTCATTTCCATCAAATTATTAAAGAAATCAATGATTTCATGTTATTCCCCTTATAGACTTTTAACCGCAGGGTCTATGGATTACTTGTTTTTGGATAAAACAGGCACTATAACTGAAAAAGACCTTCATCTGAAAAAGGTAATTATGGTATATGAAAGCAAATTCATGGAAAACATTGAATTGATTGATAATAAGTTGAAAATAGAGAGTTATAGCAATATTTCGAATTCGGCGTTCATTGAAACTTTCAAGGAAATATTCAATTTGGCTTCTTGTTGTCATAATATTTTGGAAATAGAAAGGAAAAATGGCGAAAAAGAATTGTCTGGTGACAACATAGATTTAAAGATATTTAAATTTTCTCAAGGAGAAATCAATTTTTTTCGTTCGAACTCCAAAGAGGAAAAAATGTTCGCTCAAGCACATTGTAAAATTCAATCGAAATGGAAACAAATTCTAAGGTCTTTCATTTCCGAATCCAACGATCCCAACAACAAAAAATTCATTCCCTTGAATGAAAACAAAGCTGATGAATCTGATATGGAGCTTTTTTCGTTAAGACCTGAGTTAATACCAGAAAATCCTGTTTCTCCAGTTAAAGATCTTAAACAAGAGGAAAATGAAGAGATGTATTCTTTGAAAACCTTTGAATTTTCAAGTGAGGTTCAAAGAATGAGCCTAATAGTCTATTCTAAGCTAAATAACAGCCTAAAATGTTTCACCAAAGGATCTCCTGAGGCCTTGAAAGAATTATGTAAGGCCTCTTCTATTCCGGCCGATTACAACCAGAAATTGCTTGAATTGACCAAACAAGGCTTCGTAGTCTTAAGCATGGGTTATAAAAATCTGGAATTCGGAAGTAATTTCCAACTTTCAGTTCTTGAAAGGAAAAATTGTGAAGATGATCTAATTTTCCTTGGTTTTTTTATATTCGAAAACTCTCTAAAGAAAGATTCAATTGAAAGTTTCAAATATTTGAACCAATCAGGTATAGACCCCAAAATTGTCACTGGAGATTCTGCCACTACTGCTTTGGTAATTGCTCATAAGATCGGCTTGGTTGCTGATTTGAACAAAACAGTTTTAATTGATTATCAAGATTCGAAAATCTTGATCCAAGAAGAATTGTTTTCAGTCGGAGATGCACCAAAAAAATTGGAATTTTCGACCTTTTTAGTGAATTTGGAAAAGGATGCAGTTATAAATTATGAAAGAATGTTCCTGATGAAATCAGTAAGTTCAGAAGGTCAAAATTATTTGTTTTTAAACTACCCACAAAACAATATCCTGCCTCAACGTCATCAGATTTTATCCACATCAACTCCTTTTTTAAAGGAATTCTTCATCTTTTGCAAACAAATTTTAGATTATGACATTGCAATTACTGGCAAAGCTTTTAATTATTTGTTCATTAAAAAATTCGATGGTTTTTCCACGCAAGAAAAAAAAATTTTGCAACTCATACTTAAATCCACTAAGATATACTCGAGAATGCTACCGATGGATAAGGCAAATCTCATAAAATTGCATCAAAAAATGGGATATACAGTGGGAATGGTTGGAGATGGATTAAATGACGCTGCTGCCTTAAAACAAGCTGATGTTGGGTTATCTTTCAGTGAATCCAATGTGAATTTGTCATCATCTTTTTCAACTTTAAGAACTTCATTATCGAGTTTCATCGACCTTTTGAAGGAAGGTAGGAAAACTATGAGTAATATTTCTCATACCTTTAAATATTTCGCATTATACTCATTGATTCAATTCACTAATGTAAATGTATTGGCCATTTTCGAAGCAGGGATCACAGATGCCCAAGAATTGATTGAGGATTTATTTTTAGCGACTTTTTTGGTCTTGGCTTCTAGTTTAACTGCAGCCAGTTCTGAACTCTCTAATGAAATACCGGTTTTCGATATATTTTCAGTGCAAAATATCTTTTCTTTATTGGGATCTGGATTTATTCAATTCGGGGGGCAAGTATTCATTATTCTTTACGTTAGATCGCAAAAATGGTTCAATCCATATAGAGATTTAAATAATGATTTATATGAGTATTGCGCATATTGCCAAGAAGGAAACGCGGTGTTTTTATATTCTGTGATTTTGCTAATTAATAGTATTTTGATGACGGGCAATTTCCAACCAGACCGGGAACCGTTTTATAAAAACAGGGTTTTTATCTTGCTTTTTTTGAGTAATAAACCAATTAATTTTACTAATTAATTAATTTTTTAAGGCCTCAATATTTATGCAAATGTTGCCTTTCTTTATGAACCAGCTAGATGTTCATGGTTTGATCTTGTAGACCAATTTATTCCTGAAAAGGATTTATTTATAATTTGGGGAACAGCTTGGGGAACTGTTCTAATTTTATGTTTATGGGAACAGATTATCTGCAGAAAGTTGATCAATTATTTAGTGAAGAAGGCTTCAGCATTAAGAAGAGAAAATTTGGAAGAGGGGGAAAATAGCAAGGAAGAAGCTGACCAAAACAATCAATCCTTGTTTAAGAAATTCATTTCTCAATCAAAAGTTGAAAAAACAAGAACAATTGGCAATTTTCCAGTTTAGATGTGTGTTCGGAAAATTTGAATTTTGTTATTAAAGAGTTTTTTGTTGATTAAAAATTTTTTTTTTTTTTTAGCTATTTTTTTATTAAACAAGTTCATGAAAAAAATGAGATATAAATTAATTTTTATACTTTAATTATTGATTTATTTTTTTTAAATTAGCTCAAAATATTATTTTTGATAAAAAAAAAATTCCCTCTTAAATCGATTTATGCTCTATTTTGTGAAGTTTTTTATTAATATGATTTGTCAAGCAAAAGGATGTTCATAAGGGAAAAAAATAAAAGATAACAACTAACCTTTAATTTTTATTTATTTATTAGAAGTGTTTTGCGTGTGGGCATGTGAAGAAGAACTTATTGTGTTTTGACGATTATGTTTAAGATGTGTTCCTGTATTCACTCTCCCTTCAGATTTTCCTTCCGTTGCTGTAGGAATAGAAATCGATTGCTTTTTTCCCTTAGGAGAAACTCTTGGATTACTTATGAAGGAAGAATCATAATCATATCCATTAAATAAAGCTATCCTCTTTTAATCAAAATCTTTAAAATGATTAGATTTACATTGAATTGAAGCTCTTCTCAAAAGTAAGGCATTTTGTGCTTCAATATCCGATTCTTCCTCTATTTCACCATTATTCAGCTTAAAATCGAAATTGTCATCTTTATCCTATAATAAAAATCCCTCTTTAAAAGTCTTGCAATTTTAATTTACATTTGGAATAAAAGGTGATTCCATTTCTTTTTTCAACAATTTCTCCCATGCAAAGTTCGTAAACCACGGGTGTTGTTTGATTTCCTCATATCCTCCCTGACTCCCTAGTCTATTGTTCGGCTTTCTCTGAATCATCTACTGATAAGCTTCAAAACCATTTTTAAAACAAATTTTCTCAACCCTATTAATAAAATCAGCTGCCTCAATGGACCATCCTTCCGGAATATCATTTTTCTTAATTTGCACTTGTTTCGCCAAAACTTCTTCTCTTATTTCTTTTCTGCTCTTTCCATTATAAGGCCTTCGGCCCATCATCAATTCAAACCCCATCACACCAACCGCATAATGATCAACACCATAACCATGATTCTGTCTACACATTACTTCCGGGGCCATATATCCTGGAGTTCCACTTGTTTCCTGTTAATTATCAGTCTTTAAAACCCTAGCGACTCCAAAATCCGTGATTTTTAGGTAACCATGCGAATCAAAAACCAGATTTTCTGGCTTTATGTCTCGGTGTAAAACATTATTTTTGTGCATGTATTCAAGCGTAACCAAAACACAAGCGAGAAAAAACTCTATCAGGAACAAAATTAAAAAAAAAATATTTTTAATAGGGACTCGTTTGATGTTCTGTAAATTTGGTTGATTTACGATTTTTCAATTGGTGGTAACGGAGGTCGCCTCCACTTTGGAAATCCAATACCAAATAGAGATTTTCTAGGTCCTGAAAAGCAAAGATCATGTTTACTAAAAAGCTGAAATTTATGAGAGGAGTTGAGTTTTATTTCAAGATTTTACTGGTGGCGCAATAAACAAAGAAGAGTTCTCTCGTTCATTATTGAAGCAACACTTTTTTTTGTAATGATTCTAATAAAAAAGAAAATATTTATGAATAGAGATGGAATTTTATTTTGTTTATTAAATACTTGGCTTTGGACATAACTTTCATTGCAAAGACTTGTTTGATTTTTTTCATTTCTACTTTCCAGACCTTATTAAAGTTTTAATAGAACCAAAAATGGATTATTGTTTGAGACTTTTCCAAAACCACCATGGCCAACAGCATAAAGGAAATTGAAATTGTTTTTGGAAATAGCTTTAAAAGAAATTTATTTTAAAATTAGGAAAAAGGAAAAACTAGAGGAAGAGTCGATCTCTTGAGAGCGAAAATTACAATTACCCATGTATTTCCTTTTGCAATTGTTTTAATTAGAATACTTATTATAAAAAAGAGTTTTTTGTATATGACCTGTTTATTTTTATTGAAGCTTTGTATTATGAAACTAATATTTATTTTTTTTTTATTTGTTAGGATTGAAAATAATTCAGAAAATTTATATTCCTTCTTATTTTTATTAATTTATGCAGAAAAATGGACTTAAAAAAAAAATCATCATAAAATTTCCAAAAACCTAAAAATTTCATATTAAACAACAAAACAACAAGTCTTTAATCAACGTTAAATTTTAAATTTTGAAAAAAAAACTTGAAATTATTTGAAAAATCCAATCTAACTTAAATTCTCAACAAAATTTAAATTTGAACCCTTTGCCTTCTATTAAGATGAGTTATCCAATCTCATGGTCTGATACAATGATCCCTCTCTATCCACCAACAAAGCTGTTGACTCAATTTTCCATAAATAACGAAAATATTTCTCCTCCTTCCCTGAAGAAGCTTCAAATGATTTCAAATCCTAAAAAAATCATCCCATCCATAAAACCCACAAAAAACACGAATCACTCAATCCGCGCTGGGGATTGGATTTGTCTCTTATGCAACAATTTGAATTTCTCGTTCAGAAGCGAATGCAACCGTTGCCAAAAGCAGACTAAGAAACAAAATTACATTCAAAACCTGATGCTTTTAAATGAAGAACCTTGCCTTGCACCAAAAACTAATGCTCCGAGAAAGCCATTAGCAGATCTCACGAATATGCATCCAATGATGAGAAGGGAGACAAGTCTGGAAAAACATCAGGAAAACCAAGAAAGGAAGCAAAACTACGGTTTTGAAAATGTTTTGTTGTTGACTCCTCCTAAATCGTTTGGTGGGGAAACCAAACTTAAAAAACTGAACAATTACTTGATGATGAATGGAGCTTTGCCTTTTAACTCTCCGAACTCTGAAACCAACAAAAAAATAACCAAACCCTACAATTCACCTCAACAGATTCCTTCAATATCTCCGATTTTGAAGCCAGATTTTCTAAGGGGAAGTTTAAAGGCTGAGGAGCCTTGCGCAAGAAATTTGAGTGAATTCTTATGCGATAAAATTTATGAGGATTCGAGGGAAGATGAACTCGGATGCTCAAATGAAGAAAACAAAGAAGAGCCGATAGAAAAGATCTTTTCCAAGCTGATGGATGAGGACACCAATTCTTCAAGCCAAAGCTTGAACTATCACAGTAAAGTCAATAGTTGTGTTTCTTTTCCAATTAAAGAAAATGAACCGAATAACCTTTTAAATACTTTGATGGGTTTTATGAATAATGCTTCATATTTGAACTTGAACGCATGTGGAAATGCTAAGGATTTGAAAGGAAAGAAAAAGAACAAGAATAAGACAGGAAACAACACAGAAAATGAGAGAAAAAGCGATTGGTATTGCCCAAATTGCAATAATTTGAATTATTCTTTCAGATTCGTTTGCAATAGATGCCAGGCAATGAAACCTATGACCCCACTTTAATTTTATATATGTGGTTTACCTTGGTTTTAGTATATTAAGTGTTTATTAAAAGAGTATTTTCACAAAAACTCATTTTTATTCATTTTTATCTATGATTATATATTAATATATTGAATAAAATCCAAAAAACTTTTTGATGTTTAAAAAATTTTCTTATTTTTTAAAGTGAAGTAAAACTTAAATTATATTTTAAATCGAAAAATAAAATTTCTCAGTTTTTTTGGAAAATTAAAATAAATTAAATTCCATCTGGATATTTCAATTCCGTCAACCAAGGATGATTGAGAGCCTCTTTGGCTGTTGGTCTTTTGAGAGGATCAATTTCTAATAGCCATCTCACAAAATCCAAGAAAAACAGATCTTCCGTTTTAAGTCTTTCAAATTTTTTATAAATCCCTAATATAGTAATATATCCAAACCGATATTTCAAAGAGCTCTTCTTTGGCACCAAAATTTGAACTAGGCCAGTTCGATTAGGTTTTTTCATGGTTCCGTGGGATGTTTCATTGATATTTTGACTTGTTTCTCCTTCTTCAAAAACCTTCATTCGAATTTTATGCTTTATTGTCTTTAATGTTTAGTACATCTTGATAAAGCAGTTTTTCCCGAGTAAAGAAATTATTAACAAGTTTTCCTTCTTTGAGCATTTTTTCAGGGAAAGCACCAATAATTCCAATTACCCGAGCCAACAATCCTTGAACCGTGTCATTTTGGAATAACACGTTTCCAGTCCATAACTCAGCCAAAATGCAGCCAAGGCTCCACATATCAATTTTATAGTCATATTTGCAACCCTAAAACAATTACCGTAATTATGAATTTATCAATGATTTTAAATAAATTTTGATTTACTAAAATAACTTCAGGTGCACGATATGATCGAGATTGCACATAATTACTTAAGACGTCATGAATAAAACAACTTGAGCCGAAATCAATGATTTTAATTTCGCATTTGTGGTATGACTTCATCAATATATTTTCAGGCTTCAAGTCGCAATGGATCAAATGCATATCATGAATATATTCTAGTCCGATTAAAATTTGTTTCGTGATTTTTTGCAATCTTCCTATCGTGAAATAAAGTTCCGGCTCATTTTCCCGATTAAATTTGGAAAATTCATATAAATTATCCTTCAGCAACTCAGTTACAATAAATAGATGTTCTTTATGATAAAAATATTCATAGATCTTCAAGACGTTCTTGTCATCAACATCTCCATTATGATTAATAAATTTCAAAAGTTTTATTTCATCTAAGCTTTGATCAAAATAATCCTTATTATTCTCGATAATCTTCACGCACACATAACGTCCAGTCTTCAAATCGATGCATTGCACTGCCTTTGAAAAAGCTGCAGAACCCAAAAACTCCAAAATCTGATAACGACCGGCAATGGTCGAATTTAATAAGATTGGGAAATCTTTGGAGTCTTCAAAGCCGGTTTTTTCTCTGTTGTGGATTATCTGAAAGAAATAATAATATCAAACAAATATGATAACTTTTACTCTTAAATTGAAGCTGTCATAAATGATTTCTTCGAAATTCACAGGATAAAAACTATCATTGGAGGCCGGATGTTTCAGGTGTTCTGGTAATCGAATGTGACTTCAAAAATTAATAAAATTAATGAATTTTTAAATAGAAAAACCTTTTGATTTTTTTAGTGTTGTCTTTTTCTGAGGGGTTCCTTTTGTTGGCTTCTTCAGTTTCAATAGAGTCATTTTCATTCATCTAGAGAAAAAACATCATTTAATTTTCAAAGAGAAATGCAAACTTTGTTTTGAGTGCTTTCGTTATAGGCTTTTTCCTTATTTTCTTTGTTCAAGTTTTTTTTGTCTTGAAGACTCATCATAATTATAGCGCTATCCTCTTCGTCGCCCCTAATTATCAAATTCTATATATAATTTTAGATGAAAAAAATTCATCAACATTTTTTTATCTTCATTTTCCTTCTTTTCCACTAAAAAACAATTTATAATAAAACAATGATAATGTTTATAAATGAGCACCTTTCTTCTTGTCCGGAAGACATACTCTAGCTGGGAAATTGAACTTTTCTGCCAATTTTTTGCAAACTTTGGTAAAATCTTTCTCTTCGACTTCATACAAATCAAATCCACAATCTTCATCATCAATGTATTCATCCACGATTTGTGTTGTATGTTGTTCTTCCAACCCATTCAGAACAAAAGAACGTGAATTATGGAAAAACAACGAAGAATCGTTGTTTCCTTGGGCATGAATCATTGATGGCATTTTTCCGCTGTTATCCTCCAAAAGGTCTTCAAATTGTGAATTTTGTTTATTTTTGTTCAGGGAATCTTTCAAAAAGGAAAGTTTTAAAAAGATAAGTGAAAAATATTATTAACTTGAATTTTGGGGAAGATTGCCTGAAACAGTAGATTGCTTCTGAGGAATGACAGGAGTGGTTAAAATTTCTTTAAAAGCCCCATCATCTTCAGGACCTGGAATAAATAAATCGTTCATTGAAGGTGATCGATCTAGATGAGATTAGAATTTTTATTAAAAGACGAAGAAAAATTTGCTTGGCTTTAAAGAGTTCTTCTTATGCTTATCCTGATTCGCATCTGCATTGGGGTCAAACTTTTGCTTATCATCTTTTTATTACATTCGTAAAATGGAATATTTGGAATATTAATACTTTTTTTCATTTTTTTGGGGTTATTCTGAACTTTTTGGAGATTTTGAATATTTGGATTGAGGTTATTTTGATTTAAAAGTGAATCTTCTCCTGTAAAGATGATTTCACTGTCATTTTCTAAAATTTTGTTGTTTTGGGTAATTTTCTATCATAGCTAAAGTTTACGCTTTCCAAATTGAGGCACACTTTCCACTTCCCAACTAGATTCTCCTTTTTGTTTTAATACCTTATTATCAATCATTTTATTTTTCTGAAGAAAGGAGTTAGTGAAGGATAAATTGCTGATGTCCTGAAAAACATCAGTGTTTTCCACCATTTTTTGAAAAGTATGGTTATCAAACAATTTTTCGATTTTTGCATTTAATTTCTCATCCTCGAGAAGATTAGGTGCAGAAACGATTCTATTCATGAGATTTTCCATAATCTTTTCCGTTTCTGCTTGGCTCTAGGAGAAAATTTTAAGGGCCAAATTTAAAAATTGCAAATTACCAATAAATTAATTTTATTAGAGGAAGGATTTGGTTTTGCAATAACTTGTGGATTTTTCTTCTGATTTATCGTCTTAAGATCATTTTGGTAAGTTGTGATGGCTTTGCTTATAATATCTAGAAAAAAAAATGTTTATTAAAGGGAAAAATAAAAAAAGAAAATAAACTCATGAGTTTTGTGCTTGTTTCTTTATCAGTTGGCATTTTGCCTAAATTTTTTATGTTCGTTTCTAGAATTTTCTTAGTTTTGTTTAAAGGAAATGAAAAGAAAATAACCTAACTCTTCCTTAAAAGTCTTGGCAGTTTTGGGGAAATTGTTTTGATCCAAAAAAGTCGTCAATGTGAGAAAAGCCTCCTTCATTCTTAAAGAAATGACAGAGATAAGCTAAGTTTTTTTTAATTTTTAAATTTCTTATAGTTAGGAGATAATTTTCCAATCAATTTCTTTGATTTAAATTTCAAAAAAAAAATGAATAAAACTTTTATTTAATATTCGTGATTTTCTTTAGGCACCCTTTCAGACAATCCCTAGCAAATGGAATATAGCTTGCGACATACCATATATATGCACAAACCTGAATTATCAAAAAAAGTAACACCAATATTGGTTTTTTGAACACTAAGGCTGAAATCAATGTCATTATCAAGGACCCCAAAAACACAAGACTTGCAATCAAACGTGTTTTGTCAGTCATCGATTTGAATAGATGCTTGAAGCCAAAAAGAAATCCAAGACTAAAGGACAACAAAATTTGTAAATATTTTAGGATTTTTATTCTTAAGACCCAATTAAAGATAGAATGTTTCCCAAAGTGTAACTTAAAGCAAAACGCGTAGGACTTCCCACAAATACTCCGAAAATAGAACCAAAAGACAATATTTCCAACATAATTCCTATCGATAATTTTTTGTATTTTTTAGATTTTAGAATATAACAAAAAACCAAGGGTAAAACATGTCAAGAAAGCCAGCACGCGTTCTTTGAATGTCAAGGAGGGGAAAATAGGATCATCTTTCTCTTGAGTTGTCGGCTTGTTCCAAAATGGCAAAAAGGAAGTCATTTCAAAATTTGTGAGGTTTTTTGGAATTATTTTTGTTTCGAAATTATCAATCAGAAATAATTAACATTTTTCAGATTCTAATTTAAACTTATAATTATTTGAATAAAAAGGTCTTTTTAAAACGAAAATAAATAAGTTTATGAAAAATGAGAAAATTCCTCTAAAGCCTTTAATTTAAAAGAAAGGTATACTTTATTATTTATATTAACTCTATTATAATTATTTTAAATTTCCTTAAGAAATAAAAAATCCCTAATAAAAAAATTAATCTATTAAATCAATCCGATCAAGAAAAAAATTATATCTCCCATCAAACCAATGAATGCAATAAACGATTTCGACGATATTATAAGAGAAGGTTGGCTCTACAAGCAATCAAAATTCTTGAAAGAGTGGCGAAAGTACTTTATTTTGCAAGAAAAGAAAAAAGAACTTTAATAATCCATAGACGATGGTTTGTGTTGACCTCCAACGTGTTGTACACGTTCAAATACGAAAGGAAATATAAGGACCCAACTGAATTGGTCTATTTAAAAGAGTGTACAACCATAAAGTCCGCTGAAGAAGAGATCAATAAAGAAAATTCATTCGTAATTTGACTAACGATATTAATTTCTTTTAAAAATGCAAAGAAATTGGAAAGCCAAGCAAGAACCTTCTACATGATTGCTGAAAATACACAGGACAAGGAATCATGGATCGGAGCAATAGGTTAATTATTATTTTTTAAAATTGCTTTGTTTTGGAAATTTTACTTTCTTTTAATTGCTTTGGAAATTCGTTAGGGAAAGCTATGGTTAAACTTAATATGAAAAACAAAAATGATGATGACTAAAGGGAGCGTAATTTGGAAATTAACATTAAAATTAATTTAAGGAAGAATGAATATTCAACATGGGTTTTTATAATTAGAATTGAAAATTTATATGGATGAATTGAAACTTTTTTTATTTCCATCATGTTTTCTATTAATTTAATGCCATAAAAGAAAAAACAAGTGAACTTAATTTTTTTTTTCAGAGTTCATTAAATAAAAAAAATATTATGCAGATTTTTCTAAAAAACCAAATATGTTTTTTTTAAAGGTTTTATTAATCCATTTTGATATAAAATATCAAACGTTTCAATTATAAAATCACCAATCATAGATAAATAAAATAAAAAAAATTTATTTTATTTCATTTGTTTTTCAACCTTAATTCTCATTTGCTTCTATTATGCTTTCTCTCTAAATAATTTATAACATCTTTATATTGTTTCACAAAATTTGAAAATACTTGTTGATTTATTATCTTTTGAATATTATTTTTTTCTTTTGGTGGTAATATGAGAGGACGAAGTTTTGTATCCTGATTTTAATAAAATGAAATTTTGAAAAATCTAAATTATTATACTTTTTGGTTCATGACACTAGAACTCTTAAAATGAGAAATCAAAGCCGTTCGACCTTGAATTCTTGCATATTTGATGGTACAAATCTATGATAAAATCGAGATCTCAATTAATATAAAATTTGGATTAATTACTTTTTCACTGTTGAATTTGGTCCATTTTTTGCCATTAAACTCTTCATAAAAGGCTTTAATAAGTTTCGTCTCTATGAAATTGATGAAGGCATATCCAACATTGCATCTATTCTAAAATCAGAGTTAAATTCTATTTTCGAAATTTTTGATCACTCTAAAATCAATGGGAAGGTAGAAAAAATCATATATATCTTTGAAATTCTTGTTGATGGTCTGAAGCATTAAATCTATATTGTATTTGTTAGGAATGTTTTTTATCATAATAGTAGTTCTTCCATCTTGTTCTATCTAAAGTTTTAGACAAATTATTGAAATTAAAACAAAAATTCAAACTTCTTCTTTTTTTATCTCAAAGAGATTGGAATCTTCTTCATTTTCGGTTTTCGTTCGATGTCTAGGGTTTTCTTTGAAAAAATTCAAATTAGATGAAATCACACTGGGCATTTTGTTATTCAGATTTGCAACATCATATGGATTGAAGCTTGGTTTCAAATTGTTGAAGATTTCTTTCTTTAATTAAAAAGGATAAACATTAATTTTTCACTGTAAATTACATTATTTTCGTCTTCTTGTTCGTACAGCTCCTCAATTTCATTTTCCATATTCAAACTTTGATTCAAATTGTTGGGGTTTGGAAATAAATTATGGAACGGCCTAGAATTATAGACAAGACCTTCGTTCATGCTTTGATTCAATTTGTTTTTATACATCACATTGCCAGCTATTTGTTGATGCATTGGGGCCATCTTGTTAGCCAAAGCACTTTGTCTAGCCATCAACAATTGAAATTCATTTGGACTTAAGTTTCCTTGATTATTGTTTACATACAAACTTTTCGAAGGTTTGTTGATAACTCCCCTTCCAGATAACTCTTTGAAATTTTATAATTAAGAAACGAATTATTATAAAAATATTTCAAAACCCATGCTTGAATCCAATTTTCCTGAACTATTCAATTCAGATTTACCTAAATTGGCAAAGGTTTCCAAATGGCCGGAATTGGAAGAAGTTAATGTATTTGTCACATTTTCTGAGTCATGTGTTGATTCGGTGTAACTCATCATAGAAAAATTTTTTTTGTGAGTTTGAAACCCAACATTTTTTGGCCTTGCATTGTACATTAAGCCAGGAGGTGTCTTCAATAGATGTGAAGAAAAATTCTGAGTTGGGTTTGGTGACATTTGAAAAGGAGTATAGGTGCTTGTATTATCAAATGTTACTTGATTTAATTTTTCTGACAAATTTTGATTATCTTTAAAAAAAAAAATATTATATTATGGAAAAAAAATTACCCGTTGTATAATTTTCTGCATGCTCGTTTTTTTCTTGATTTTTCTTATTATCAATGCTAGAATCATAATTGAATTTCTCCGCTGCCTCATTTTTATTCAAATATATATCATTTCTCGTCTTCACAGGCACTTTCATACTTTCGCTGTATCTATGATGATTATGATGGTTCGGCTGATTTTTTTCTGTTTTGAAGCAAGTAAAAAAGCTTCTGCTCGACTAAAATTAAAAAAATTCAAATAAGTGCTTCATAATTGTTTAATACCATATCCAAATTTTCCAAAGGATTAATGGGAGCTTTCTTCTTCGAAAAATCATTATCTTTGAGATTTGCTTGGTCCAGGGTTTTCGATTCTTCCTTGCTGCCCTTGCTGTCCTGACTGTGCTGTTTACTGTAAGAGCTTTTTGAAGAGGAATGCTTTTCACTGAGTTTCTCAGAAAATTTTTCCGTGATTTTTTCTAATTCACAGCCTTTAACTGACTGTTTCGATTTCAGCTTAGAAGTTTCTCTGAAAATCTTAGTTTTTGATGGTTGAAAGTTTGCGATTTTGGTTTTGTCGACAAAACATTTGATTTGAGAGGTGTCGAATTTCAATGTTTGATTTGTTTTAGGGGTTATTGTGTTGTCTGACATTTTCCTTTGATTATCAATAGCGATGTTGGAAGTAGAGGGTTTGTTTGAGTGAAAGGGAGATTCTGAACTTGAAAAAGAAGGAAAATCTTTATTGTGTGTCTGCATGGTTGTTTGTCCAAATAGAGCAATGTGTGAAGAGTTGAATTAAGGAAAATATGTTTAGAAGTGAATGGGTCAACAAAATATAAAGAAATAATTATATTTGTGATTATATAAAAAACAAACAATTTTTTAAAATTTCTTCTACACTTAGAGGTCTATAAAAAAATAAAAAAATTTTTAATTAATTAAATACAACAAAGGGACTTTAGGAAATTAGTTTTTTGCAAAAAAAATTTTTTTTTGTTAAATTTTGAATTTTTTCTACGAATACAAAAGTGATCCTTTTGTAGTTATTTTGATAGTTTAACAAAATTTTTTTTCTCTTTTTTTTTTTTTGATTTGTAATATTCTTATATTATGAAAAGTTAAATATTGTTATTAATTTGAATTATTCAACTGCCTCCTGAGCAGCTTTGAAGCCTGTAATCATTCCTCCTTGAATCGTCGATGAAAAATTAATGGAAGTCGCCTCCCCTGCAAAAAAAATCTTTTTCCTAATATTTTTGGCTAAATTTTTTCGATGATTTTTATAGCCATTATTGATTGTTATGAAGGAGTAACCTCCTTTTGTAAAGGGTTCCTCAAACCAATTTTTTACATATGTGCTCATCACATTCTCTTCTAAATGAGCTTCTGAAATATTAAAAAGTTTTGAAAGTTGCAATTTGACTTGAATAATTAGAAAATCCGATTTCTGAACATAGTTTTTTGCTTCATTTCCCATGAAAAATCCTGTTAAAACAAAATCTTTTCTAGATCTCCCACCAGCACTTGTTACCCAATAAACAGGAATAATGCCTTGACCATTGGCAAAAATAAATAAAGTTTTCTTTGGCCAAAATGGTTTTTTCAACTTAATTAATATTTTGATTCCACCGCTAAATCCCAAGCAATGAATGGCTTCTTTCTTTTCTGCAGGTAGAGCAGGAGAAAACTTAATTAAATCCGATTTCAAAATGCCCAATGAAACGGTGACTATTGCCTTCTTGCATGAATATATTAAACCATTTTGTAAGGTAATTTGGATTTGATCATTCTGGTAGTCTATCTCGCTCACGACACAATTTTTCTCCACTCGGTCCAAAATTTTTTGGAAATATATTGAAAACATTTCACTAAAATTACCTTTTTTGAATAGAAATTCTTCATATGAGTCGTCGGTTGATGTCCCCCAATTTTCTTCATCCTCTTGAAGACCGTACATTCCAGCTTCTGTTTCTCCAGCCCCTTTATCATGTGAGGAAAGAGCGACAAAGATATCCTTAAATTGATTATCCTTCAAATACATTTCCTTGAAATCCTTTATAGAAAGATCTTTTTCCTTATTGTAACTTCCAATCAATTTGTCAAATTTTAGAGCCTCTTTTAATTCTTTTCCCACACTTGAAGATTTTGCTTGTATAATGTCATCATATTCTAACAGTTTCTGCAAATCTGGCACCCAATACAACTCTTTGTAATTATTCTTGATGAAAGAATAGTTATTGTTTTGGATAAAACTTTTGGCTAAAAAATAAAGATCATTATTATTCCCGTGAATACATTCTGCTCCAAGTTCTATCGGAAAATCAGCAAAGTCGTATAATGTTCTAACTCTACCGAAAATTTCACTGCTTGCTTCCAAAATCAAGAAATTCACTTTTTTTTCATATAATTCAAGCCCTGCTCTTAACCCTGCAACTCCAGCTCCAATAATTATAATATCATATTTCAAATAAGGGATCATTTAGTTTTTTGCCTAATTATTAAAATATATCTATTTCCCTTTTAGACTTTAAGGAAAATGCCTATCCTTTTAATTAATAATTATAATTTTAAAGAAGAAAAAAAAATGGGTGGGAAAAAACGACATAGCAAAGATCGCCTATTTATAACAACAACTGAACATAAATATGAATGGGGGGGAAAGAAAGATGATGTAAAAGTGCCAATCTCCAAATTGCCCTTTTTTTGCTGTAGTATTTCTCTCCTACCATTTGAAAATCCTGTTTGCTCACCTGATGGAATTGTTTTTGATATTATGTAAAAAGTCATATATTTATAAATTCTTCAATTTTTTCCTATGATAGCAACATCATTCCATATATAAAAAAATATAAACGAAACCCAGTTACTGGACAGCTTTTGAAAATAACAGATTTGGTTAAGCTAAATTTTCATAAAAATCAAAAAGGAGAGTATCATGACCCTATTTCATTTAAAATATTTACTGATTTCACCCACATTGTTGCCATTAAAACATCAGGAAATGTTTATGGATATGACACCGTTGAGGAATTAAATAGAAAAGCAAAGAATTGGAGGGATCTTTTAACAAGTTGAGCTCATAATTTATAAATTCCTGAAAACTTTAATTTTTTTGCATTTTAGATGAGTCTTTTACAGTCAAAGACATCATAACTCTTCAAGACCCAATAAATTTGGAAAAAAGAACTGTGATGAATTTCGATTATATCAAGAATAATTTCAATGCAGCACCAGGTGATGAAAAACATAAGGGTTCTAATGAATTCATCAATCAAAATCAAACTTCAAAACGAATTTTCGAAGAATTAGAAAAAACAAAAAGCGAAGACCAACTGAAAGAAAACCCTATCAAAAAAATGAAGCTAGACATAGTCCCAGATTCTAAAAAAGCATCTTTTGAAATTGAAAAGGATGAAAATAGCACAAATGTAATCTTTTCTTTAGAAGTCCTAAATAACTCTGAAATTTTTTTTTTCAAAAGTTCTTTATTCAAGAATCCCTAAAGACCCAAACTTATAAGCATGGAGTGTTTACTACTGCTAATGTGGCAAGCTCTTTCACAAGCACTAATGTAGATCCGAAAAATTTAAATGAATTTCGAGCTTTGACAGAGAAAGAAATTAGAAATCTTTATTATCTAAAAGTCAAAACCCATCACAAAAAAGGGTTTGTTCAAATACAAACAAATTATGGCAACTTGGATATTAGACTCGATTCTGATTTGGTTCCAAAAACTTGTGAGAATTTCATTGAGCTTTGTGAAAAGAAATATTACAACAATATTATTTTTCATAGATTGATTCAAAATTTCTGCGTAACTTTTTCGCTTTTAATTAAATAAAAATACACCCAGATACAAGGAGGAGATCCAAAAAGCACAGGAAAAGGAGGTGAGTCTATTTATGGAGCAAAGTTCGAAGATGAATTTCATCCGAAACTATCTCATGATAAACCTGGCAAACTTTCAATGGCGAATTCAGGAAAAAATACAAATGGATCTCAATTGTTACTTCTTTTAAAAAAAATATATTTGTAATTTACCCATTTTTCTTTCAAGTTTTATTACATTGGGAGAATGCAAATATTTGGATAATAAACATAGTGTTTTTGGAGAAGTTATTGGAGGATTAGCTTTGCTGGATAAGTTTAACTCTTGGGAAACAAACAGCCTTGATAAACCTCTACCAGAAATAAAAATTCACCAGACGAATGTTTTGGAAAATCCATTTAGGGAATCGATAAAACAGATTAAAGAAGAAAAAGAAAAAAGTGAAAAAGGAGGATTGGTTGAAAAACCCAAAAAAAATGAATATTGGCTTACAAAAGAGGCAGAAGGATTTCGATTGCCCGAAGCCAAAAAACAAAACAAAATAAAAGAGGAAAATGAATTTGGCCTGACAAAGTTTCTTATAGAAAGCAATCAACTCAAGGATAAAGTTAAACTGCAGAATAATGAACACCAAAAAATCAATAAGAAAATATAAGAATTAAGCAATAAATTGATAAAAATCCATTGAAAAAACAGAAAATATTTTTTTAAGAGTAAATGTAAAAAAAATATATACAAGTGTTTTCTTGCAAGGAAATATAGTTAAAAAAAATTATTAGAAAATAAAAAAATAAGCTCAGTTTCTTAAGGAAAAATATATTTTGGACAAAATAATTTCTTAATCTAATCTCATTCAATGCCGAAAAAAATTCAAAAAGCTTTCAAGACCAAAAAGCGTTTTGGACAAAATAAAGTCAATCACATTCAAAAAACGAAACGAAAAAGCAAAGATATGGCAGTAGTCTTTGACGAAAAAGAGCGGCACTCCTTTTTAGCAGGAATTTATAATGCAAAAAATAAAAGAAAAGAGTTCTTTGAGAAAAGGAAAGAAGAAGAAGAGAAAACGCAATATCGTGAAAAGAATAAACAAAGAAGACAATATAAAAAGGAAACTGTCCAGAAATATAAAGAAATATTGGGTGACACCCAAAACAAGGATACATTTTTGAAAGATTATGCTAAAGAAAAAATTACAACCAAAACAGAGGAAATGAAAAACAGCAAGGATCAGCCTGTCTTTGTGAAGACATCCTTTTTAAATATTTAAATAGAAGAAAAATCTCATTCTTAAAAAAAATTTCGAATCATTGTTTTTATATTGTTATTCAATTGTTTGGATTTTCCTCGTGCTATTCAGGCTTTTTGCTGTCAGCAACAAAGTGCTATAATCCTTAAGTTTTATATTAAAATGATTGAATTTAAGAGATTTTTGGGTTTGGGGTGTTTGGGAAGAGTATTTTGG
>Ga0302140_10003783_pt1 | contig 19320 bp, 16 predicted proteins | sample I_Bog_E1_1_FD_202095 | JGI IMG/M metagenome (GOLD analysis project Ga0302140, IMG submission 202095) | Peat permafrost microbial communities from Stordalen Mire near Abisko, Sweden - I_Bog_E1_1 | ecosystem: Environmental > Terrestrial > Soil > Wetlands > Peat | place: Sweden: Abisko, Stordalen... | reverse complement strand
GCAGCCTCGTGGCCTCGCTTTTCGTAAAACTCCTCAGGCGTCACAACGCTGACAAAGACCTCAGCCTGCCGCATGAGGTCAAAGAACGCGCGGGCCGGACCTGTCTCACGGCTGGTAAGCTCGACACCTAAATCCGACACAAATGTCGTATCAAGCAGCAGAGTGCTTTTCATCGCTTCGAGGCCCGCCAAAACCGCGCTCCTCGAGCTCTGGAGCATGGAGCTTCACGAATTCATCTACTGTGCGAGCCGGCTGGCCGGCATAAAGGCGCTGGATCACCTGCGAATAGGAGTCTCGCGGGCCCGTTCGTTCACGACGCAAGATCCTGAATGCTTCCATGTCGACGCTGATGGTCTTTGTTGCCATGCATGCACGATACGTTGCGTCAAGCATATGGCTGAGATCCAAGGTGCCACGGACACCCACCCTTCCGATGCATAACCGGTGAATAGTTCACCGCTCGGAACAGGATAATCGGGTATACTGTCCAGTTCTTGACTTCCATAACCCACTATTGGTAAGTGGCTAGCCGGTGAAGGCCAAATCTCTGACCCCGGTTCTATCCCAGCCCGGGCAGCCATTTCGGGAAAAATTCGGTCTTCGGAGACTGTCTTCGCGAGGTGAAAGAGTTGGATTGCGATCACTGTGACGCATTCCATGTTCAGACCGAAGGTGAATCAGATATTGCCGCGCAAGAGTCGCAGGTTCGTCATTCTGACGCTAACGATCGCGAGCTACATCTTCGCCGAGTTTTCATTGCCAGGAGGTTTGGTTCGCCGTTTCTGGGGCAAAGGTAGCGACGACCCGGGCGTGACCGTCGAAGCTGAACACCGCGGCAGCAGTTATTGCCTGGTGCTCTCGACCACGAACTGTGTCGACATCACGATCACTGTGGATGCGTCGCGCGAAAACACGGCATCCTCCCGCTCCATTCCGTTCACAGTGGCCACACGCGGGCAGCAGCGCATGGAGCTCGCGACCTTTCAGGCACAGAGCACCTCCAAGCCTTGGGATTTTCATTATCGCTATCAGTGGCTATACGGCTGCCCGGGTGGAATTCCGGATGACACTGTCTATTTGCTGCCGTTCTCTCCAGCGGCCAGATTCAAGCTTTTGCAGGGGGCTCACGGAACATTCAGTCACCAGGCTGGATCCGGAAACGATTACGCGAACGACTGGGACATGCCGGAAGGCACGGTGGTACTGGCGGCAAGGGGTGGCGTGGTGGTCGGCCTTAGAGTCGATTCGACCGTGCATGGTGTAGGCGAACGTTTCAGGAACAGCGCCAATTACGTGATTATCCGGCACGACGACGGCACCTACGGCGAGTACCTCCACCTTCAGCCGAATGGAGCCCTGGTCAAACTGGGGGAAGCCGTTCAGGTTGGCCAGGCCATCGCCCATTCGGGCAATTCGGGCTACACCTCCCGTCCGCACCTGCATTTTGGCGTCTTCCGCATCCGCAATGACAATACGCGAGAGTCCCTTCCGGTTACCATCCGGACAGACGAGGGCAACAGGACGATCCTCGAGCAAGGGCGCGTGTATTGATACGAACGCCGGATTCGACGGGAAGTGTGCCTCTGCGCCCTGCGCCGAATGAACTTAATCCCGACCCCGATGGGCGAGCCAAGGCATTATTTGCGCCACCGTGCCGATCTACGGAATGCGGTTTGGCACAGCTTCTCGGGCACAGACCCTCTGGTAGCGGAGAGAAGTTTTCCTGCATCGGCCTGAACATCCCAGTGCGTTGGCCGTCTCGCGGCACCTGTTCTCGGTCAACCGCAGGCGCACCGCAACCAGCCTCCATGGCCACCACTTGACTCCCCTAGCCGCCTGATTGAATGCTGCCACCCAATTAAGGCCTCATTGCTGGCCCCAGTTCATCCCGGTCTCCAACAAGCTGGTCGCCCAAAGCCGTTCCTGATCCTTCGCCATCCTGAAAACCTCATGAAGGGCCGCACCGCCATCATCCTTAGCATGTGTGTCTTCGCACTAGCCCTCACCCAAGACGGCTACTACATAGATCACAACCCACGGGACGCGTGGGCCCCCGGATGGGGAGAGTTCGCCGTAGGGTGGATTGGCCTTTTCTCCGGCACCTTCGCTTGGCTCGGAAATCCGCTCCTCATAGCAAGCTGGATCGCCATCTTTAGGAAAAAAGCAAAGGCCTCAGCATGGCTATCGGCTTCGGCTCTGCTCATCATGCTGAGCTTCTTGCACGACAAGACTATCATCTTTAATGAAAACGGTAGCTCCGCAAGGATCACCGGCTATGGGCTCGGCTACGTCCTTTGGGTAGCAAGCGGCGTAGCCGCTTTAATCGGAGCGTCGATGGGGTTAGCGACCCGAAAGCCAGGGGATCCTAAATGGGCAAACTCACGTTCACTGGAGGGGAAAGGCATACGACAGAGGACAAGATCCGCCTCCGAAGGGAAGCCCGGCATCGCGTGATATCGGGATGCATTCTCCCTGGCGGATAATCATCGGCCCGAAATCCTATCGACTCCGTGAACCGCATGTTTTCCGCCAGCCCAACCCCAGATTCATCCCGAACACCGCTCCCCCGAGGATCTTTTCCCATTCTCGGGGCTGCGCTGGCGGCAGTTCTCTGCGTCTACGTCAACAGGCATACGCTTTCGTTCGCTTTTATACCGTACGACGAGGACCTGCAGATTGTCTTCAACGGCCACCTGGGTTCGCCACGCCACGAGCGGCTGGCGTGGATGTTCATGACCACAGGGTACAACGGCTATTACATGCCGCTGGGCTGGCTGTTTACCTCGCTGCTCTACACGGTATCGGGAATCCATCCGGGTCCGTATCATGCCGCGTTGGTAGGGTTTCATGCGCTCAACGCGGTGCTCATCTTCGTGCTGGTCCGTCGGATGCTGCCTGCGATTGCCCCGAAGCTCGCGTCCGCGTCCATGATATCCTGGGCTGATGGATGCGCGCTTCTGGGATCCCTCTGGTGGAGCCTGAATCCGCTGAGGGTGGAATCGACGGCGTGGGTTTCGGGGATTTTCTACGCCCAGGCCTTGTCCTTCGCTTTTGCCTCGGTGATCGTGCACCTTGGCCCCAGGCCGCTTGCTGCTGGCCCAGGTGGCGAAGCCACGGGGGGGCCGACGGACGGCTGGCACAGGCCGGCGGTGGCGACGTTTCTTTATGCGTGCTCGCTGTTTACGTACCCCATTGCACTCGGCCTTGCCCCGGTGTTCTACGTCATTGACTGGTTCACGGGCAGGCGGGCGGGGATTCTTGATAAGGCTGGATTCGTCGCGGTCGCGGCAGTCGTTCTCGCATTGACCCTCCAAGCCGAACGCAAGGGGGAGGCGCATTTCAGCATCGTCGAGGCACGCCTTCCTCTTTCAATCCAGGCGGCTCGCGCGGGTTATGCGCTCTCGTACTACGCGGTTAAGCCCTGGGTCCCCACACATCTCGCACGCGCTTACCCGGCGACCCTTGTTCCGGCCGCCCGGCCAGGGAACCCGCCCCGGTCGTTTTGGAGCGCGCAGATTTACATAGGCGTGGCGGCGGCACTGCTGTCTTGTGCCCTCTGTGCGTTAAGCACCCGGTTTCGGAGCACGGTTGGGCCGTTCTTGCTCTGCCACATCCTTCTATTGGCCCCTATGACGGGAATTACGATGAACGGAGACTACGTGACTTTCGACCGGTACTGCGCCCTTGCATGCGGAGCGTGGGCGGTCGGTGTCGCAATGTTCATGGCATTTGTGCAGCCGCGCTACAGGGGCCTGGTCGCTACCGCATTTTGTCTGTACCTGCTTGTCCTTGCCCGAATGAGCGAATTGCAGACCGGCGCCTGGCGAAATTGGGACTCGGTCGTGGCGAACGTGGCTTCGCACGTGGAGCCTTACGAGTTTCCGGAGCTTCAGTACTACAGCCCGGCCTATGTGTTCAAGATGGCCGGCCAATACGACAAGGCCTCGGCCACCGTTGCGCGCGGTTTGCGTGCGCTTCCGGGTGACCCGACACTTCTTTCCATTGGGAGGGAAATTGCGGAATGCAGGGCATCCTACACCCGGTTTTGCCCGTTTGCCGAGGTCCACGTGTATCTTGGGGAATGGTTCGTCAAGACGCGCGACTGGCGCGAGGCCGACGAGCAATTGCGCCTCGCCCTAGAGCTTTCTCCCGGCTATGGCGAGGCGGCCTACAACCGCGCCCTGGTTCGCCTGAATCGCGGACAGTATTGGGACGCGCTTCACGACTTCCTCTGGGCCGAGGCCCACGTCCCGGCTCCGTTCTCCCCACAGCAGCGTCAGGCCGTGTTGAGCCTTGTGGCCAAGGAGGCCAGAGCTGCGGGCGACTTGGCCTTGGAACACGCCGTACTCGGAGGTAGCGGAAAGCTTCCTGGACGCGCTGGCTCGGTCCGTTAGGGCTTGCCTGGATCACCTGTTGGTCGCGGCGAACCCGTGCGACCTTGTTGCAGCGCCCCATCAACCCGTTCTGTGATTCAAAGCATGGGGCATCTCGGTCGAGTGGTCGCAATCTGGAGATGGAAAAATCGGAATATCCGCAAAAATGATCCCATCAAGAGTAACCGGGCAATTTATCCAGAACCCTGCGAGCCAGGCCAGGCAGTGGAATCGACCCCCGCCCAGCCCCTCAATCCGTCGGCCGAAGGCTCTCCACCTTGCCGGTGTCGCCCCTCGTGAGCGTTCCGTCGAAGGCAAGCCAATCGCCCGAGCGCAGCGATCGGTTCATTTTGCCTGGAACAATGATGACTCCGTCCTCCCTGACCACGATGCCGTTATGGAGCTTCATGGCATCCTGCATCACCCTGGACGTGCCGTTCCGCGTTATCATCACATGGGAATGACTCTCTGAAAATCCGTCCCTCACAACGAGAACGGGAGCCGGGCTCTCTGTAGTCACGACGGTGACGGTCGTCTGGGTCATGGGTTCTCCAAATGAGGCGGATGCTCCGGTTAGCGCGAATATCAGGGCGAGCGATAGATTGGATGGGGTGTTCATACGGGTTGATTCCTTATCTTTTATGAATGAGTGGATTGAGTGTTCAGCGGAACGCTTGAGGGGTCTGCAGACATAGGCCCGAAGCACCGACACGGTACTCCAGTGGCGGTATGCGAACAATGGGGTGATACCCGAATTGAGATTGACCCTGTTTAGTTGTCACACCGCGCGCTCAAAGTGATTCCCCAACCCCCAGCTCCTAGCCAAGAAATGCGGCTGTCTCCTGCCATTTGCCAGGCATGGCAATCGTGCAACCGACGACCAAGGGCGGGTTAGCCTCAATTTCCATGCAGTGCCGTCGGCGATATTAGAAAACGGCCAAAGCCGGAGAATCTGGTCATCTCAATTCCCTCTTTTCTAGCATTTCGCCGGTGAACGCTCCCTTCGACTTCCCAGCCCACGAACGGACATCGAGATCTGCCGTCCAAGGACCCACCTCACACCAAATGATGGGGGGTGCGGCCGAATTGCCTTCGACATTCATGTCGAACCCCTCCCCTATTCAAAGGGCGCCGGATCCCGCAACGTTTTGTCTCGGTAGCCTCACTGGGCAGCAATTCAATCGACCCACATCCCAGGGCATCAAGGTAATCGGACCCTAAGGGTAAACATCGTCTTCAATTTCGGGTTGATTGATAACGGTCAGCAGGCGGTCGAGCTCGGCCTGGGTCGGACTGCGAATTACGCGAACGATCATTATCGCTTCGCCAGCGGGAAGCGTCACCAGGGTCGGAGCGTCGACCTTTAGGCCCAGCACCGCAGTTGCCAGCGGGGAATTGTGCGGCAGGCATTCTATTCCCGACTCTGGATCGGTCGCCGTCTCACCGTATGTGGCCACGAGGAATGTGAAGCGGTGCTTCCTCATCGTCGGTATGTCTTGTTTTTCGATCGTTGCCACGTGTCCGAGCTGCAGCGTGTCTGTAGGTTTAGTGAGCCATGTGACTGGATCGACTTCGATGAAAGCGTTGCGGGCGACAAAGCGATCAAGCGCCATCATCTTCCGGTCTACGGCACGGATGGCGTCCTTGGCCGCCTTGAAGCCGAAATTCTCGCGCAGATCGCCTTGGCTATGAGCCTCGACCTTATCCTTCACCAAATCGACCCGTTTGAGCTTCAGGGCCTCGAACTCCTCAGCAAGAACGCGGTTATAGCCCGGCCTAACGTAGATCGTCGTGGGTTCGGGAGCCGGAAGGCGAAAAATCTTTTTCCGATGCAGCGGCATGGAGGAGCACTCTAAGAATCGAAGCCGTGTTTCGAATTCGTCAAACAATCGACGTCGAAACGGCAAGAATGTGTTTTAAGTTGTTGTTTTTCATTTCTTTCCATAGTTTCGATTCCGGCCGGGCGGCTATTTGCTCTTATTGACAGCAGAGCCCGATGCACGGCCCATTTTCGATGCTCCAGACACTCCTCGGGAATCGGCGAATACAGCTATGATGACATTAAGTGACATTGGAGGACATGCCGCGCCAGAATTCTGTGCACTGTGTTATACTGCGACTTCACTTTCCCAATCCGAAGAGGCTTGGTCACGTCGCCTTTAGGGCCCAATGCGGACAACAAAATACTACCCCTAGCTTTCTTGTTTGCACGAGAGCACCCCGAAGATCCTGTGCAGCCCCTTGATTGACGCCACACCTAGGAAAAGGCCTGCTCTGTGCAATCAGCCCTATTTACAAGTAGGGTTGTACACGCGACCCCCAAGGCTTCCTTCGTAAACAAAGTCCAGCTAGACGCCGAATTTGACCTCACAAAGCCGCGCACTCCCACCGACGAAATCGCGTATCCCTGCGCTGGACGGGTTGCGCGGCGCCGCGTGCTTCATGGTGTTCATGGGGCACTTCATAACCTCCAACAGCAAGCTTGGCCCAATCCTGCCGGTCATGTTTTCGCAGTACTGGTCGGGAGTTGACCTCTTCTTTGTAATTTCAGGTTTCGTGATCTTCCTCTCGCTCTATCGCCTCAGGGCGGCCGCGAGCGGAAGCTGGGAATTTTCCGTCGCATACTCCAGCTTTCGCTTTTGGCGGATAGTGCCCATCTATCTTCTCCTCATCGCCAGCTTCCTGCTGATACCCATGTTCTATCGGCCGCCGGCCGAGAGCAATCCCTTCGCCTCCTCGATTCCGCATTGGTGCTATTTCATATTTGCACAGTCCGTGTGGGCGGTCGTCTACCAGCACCGAGGGGCAGACTTCGTGAATGTGACATGGTCCCTGTGTGCGGAGGTCGGTTTCTACGGAGTTGCATTCCTCGTCGTGCTACTTTTTCCAGCCCGGGCTAGGATCCGGATACTCCTAGCACTTGTTGCGGTGAGCTATCTGGCCCGCGTGGCTTTCGTATTCATCCGCAACGACCTTGCCGCTGCCTATATTTTTCCGGCCTGTCGGATGGATGGATTCATGTTGGGAGGAATCGCAGCCATCCTTTACGTCGAGAAAAGATTGACGGCCCGGTTCAGGAAGATGCTCAACTGGATCCTCGTCGGACTTACACCGATCTACTGCCTCCTGGCCTATCTTTGTCAGCTGCAGTCGACGATGTTCTCCGTATTTTTCTCCTACACGTTCTATGCTTTGTTCTACTGCCTTCTGGTCATCTGGGCCTCGTTCGGGGAAAAAGCACCCTTGGAGCGGGGGCCCCTGGCGTACTTCGGCAAGGTATCCTACTTTGTTTACCTCTTTCAGGTGCCCGCCCTTTGGCTAACTGAGATATTTTTCCCAGGGGCTCTAGGAAGGTTCGTCGGCACCCTCTTTCTTGTCGTAGGATTAGCCTCCTTGAGCTGGTTTTGTTTCGAGCGGCCCCTTATCCGTTTTGGGAGGTCCCTTCTAGGGACCCGGATCGGGGGAATTCCCACGTGAGAATCGCCGATTGAATGTGGACCCCGCTGATGTACCGATGCGCCCCTAAAGCAACCGTCCCTAACCAACCCTGTGCCCGCGCCACAACCCTACGGCAGCCATCTGTGCTCCATAACCCATGCGATCTTATGGGGGTTGCCCCCGTCCGAATGCCGTCCATGGATATGAGTATCAGCCCGCGGTTCGGCACCCCAAACCATGGCGCGCCCATGACCCCGTACCCGCCCACAAGTCTCAATGGGACCGCGGTGCTGGGCAGCGGGCGCTTTTGCCGTGTCGCGCTTTCATTGGCCGCTTTCGTCATGCTCGCCAAACCGACCAAACTTCAAGCGGACAACCTGTGGTCCCATTCCAACCTTACGGCCTGGTGCGTCGTGCCCTTTGACTCCAAGGCCCGCCCGCCGGAGGCGCGTGCCAGGATGCTTGCTGGACTTGGTTTCGGCCAGTTCGCCTATGACTGGAGGGCGGCGGATGTCCCCTCCTTTGACACCGAGATAGATGCTCTGACACGGAATGGAATAAGACTCGTAGCATGGTGGTTCCCCTTTGACGCGGACGATCCCCTAGCGAAGGCGATCCTCGAGACATTCAGGCGCCACGGCGTAAGCCCCCAACTCTGGGTCTACCAGTCCCAGCGGCCCGTCATCAAGGCCGCCAAGGACCAATCCCGCCATGTGGAGCTCGAGTCTGACCGGATCGGCGCCCTTGTACGGCTTGCCGAGCCCTACGGCTGCAGGGTGGAGCTTTACAACCACAACGGCTGGTATGGCCGGGTGGAGAACCAGCTCGCGATCATCGATAACCTTAAGGCGAATGGGATAACAAACGTTGGGATGGTCTACAATTTCAGCCATGCACGCGACGCGGATCACGATGACAGTAAAGACTTTCAACGACTTTGGTCCCTCATCAAGGACCACGTGGTTGCCGTCAACATAAGCGGGATGAGCTGGGAAGGCAGGCTCGTTTACCCATCAGAAGGCGACAAGGAGCTTGAAATGATGCGGGTCATCGAAGCTAGCGGATGGAGAGGGCCAGTGGGGCTCATCGCCGAAAAGGGCGGTGACGCCGAGGTCACGCTCAGAAACTACCTGCGCGGACTGGACCTGCTTGCAGCCCAGCTCCGCCATCAGGGATCCGACGGAGACCATCCGCTTCGGTCGTCCAACTGAGGGGTAACGCATCCCAAGGGAGCGCGAGCTCCGGATCCGTTTCGGGCGGTCGCCTAAATGAAATCCAACGAGCCAAACTTGGGCCGCCATTCCCCTTAAGATAACGTGGTTTGGTGTCGCTTCCGTCTCAAGATGGAAGCCTTTGAACCGCCCGCCAATTGCCGGATGTCGTTCTGAGCAAGGTTAAGAAATACGGTGGCATCCTCATCACTGATCCGATCGACGCTCTCGGGAAGGAGAAAGAGTTCCTCACCGGCAAACTCGGGAGCGGCCTCGACGATCAGTTCGCGAATCCTCCAGTCTCTTCCGTGAATCATCAGCCCAGTGACCGAGCCAACCGGACCGTCGGTCGACTGCACGTGGTAGCCGGTCATGGCCAGGGTGCTGCGCGGGTGGGGATCCTCTCCCGACTGGGGCAGCTTCTCCTCATGAAGCGCCTCCGTGGTCAGATGATCGTCCCGGCCTCCTTCCGTCCAATAGAACGGCCATCGATAATACCTATGGAACGCCTCCTCGCACCCGCGCGAGATCGGACTGTGCAAGTCAATGGATGGACTTTGTTCGATCTGCTCGCGAGTGAGGTTCACATGCAGGATGTCATTGTCGGCGGACTCTGCCGCCTCAAATGCATTGGCAGCGAACGCATGGGATGGGAGGAGCACTTGGCGCCCAGCAAGCCAGTGTCCGGTGTCAGCGACAAGGTAACGTATCACCCATGCCCGGTCGTCAAAGTGAAAATCCTTCACGTGGCCGATATGACCGTCAATCGCACCGAGTTTCTTTCCGTAGAACCGCTGGATATTTTGAAGCATAAGAAATTGTGCCGCTGGCCCCGGCGGTGTTTGCTTGCGAACAATGACGCCCCGGCAACTCGCGAGATCACCCTAGGCGCTCGCTCAGCCTTTGCCTATGGGGCATTCCCCTACCTCCGAAACCAAATCCTGCCGTGAAGCCAGGAACCAACGAGCGGAAAGCGCTGACCTGGCAATACAACGTTGCCGATTCGTCCAATGGACGCCGAGGCGAGCGCTCGCGGACTAGCAGGCACGATTAGATCGTACAGCCCCAGGCCTCCAAGGTTTCCGGGCCCCGATCCTCTTGCGATTGGCGCCGCATTGCATTGCACGGCACGTGCACTCCCGTAGCTGGACCCTATTGGCTCCGGGCACCTACCGCGGGAGGACGCAGGCCGCAGATTCACCGATCATCGGCGGACTTAGCCTTCTTCTGTACCCTTCGCCTTGCACGCATTTCCCGGTAACCCACAAGTTGCTTGCGCTCCTCGTCCCAGAGGCGGAGGAAGAGGGACTTCAGGCTTGGAAGGAAAGTGATCGGTTTGACCTTTTGAGTCAGCATTAGCTCACGGTGGCAGGGTTCCAGGTTGTAGTTTGGAATTCGGGAACTCAGGTGATGAATGTGGTGGAATCCGATGTTGCCGGTGAACCATTGCAGAACCCTCGGCAGCTTATAGTAGGAACTGCCTTGCAATGCCGCAGCGGTGAAATCCCAGGCATCGCCTCTTTCCCAATGAACGTCCTCGAATTGGTGCTGGATATAAAACATCCAAAGGCCGGCAGAATTTGCGACCGCCATCACCGTAAGTTGAATCACGAGGTACGCCTTGAGTCCAAGCAACAGACTCAGACCCGTTGCCATGCAGAGAATCGCCAGATTCATCCAATGCACCGACCGGCGTTCGCGCGGGTTGGCGCTTTTCGAAGGAAACCGCTGCAGGACGACAAAAAGAAATAGCGGTGCGACAACGAAGAGCACTATGGGATTGCGCGCCAGCCGATATGCGAATCGCCGCCAGCGTGACGAATCCAAGTACTCCTGCACGGTCAAGGTCCAGATATCCCCAGTCCCTCGTTTGTCGAGATTGCCGACACTTGCATGATGTACCGCATGTTCCCATCGCCACTGATAGTAGGGCGTGAACGTGAACATCCCGGTGATGAACCCCACGATGTCGTTTCCGCGGCTCGACTTTAGGAACGAGCCGTGCCCGCAATCATGGAAGATTATGAAGACGCGAATGAGCACCCCACCGGCCAAAATGACTAGCGGCGCGGCGAGCCAATAGGAGACCGCCAGGCAACGATAGGTTAGGTACCAGAGCAAAGCATAGAGGCCCAATGTGTTCGCCAGCTGCCAACACGCCCGCCAAAGCGATGGCTTTTGATACCTCCGAACCAACTCCTTCCAAGCAGTCACGCTCGGCAGAGGCGGTGCCCCGATCGATTCCGTGTTCGTTTCCATCATGCTCTGCGTTCCCGGAGGTCTCACACAATGCGGTCGAGCGTCGGCCCAACCCTAGGAGGTCAGGTTACGCCTCCGAACAGTCTTGGTACATGGGGTCTAGGCCCCTCCCCCACTTGGATCGGCACCATTGGATACAGGCCTCCTGGCTCGCCAGAAAAGGGCAACCAGAGGAGGTGAGGTGGCCTACAGGAGCCTCAGGCTCCGATCGCGTAACTTGCTGCTCAACAGTCGGTGCCGATCCCTCCCCTGCGGCCTCACACCGTCTCAGCAGACGACCCTACCGACGGACGAGCACCACCTGACCGTGGCGCAGAAACACCGGAAGTCGATCAGAACGCCATCCCGGGTTCCGGCTAGTCGGAACGGTTGCTGGTGTCGCTCGCGACGAGAAGGCACATGGCGGACAGAACAATTATTGCGGGAATCATGGCTGGTCAGGTTAAGTGGACGCCGCCGTCGATCGTGACGTTTGCTCCGATCATGAAGCTGGAGTCCTCCGACAGGAGGAAGCGCGCGAGGTTTGCGATTTCCCCGGGTTTGCCCATCCGCTTTAACAGCGACTGGGAAGCCATCTGGTCCTCGAAGCCCTTCTGGGCCTCTGCGGGAATGCCCATTTTGCCCATGATCGGCGTGACTACGGGACCTGGGCTTAGCGTGTTGACCCGGATGCCGCGCTGCGAGAGTTCGACGGCAAGCGTCTTGCCAAGCGAGACGACGGCGGCCTTGGTCGCCGAATAGACGCTTGAGCCCGGGAAGCCGAGTTCGGCGACCACGGAGGCGTTGAGAACAACGGAGCTCGGGTTCGCCAGCAGGCCCAGAAGCGACTGAAGCTGGAAATACGGCCCCCGGACGTTTGTTGAGAACATCCAGTCGAAGTCTTCCGGTGTCACCGTGTCCATCGGCCCGAACCTACCCACGCCCGCGTTTAGGAAGGCGCCGTCGAGGTGCTTCGTGTGCTTCAGCACCTCGGCACCCAGCGCTTGGGCGTCCGCGAGCGAGCGGGAATCGGACGCGATGACGACAGCCGAGGATCCTAGGGTGGAGCGCGCGGCGGCAAGGGTCTCGGGATTGCGGCCCGTAACGAGGACCCGGGCGCCTTCGGATTGCAGGAGCTGCGCGGTGGCGAGGCCGATGCCCGAGGTTCCTCCGGTGATGAGTATGGTCTTGTTTTTCATTGGATTTGGTTGGGAATTAAATGGAATAAACGTTCCAGAATTGACACGGGGAAATCAGTCGAGGGTCTGCAATGCGATCCCGATACTGCTGCGCAGCGCGTCCGCGTCCCCCAGCGCCCGCGTGGCGACGCCAAGGCCGAGCATCGTGTGGTAGAAGAACCGGGCCAGGGCCGCGGGATCCTTGGACTTGCTGATCTCTCCCTTGCGCTGCGCTGCGGCCAGCCTCGCTTCGAACAGGTCCTGGATCGACCGGGCGTGTGTCTGCGCCAAGGCGCGGATGTCGGCCTCGTGCGGTGCCTGCTCCACCATCGAATTGACCATGGGACACCCAGGCGAGCCCTTGCTGCAGACGCCGGCAAGCATGGCCTCGAAAAACCCGCCGAGGACCTCGCGGATGGGGGCCGGGTCCGCCAGCTTGCGTCCCATCTGGTCCAGGGAGCGGTCCAGGTAGCGCTTCAGGGCCGCGTGATAGAGCGCGTTCTTGTCGCCGTACGTGTCGTAAAGGCTCTGGCGGCTCACACCCAACCCGTCGGTAAGGTCGTCGAAGGAGGTGTGCTTGAAACCCCGCGCACGGAACATCTCGAGCGCCTGGTCGAGCACTTCCGCTTCGTCGAATTCTTTTGCCCTGGGCATGGGGTATAAAAGAACGTTCATTCCAAATTAGTCAAGTAGCTATTTGGAGAAATTCCAGAAACCACAAAGCCAAGAGTCTGCAGCTGCAACATGCCATATGCCCTGCGTGGCAAGCGTGCACCCGGCACCGATGGACGGGTTAGACCCATTTCTAGACAGAGCCGCCGGTGGTAGTGTCACTGCTGTGGAAACGATCATCGACTGCTTTGTTGCCGGGTCGAAGCCGGTGATGCTGGCCTCCATGAGGGTTCTTATGGCCAAGATGAGCCTTTCGGTGGCCTTCGTACGGCGACTTCACTTAGCAATTCGCATTCCTGCGGCTACCCACAGTCACGATTAAACACCGGCCGACCACCGAACCTTTTCCTTGGCGAATAATAACTCAGAATCGATCCGCTTTCCGCGTATCGGAGTATTGCACCAGTGACCCAGGGCTCGCTGCTCCAAAAGCTGACGTTTTTTAGCCGTTTTGGTCTGTCCCTGATTCTTCAGCCGAGATACTGTATCGAACTCCTGATCACGGAGGGCTGCCCGCGATCTCATGCGACTGTCCAATTGCCCCTGGAATTATCGATCGCGGAGGTGATGCAACGAATCGGTGGTAACACCTGGATGATTATAAGAAGTGCTATGCCGGGCGGGTTCAGAAGCGTGATGTCCCGATATTGGCGGCTCTACCGATCTTACTTGTTCGACGCCTGTGTCACCTGTCCCTTCGTGCTGGGCGCGGAGTTCATGTTCGGCCTGTACCCAGTGCATCTCCTCGCTCCCCTCCGGCCTACCGGTTTCTTCCCAAATCTGATAGGCCCGGCGTGCAATGTTCTCATGGCGGATTATATAGGTTGAATTCATATGCGGGAGATCAATACGGCAGTTTAACTACACAAAGGGCTGGCGACGATAACATCAACGGCCTTACCTCCATTTTCGTGGGCATTAGTGGACCGAACGAGTAAGATGGGAAGTGCGCCGATTCTGGCCCTACAGACTTTGCTCGGGAAGGCATCAGAATCTTAAACTGATCGCTTTGCCGAACTACGCCATGCCGCTTCGGCATGTTTGCCAAAATCCACGAACGCCTTGCGCAAACCTCCCGACACCTCGGCGCTGGTCTCATGAAATGCCTGGAATTGCGGTTTGGGCGCCCGCTTGATGTCCTTTTGCAAAGGGTCGATCAAAACCGAGATCTCCCGCTGCAAGTGAGCGGAGTGCGCCGCGGGCTCCGGAGACAACTCATCGATGGGTGCTTTCACAAAGGCCATACTACAGCAATGCGCCAGCGTGAACTATGGGGTGATACCAGCAATGGTATCGATATTTAAGGGAGAGTAGCCAATTGAAGCAGAATGGGCCGCACAGGTGGATCATTACTGGCCTCCCATTTTGACACTCAAGCCATTGGGATCTATCCACATTCTGCTAATGGGGTTCGTCAAACAGCCGACTATGGGGCAGAACCAGATCTGAGATGGAACCAAATCCCCCACAGGCCGACCCTTCGGAAAATTCCCTCTGCTTCATTTCAACCCCGACGCCTCGACTGCGATCTATGATTAATGAGCAGAGGGCGGCGCTTGCACCGGGCGACTACACCCAGTTTATAGCGACGATACGGTCACTCTTTGAGAAATATACCTCCAAGCTCTTGGAGTTCGAAGCAGGTGTGCCCCGAGCGAAGGCAATGCACGAGATGATGGATCAAGCAATGAAGACGGCAGCCCACATAAGGGTGAGCTGCTGCAAAGGGTGCTCGGGATGCTGCCACTATGAGGTCGAGCTTACCTATGACGAGGCGGTCCTGCTGGCCGCCATTGTCCAGGGTGGCTTGACCATCGATCGATCTCGCCTGAAGCAGCAATCGCTCCGTGAGCGAAGGAGCCCAGAGTGGAATACCGTTCCTGGAGAAGCTAACCGTTGCGTATTTCTTGGTCCGGACGGAGCGTGCAAGATCTATGACGAAAGGCCTTCTGCCTGCAGGCGGCTCATCGTCACGAGCCCCCCTGAAAATTGCTCGATGCCTGGCCAGCCCGTCGAGCCCGTCAACATCACGCTTGCCGAAATATTGATTAGTGCGTCGCTCAGCATCAAGGGAACGACCTACGCTTCGATATCCAAGATGCTCCTGCCTCTCCTTCCAGAGATGTCCTAAGAGTTTGGCCCTCATCTCGCCGGAATTCGCCCTTCGGCGGTCAAAGAGACCAAGGTGCCCTCATGATCGCAGCTCGGAGTTCAGCAAATGGCGGTAAGCGCCTATTCTTGACTTTCATAACCATCTAATAGGACGCTGATTCTAGATGAAGACCAGCCCCGTGTCCTCGGTTCCAATCCCGCCATGGCCGAAGCACTTATATTCACGGATTAGCGCCTCCCATGATACAAGGCCCTGTTGAATGGCGCAAGAATCTAGCCTTCGGCGCACTCGCCTCCGGCGCGTTGCTCGGAACGATGGTCTGGCTGGCGCTGCCGCGCTTCCCCCCCCAGCTGCTCCAGTTCGTCGCCGAGCACGGCAACATCGCATCGGCGCTGCTGCGCGGGGAGGGCTTCGCCGACCCATTCGGAACACCATCTGGACCCACGGCATGGGTCCCGCCGGTTTTCCCATTCTATGTCACCGCGGTCTTCGCCGTGTTCGGGATCAAGTCGATTGCTTCCGCCTGGGCAATGATCGTGCTCGATGCCCTATTCGCCGGCCTTTGCGTATTCTGCACGGCTGCTGTCCTCGACCTTTGTGGGGCGCCCGCCGTAAAGCCGTGGCTGGCGGCTGCGCTTGTCGCTCTAACCTGGCTCCAGGAATTCGCGTCAGGGCCATGGATCTCGACCGGCTGGTTCGTGGCGGCGCTGGATGCCGTGTTCCTGATGGCGGCCGCAGGCGCCCACTCCGACGGGCGCAGCAAGTGGTGGTGGACCATGGCCATAGCCGCGAGCGCGCTTTCGCTTACCCATGCTGGAAGCGCCCTAGGCTGCTGGGTGGTGGTATGCGTGCTTTGGCTACTCGACGCAAAAAGGCGCGCAGTCGGGACCTGCGCAGGTGGCCTAAGGGTGATCCTGATCTCCGCGATCAAGCCTATGGCTGTACTGGCCGCTTGTGCCCTGGCCATCGGCATCTGGACGGCGCGAAACTGGTCTGTCTTTCACCAGACCATTCCGCTGAAGTCGGCCGGCTGGTTCGAGATATATCTGGCCGAGTACTACACGAATGATGGCGTCATCGACGATGCTGTGATGTTGGCCCACCACCCATTCAGCAACCCTCGCCTGCTTGTCGACTACACCGCCGAAGGGGAGGCGCATTTCCTGGAGGCGTACCGCCCGAAGGCAAAGGCGCTCATCGAGGCCGCCCCCATGTCGTTTGTCCGCCATGTCGGGGACCGGGCGCTGAGCGTCTTTAGTTACTGCGACACCGCCCCCCATGCGTTCGACAGCAGATTGCGATTCAGTCATGCGGATGCGGCCGCGCTCGTGTTGGCCGACCTTGGGGCTCGCCTCACCGATCCCAACCTGGTCATCTGGACAAGCTTGGAGCTCCCCACGGCGGAGTTTAAGGACCGCCTCAAAGCTCTTCCTCTTAGCGACCCGCGGGCGGTCTTAATGGATTGGATGGCCGCCAAGGCCGCAATGCTCGACGGCGAGACGCAGCTGGCCCACATCTTGTCGAGCATTGCATTGGCGGGCCTGCCCACGGCCTGCCTCCTCGGGACGCTCGCCCTGCGCCGCCGCAGGACGGACGCTACGTTCGTTCTGTTTGGCGCCTTCTATGCGGCCGCGGTCCTGCCGAACGTTTTGATCACCCACTATGCTAGCCACCAGCTCCACTTCCTTTGCCTCCATGCGTTTTTCATCGTGAGCTTCGGGAGCGCTCTGGTTAACGGGAGTTCAGGCCCCAAGGCATGTGTTCCCGCACCGACCTGAGTACGGCCGCAAAAGTGAAGGCTCATTTCATCGCCGTAAGCGTCTCCCCGCCGAGGTGCGCCGCGAGAAAAACCTCCACCTCGTGGTAGAAATCAACCCGGTCCTTAAAGTTGAAAAACCCATGCCCCTCGATGCGGCGAAAGAAGGTCTCGACCGGAACGCCCCGCTCCTTGAGCACCCTCGCGAGCTTGCGCGACTGCTCCACGTCGACAACCCCATCCTGGATCCCGTGCGCGATGAGCACAGGCACATGGATCCGGTCGGCATGATTGATCGGCGATATTTCATCGAGCCGGGACAGGTCCCCCGCTGGATTTGCGGCCTCATCTAGAAGCGGAATCGATTCCCCGGATTCGACGTTATCGGCCTCATCCTTGAGTTGCTTCCTCCAGTCGAAAACTCCGGCCTCCGTGACTGCGCAGCAGTAAAGGTCGCCCTCGAAGGCCACCCCGGCCACGGCAAGGTAGCCCCCGAAGCTTCCGCCCATAATGGCCACTCGCTTCGGGTCGACGATCCCGGTCTTAAGAAATGCCCGCGTAGCATCCGTCACATCGTCGTGCATCCTCAGGAAATTGAACCTATGGTCGCGGCTGATCTCGGGGGTGAACCCCGACGACCCACGGTAGTTAGGCTGCAGGACGGCATACCCGCGGCTCACGAGGAACTGCACCTCGGGATTATACTCTGGGGTGTCGCGCGCCCACGGGCCCCCGTGGACAAGGACGACGAGCGGAACAGGGTGGGCCGCCGAGGCCCTATCCGGTATCGAGATGTAGCCCTCGAGCCGCACGCCATCACGGGTCTTGTAGTTCATCGGCTTCACGGGGTGCAGCGGGCGATCCTTCAGCCACGGTGCCGCGTCCCCTAGGCCGCGGATCGTTTTGTTTCCGAGGTCCAGAAGCTCGCGCGTACCGGGGTGCTGCGGGCCTGTCTCGGCAAATAGGAACATCCGCTCCGCCCTGTCGTAGTCCACAAGGATGTTGTCCGTGCCCGGCCGGAGCTTGTCGATCGAGGCCTGCGCCACCTTGAACTCACGGAGGAACCAGAAGGACACAAGCTGGCGCTGGGTGTAGGTCACGCCCGCAAGCCTGTTCGCGACCCGGGAGAAATAGAGCGCTCCTGTCCCGATGTCATAGCTTGGGTCCGTGAAAACGGGCTCATCGAGAGCACCGGTTGTCAGGTTGCAGCGCCGAAGCTCGTAGCCCTTGCCGGGCTCGAAGACGGCCACCCAGGTAAAGTTGGGGTCAAAATCCATACCCATCGGCGTGACATCACCGGCTATAGGCACCTCGGTCCATTCCCCCGATTCCGCGGTGTACCGGAAAAGGTGAAACCTACCCTTTGACCAGGTCCGGCATAGCGCAAGTTCCCCTTGACGGTCCGACCACCACCGGTCCACGGTGCCTCCCCGCGGGGCCTTGATGGTGCGCACGAGAACGTTTCCGTGCTTCTGGTCCGCATCGAGTTCCGTGATGCGCGGGGACTGTACCCGGCTGCCGGTGACGCTTCGGTACCAGAGCAGTACCTTTCCCGGTCGCGCCTCGGGCACTCCCACGAGCACCGTGGCGTTGTACTGATTGAGAGGATAGAAGTCGGTGATGTGCGTCACCTGTGCCGCATAGAGGCCCCGGGACCAAATCTTGTCGAAGGTCAGGCTGAAAACGAGCTTGTCGTTTGCGATCCACCGGAACGTGGAGATGTCGTTCTCATCGGTTCCACGCAGCGCCGTTGGCGTCAGGTCCTTCAAGTCATAGACAATTAGGCTTCGGGTATCGATGCCGTCCGCAGCCACCGTTCCCAGGTACCTCCCGTCCGGGGATAGCCTGGCCTCGCCGAGCGGGGCCGCCCGGAAGAGTTCTTCGGCCGACAAAGGCTCGGCCCAGCAAGCTGTCGCAGAACCAAGGCAGACCAGCACGCCGAAAGCGCTAAGGCGGGGATTCATGGGGTATGGCATATTTTCTTTCGCGCCAATTTCGGGTTGGAGCGAGATAAATGGCTTCAAGAGCCGAGCAAGCCCACCCAGGCGACGTTGGGACCGCTATGCTAATTCGGAGATCACGGTTCGGCGCAGCTTATAGGCCATACCTCCACGAATTCAGAGGGAATCCGACCCCGCTAGCCCGACTATACCTGTGCATACCTGCCACTGCCGCCCCTGCACCCGGCTACCCTCAGAAACCGGGAGCGCTACGGCTGGCGGCTTGGTTGTACTATTATGAGCGCGCCCTTTTCACGGCACCCGCTCATAAGCAGCATCATACCGCTCATTTCAGGAGTTTTGCACAAACTGCGGGCTCCTTAGGCCCAACTTCTATGGCA
>Ga0302140_10003782_pt1 | contig 19321 bp, 20 predicted proteins | sample I_Bog_E1_1_FD_202095 | JGI IMG/M metagenome (GOLD analysis project Ga0302140, IMG submission 202095) | Peat permafrost microbial communities from Stordalen Mire near Abisko, Sweden - I_Bog_E1_1 | ecosystem: Environmental > Terrestrial > Soil > Wetlands > Peat | place: Sweden: Abisko, Stordalen... | reverse complement strand
ATCTGTTCTATGAAACGAATGTCAGCCTGGCAGATGAGACTTTGGAACGCCTGTTGACGGCCGGCATCATCCAGCATCGTCCGAACGTGAATGGTTCCGTGATCTGGGGCGAGAAAAACAAGCTGGCTGACAATTCGCAGCGCCTGACCAGAGTGTTTTACGAAGAAACGTCAAAGCACATTGATGAAGCGAAACTCACGACGAAGGAGCGTGTGGATTTGAAAAATCATTTGGTTTCGTATTTGAAGTCGCAGGACAACATCATCAATCCACGCACTTTTGCCGACCGGTATCTGCCGAAGCCGATGCACGACACATATTTTGTCCGCGTCAAAAAGGCCGGGTTACCCGCGCGCGACGTTTCCAAGAACACGCACCAAATTCGCCGCAAGTTGCAGGTGCGCCGGATGTTTTTTTCGTCCAAGGTTCGCATTTCGGCACCGGAAGAAAATTTTAACGATGTGGTTAAAATTGTGGAAACCAAGGACGGTTGGACGACACTCAAGATCAACGGTGAGTTGGAAGCCCAAACGTGACCGAGGCGGAATTAAAATCTGCTTACGAAGCTCAAAAGCCGTTGCTTGCCGCATGGGGCAGCACGGTAAAAGAGGAGGTTTTGTCGCGTCTGGAAAAAGCGCCGGGGCTGACAAAACCCTTGGCCGAATTTCTAAAAATTCCCGTCGAGCCGCGTGTGAAGGCAACCGATTCGTTTCTGGCAAAAGCACTCCGGCGCGGGAAGGATTACGAACGACCACTGGATCAAATAACCGACAAGGTAGGCGTCCGGTTTGTCGTGCTGCTTTTGTCTGAATTGAAATTAATCGAGGATGTCATTGAAGGATGCGAGCTTTGGGAAGCAGAAAAGGCGCGTGATTTTGAGGCCGAGCGCGCTGAGCGCCCCCACCATTTTGACTACCAATCGGTTCATTATATTGCGCATCCCAAGAAACCTTTGGAGTGTGGCGGCGTGACCGTGCCGGTGGACATCGCTTGCGAAATCCAAGTGCGAACACTTTTGCAGCACGCTTACGCCGAGCTTGCACACGATACGACTTACAAAACTTTGTTCGCGGTTGACCGCGAAGTCAGCCGGCAAATCGCCAAGAGCGCGGCGCTGGTGGAGGCGACGGATGAGATTTTTGTTTTTGCGAACGCGAAGGTGCAGGCGGCAAGCGCGGAGTTGCGGCGCGTCCATGAATTAACCGCCAGCGTGTATCAGGCAAAAATAGGACTGACGCCAATCCCTGATTTGCGCCTGTCCTATTCACTGCTTGACCCCTACCGCGAGCAGGTAACGGCCATCACTCCGGAATCGCTCGATGAATTTTTCCACAAACATGATTTTATTGCCGGCCGCGTGAAGGAACGTGCGCCACTTGCGCTTTTTTACCGGCATCCGTCCGTTCTGGCGCTTTATTTTCTAATCGCCAATCATCCCGACCTCGTTCCAAAGCACTGGCCTGCTGACCGCACGCATCTGGAAATGATTTATTCTGATCTTGGATTGTCCACGGAGAACAGGCTTTGGTAACTTCATCTGCTTATGGCACAAACTGAAAACAAGTTGAATGGAACAAAGCGCCACGGCTCGCAACAATCGGTCAACGGCGCGGTGAAATCCATTTGCGACATCATGCGACGGAGCAATTGCGCCGGGGCGTTGCAATATGTGCCGGAACTGACGTGGCTACTGTTTCTGCGAATCCTTGAGGAGCAGGAAAACCGCGAGGCCGAGGAAGCGGAGGCGCTGGGGCTGCGTTTCAAATCATCCATCCCAAAGCCCTACCGCTGGCGCGATTGGGCGGCCCCGGATTCACCCATGCGCCAGGACAAAAACTCCAGCGTCTGGAAATTTGTCCATGATGATTTGCTGCCGTAAATTGGAGGTGGGAGACGTGGAGGTTTTGTTCATTCCGAAATTTTCCAGGCGCGTGGTGGATCTGTTCTATGAAACGAATGTCAGCCTGGCAGATGAGACTTTGGAACGCCTGTTGACGGCCGGCATCATCCAGCATCGTCCGAACGTGAATGGTTCCGTGATCTGGGGCGAGAAAAACAAGCTGGCCATCCATTCCGCCAGCGGCATCCCGGTGGATTTCTTCACCGCCTCGGAGGAAAACTGGTTCAATTACCTGGTCTGCCGGACCGGCAGCGCGGCGAGCAATACCATCATTGCCGGCGCGGCCCAGTTCAAGGGTTGGAAATGGAACCCTTATGGCCCCGGCTTCACTGATGATCGCGGCCAGATTCAGAGGGTGACCTCCGAGCGCGATGTGTTCGCCCTGGCCGGTCTGGTTTACTTGGAACCTTGGGAGAGAAATATATGACCATCACCGCCCCCCAGCGCGTTGCCATCATGACATTGTGGGGCCGGGTCTGCAAAAATCGCGGCTGGAAGCAAAGCGATCGCGATCTGCGCCTGGCCAAGTTCGGCGAGATAATTGGCCGGCCCATCGCCAGTGCCGATGAAATCGAGCGGATTGACGAATGCACCAAGCTCATGAAGGAATTGGGCGTCCTGCTCGGCGTGAGTCTCCAAGCTGCCCGGGAGGCTGATGATCTGACCATTAACAAGGCCCGCGTCCTGCGCAATCAGATTCTGACTGAGTTGGTGCCGTGCCTGGAGTTGTACGTGGCGGATGTCCGCGCCTATATGACCGAGATCATGGCCGATAAAAACCGTTGGTGGAAGATTGACCGGCCGGTCCGGGACATCACGATCATGGACCTGGACGCGGCGCCGATCCGCAAGTGGGACGTGAAGCAAAAGCGGATGCGCGTTTGGCCCAGTCAATTAGAGCAGCTCCAATATACCCTGGCCGCCCGCCTGAATGATAAGCGCAATGAAAACGTCCTGGTGCCGGCCTATGTCCATTTGCAGGGCGTTGAGCCATTGACCATCCATCAAATGAAGCTGGCCGCCTGCGTTCCCTGCGCTTGTGCCATCTGCAAGGCTGATACTGCTCAAAAAGACCGTATCCCTGAGCCGTTCTGATATGAAACCCTCTGAAGACCTGACTTCCGACCTGCTAGATTTCATCCGGCGCAAGTTTTATGGGGATGATGGGGTTGGCTTCACCAAGGATAAGCGCCGGTTGCTGCTGTGGGTCGTTTTGTGGCCGGCAAAGGAGCTGGATGATGCCGGGGTGCGGTTGCCGGATGCGCGGTTCAAGGAGATCTTCATGGAGACGATCATGCTCGCCCTGCAACAGGGCAATACGGGCAATATCAAGTATCGTCCGGCCTGGCTCGGCCGCGTGATCCAGAGCCATTTCAAAATCCATTGGAAGGAAATCTTCCAGGAGGCCAAATCCTCCCGCTCCCTGGCCGAGCATGCCCTTTTGGTGGCCGGTCGCCTGCCAGTTGCCCAGGCCCCCGACTCAACCCGGGAAATGGCCGCTGCCGCCAATCTGTTAAAGGCCCCTAAAAGGAAGCTTAAACGCCCCGTTAAAACCGTCCAGGGCGAGCTTCATTTGCTCTAAAAGTGACTACAAACCATTTCAATTAGGCCATTTTCGCCCCCAAACCTTGTGAAACCACCGTTCCGGCTTTGACCCGGCCGTGATCCTTCAAATTCCCTTTGTTTTCCGGGTAGTTCTGACTCCATCCGTATAATTCCGCCCTTGTGAAGTCGCGCGCGCAGATTCACCGGGGCCGGAGACCGTCCGTCCTTCCCTCCATCCGCTGGCTGATGGACACCGGCTTTTTGCGGTGGAACTGCATCCAAACTTGCATCCATTTCATAAATACCCAGCATTTGCTGGGGATTTGGCGCAGACACAGGCGATGCGGAATCACTTGATTGCACAATGCCCACAATTGGGGCATTCATCTCCGCCTCCGAAAACTGGAGCTGCCGGGCCTGAATCGTGGCACTGATGCTGGTTGGCAGACCGACCGCCAATTGCCTTTTGTCCGTGAGTACCGCCGCCTCAACTGGAATTGTGGCCAATGGCACCACTCTGGCCTCAACCGCAGCTCGGTACGATTTCACGTTGGTCGCCATCGCCGCCTGCAAGGCTGGCAAAACTCGTTGTTCAAAGGGGGCCAGTTTTCCCTGGCTGGCCAAACGTCGCCTCGCCGCCCCCTTGCGTCGCAGCTCCAGCACCTGCCAAAGCTCCACCTGCATGGGAGCCCCATCATCGAATAGGCATTGCTGGTTCGGGTCAAACCGCTCCCCCCCGCCGAAATCACCCGACTTGATCCGCCGAAGCACCGTGTCAGCCGACACCGACAGCAGGAAGCAGGTTTCGGTCACTGAATAGTATTTCTGGACCACGCTCATAATTTCGTTAGGTTGATCGGCATATCCCGCGTGACCACCTTGAACCAGACCAATATGCCAGCCTGTTTCCGTCGCCCAGGGAAAGTGAGTTCCACAACTTTTTGTTCGCCGCACTCATGCCAAGAATATGTATCGGATGCATACATTATTCAATTAATTATTTTGACATGGATATCCAGTTTGCAGTATCAATCAATAAACATCGGGGTTTGATCGCAAACGAAAGCCAACTGGATATCCAGTTGGATATCCACCGACGGGACCACAAAACGGCTAAAACTGCTAACATATATGCGCAAACGCGGCAAACATATGCTCCTCTCTGAGGATGGCTGGTTTCTTCTGGAAGCCGCCAAAAAGGGCACGGGCTTCACCGACACCAAGGTGACCGAAATCTGTTTTGCCCTCCACTGCCTTACTCTTCGTCGCGAAGTCCACCGCGCCCGCGTGATGCTGGTCAAGCACCTAGTGCAGGCCACCATGAATGCCGCAGAAATTCGCAAGGTCATGCATGAAGCCGCCCTTCCCACCAAACCTGCTAAGCCCCCTGTAAAGGCTGTAAAGGCTAAATGAAAACAAGCCTTCCAACGGGCGGGCGGGCGGGGCGATATAATGCCCTCAATTCAATTCTAAAAGTTTAATCCGTCCCAACAACGTAACCCTGTCCGGGCGCGGCGTTTCCTTTTCAAAAATATGAAACCCTTCATTCTCGACGAGCATGGCACCCCGGAACATGAAACAGGCTTGACCAAGTGGGCGGTGTGGTGCGAAGCAGCCGACGCCATTGGTCCTGTTGGCAAGCGCCACCATGTTGGCCATCATGACCACCACAGCCTTGAGGCATTCGCCGCCGCCAACAACCATACTGTGCTGAATGGCACTGACGGGGACCGCACCCTCGGTGAGCTTGGCCGATTCCGCGTGGGTCAGCGCGACACACACAAACAGGACATGCTCCGGAAAATCAGCAGACCCCACCACGCCACCTCAATTGACAAACCTAACCGCTTGGGTTAAACTGATGCCTCTCGGGAGCAAATCAGCTCCCTGCAAACAAAAATGTATGAAGACTAAGTCAAAAACGAAGGACCCCGCCGCCGTGTCCCTTGGTCGGCGTGGCGGCCAATCCAAGAGCGCCAAGAAAGTGGCCGCCGCCAAACATAATGGCGCGCTCGGTGGCCGCCCCCGGAAATCCTCAGCCCCCACCAAACCATGAAATCAAAATTCCGCCTCTTCAAGCGCCCTGGCCGCGACGCCTACTATTTTGTGTTCACCTTTCGCGGCGAACGCTATTTGCGCTGCACCGAATGCACCGACGCCACCGACGCCCAAAAGATTGCCAAGGCCAAATACGCCGCCATCACGAAAAGCGTCATCACTGGCGAAACCGCTGCGCTCGACCCCACAAAGCTCCGGCAGACAGTCACCGGGACCATTGGCGAGCTGATTGCCGCCTACAAAGATTCCCCCAGCGACGCCAACACCAAGACGCGCAAGCGGAATGCGAACGAATTGAAACGCCTCGTTCCTGAGTCCGGCACCATCAGCCAGCTTACCGCCTCCCTGGCCCGGAACTTCTTTGCCGATGTCAACAAGTCCGCCCTGGCCGAATCCGACCAAGTCGCCGCTGCCTCCATGCGGCGCACCGCCAATTCGTCCTGGCGACGCATCAAAAGCATGTTCACCCCCAAGTGCGAGGAGCACTACAAAACGCGCGGCCTATACCACCCCGTGATGGCGGAATTTGTCAAGGCAGGCGAAGCCGCCAAATTCACCGGGCGCACCGTCCCCAAAATTGCCTACAACCCGCCGCCGGATGAAATTGTTCAGAAGACCCTCGTCGAGTGGGAAGCCCTGGCCGAGGTGGACCGCAATCTTTACCTCGCCATCGGCCATGAACTGGCCTTTGGACTCCGCGCTGGCGAGGTCTCCCAAGTAGCCTGGGGCTGGCATCAAGTTCGCAACGGTTTCCATGTGCTTGAAAGCCACGCCGCCGTCAAAAGTGGAACTGGCTGGCTGCAAGTCAAAGCCCTTGACCCGTTCTTCACCCAAATGCAAATCCAGATCGATCTGCGCGGCTGGAGAGGCGAACCGGACGATTTAGTCATCACCGGCAGCACGACCTACCGCACCGACAACCTGTTTCGCGGTGTGACCGCGTGGCTGCGCAGATTGGGATGGGAAACCCAAAAGTCGAATCACGCCCTGCGCGCCTACGCCGGCGGCCAAGTTGCCATGAAGTATGGTATCTATGATGCGCAGCAATTCTTGCGGCACAGCAGCGTGCAAGTCACCGAGCAGAACTACGGATACTTCATCAACAAATTCAAGGTCAACCCCGAGCAAATGCCCGTCAAATGGGCCTTTCAAAACAAAGTTGCATCCAAAATTTTGGATGCAACTTTGGATGCAACTAGGGATGTCGGCCAAGGCGGGCTAGGGTTGGCTAAGGTGGAAGGCGTGCCCGCCAGCGCCCGCAATTAAGAACGAGGTAAACATCAATAAACACAAGCCAAAACCCCCGTTTCTGCAAGGAAAACGGGGGTTTAAGATTGGTAGGCCCGCCCGGATTTGAACCGGGGACCAAGCGATTATGAGTCGCCTGCTCTAACCGCTGAGCTACGGGCCCAATCTATTAGCATTGAACGACTTGCGAGTGCGGTTATGGTTCATGGTCTATACGTTGTATGCCACCATTGTATCCCGCAATCACAGCCACATTCTTGGCGCAAATAAATCAGACAGCAAGAAATTTCACTTTGTTTTAGGTGTTTTCTTGGACTTTCTTGGACTTTCCTGGACAGCATCGAGCAAGCATCTGCTTATGCCGGCGCGACTGTACGACGTGATTGAGCCGGTGGTGCGGCAAGTGTGGGTGACGGTCGAACAGCCCTGCGGGAAGCGGCTGGCACCGATTCTGCGCCTGTGGCTGTCCTACTACGAGCGGCACTACGGAGGCCGACAGCGTGGCCCATTGTGGGGGCAGTTTGGCCGGGGATTTCATCTGGAGCGTGACCTACACCGATATTCTCAGTGGCTGGACCGAAGGCGGAGCCGTGTGGAATAAGGGCGCAACGGGCGTATTGACGGCCACGCGCCAGATGGAGGCGCGCTTGCCCTTTGCCCTGCTGGGGTTCGATTTGGACAACGGCGGAGAGTTTCTCAATCATCATCTGTGGACCTATATGCGGGAGCGGAAAAGGGCGGTGGAGTTTACCCGTTCCCGGCCCTATCACTCCGATGACAATGCCCATGTGGAACAAAAGAATTGGACGTGGGCGCGCCAGTTTTTGGGGTATGGCCGGCTGGAAGATCCGGGACTGATGGCGCCGATCAGCGCGTTGTATCGCGAGGTGTGGGCTCCCTGGCAAAACTTCTTTCTGCCGTCCTTGAAGCTGGAGAAAAAGTGGCGGGAAGGCAGTCATTGGCATCAGTGCTATGAGTCGCCGCAGACGGCGTACGAACGGCTCTGCGCACCGGGGATGCTGCCGTTGCCAGCCCGGCGGCAGCTGCGGGACCGCCACGCCAGTTTGGACCCGTTCGTTTTGAAGTCAGAACTGGAGAAAAAGTTAAAGCAAATTTTGCGACCCAAGCCACAATGATCGTCCCCGGCGAACTCTGGCATCCTTTTTTTGATCGCTTGAAGCTGCTCTCACCCAGCCGGCGAAACGCTAGTCCGGCCGCTTTAAACCCATCTTTTTTATGCGGCTCAGCAGCGTTGCGGAATGGACGCCCAATAATTCCGCCGCGCCATCAGTGCCCTTGATTTTCCAATTGGTTTTTTCAAGGATGATCAGGAGATTCTCGCGTTCGCGCTGCTGCAGTTCCGCCTCGGTGAGATAATTCGGTCCGGTCCAGTCCGCCGCCCGCGCCGCCCGGCGCGCGGGAGACAGCGTAGTTTCTGCCGGCAGATCAAATCCAAGTGTTCCTCCACGCGCAAGAATCACGGCGCGTTCGACCACATTGCGCAACTCGCGAATGTTGCCGGGCCAGTTGTAGTCTTGAAGTTGAACCATGCCGGCGCGGGTAAGGCGCGGCTTGGCACAGCCCATTTCCTTCACGGACAAATTGATGAAGTGTTGCGCCAGCAGCGGAATGTCTTCGCGGCGTTCGCGCAACGGCGCAACCTGGACCGGAAAAACATTGAGCCGGTAGAAAAGGTCGTCCCGGAACCGCCCCGCGACCGCTGCTTGCTTCAAGTCGCGATTGGTCGCGGCGACAATGCGCACGTCGGCGCGGCGGGTTCGATCGTCGCCGACCCGCTCGTAACGCTTCTCCTGCAGCACGCGCAGCAGCTTGCTTTGAATGTCCAAAGGAATTTCCCCCACTTCGTCCAGGAAAATGGTTCCGCCTTCGGCCGTCTCAAATCGTCCGGCGCGATCCTTGGCCGCGCCCGTGAAGGAACCGCGCAGGTGGCCGAATAATTCGCTTTCAAACAAATCCCGGGGGATCGAGGCGCAATTCACCCGGACCATCGGGCCGTCTTTGCGGGCGCTGCGATGGTGGATCTCATGCGCGACCAATTCTTTGCCCGTGCCGGTCTCCCCCAGAATCAAGACCGAGGCGTCCGTGGGCGCGACGAGATCAATCTGGCTGGAGATTTGCCGCAGCGCCGCGCTTTGCCCGACGAGCTCGCCGAAGGCTTTGGCCTCCACCACCTCCGCCTGCAAATAGCTGTTGTGCAATTCAAGCTGGGACTTGAGCGCCTCGATTTCCGCAAATGCCCGGCGGGCGGCTTCTTCACTCGCCCGCAGGGCTTGATTGGTGGCCTGGAGTTCAGCGGTGCGTTCCTGCACCCGGAGTTCCAGCGTGTTGTGGGCGTTGCGCAAGGCTTCTTCGGCCTGGCGCAGCCGCAAATGCGTTCGGACCCGCGCCAGCAATTCCTCGGCTTCAACGGGCTTGGTGATGTAATCAATGCCGCCAGCTTCAAAACCCGTCACTTTCTGGCGCGTGTCGCCAAAAGCGCTGATGAATATGACCGGGATGCGGCGACTCTGCTCGTCCGCCTGCAATCGCCGGCACACCTCGTAGCCATCCATGCCCGGCATGTTCACGTCGAGCAGGATCAAGTCGGGCGTCTTGGCAGCCACCGATTTCAGCGCCAGCACGCCGTTGGAGGCCGGCCGGACGTGATAGTTGTGCGGGGTCAACAGCTCGGTCAGCAGCCGCAGGTTCGCGGGCGTGTCATCCACCACCAGAATCTCTTCCGGCGCTGGTATCGGTTGCGCGTTCTCGCTCATAACGCCGGTCGCGGGTGAGCCGGTTCCTTTTCCAGCAATTTCCAAAGCCCGTCGTAGTCAAACTGCGTGGCCAACGTGTTCAATGCCCGCCCCAGCAAGGCATCTCGTTCGGTGACCTGTCCGATGAGGGCTTGCGTGCGGGCGGTGTTCAGTTCGATGACGGCCTGCCGCAAATCCCGCCGCAGTTCTGCCGGCAGGGCGTCCAACTGCTCCGGGCGCAGGGCTGGCCCCGGCGGCGCCGGCGTGCTTTGCTTGCGCGTTGCCTCTTCATAAATGAATTTCAGGTGCAGGTGCCGGGTCAAGGCGTCGAAGATCTCCTGTTCGCGAAAGGGCTTGCGCACGAGATCATCGCAACCGGCGGCCAGAATGGGCTGGCTTTCTTCGTCCAAGGCGTGAGCCGTGAGCGCGATGATTTTAGTTGCGGTGCCGGCCGGGGTCGCCCGAATCCGACGGACGGCCTCCAGCCCGTCCATGACCGGCATGCGGATATCCATCCAGATCAGGTCGGGATGCCATTGCTCGAACTGGGCCACGGCTTCCTGTCCGTTGACGGCCTCGCGCAGCGCAAAGCCGAGCGGGTCCAGGAGCCTTCGCAACAGGAGCCGGTTTTCCGGCTGGTCCTCGACAATCAGGAGCCGGCAAGCGGGCTGCCCCCCGGACAAGCCCAAAATGCGCCCGCGCTCCGGCGCTTCAGGCTCCGCCACCGACGGCAGCACGCTCACGGGAATGGTGAAATAAAACACCGATCCCTTGGCTGGCTGGCTGGTCACGCCAATCTGGCCGCCCATGAGCTCGACATATTGCTTGCAGATGGCGAGCCCCAATCCAGTCCCGGCCTCGGCAGGAGCCTGGCGGCCCAATTGCACAAAGGGAAAGAAGATGCGCTGGCAGTCCTCCGGGCTGATGCCGGGCCCGGAATCTTCAATCTCAAAGCGCACCTGTGCCCTTTCGACATCATCCAGACGGGCGAGCCTGGCACGGAGTTTCACCCCGCCGGCGTTCGTGTATTTGATGGCGTTGCCAACCAGATTCAGCAGCACCTGGCGCAGCTTGCCCGCGTCCACGGCCACAAACCGGGGCAGATCGGGATCATGCTCCAAGGCGAAACGCAGCCCCTTTTCCACGGCTCCCACCCCCATCAGCGACTGGATTTCGCTTAGTAACCGGGGCAAATCAACTTCGGACTCCTCCAGGACCACCCGGCCGGACTCAATCTTCGCCATGTCGAGGACATTGTTAATCAAGATCAACAGGTGCTCGCCGCTGCGGGCAATGATGTCCAACGTCTCTTGCTGGCGCGGGGTCACATCCGGATCGTGCTTGAGCAGCCGGGAAAAGCCGAGCACGGCGTTGAGGGGGGTGCGCAACTCATGGCTCATGTTGGCCAGGAAGGCGCTCTTTGCACGATTGGCGGCTTCGGCGCGGGCTTTGGCTTCCGCCAGCTCGGCTTCGGCCCGCTTTAACTTGGTGATGTCAATGAGGGTGCCGGTCATCAACCGGGCCTGCCCGTGTTCGTCCCGTTGGGCGACCTCGGCGCGGGAGTCCAGCCATTTGATGGAACCATCGGGCATGGCCAGCGGGTGGACCGCCCGGAAATTCTCATACGTTCCGGAAACAGCCCCGGCAAACCGCTCCAGCGTTTGGTCAATGACCGGCGCATGCTCGGGAAAGACCACGGCGGTATCCGTCTGCATTTTGTGCCAGGCACTCAGCTGGTAAGCCTTCTGTCCGGTCGGGTCCGGCTTCAGGCCCAGCATCCTGGCGGTATTATCCAAGGCGTGGCACGTGTCCGGCTCACTGAAATCAATCCACCAGGCGCCGACATCGGCCGACTCGAGCGAGCCATAAACCAGCTGGTTGAGCACCACCAGCTCTTCCGTTCGTTGCTTCACCAGTTCCTCGAGATGCTCCCGGTGCTTGCGCAGCTCGTCCTCGGCCCGCTTGCGTTCCGTGATATCGACCGTCGTGCCCACGATCTCAACAAACTCTCCATGGGCATTCAAAATGGGATGGCCTTGGGCGTAGGTGTGTTTGACCGTGCCATCGGGTGACACGACCCGGTATTCGACATCGGCATCCACTTTCGCGTGGATGATCCGATCGAAAGCCTGCATGACCCGGCCAAGGTCTTCCGGGTGGATTCGCTGCAGCGCCTGGTCCCGCGTCGGCAACCCCTGTTGCGGATCAAAACCAAAAATCCGCAGGTGTTCTTCCGACCAGAACAAAGGTTTGGTCGTCGCATCGCTGACAAAAGTGCCGGTGTGGGTCAGCCTTTGTGTTTCGGCCAGGTAGCCTGCGGTCCGCCGCAGGGCTTCCTCGGCAAGCTTGCGCTCGGTGATGTCCATCAGCATGGCGAAGGATCCCAGGAAACGCTGTCCGGCATCCCGGACCGACGTGGCCGAAACATACATCCATACCGCGCGGCCATCCTTGTGGCGGTATCTCTGCTCATAGCGCTCGGTCAGCCCTTGGCGGCGCGCGGCGATCCGCCCTGGCAGCAAGGCCATGTCGTCCGCAAACAGAAACTCACCCAGCCGCCGGCCTGCCATCTCCTGGGGTTCATACCCAAGCATTTCCGCCATGCGCCGGTTCACCAGCGTGGTGGTGTATTGCTCATCGAGTTCCCAAATGCCTTCGGACGCCGTATCCACCAGCCGGCGGTAACGTTGTTCGCTTTGCCGGAGCTTTTCCTCCCCCGCTTTGCGTTCGGCGAGTTCCTGCTCCAGCCTTTGGTTGGCTTGCGCGAGGCGCTTGCCGGTCACGCGAATTTCCTCAAACGCCCGCGCGTTGGCAATCGCCGCGCCGATGTGATTGGCGATAATGGAGCCCCAGGGCCGGAGTTCATCCTGAAACGGCTCGCGGGTGGCGGAGATGATTGCCCCCAATGCCTCCCCTTGGTAGCTGATCGGATTCATCACATAACCACGAATGCCCTCTTCGCGCATCCAGTCGGGATCGAGCAGAGATACCGGCTGTTGGTTCAGATCCGGAACCGCCCGCTGCCGGCCGCTGACCACCACGTTCCCGATCGGCGGCGCGCCCAGCGGCTCGCGCGCGGTCTCCCGGTCCAGCCGCCCGAAGCCTTTCCCTGGACCGGCAATGGACTTCGCTTTCACGGCAGCCAAGTGCAGGCAGCGGGACTGGTCGGGACATTCGGGGCGACGCGGGCAGGTGGCGCACAGGTCCCCCTTTTCAATCAACCAGACCTGAACACATACGATGTGAGGCCCTTGCATCGAGCGGTCAATCAGTTTCTGCAGGAGCTTCTCCAGCGACTGCTCGTTCGCAATCTCCAGCAGTATTTGCGTGAGGTAATTGGCATCGAACCTTGAGTCATAACGAATGTCACTGTCGGCTTCCATAGAAAACAAGCTGTGCCATCGAGGATGAATTTTCAACTCAAAACCAGGTTGAAAAACCAATCGTTTGATATTTCAACCCCGGTTATCAATGGCTTTAAAAACCGTAAGTAGCTTAGGTTAAGCTATTTAATTCATAACAGCAGGCTTGGCACGGCGAATGATATAGCAGCAGCACAACGACGAAAAACTGATATGAATACCAAGCAAGCCAACGAAATCAACGATCCCGAGTTCGAGGCGGAAGTTTTGCACTGTGCGCAACCCGTCTTGGTTGGTTTTCTCGCCGGCTGGAGCAAACCGTGCCGGCTGATGGAACCGGTTTTGGACGAGGTTGCTGTCGCCTGCAACGGCAGCGCAAAAATTTTCAAAGTGAACGTGGACGACAATCCGGATCTGGGAAGCATGTATGCGGTTCAATCCATTCCCACGCTGATCTATTTCTACAACGGCGCTGTCCGTGCAAAAATCGTCGGCATGGTCAGCCCCAAGGCGATCCTTGCCAAATTAGACTCGCTCACGCCGGGAACCCCCCAGAAATGAACCCGGATGGCCGCAGTAAAACCCCACGCCTGGAAACGAAAATGAAAAAGAACCTTCATCCCCAACCTGACCACCGCGAGCGGTTGCTCATTCCGGTGAGCGAATTCAGTTTTGCCGCCTGCCCGATTCTGATCAACCACGCCCACCCCAATCTTTCAGATGCGGCGGGTTCGCCAAACCCAGCGCGTCGGCTGCGGCGGAACGCCTTGCGCCAACGCATTTCCCGGGTGCTTCGCTGGGCGTTGGGAAAGCCAGCCGCAGTGCCGGCCGCCGGCAACCTTTCGCTGGACGAAGCCGTTTCCTGAAAAATTTCCAAACCCGGCATTCCGCAAGTTAAGAAATCAAAACAACCACGCACCTTTAACCAGACAAACACACACAAATATGAACACCAACCGAAACGATTCGCACACCGTCAACGCCACGGATACCGGCGACAGCCGCCCCGCAGCAGCGACCCCAACCGCTTTGCCGCGCGCCCATGCCAACGGCGGCGAAAATCCCCAGAGTTCGCCCCCCAGCCAGGGCCTCGTGCAGATAAGCCGGCGGCAAATCCTTGGCGCCGCGTCGCTCGCCGTGGCGCTGGCCGCCGGCGCGTATTACTTCCAATGCGTTGCGCCGTATGAATCCACCGACGACGCCTTTGTCGAAGGATATGTCATTCCGATGGCGTCGCAAGTGCCGGGCCGCGTCGCGGAATTGCTCGTCACCGACAATCAGCCGGTCAAGGCCGGCGACGTGCTGCTGAAAATGGATCCTCGCGATTACGAAACCAGCCTGGCCCAGGCCCGGGCGGATCTGGCGGCGGCGCGCAGCCAGGTGAATCAAGCGCAGGCGCAGGTGAAGGCCAGCGAGGCCAAAGTCGCGCAGGCCCGGGCGGCGGTCACGGCCGCTGAAGCGGAGAATCAGCGCGCGGCGGACGATCTCAAACGGTACCAGTCCGTGGATGTCACGGCGGTTTCCAAAAGCGCGTTGGACACGGCGCAATCGCAGGCGCGCACGGCCAGCGCCAACCTGGAAGCGGCACGCAGCCAGGCCAAGGCGGCGGCGGCGGATGTGACCTTGAGCGAGGCGGGGGTGGAAACCGCCGCCGCCGCCGTGCAGCAGTCCGAAGCCAGGGTCCGGCAGGCCGAATTGAATTTGTCTTACACCCAGGTCACCGCGCCCGAGGACGGTCAAGTCACCCGCCGCGTGGTGGAAAAGGGGGCGTATATCCAGCCCGGCCAGTCGCTGCTGGCCATTGTGCCCCGCCACTATTGGGTCATCGCCAACTTCAAGGAAACGCAACTGACGCACATGCGCGCCGGCCAGCCGGTGGAAGTGGTGGTGGATGCCTATCCCGATCACAAGTTCAGCGGTCATGTCGAAAGCATCCAATCTGGCGCGGGTGCGCGCTTCAGTTTGTTTCCGCCGGAGAACGCCACGGGCAACTACATCAAGGTGGTGCAGCGCGTGCCCGTGAAAATTGTCCTGGACGACTCGCCGGAAGGCGGGCTGGCGCTCGGCCCCGGCATGTCCGTCGCGCCCAAAGTGCGCGTCAAGTAACCTCGGGCGCGGCAAACCACCCCAAACCAGTTCGATCCAACCGGAGACTTTACGCTTATGAGCGGCGAATACAACCAACCCAGAATCAATCCGTGGATCATCGCGATCGCGGTGATTCTGCCGACCTTCATCGAGGTGCTCGACACGACCGTGGTCAGCGTCGCGCTGAACACGATCGCCGGCAATCTCGGTTCCACGGTGTCGAATGCCACCTGGATTCAGACCGGCTACCTTATCTCGAACGCCATCGTCCTCCCGGCCAGCGCGTGGTTTTCCGGTATGTTCGGACGGAAACGGTTTCTGATGATGTGCATCGCCATCTTCACGGTGGCCTCGTTCGCCTGCGGCGCGGCGCCCAATCTGAACTTCCTGATTTTTGCGTCCGTGCTGCAAGGCTGCGGTGGCGGCGCGTTGCAGCCGATTTCGCAGGCGATTTTGATGGAGAGTTTTCCGCCGAACAAACGCGGACTGGCCATGGCGGCCTACGTGGCCGGCGTCGTCCTGGCGCCGGTGCTGGGGCCGGTCGTGGGTGGCTGGCTCACGGAAAACTATTCCTGGCGCTGGATTTTTTACATCAACATCCCCTGTGGCATCATCGCGTTGTGGATGGTTCAGCAATTCGTTTTTGACCCGGAATACCTTCGCAGCCTCAAACGCGGCCGCATTGACGCTTTCGGATTCCTCTTTCTCGCCGTCTGGCTGGGCACGATGCAAACCGTCTTGAACAAGGGCCAGGACAATGATTGGTTCAACTCGAATTTCATTTGCTGGTTCTCCGTGATCTCGGTCGTGGCGTTCGTCGCGTTCGTCGCGCGGGAGTTCAAGATCCGCGAATCGCTCGCGGATTTGCGGGTGTTTGCCGACCGCAACTTTCTCTCCGCCACCGTGCTCATCTCCATCGTCTTCTTCCTGCTGTATGGCATTCAGAATCTCCAGCCGCTGCTGGCGCAGGGCCTGATGGGCTACACCGCCTATGTCAGCGGCTTGACGCAAATGTCCCGCGGCTGGGGCATGTTGCTCGCCACGCCGCTGGCGGGCCTCATGACCGGCAAAGTGGACAATCGCCTTCTCGTCGGCGCCGGCATGCTGTTCACGGCGATCTCCGCGCTGCTGATGGGCGACTTCAATCTCGACATGTCCAGCCAGGCCTATTTCTGGCCCAACTTCATTCAAGGGATGGGCATCTCGCTCACGTCGGTTCCGCTGATGACCGTCGCCATGGCCACCATTCGCAACGAGCAGATGGGCAACGCCACCGGCCTGTTCGCGCTCGCGCGCAATCTCGCCGGCAGCATCGGCATCGCGGTGGCGATCACCATGCAATCACGCGGCGCGCTCCGGCATCAAGCCTATCTGGTGACGCATCTGACGCCGTATGACCTGGCGTATCAAAATGCCACACAAGCGGGACCGGTGGTCTTGGCCCAGTCCTTGGGAACCGCCCAGGCCGGGCCGGGCACGCTGCGCGCGCTGTACGAATTCCTCCTGCTGCATTCCAACATGCTGTCGTTCGTGGATGCATTCCGCTGGCTGGCGCTGGTCTGCTTACTGGTCACGCCGCTGGTGCTGATGTTCAAAAAAGGCGACGGCAAACGCGAAGTGATGATGCATTGATCTGATTATGAAAAGCACAAAGCCAACACCGGATATGACCACCCGGCTTACGCGCGCAACCGCCATTCATACGCCGCAATTGCCGCACCACTTTGAACGCATCCGCCAACGGGCCGAGGAGCTTTACGCCGCGCGCAACGGGATGATCGGGATGACGTTGAATGACTGGCTGAAGGCCGAACAGGAACTGAAACAAGAGCTTTAGAAACAAATCACCAACCAATCGAACAAATTATGAATACCATCCATTCTGACCTGACCCTGGATATTTGCACGGAAGACGGATCGCGCACGCGTTTCCATCAAAATGACCCGCAGACCGCCGGGACGACGCTGCGGCAATTGGTCTCGCCCCGGCTCTTCAATCCACCCTTGCTGACCTTTGCCTCCGAGCACAGCATGAGCGCCCTTCCCACCCGGACCATTGACCTGATTCTGGCGCACACCGCCTCGCCACCGCCGCTGCCGCTGCCCAGCGGTTGGGTGGATGTGGTGGAAGTCAGCGACGAGGCGGTGATCCATCTGGCGGACTTGGAAGCGGCGGCGGCGGCGGAGAACAAATTCGTCATGCTGGCAGAAATTCACACGCTCGGAGACTGGATGATTCGCCTGAAGATCGAAAGCATCATGCCGGCCACCGTCCAGGAAAAGCGCCATCACTGGAACCACTTGCTGGACCTGCCCGCCATTCCCTTTCGTTTGATGGCGGGCGGAATTGGCGCCATCAACCCCGCGAACATCGTTCGCGCCACCGTGTGTCCGCCGATTGATGGGGTGGCCGAAACGGCGCTGGCGGCGGATTTAATGCAAAGCATTCGTTCTTAAACCAACCCAAACCCATCAAGACAAAAATTATGAAACCAAATCATCTGTCAGCCGTGGCGCTCCTGGCGCTCCTGACCGGCGGCTGCGCCAACATTCCCACCGTTGGCCCGGACTACCAAAAGCCAAACGTCTCCACGCCGGCACAGTGGCAGCCGCTCGCCGGCGGCGCCACCAACGCCGCGGTCCCCGCCGCCGCCTGGTGGAAAAACTTTCACGATGCCGAGCTGGATTCGTTGATCGAACGCGCCGCCGGCGCCAACCTTGACTTGCGCATCGCCCAGGCGCGCGTGCGCGAGGCGCGCGCGCATTACCACATGACCACCGCTGATTTCTGGCCGACGGTGGACGCGGCCGGCTCGTACGCCCGCAACCGCCAATCGGAGCACCAGCCGGTGCTCGGTTCGCTGCCCATGCCGGCGGGCGTGCCGTTTGAGAACGACGTTTACCAGGCGGGCTTCGACGCGACCTGGGAGCTTGACGTGTTCGGCGGCAAACGCCGCGCGACGGAATCGGCCAAGGCGCAAATGGCCGCCGCGCAATTCGGCGAACGCGAAGTGCTCGTCACGCTGCTCGGCGAGGTCGCCCGCAACTATGTCGAGGCGCGTGGTTATCAGCGGCGGCTGGACATCGCCCGCGACAACATCCGCGCGCAGGAGCAAGCGCTCGCGATTGTGCAAAACCGTTTCACCAACGGCCTGACCAGCGACCTCGACGTGCAGCAAGCCAGCACGGTGCTCGCCACGACCCGCGCGGTGGTGCCCGCGCTGGAAACGGCGCTGGACGCCTCGATTCACCGGCTCGGGGTCCTGCTGGGACAAACCCCCGAATCGCTGGAAACCGAATTGGCCACCGTCGCACCCATCCCCGCCGCGCCGCCGAGCGTGCCCGTCGGCCTGCCTTCCGACTTGTTGTTGCGCCGGCCCGACGTCGCGCTGGCGGAACGCCAACTGGCGGCCGCCACGGCGAACATCGGCGTCGCCAAAGCGGATCTATTTCCCAAATTTTTTCTCACGGGCATCGCCGGGTTTGAAGGTTTGAGCGCGGATGATTGGTTCAAGTCCGGCAGCCAGTTCTGGTCCGTGGGACCCGCCGTGCAATGGAGAATGTTTGATGCCGGCCGCATTCGCGCGAACATCAAAGTTCAAAACGCGCGCCAGGAACAGGCGTTGGCGCAATACGAGAGCACCGCGTTGAGCGCCTTTGAAGACGTGGAGAATGCGATGACGGCCTACGCCAAAGAACAAATCCGCCGGCAATCGCTGGCGGACGCCGTCAAGTCGAGCGCGGAATCCCTGCGCCTGGCCAACCAGCTTTACGCCAACGGCCTGGCAAACTACATCAACGTGCTCGATGCCGAGCGTTCGATGTATCAAACGCAGGACGCGCTGGTGCAAAGCGACAAGACGGTGACGACGGATGTCATCGCGCTCTACAAATCCCTCGGCGGCGGGTGGGAAACCATCCCGCAGCCCGCCGCCCTCGCCCAGAGATAATCAACCCTGAACCAAGGAGATCACCCATGTTCCTCATCATCGTAGTCCTGTCCACCATGTTTATCGCGCTGGCCTGGCATGATGAGCCAGCCCGCCAGCCGGTCATTGAACGACGTCCCAAACAAAAACGATTGCCTTATGAATGACACCACACAATTCCTGACAGGTTTCGGCGGCCTGGCGGTGTTCGCCGCGGTCTTTGCCGATCAAGCCGGCCTGCCGATTCCCGCTCCGCCGTTGCTCCTCGCGGCGGGCGCGCTGGCGGCCGGCGGCAAGCTGGACCCCGCCCTGGCGGTGGGCATGACGGCTGCGGCGGCCGTTTTGGCGGATTCGATCTGGTTCTGTCTGGGCCGCCAGGGCAGCGGACGCGTGCGGCAACTGATCAGCCGCTGGTCACTCGCCCGCAATTCCTCCATG
>Ga0302140_10003779_pt1 | contig 19335 bp, 17 predicted proteins | sample I_Bog_E1_1_FD_202095 | JGI IMG/M metagenome (GOLD analysis project Ga0302140, IMG submission 202095) | Peat permafrost microbial communities from Stordalen Mire near Abisko, Sweden - I_Bog_E1_1 | ecosystem: Environmental > Terrestrial > Soil > Wetlands > Peat | place: Sweden: Abisko, Stordalen... | reverse complement strand
ACTCAGATCTCAACTTCGAAACGAAGAATGAATTACTAACGTCCACACGGCTTTCGTAACTACGTGACCGAGCCAGCGACTGCTACAGTATGCCGTAACTTCTTCATCATCAATCAGTGAGGATATTTCATGCGCAAGCTATTCTGGAGACTCAGGGCAATTGAAAAGCCATTCCTCTGCGCCGCCCTCCTTCTGCCGCTGTCCGTCCCAGCGTTTTGCCAAGCGATACCACCCTGCGCTCAGCCGACCATTTCCTCGGTCACGCCCTCAACCTGGGTAGGCGGCCAGACCTTCAACGTCGTCGTCACGGGCACCGGGTTCCTGAACCCTACCGCGCATTGCAACACGGTCTACATCAACCCCGTCTTTACGAATCCCGAGAACGAGACTTGGGAAATTTCCGCCATAAGCGATACGGAGATCACGGGCACCGTGACGCTCCCGGCCAACGAGCCCACCCAAACGGCCTGCTTCGGGGCACAAGACGTGGAGAACGATGTGGTTCGGCAAGCATCCGGCGGCAGCTCATCCGCCTGTCCTTCCTATTTCAACGGCTACGGGACCGTTGTTCCGTTTCCGGTGTCGGTCTGCTCCATCCCGACCATTACCTCAATTTCTCCCAACGTGTGGTTTGCGGGACAATCGTACTCCATCACCATCACGGGAACCGGCTTCATCACTCCGGCGATGTCTACCGCGACAGGCTGCCCTGTCAGCACGGTCAAGGTACCCCCATCTTATGATCCCAATTTAGTAGTAGCAGGCGTCTCCGGTACCAATGTCGTCAGTGCTACCGAGATCACCGCAACGGTGGTGGCCAAGTTGCCACTTTATAAGGAAGGCGCTGCCGGCGCAGGGGTCGAGGTGATTAACGTCCCTCCCGGTCCTACGGGCACGTCGGCTCCAAACGTGGATGTGCTCGGAGCGCCTGTCATCACATGGGCGAGCGATCCAGATGGCACCAGCCCCACTATCAGCGGACCCAATCCCACGCTGACAAACCCGAGCGCGGCCGTGGGCCAGTGGATCCACTTGAATACGACACCGTCAGAGGCGACACTGGAGGCGCTTCCTGTCCCCCTCACTATTTCGAATAGTACGTGGGATGTGGAGGGGACAAATGTCGGCGGCTATGCGCCGAGTACCGGAGCAACTGCCCCTACTGCAACAGTGCTGACAAACTCGTACCTAACCACCTATTGGGTCTATCCGGACCCCAGCGCCCAGGCGACTTATTCCTATTGCGCCGCGCCCTCTCTCCTTCAGATCTCCGAAGAGCAGTGCAGCAGCGCAGTGACCGCGACTTTCGACGTGAGCGGGCCAACGGGTGGAACAATGAGCTTCACGCCCTTTTCTCCAGCAGTGACCATTTCCTACCTCACTACCTGCATTGATCCTCAAGATGGATCAACATGGCCAGGAGGTCCATGGATGTACTATGCCACTGGGGTTACTGGTCCTGCATGCCCGGGCGAGGCGAATTATCCCGTGGTCGGCATAACTTTCAACACACCCACGGGGTACGCAAATGACTCTGGCGGCCTTTACTCGCTCGTGCAGCTGATAGGCAGCGACACAACGACGGGAGAGTCGGTCAGCCCAACCGTCGTGGGCCTGGATGGGAGTTACCCGTATGGATACCCCCCTGACTCTGACAGCCCCAAGGTTCGTTTGCAACCTACCGCCGCATCTGTGACCCGAATACTCTCCGCAAATATGTTTTTGATGTGGCAATCCAACACAACGCTTTCGATTCCAGTTCCACTGGGATACCAAAACTGGGGATTCTCCGGTACTGCGACATGCACCGCGAATTGCGGCACGGCAGCCGCCACCTGGAAAGCAGCGAACATCGAGGGAACGACGACGGGCCCAAACGGCGGCTTTGTAACAAGTTCCCCAGACCAAGCACAAACAAACGACCGCAACAATATACTTGTTTACGGCTATCCCACGTGGACCGGTTTGGCGCAGCAGTGAAGTCGACACAAGGAGATTGCATTGGTTCGTACAGGACCGCAAGGCCAGCTGTTTCGAGGGCATACCGGCTTCGGCGTCGCCTTTCGAGATAGATCCACCAAAAGCATGAGATGAAATTCACTCATGGGAGAAATTATGAGAATTGTTTACGCGCTTCTTTTGCTTGCCGGCGCATCCATCGCTGCTTCCGGCCAATCTGAGTTCTCTAAACAGACCGTGGCCGTAGACCCACCGTTCACGCTCACAATCAGTTACAACCAACAAAACCCGAACATAGAGAATGCAGGAGCCCAGATTGTGGAGAGTGGCCGATGGGTGGCGTTTCGGGTTCGGAAGACAAACATCACCGATCACGAGATTATTAAGAGGTCGCACGCGGGCGGGTCATATGGCTATTACTTTGAAGTGCGCGACAGCAGCGGCAATCTTGTTGGTCCAAGAAAATCCAACGAAGTGAAGCTAAAAGGGGATGACAGGGGAGCGGCGTCATCGGGCACCAAGGACATGGTGCTGCAGCCGGGCGAAAGTAAAGTCGACTTCCTCCCTCTCTATAGTTGGTTCGATATGAGCGCGCCCGGAACCTATACCATTCAGGCGTTGGCACACATTGCGGACGATCCCGCGTCCGATGTAGTCAAATCAAACGTCCTCACCATCACCGTCGTGGCACCCGATCCTCCGGCCGAGGAAGCGAAATAACGCGTCGTGGCGGGTGGCGCACCTTAAGCTTCTAAAACCCTGACCATCCCCACAACGGCGGGTGCCCCATTCTTCGCGGCATTTTGCGAAGGGTGGGCGGGCATGACCCTTGACCATCGGCGGGTGTAGAACCATCGGGGCTGCACCACGCCGCTCGGCATGCGTAACCCTCACGCTTTATTGCGAAGCTCGTCCTATACCAGGGATGCGGAAATTGCCAGTTGGCCGGGGATGTGCCGCCCCCCTTCGCGCAAAAAAACGCGCGAAGGGGGCACCCACTTTCAACGAAGAGTAAGTTGATGAAAGAACAGGGTGCGCCACCCGCGCGGCCCACCCCCTTGCAAGTAGGCAGTCGATCTTCAATTCAGAAGGAGTTTGATCGATGAGATTGCCGAGGAAAGTCGTTCTTGCCGCCGCTCTGTGCGTTTCCATTCCGGGTGTCAAAGCCGCAACCGGTGACAAGACTGAGCCGTTTACTATCGCAATTAGTGCGCCTAGCGCGGTCGTCAGGGCAGGCGATGAAGTGCGAATTCACGCGGTGCTAACGAACGTTTCGGATAAAGAGATTCTAGCCAGGGGGTCGCACGAGGGGTCGCGAGCCGAGGTTAATTACACTGTGCTGGTTCACGACAGATACGGCAATGCGGCGCCCGAGACCGAGTATGGCCGCGCCGCAAGGATGCATCAGTTTGCTGGATCCGTGCTCAAAGTGCTGCTAAAACCGGGGGAAAAAATGGAGGAAGACACTTTCTTGAGCAAGCAGTTTGATCTTTCATCCCCTATAGACTATGTGATCCAGCTATCGCGGCCGGTCTCGAACGATCCAAAGGACGGAGTAGTGAAATCCAATGAGATCACCATCACCGTGGTACCCAATTCTGACGCTGAGCCAAAATGGCCTGCTGTTTCAGGCGGGCGGGTGGCGGCGGGTGGCCCCGGTCCCGATGCTCCCTCCCAACCACAATGAGGGTGCCCCCGGTCCCTCGTCCGCCGCGGCGGAGGGACCGGGGAGTGGGATGCAGCCACGGCCAGCTCCCGGTGCCGACATAGAACCCATTCCCGAGTGCCGCCGCACAGCAAACAAAACCGAAACAAATCACATAATATCAACGATTTACGAGCGCAACTCGGGTCGAATCAGCGCGTTTTCCACAGAAACGGCTAACTCTCTGCAACCCTGTCCCTCGTTTCATTAAACTCTCTACAACCGAAACATCTCAAAAAGGCTGCCCGCAAGGTACGTGTCTCAACGAGTCGCAACCACAGGTTCAACCCTTTCGCGTGTTTTGTAACCACTTGAGCAGCGATTTCAGCTAGGTTGCGCAACCCTATTATGCAGCCATGAGCACCGCTACCTTTTCGTCCGCGGCGTCTTCCCCAGCGCTTCCGCAAATCCCCCGCTCGATCCCCGGTCCCCGGCATTCGACCACTAAATAGACCGTCCGGCTGTCCCCTCTGCTGCCCAGCCATTTACAATGACGTCTATGCCTCAGGTAGGAAAATTTTTGCTGCCTGGCGTGCCCAATCTTATGACTCTGAAACCAATTCGCATTCCCGCGGCGATCGTGTTCGGCTCGATGCTGCTTGCAAGTTCCTCTTTCGCTCAAAACCGGCCGGTGGCTCCGGAGAGTCCCTACGGCGGGCAGACGGTGGAGGAGATTGTTGCGCGCGTCAACGACCAGATCATCACGCGCTCCGATTACGACCGTGCAATGAAAGAGATGGACGATGAGGCGCGGCAGCACGGTGCGACGATGCAACAGATCTCGGAGGCGCATAAGGACCTGCTGCGCGGCCTGATCGACCAGCAGCTTTGGCTCTCAAAGGGCAAGGAACTGGGGATCAACGGCGAGACCGAGCTGATTCAGCGGCTGAACGAGTATCGCAAGCAGTACAACCTGGAAACGATTGAAGATCTGGAAAAGGCCGCCAAAGAACAGGGCGTCTCGTTTGAGGATTTCAAGGCGAATATCCGCAACCAGATTATTACCCAGCAGGTGATGCGCGACCAGGTGGGCCGGAAGATTCAGATCACGCCGGGCGAGACGCAGCGCTACTTTGAAGAGCACAAGAAGGATTATGTGCAGCCGGAAAGCGAGCGGCTGAGTGAGATTCTTGTTGCGAGCAGCCCTTCGGATGACGATGCGAAGCAGGCTGCGGCCAAGGCGAAGGCCGCGGATATTGAAGCCAAACTGCACCAGGGTGGGGACTTTGCCCAACTGGCGAAATCATTCAGCGACGGGACCACGGCCTCCGAGGGCGGAGACCTTGGCCAGTTCAAGCGGGGCACACTGGCGCCGGTTCTCGAAAACCAGACATTTGCGCTGAAGACAGGGCAGTACACTGACCCGATCCTGACCAAGCAGGGCCTGGTGATTTTCAAGGTGACGCAACACGTTCCTGGCGGCGTTCCGGAGTACAAGAATGTAGAGCAGGACGTGGAGCAGGCCTTCTATGAGACGCGGATGATGCCGGCGATTCGCGGATACCTGACAACGATGCGCGAGGAAGCGGCGATCGATATCAAGCCGGGCTATACGGATACGGGCGCGAGCACGAAAGAGACCAAGCTGACTTACAGCGCCTATACGGCGCCAGTGGCAAAGAAAAAGAAGAAGGTGGAGCGGACGCGCTTCCGCGAGACAACGCGAACCTATCGGCAGAAGTCGGCGCAGGCGGCCGCACCTGCCACCCCCGCCACTTCCGCGACGAAAAAGAATGTGGCTTTGACTACCCAGAAGCCGGGCAAGAAAGAAAAGATTCGCTTCGGCCAGGCGCCTTCGAAGACGCTGCCCTCCGCACCGGAGACGAAGGTGGAGGACGCAGGGGGCGGTGATCAGACTGCGAGCGCCGACACGCCGGCAAATCCTCTGGATGCCAAGGAAAAGCCGACGGAGAAGACCCGCTTCAGCGCGCGCGCGAAAACCGTAAAGCAGCCTAAGGCCGCACCAGGAACTAAATCGGCGGACCCGATGGCGCCTGCCGCTGCCGATTCGGCAGAAGTTGCGGACCGGCAGACACAATCTGCGCCACTCGGTCTGGCTGGCGATACAACGAAGAAGAAAAAGAAGAAAGACAACGCGACTACAGGCGACAAGACGCGGCTGTCTGACAAAAAGAAAACGGAGCCCGCTCCGGCGCCAGACGTAACTCCCGCGCCGTCAGTCCCTGGCGCTCCGGCTCCCGCTCCACCTGCTCCGGCACCCGCGACCCAACCGCAACAGTAACGCAGGCTGAAGTTCCACACCGCCGGACCTGGGGATTGAACCCAGGTCCGGTCGGCTTTTACGGGTAAAGCAGGCAGTGCTGCGAGCCGGTTGGGACATCTCAGGTTCGACGGCAAACAATCTCTCGCTATAATAATGAGAGCGTGTTTCGGCACCGCACGCGGGTGAACCCCACCCCGTCCTACTGCTTGCCCCATACCTGACGATTGCGATGCCGTCAGAAAACTAAATCTTCGTAATGGTGCCCGGCATATCGGCCCAAACGCTTCAAGGCGAATAGAGAGACATGACAAGAGCCCACAAACATCCTCTTGAGAGGGTACTCGAGAGCCGCATCGCCATCATTGATGGGGCGATGGGCACCACGATCCGCACCTACGGGATGACAGAAGCGGACATCCGCGGGGAACGGTTCAAGAACTCAAAGAAGGACCTGAAGAACAACGGCGATCTGTTCAGCCTGACGCAGCCACAGATGATTTGCGATATTCATCGCCGGTTTCTTGAAGCGGGCGCGGACATTATTGAGACGAATACGTTTGGCGCGACGAGCATTACGCAGAGCGAGTTCTTTGTCGACGATCCGCGCGAACATGGCGGCCGGAAGGATCCGGAATTCTATCAGAAGATCATCGACGACAAGTTTCTGGGCGATCTTGCGTGGGAGATCAATGAGCAGTCGGCACGGCAGTGCCGGGATTGGGCAGACCGCGTGGCGAATGCGACAGGGAGACAGCGGTTTGTGGCTGGCGCGATTGGGCCGCTGACGGTTTCGCTGTCGAACTCGCCGGATGCCGACGATGCGGGGTTCCGCGTGGTGACATTCGACCAGGTAAAGACGGCCTACGCGCAGGAAGTACGGGCGCTGATTGCAGGCGGCGTAGATCTGCTGCTAGTGGAGACAATTTTTGATTCTCTCAACGCGAAGGCGGCGCTGGTGGCTATCCGCGAAGTGTTCGATGAAGACGGGCTTGCAGCGAGCGGCAAGGAATTGCCGGTGATGATTTCAGCAGCTGTCGGACGAGGCGGCGAGACGATGATTTCCGCACAGACGATTGAAGCGTTCTGGAATGCGGTGAAGCACGTGAAGCCGCTGTCAATCGGGTTGAACTGCTCCCTCGGTCCGGACTTGATGTATCCATTCTTGAGTGAGCTTTCAGAGAAGGCGGACGTGGCGATTTCCTGCTATCCAAACGCGGGGCTGCCGAATCCACTGTCGGAGACCGGCTTTGACCTGGGACCGCCGGATATGGCGCGTTACCTGGGCGAGTTTGCGCGAGGAGGGCTCATCAATATTGCTGGAGGATGTTGCGGCAATACACCAGAACACATTGCGGCCATTGCGAAAGCGCTTGAGGGCAAGGCTCCGCGCAGGCTCGGGCCCAGCGAGGCAGCAGCGTGAGCACAGACGCAAGCGTGATACAGGAAATCAAGCCGCTCCGGTTGTCGGGCTCGCAGCCATTTACGCAACAGCCCGGTGTGTACATCATGATTGGCGAGCGGACCAACGTGGCCGGGTCGCCGAAGTTCGCCAAGCTGGTGAAGGAAGGCAAGTTCGAGGAAGCGGTCAGCGTTGCCAGGCAGCAGGTAGAGAACGGCGCGAACGTAATCGACATCTGCATGGACGAGGGGATGATCGACGGTGTGGCGGCGATGTCGCGCTTTCTGCAGTTGCTGGCCAGCGAGCCGGAAGTTGCCAAGGTCCCCTTCATGGTGGACTCTTCGAAGTGGGAAGTGATTGAGGCGGGGCTGAAGTGCCTGCAGGGCAAGGGGATTGTGAACTCCATCTCGCTGAAGGAAGGCGAGGATAAGTTCAGAAAAAACGCGGCGACGGTGCTGAAGTATGGCGCGGCCGTGGTGGTGATGGCCTTTGACGAACAGGGGCAGGCGGCGAGCTACGAAGAGAAGATCCGCATCTGCGAGCGAGCCTATCGCATTCTGGTGGACGAAGTTGGGTTTCCGGCGGAAGACATCATTTTCGATCCGAACATCCTGACTGTGGCGACCGGCATGGAGGAGCACAACAACTACGCTGTTGACTTCATCCGTGCAACGCGCTGGATCAAAGCCAACTTGCCCCACGCCAAGGTGAGCGGTGGCGTCTCGAATATCTCGTTCAGTTTCCGCGGCAACAACAAGGTTCGCGAAGCCATGCACTCGGCATTTCTTTATCACGCGATTGCGGCCGGCATGGACATGGGCATTGTGAATGCGGGCATGCTGGAGGTGTACGAAGAGATTGAGCCCGAACTGAAAGAGTTGGTGGAAGACGTGCTACTGAACCGGCGCGCGGATTCGACCGAGCGCCTGGTGGATTTTGGCGAAGCGCTGAAGAGCGCAGGCGGAGTAGTTGTTAGCGAGAAGAAAGCCGAGGAATGGCGCAACGGCACGGTGGAGGAGCGGCTTTCGCACGCGCTGGTAAAGGGGATTGACGCGTACATCGAGATCGATGCCGAGGAAGCGCGCGTGAAGCTGGGGCGTCCTCTGCTGGTGATAGAAGGTCCGCTGATGGACGGGATGAGTGTGGTGGGCGACCTGTTTGGAGCGGGCAAGATGTTTCTGCCGCAGGTGGTGAAGTCGGCCCGCGTGATGAAGAAAGCGGTAGCGCACCTTACGCCGTTCATGGAAGCTGAAAAGCTCGCGATGGTCGCGGCCGGACAGGCGGTGAAGGCGCAAGGGAAGATTGTGCTGGCAACCGTGAAGGGCGATGTTCACGACATCGGTAAGAACATTGTGGGCGTAGTGCTGGCCTGCAACAACTACGAGGTCATCGACCTTGGAGTGATGGTCTCGTCAGAGAAGATTCTTGAACGCGCGAAGGCGGAGAACGCGGACCTGATCGGGCTGAGCGGGCTGATTACGCCATCGCTGGACGAGATGGTGCACGTTGCACGCGAGATGGAGCGGCAAGGGTTCAAGCAGCCATTGTTGATTGGTGGAGCAACCACGAGCCGGGCGCACACGGCAGTGAAGATTGCACCGCACTACAGCGAGCCGGTGGTGCATGTGCTGGATGCGAGCCGTGCGGTTCCCGTGACGACCAGCCTGCTGAGCGACGACGGCAAGGCGGAGTTTGTTGCGCTGCATCGCGCCGACTACGAGAAGCTCCGCAAGCAGCATGCCGCGCCGCGGCAAAAGCTGGTTTCTCTGGAAGCGGCGCGAGCGAGACGCACGCCGATTGAGTGGCGCGCGGAGGATGTTCCTGTCCCCGAATTTACTGGAGTGCGCGTACTTGATGATTTTCCGCTGGAGACGCTGCGTACATTCATTGACTGGACGCCGTTCTTTCACACGTGGGAGTTGAAGGGAGTCTATCCGCGCATTCTCGACGACGAGAAGCAGGGCGAGCAGGCGCGGCAGTTGTTCGAGGAAGCGAACGCGCTGCTGGATACGATCATCGAGAAGAAGTTGATCAGGGCGCGGGGTGTCTACGGCCTTTTCCCATCCAATGCGGTGGGCGACGATGTGGATCTGTATGTGGATGGATCGCGTGCGGAGGTGCTGGAGCGGTTCCACTTTTTGCGTCAGCAGGCAAGCACGGAGAGCACCCAGCCATGCCGTTCGCTTTCCGACTTTATTGCGCCGAAAGAAACAGGGCTAAGCGACCACATTGGCGCATTCGCAGTGACAAGCGGCATCGGGCTGAAGGAGTTGTGCGACGGGTTCAGAGCGAAGCACGACGACTACAACGCGATTATGGCGGAGGCGATTGCCGACCGGTTGGCGGAAGCGTTCGCCGAGAGCCTGCACAAAAAGGTCCGCGATGAATGGGGTTATGGTCGCGCGGAAGCGTTGAGCATTGACGAGCTGATCCACGAGAAGTATCGGGGCATTCGGCCTGCGGCGGGATACCCGGCCTGCCCGGATCATACGGAGAAAGGCACACTGTGGCGGCTGCTGAATGTCGAAGCGAATACGGGAATGCAGATTACCGAGTCGTTTGCAATGTGGCCGGGATCGAGCGTGAGCGGACTGTACTTTGCACATCCGGAGTCGAAGTATTTCTCGCTTGGGAAGATTGAGCGCGACCAGGCGGCGGATTACGCCGAGCGCAAGGGGATGAGCGTGGCGGAAGTGGAGCGGTGGCTCGGTCCTAACTTGAATTACGATCCCGTAGCTTAACAAACAACACAGGGGCGGATGTTGCGGCCTGCGCGAACTGACGGAACGCAGGGCCGTGATATTCTTGACCCGCATTTCAAGAGCAGCATGCGGCCGGTGTCCGCGCAACCCTCTATGAAAGACATTTATATTGCCGATCTGGCAAACTTCGACGAAGGCAGGCCCTTCGACAGCTTCTTCCTGGTGCTGATGAAGCAGCAGCGGACCACCAAAACCAACAAGCCCTATCTGAACCTGATTCTGGGCGATAAGACGGGGCAGATCGAAGGCCGCATTTGGGATCCCAACGACCCGCGCATTGCGAAAGAATTTGTGCGGGGCGACATTGTGAAGGCACGGGGCAGCGCGTCAAAGTTTGATGACCGGCTCCAGATGAAGGTGGATCAGCTTCGTCTTGCATTGCCCAATGAAGCCGACAAGACGGACCTGCTGCCATCGACTACATACGATGTTGCAACGCTGTGGACCCAACTGCTGGGATTCGTGGAGAGCCTTACCAATCCTGACTTGAAGCGCCTGCTGAACGCTGTACTCGGTGATCCGGTGCTGGCTCAGGCCTATCGAGAAGCTCCTGCGGCGAAGCAACTGCATCATGCGTGGCTGGGCGGGTTGTTGGAACATGTGGTAAGCCTTTGCACGCTGGCAGACCGGGTGGTTCCGCATTACCCATTGCTGGATCGCGACCTGGTTTTGACCGGTGTGATTCTCCACGACATTGGGAAAGTGCGCGAACTGAGCTGGGAGATCGGCTTTGAGTACACGGTAGAGGGGACGCTGCTGGGACACATCCAGATGGGCGTCGCGCTGGCAGAAAAGACCATCGACAGCCTGCCGGATTTCCCGTTGAAGTTGAAGACTCTTGTGCTGCACATGATCTTGAGCCATCACGGTAAGTTGGAATTCGGTTCGCCCAAGCTGCCCATGATTCCGGAGGCGCTGGTGTTGAACTTTCTGGACGATCTGGATGCCAAGATGCAGGCCGTGCAGGGCGAATTCGACAAGTGCGCGCGCGAAGGTAAGGGGCCGGATGAGTTGACCGGGAAGGTCTGGGCGCTGGACCAGCGGCAGTTGCTGAATACCAAGCGGTGGCTCGGGGAGGGAAAATATGGCGAATAGCCTGAGCCTGACGGTCGCAAGTAACAGTGCGGGAATTTTCGAGTGCCCCAATTGCAAACAGACGATTGATGCATCGTCGACGCAATGCCGTTTCTGTTCCGCACGCATCGACCCGACCGTTGCGGAGGCAGCCACGAGGCAGATGGACCGCGTGAATCAAGCGTGCAGCGACGCCAGTTTTCTCAGAACTATGGCGATTGCTTTTTTGGCCTTCATCGGTCTTATGTTCTTTCCGTTTTTTGGCCTACTTGGCATTGTCGGATATTGGTTCCTGATGTTCGCCGTTCCGTGCATGACCATTCGCTGGTGGATCAGGTTCCATGCCGTGAAGGCTGATGACCGCGACTTCAAGCGAGCTAGGACGACTGTCGTTGTCGTTAGCGTTCTCGGCGCGCTTCCCCTTGTGCTTCGGCTTCTGAGCGCCGTGCACTGAACCCGAGCCCATCGGTTTGCAGTGGATTCGTCGCTTGATTTTGTTTCCTTATTCCACAAACCAGTCCCACTGCTCCTGGGTCAGCGGAACCACCGACAACCTGCCGATGATGACCAGGGGCGATCCGGCGAATAACGGATCTTCTTTGATTTCCGCCAGCGTCCTGGGGTGCTTGAGGCGTTTGCCTACCTTGACTTTGACGATGGGGACCTTGGGGTCGGTTGGGTCCACACTGACTACAGTTCCGGTGCCCACCGCGGTTCGCTCGTCGCCTGTATGGTAGAAGATCCACTTCGTGCCGGCCTTCATCTCGCGCAGGTGCTTGACGGCTGTGGGGTTGGTGACTCCGTCCCAGGTGGTTTCTTCGTCGCGCAGGAAGTCATCGAAGGAGTAGACGTCGGGCTCGGTCTTGAACAGGAAGTAGGTCATGGGCTCCATCGTATGCGAGTGAGTGAGCCGGAGGGAAGCGCCAATTGGCCTGTGCTAATCTGTCGGCATGACGGGGAATGCAGCAGAGATCCTTATCAAGCAGGGCTACGAGGCGCGCAGAGGAAACCGGCCAGCGGAGGCAAAGGTCTGCTTCACGGAGGCGATTGGTTTGTGCAGGGCAGCCGGCGACAAGGCCGTGCTGGCGAAGGCTCTTACGGGTCTGGGGCAGATTGAACGGGACCTGAAGGAAACCGGCGATGCACTCGGACATTATGAGGAAGCGGTCGCCATTTATCGCACGTTGGACAAGCCGCTCGTTCTGGCTCACACAGTACGACACGTGGGAGACATTCTTCGGAACCAGGGGAAACCGGAACTGGCATCGCCGTGTTTTATTGAGGCTCTGGAGATCTACCGGGAGCGGGACGACACTCCCCCGCTCGACCTGGCCAATGCTCTTCGCGGATATGCACTTGTCAAAGCCAATGTTGGCGACAGGGAAGAGGCGGCGAAATTGTGGCAGGAAGCGGGCGGCCTTTACGCCCTGGTTGGCGTGCAGGCCGGCGTGGCCGAAAGCGCAGCGCAGGTCGCGCGCCTGACTGCCTAAGCCGCTGACTCGGCAGTCCGTTACAATCAATAGAATATGATCCGTTTTTCGACTGCCGGGGAATCGCATGGGGAGGCACTTGTTGCCCTCATCTCGGGACTTCCCGCCGGTGTCCCCGTCGACCTGGAATTTGTGAACCGCGAGCTTTGGCGTCGTCAGCAGGGTTATGGGCGCGGCGGGCGCATGAAGATTGAAACCGACAAGGCCCACGTTCTGTCCGGCGTGCGGCACGGCAAGACCATTGGGTCGCCGATTGCGATTGAAATTGTGAATCGCGACTGGAAGAACTGGGAAGAAAAGCTTCCCGTAGGAGCAGGAGATCCGGCCAAGCACCAGGCTGTCGCTTCGCCGCGTCCCGGGCATGCGGACCTAGCCGGCGCGCTGAAATACAACTTTCCAGATGCGCGCTATGTGCTGGAGCGGGCTTCGGCGCGCGAGTCCACGGGCCGCGTGGCAGCGGGAGCATTTGCCAAGCTGCTGTTGCGCACGCTGGGGATCGAGGTTGCGAGTCACGTGATTCGCGTGGGCCGGGTGGAGCTTGATCGAGCGGCAGTATGGGATGAGATTATTGCCGTCGGGGCCAAAGACGATGTCATGCTGAGCTGCGTGGACGCATCTACCGAAGCGCGCATGAAAGAAGAAGTGGAAGAGGTTTCGCGCACCGGCGATACGGTGGGCGGGGTGTTTGAAGTTGTGGTGCATGGCGCTCCGGCCGGTCTGGGTACCTATGCTAACTGGGATGAGCGGCTGGACGGGCTGCTGGCCTGGTCGGTGATGAGCCTGCAGGCGGTGAAGGCCGTTGAGATCGGGCGCGGAGTTACTGGTGCCGAGTCTTTTGGATCCAAGGTGCACGACCCCATTCACTACGCGAGCGAGCCCAATGGCCAGCCGACGCGGTTCACGCGTCCGCAGAACAATGCGGGCGGAATCGAGGGCGGAGTTTCGAACGGCGAAGACATTGTGGTGCGCGGCTACTTGAAGCCGATTTCGACACTGCGGCGGCCGCTGGAATCCGTACGCTTTGACACGCGCGAAGCAACCAGCGCAAGCTATGAGCGATCTGACATTTGCGTAGTGCCCGCGGCGGGCGTGGCCGCGGAGGCGATGGTGGCACTCACGATTGCCGGCCTGGCGCAGCAGAAGTTTGGCGGCGACTCCGTGCTGGAGATGAAGCGAAATTTCGATGGGTACATCGAACAGATAGGGCGGTTTTAGAGTTCGCACTGAAACGGTATGAAGAAGGATTCAAGCAGAAACGGAGCAGTAGACACAAAGAAATGATTCTGAAGATTGTGAAATATCCTGAGCCCGTTCTTTCTCAGCCGGGCGAGCCGGTAACTGAGTTCAACAACGAGTTGCGCAAGCTGGTTGCGGACATGTTCGAGACCACCTACGCCTCGCAGGGCATCGGGTTGGCCGCGCCGCAGGTGGGCGTGTCGAAACGGGTCACGGTCATCGACCTGAGCGTGGGCAAGAATCCGGATGAAAAGCTGGTGCTGATCAATCCTGAAATCATCTTCCAGGAGGGCAGGCTCTACGAAGAAGAGGGCTGCCTTAGTTTTCCCGACATTCGCGAGAAGGTGGTGCGCGCGGCCAAAGTCCGTATCCGTGCACAGGACGAACACGGGAAGTGGTTTGAAATGGACGGGGATGAACTGCTGTCTCGGTGCATGCAGCATGAGATCGACCACCTGGACGGCATGCTGTTCATTTTCAGAATGAGCGCGCTGAAGCGCGACCTGAACCTGCGCAAGATTCGCAAGCTGCAGCGCGAAGGCAAGTGGTAATCAGGGCCATAGGTACTAAGAACAGGCCAGGACAAAGGAGTGCGAATGAAGAGCGTGTTTTGCGGCACTCCAAGCTTTGCAGTTCCCACACTTGAGGCTCTGCTCGCAGCGGGTCATGAAATTGCGCTGGTCGTTTCTCAGCCGGACAGGCCGGTGGGGCGAGGACAGCAACTGACTGCACCTCCCGTGAAGCAGGCGGCAATGGCTGCAGGCCTGCCAGTTACGCAGCCGGAGAAGATCCGGAATAACGCGGAGTTCCGCGCCCAACTCGAGGCGATTGCCCCGGACGCGATTGTGGTTGTCGCCTATGGGCGCATTATTCCGCCGTGGATGCTCGCTTTGCCGCGGCTTGGCTGCATCAATCTACACGGGTCACTCCTGCCTAAGTACCGCGGTGCTGCGCCGATTCAATGGGCCGTAGCCATGGGCGACGCGTTCACGGGAAACACGACAATGCTGTTGGAAGAGGGCCTCGATACCGGGCCGATTCTGCTTCAGCAGACTGTCGAGATTGGCCCGGATGAAACTGCGGTGGATCTGTTCGAAACCCTTGCTCACAAGGGTGCCCCGCTGGTGGTGGAGACTCTGGCCGGGCTTGCTGCTGGAACGATTCAACCGCAGTCGCAGAATCACTCATTTGCAACGTTTGCGCCGATTCTGGACCGCGAGGACGGCCGCATTGACTTTGTTGGACGCAGCGCGCGAGAGATCTACAATCGCTGGCGCGGCTTTCAACCATGGCCCGGCGCGTTCACTACGCTTGAGGGGAAAAAGCTGATCCTGCATCGCATGGTACCTGCGGACGCATGTGAATTGGACCAGGCAGGTTCGCGGCCCGGGCAGATCCACGTCGCGAAGGGCAGACTGTTTGCTGCTTGCGCGGCGAATAGCTGGATTGAAATGCTCGAGGTTCAGCTTGAAGGAAAGAAGCGGCTGAGCGCAGCGGAATTCCTGCGCGGAACGGCCCTGCCTGAAGGCGCGCGACTCGGGGAACAGACTTCGTGACGGTCCCCAAAAAGAGCGCGCCGAAGAATCGCAAGGCGCCACTTTCGCCGGCGCGCAAAGCTGCATTCGAAGTGCTAATTGCGGTAGAAAAAGGCCATTCGCATTCCGACGATTTACTGCGCGGCAAGGCGGTGAATGCGCTTTCTGCGGCCGACCGCAACCTTGCAACTACGCTCGTGCTGGGTGTTCTACGCTGGCAGATACAGCTGGATCACGAACTGCGTGCGCTGCTGAAACATCCGGGCGCTAAGCTCGAGCCGGAGGTTCTGATTGCGCTTCGTCTTGGGGCGTTTCAGATACTGCGTCTGGACCGCATTCCCGCGCGCGCGGCGATTGACGAAAGCGTAGAGCTAGCCAAGCAGGCCGGGCAGCGTTTCGCATCAGGAATGGTGAACGCAGTGCTCCGCAAACTAAATGCTGCCCCGCGGGTTCAGCTACCGGAAGAGAGTGTGGAAGAGTTGTCCCTGGCTATGGGGCACCCCGCATGGATGGTGGAACGGTGGGTCGGCATCTATGGAATGGAGGCGGCGCGCGCGATTTGCCGCCATGGGCAGAGCCAGCCCTCGCTTACGATTCGCATCGACGATGGCGCTGTAGATGCGGAGTTGGCTGCTGCGGGTGTTCATGTTGAGTCGGGGGAATTGCTTACCGCTGCGCGCACGGTTGTTTCCGGCGATGTGTTGAGTTCGACGGCGTATCAGGAGGGGCGAATCCGCTTTCAGGATGAAGGCTCGCAGTTGGTGGCCGAACTTGCGGCTGGGTCTGCAAATTCGACCATAGGAAATATTCTCGATGCCTGCGCGGCTCCCGGAGGGAAGACACTCATCCTGACAGAGCGAAAGCCGAATGCCCGTATCGTTGCTTGCGAGGCAAGCCCCCAACGGCTCGACGCGCTGCGAAAGCGGCTCGCCGATCATGCCGAGGAAATTGAGTGCCGGCTTGCGGACGCCTCGGCATTGGAAGAGGAATCGGTCTTTGATCTGGCGCTGGTTGATGTTCCCTGTAGCGGGACAGGAACGCTGGGTCGCAATCCGGAGATCCGGCATCGGCTGCGCTCTGAGGACCTCGACCGACAGGCTGCGCGCCAGCGCGGGATTCTCCGCGCTGCATTGCGCGCTGTTCGTCCCGGCGGAAGGGTGGTTTACTCCACCTGCTCGCTGGAGCCGGAAGAAAATGAGCAGGTGGTGGCCGCGGTGCTTGGCGAGCGGCCGGATGCGCGCCTGATTTCGTTTCAATCCACAATTGAGGACCTGCTTAAGGCCGGAGTTCTGACTACCTCCGGAGCGACTGCATTGCTCCGCTGCCTTACACCGGAGGGAGCGATTCGCCTGCTTCCCGGCGCGCTTCATACAGACGGATTCTTTATCGCCCTGATTCAACGCGGCAACTGATTCACTCGAAGTCCGGCAAAAAATCGGCTTGACATTGGATTTCTTTGTATATTACCGTGTGGTTATGGAACTTAATGGTTATAGATCTCTCGCATCCAGCCGGCTCGATTTGACTTTCGCGGCCCTCGCCGATCCCACGCGGCGCGCGATCCTTGCCCGTCTGTCCCTGGGAGAAGCGCCGGTGAATGAACTTGCCACCCCGTTTGCAATGAGCCAGCCCGCCATATCAAAGCACTTGAAAGTCCTGGAGCGCGCCGGGCTCATTTCGCGTGACCGCAACGCACAACGGCGCCTGAGCCGCCTTGAAGCAAGGCCGTTGGCCGAGGCGGTGGAGTGGCTTGCCGATTACCGGAAGTTCTGGGAGAGCTCGTTTGCAAGGCTGGACGAGTTGCTGGTGGACCTGCAGAAGCCGAAGAAGAAAAAGAAGCACAAGAACAGAAACAAGAAGCGCTAGGCCCCAAATTAGGTCATTGAGGAAGGCGATACGTTGAACTGCAGCTCGATACTCATTCCGCAGCCAGCCTCAGTTCATAGTATTCGCGGCCCAGCAAGCCGCAGATTGCCTCGACAACGAGCTCGTGGTCGGCGCGCTGCGGCAGGCCGGATACGGTGATGCTTCCCACGACGCCGGCGCCCTTTACGGTAATGGGAAACGAGCCGCCGTGGGTGGCGTAGTCGGCCAATGGCAGCCCTTGCTGTTCGGTGAGGGATTCGTGCTTTTGCTTCAGCTTGAGTCCGACAGCGTAGGAACTTGTGTGGAAGCGCGCGACGACATTGCTTTTGCGGCGGACCCACTCAGCGTTGTCGGGCGTTGTGCCTTCGAGCGCGGCGTAGAACAAGGGCTGGCCAAAACGGCGGATATCTATCACTACTGGCAGCTTGCGCTCTGCCGCCATGGACTGCAGACGGAATCCCAACTCCCATGCCATGCGCGCGTCGAGGTGCGGGAGTTGCAGTTCCCGCTCCTGCAAGGCGATACGCTCCAAATCTTCGGCCAGTCCCATTGCTCCAACCTCACGCTGCTTCGAAGAGCAGCTCGCTCATTATGATCCTTCAACGCTCTCTTCCACAACGAGATTTGCCTGCGGGAGGATACCGAGGCGCTCGTAGATGGGGCGCATGTCTTTGCGGATGGTTTTGAGCTGAGTCCAGAACCAAAGCGATCCAAGGATGCACGCGACGCCGCTTACCATGACGGTGCGCGGAGCGCCGATGGCATGGGCCATGGTGCCGGCCAGCAGACTGCCGAAAGGCGCCATGCCGACAAAGGCCATGGTGTAGTAGCTCATGACGCGTCCGCGCATCTTCTCATCCACCAGGGTTTGCAATATGGTGTTGCTGGCCGTGACTCCCTGCATCATGCCAAAGCCGGTCACAAGCATCAGCAGCATCGAGAGCCATAGCACCCTGGACAAACCAAAGCAGATGAGGCCCGCGCCAAAGAGTGCGGACGCTATCGGGATTACGCGGGTCAGTCCGCGCACGGAGCGGCGCAGCACGAGCGCCAGCGCGGAAGTCAGCGAGCCCACGCCGGCCGCGCCCATCAGGAAGCCGAGCGTGTGCGGTCCGCCATTCAGCACCTGCGCTGCAAACACTGGCATCAGGACCATGTAGGGCCAGCCCATGAGGCTGATGAGCGCAAACAGCAGCAGAATGGTGCGAATGGGAGCGGATTGGATGACGTAGGCCCAACCCTCGCGAAGCTGGACAACCATGGTGGTGGTAGCGCGCTGTTCCATGGAGGGAGAAAGGCGCATCATCAGGAGCGAAATGATGACGGCAATGTAGCTGATGCCATCGACGAGGAAGCACCAGCCTTCACTGCTCACGGCGATGAGCATGCCAGCGAGCGACGGGCCGATGAGGCGCGCCGCATTCACCATGGAAGAGTTGATGGCGATGGCATTGGAAAGGGCGGTCTTGTCTTCCACCATCTTGACCATAAAGGATTGCCGTCCGGGCATATCGAATGCATTGATGAAGCCCTGCATGATGCTCAGGACCAGGATTTCAGGGATGGTGATGCGATGGGTGAGAGTGAGGAAGGCAAGCACCAGCGATTGCACCATGGCCAAGGCCTGGGTCCACACAAGGAGCGTGCGGCGATCCATGCGGTCGACGATGACGCCTGCGAGCGGCGCGAGAATGAACGTTGGAATTTGCCCGGCGAACCCTACGATGCCGAGAAGCAGCGGCGACTTGGTGAGGCTGTACACGAGCCAAGAGGTGGCGACGCGAGTCATCCATGTTCCGATGAGGGAGATGCTTTGGCCGCTGAAGAAGAGGCGGAAGTTCCTGTGACGCAAGGCGCGCCAGGCATGGGAGAAATCGCGGGGGGCAGGCGCAGACGGGGCAGCATCGCCCTGTTGAGGTTTTGGCTTTTCGGTCATGCGTCTGTTTGTTGGATGCGTGCGAGCGGCTAGCCGACTCGGAAGCTTGCTGACCGCTGAGAGCGGGACATGGTTTTCCTACTTGTCCACGGTCAGCTTGACCTTGGTGGTCTGGTCGACACGGGCGCCGGCCGGCGGTTGCTGGCTCA
>Ga0302140_10003776_pt1 | contig 19338 bp, 19 predicted proteins | sample I_Bog_E1_1_FD_202095 | JGI IMG/M metagenome (GOLD analysis project Ga0302140, IMG submission 202095) | Peat permafrost microbial communities from Stordalen Mire near Abisko, Sweden - I_Bog_E1_1 | ecosystem: Environmental > Terrestrial > Soil > Wetlands > Peat | place: Sweden: Abisko, Stordalen... | reverse complement strand
GAATTGGTGGCTCGACAAGCGCCGGCATCATCAAAGTCGTAGAATTGCAGTGGCGCCACTCTACGAGACGCCACCCACGAGGAGGACGCACATCCTCGATTGGCTGAGGAACCACTACAAGGCAAGCGATGTGGCGTTCGCTCTTACCGGATGGTCTGCCTGCGCACTCCATAGACGCTTGGTCGTCAACGATATCGGCAGCAAGCCCATCACGATCTCGGTGAGGGATTCCATCGGCAGCGCGATGTCGACGTGGTCATTGAGGGAGGTAGCCGACGATCGGGCATTCCTCCATCTGCAGAAGAGCCCGCATCCGCTGACGACTTTTTCCTGGCTGCATGACATCGATGGACTGCCGGTGGTGGATCTCTGGGAGGCCGCCATCGATGTCGTCAGCGACCCCCAGCGTGGCTTTGAGCAGGCCTGCGCCATCCGTGATGACGTCTTCTTGGCGCCATGATTCCCCCGCTTTCACGCGTTCGCAGCATTGAATCGCTCTTCAGGCGGTTAATGCCCGCGCTGGGCCCCTACCGCGAGCACTTGGTGATTGCAGGTGGCATGGCGCGCGATCTGTACCGCTACCTGCCTGGCTACCAGGAATTGGACCTTGAAGGCGTGGAAACGCTCGATCTCGACATCGCATTGGCAGACCCGCTGTCCGTCATCGGTGAGACCCGGCTTCATGATCTGCTCGTCGCTTCCGGACTGCGCTTGCAAACCAATGATGCCCTGCGTGAACGACCACCATTCGGCTTGGTCTTCACGCCAGTGTCAGGCCGCTATTATCCGCAAGCGCTCAGGCATCCCAGTCGCCGCGACCCGCATATCGAATTCATTACCCAAGTGCGACGTGCGTCGGGCGATTCCAATGCCCATCCGCAGGGCGACCAGTTGATAGCCTATACACTCAACTACGTCGACCTGCTCCTAGCGGCGCCAGTTCAGGTCGAGGTGCCGCAGGTTGGACAGGTCCGATTGCCGCATCCCCTCGCTTACGCAGTGCAGAAAATGCTGATACGGCCCGAGCGCCAGCGGCATGGGCAGCATTATGCGAAGGATAGCGCTGATGCTTTCAAGGTCGTGGCAAGTCTGCGCTCTGTCTGGAGTGCCTGGCGTCCGGAGTTCCACCGCTGGCGGACCCATGCGCACTACGGTTCCTGGATCCGGCAGGCGCTCGCTCTCTGGAAGCAGCTCTTTGGCGTGGATGCTGACCGAGGCGCCCAGGAGGTCCATGCAGCCTATCCTCAGTATGACCTCGCTTCGATCAGTACGATCATGGGCGAGCTGATGCGCATCTTGGAATGACCACGGAGAACAGTGGGTCAATCGTGGCATGACGAGACGCAGGACACCTCGGCCTAGGAGAAGCGGCCCTCGCAGGTGATCAGCGACCATGAGGGCTAACCAACCCAGCCATTGGGTGAAGGCGTGACAAGGCTCAAGGAACCTCAGGCAGAGCCCGTCGAAAATGAATCGTTTCGATACAAACACCCAGGGCAGAATGTACACAAGTCGGGGGATCATCCTTCAATTGAAAACAGATCGTAATATTATCATAAACAACAAGTTATGGCTTTTGTACAGTCACAATCGCCACCCCAAGGGAATACTCTGACATGAATAGGCTGGTACGGGCATCCCTACTACCCAGACATGAAAATGAACCGTTTCATTTCCGGCTCGCATGGGCAGCCATCCGCCTGCACGTCCGCCGCATCTGACACGCTTTGCACCGTCCCCCAGGTGGCTCAGCCGGCGATCTGGCTCGCTCTGCTTGCATTGGTAGCGGCGACAGCAGCTGCAGCCGATGGCATGACCATCGATTTCGACAAGGAGATCAAGCCGCTGCTGGCGACCTACTGCGTCAAATGCCATGGTCCGGACAAGCAGAAGGGCGACCTCAACCTGTCCACCATTGCCAACGACGAGGCGGCCCGGAAAGCCGGCAAGATCTGGCATCGCGTCCTCGACCGGCTGCGGGCAAAGGACATGCCCCCAGAGAAGTCGGCGCAGCCGACCGCGCTCGAATGGGATCGGCTGCTGAGCGGGATCACCATCCTCAAACGGCCAAGCGGTCCACCTGATCCCGGTCGGGTCACCATCCGGCGGCTCAATCGCAAGGAATACGACAACACCATCCGCGATCTGATCGGGCTCGACCTCAAGCTGTCGTCGGACTTTCCCGCCGATGACGTCGGGGAGGGCTTCGACGACATCGGCGACGTGCTCTCGCTGCCACCGATCCTGCTCGAGAAATATTTCGACGCCAACACCAAGATCCTCGACAAGGCGATCGTCGATGAGCAGGCCAACGTCAAGCTGACCGGAGAACAGCTGCCTGCGCTCATCGATGGCAAGCCGGTCGAGGCGAAGGCCGACGGCAAAGGGCGGACCTTCACCGCCATCGGTGAGGTCTTCCTCGATGTCGCTGCACCGGCCGATGGCAAGTACACCCTGCGGGTCAAGGCCAACGCCGAACAGGCCGGCAGCGAACCGGCGCGCATGCTCATCAAGGTCGGCAATGAGGTGGTGAAGGAATTCAAGGTTATCGCCAGCAAATCAACGCCCACCACGATCTCGGCGACCCTGGCCTTGATGAAGGGTGCAAACCATCTCTCGGTATGCTTCGCCAACCCCTACTCCGAACCTGCCTCAGCGGCCACGGCTACCGCCGCATCGCCGCGGCCGGCATCCGTATCTCTGGCCAAGCCGCCGGCGGCAAAGCCTGCCACCCGCAGCCTAACCGTCGACCTCGTCGAACTGCAGGGGCCACCGGCGCCGCCGCCGCCAGAGAGCCACAAGCGCATCTTCATCGCCAAGCCTGGGCCCGATCTCAGCAAGCGCGATGCGGCCAAGACCATCATCGAGCATTTCGCCACCCGCGCCTTCCGGCAGCCGGTGACCACCGCCAAGCTCGACCGCCTGTTGGCACTCTTCGATGTCGCAGACAAGGAGGGCGATACGTTCACCGGTTCCGTCCGCGCGGCGCTGGAAGGCGTCCTCATCTCACCGTACTTCCTCTTCCGCATGGAGCACGAACAGTCGAATGGGCCGCCTGGGGGCGTCGTGCCGATCAGCGATTGGGAGCTCGCCTCACGCCTGTCCTACTTCCTCTGGTCATCGATGCCCGATGACGAACTGCTCGATCTGGCCAAGGCGGGCAAGCTGCATGACCCGATGGAGCTCGACAAGCAGGCTCGGCGGATGCTGTTGAGCCCCAAGGCCCATGCGCTGGTCGAGACCTTCGCTGAACAATGGCTGGGCGTGCGCAGCCTCGAGACCCATGAACCGGACGCGACCGAGTTCCCCGAGTACGACAAGACCTTGCGCAAGGCGATGTACGACGAAGCGACCATGTTCTTCGAGTCGGTGATGCGGGAGGATCGCAGCATCCTCGACCTCCTGGATTGCGATTACACCTTCCTCAATGAACGCCTGGCCAAGCACTATGGCATCAGCGATGTCACCGGGCCGCAGATGCGACGGGTCAAGCTCACCGACCGCAATCGCGGCGGCGTGCTATCGATGGCCGGTGTCCTGACCGTCACCTCGGGACCGACCCGGACGAGCCCGGTGCGGCGCGGCCAGTGGATACTCGACCAGATACTGGGCGATCCTCCGCCACCCCCGCCACCCGGGGTCAAACCGCTGCCGACACCTGGCAAGAATGCCGCCGCCGGCCTCAGCCTCCGCCAGCTGATGGAGCGGCATCGCGCTGATCCAAGCTGCGCATCCTGCCATCAGCGCATGGACCCGCTCGGCTTCGGCTTCGAGAATTTCGACGCCATCGGTCGCTGGCGCGATCATGATGGCACGGCAGCGATCGATGCCTCCGGAACCATGCCGGGAGGCAAGACCTTCAAGGGCCCGACCGAGCTCAAGACGCTGCTGCTCACCAACAAGGAAGCCTTCGCCCGGACCTTCAGCAGCAAGATGCTCATCTTCGCCCTGGGGCGCAGCCTCCAGGACTTCGACGACGACACGATCGATCAGCTCGCCAAGACGCTCGACCGGGACCATTACCGCTTCTCGAGCGTGGTCACGGGCATCGTCGCCAGCTTCCCCTTCCTCAATCGTCGCAATCACTGACCCCGTTTCGCAAGGAGACCGATCATGGCCAGATCGTGGCAGATTCCGCGACGCACCGTGCTCAAGGGTGCGTGCGCCACCATCGCCCTGCCCCTGCTTGAGGTCATGGGCTGGGCCGATCCGCCCAGGGGGGCCCCAGTGCACTCGCCGGTCCGGGTGGGGTTCTTCTACATTCCCAACGGCGTCAACCAGAATGCCTGGAAGTACAAGCCGGAGATGACGACCCCGCATCCGCGCACGCTGATGCCGTTGGCTCCGGTAATGAGCGAGGTGCTGGTGATCGATAATCTGCGCCATGACACGGGCAGGGGAAACGGAACCGACTACGGCCTGGGCAACCATGCCCAGGAATCAGGGACATTCCTCACCGGAGCGGTATGCCAGACGAGCCAGAACGAATTCAAGTGCGGGGTGTCGATCGATCAGGTGCTGGCGCAGAATCTCGGCGCCTATACCTCGCTGCCATCCTTGGAGCTCGGACTCGAAGGGACGCTCCAGCAGTTCTGCGAGACACTCAAGGGCTGCGTCTTCCAGAGCAACATCTCGTGGCGCACCCCGACTGCGCCGATGGTCAAGGAGATCACCCCCCAGGCGGTGTTCGACCGCATGTTCGCCGCCCGCAAGACCAGGCGCCCGAAGGCCAAGGGGGGACCCCAGGTCGATGCCGGACAATTCTCCGGCAAGGACGGAGAGGAGCCATCGCTCCAGCATTCCGTGCTCGATTCGGTGCTCGACGACGTCAAGGACATGCGCGACAACGTCAGCGTCAACGACCAGCGCAAGATCGACGAGTATCTCGATTCGGTGCGGGCCCTCGAGCAGCGCATCGCGCACGCGGATGAGGCTGCGCGCAAAGCGGCCAAGGAGACCGCCGACAAGCGGCCGGGGAACTTCTCGCCGCTGATCCAGGTGAACATCACCCCCGGGGTGCCGCCGCTCTTCGCCGATCACGCGAAGCTGATGATGGACCTGATCATCCTCGCGTTCCAGAGCGATACCACGCGCATCGTCTCCTTCATGTTCGGCAACGCGGGTTCAGACCGCATCTTCCATGAGCTCGGCGTTACCGGCTTCCATCACCTGACCACGCACCATGGCAATGACCCGAAGAAGCTCGAGGATGTCGCCAAGATCAACGTCCATCACACCGAGATGTTCTCCTACCTGGTCCAGAAGATGAAGGGCATCAATGACGGCAAGGGCACCCTGCTCGACAACAGCATGCTGCTCTACGGATCGGGTCTCGGCGATGGCGACCGCCATAACCATGACGATCTGCCGATCCTGATGGCTGGGAAAGGCGGTGGGACCATCAAGACTGGCCGGCGGATCGAGACCAAGGGCAACATGTGCGACCTCTTTCTGGCCATGGCCGCGCGCGCCGGCTGCCAGCTGCAGCAGTTCGGCGACAGCAAGGGGATGCTGGCGGATCTCTCGTGAGTCCGGAAGGCGAGTGAGCTCGGGTGTACGACACATGGAGGCCGCCGCGCCTGAGCTGACCCGTCATGATGGGCGCTGGGGCGTGGCGGGGTTACACGATGGTCGATCGTGGGTCCGAACTCAGGGAGCCCTCTGCCGGGGATGAAGGCGGCCATAGTCGCTTTGCCCCTAATGAATGGACCTCGATCAGCGCGTCCAGCCCCTGAGCTGAATGTGTACCTGCGCAACGCGACCCATGTAATGATCCATGCGGTAATCGACAGCGGCGAGCACGAGGGACTGCCTGGCCAGTTCGACGTGACCCAAGGCCTCCTCATACAGGCCGAGGTACAGATGGGCATAGCACAGGCGATCGCGTCTGTCAGCAGGGCTGGGGTGATCGGCTTCGGCGGCGGCGAGAACGTCTTCGGCAGTGCCGCTTCCTGCGAACAGGGCATGGATCTCGCGCATCGGCACCCGGGCATCGCCGGCGATGGGGATGAGGGCGGCGCGGGCGGCGGCCAGATCCTCGCTTCTGGCGACACAGAGGAAATGCCAGGCCGCATTCTCGACATCGTTCGGGTTGACCGTCTGGTGCAGCTCGAACTGCTTGCGGCCGTCTATGAAGCGCCCGGAATAGAAGAGTGCGATACCACGCTGCCAGAGTTGCGGTGCTGCGGCTGGTGACAGGGCGATGAGGTGGTCGAAGGCGAGCGCCGCTGCGGCCGGATCGGCGGCGAAGAAGAGCCGCTCACCTTCGGTCAGCCAGTGGTTGACGTCAGCTTGCGCAGCCGGCTCCTCGCCCTGGATGAGGGCGTCGTGTCCTCCCAGGAGCAGTACCCCCAGGAGGATCGTGACGATGAGGGACGACCGCGATGGCATCAGATGTCTCCGTGCAGGAGGGGTGGATTCTGGTGATCGTGCCACGGTTGCCGGCAAATGCACGCCTGGCACACTGCCCAGGGGGTGAGAATGCGCCTGGAACGACGACTGCGCCGCCTGCTGCGGAAACGGGGGATACGCCTGAACGAGGACCTGCGTCAGGCAGTCCGCGATTTTGCCGCTACCGTCAGCGAGCAGAATCCCGATGTCCTTGACCCCGATGCGGTCGACAGGGACGAGGAGGGATCCGCCGGTGAACGTGCGATGCACCATCCCATCACCTGCCCCCACTGCGGCGAGACCATTCCCATCGTCATCGATCTGAGCGGTGATTACCAAGATGACGTTCAGGACTGCACGGTCTGCTGCAGTCCCATTCACGTGACCTATTCGGTGCGCGATGGCCAACTGCATGGCTTCATGAGCGAACCGTGCTGATGTCGATCGGCGCCCTTGGTAATCCACTCGAGTGCACACCGTCGATGGCCCCAGCCTCTTCGTGCTGGCACTCAGTGATGAGCGTGCACCACGGTCGCCAGGCCGCACCTGTCGGCCTCAGAGCGCTGGCCAGCATGCGGTCCACGCGCTGCAACAACTCGGGCAACCGGATGCCTGGATGGCGACCGCGATGGCCGTGACGACGGCGGCCAAGAGGCCGACTATGTGCGCGGTCAAGATGCTAGTTGCCACAATGTGAGCCTCAAAGAGCGACCAGGGTGGCAGCCACTTGTCCTACATGACCCTCCGTCATGAAGGACAAGTCGAGGATGTGGGGCTCATTCCTCCAGTAAGGGTTCATTGAGCTTCAGGAAATGACGCCTTGCCCAATCTCTACCCACTGATCTCGGAATAGAGCCGGAAATATCCCCTTACGGGGGCGCCCCAAGATCGAGGGTGTGCCTGGCTCGCTCAAGGAGACGCCAGCGGTGCACGCGGACATACGCACGACGGGTGGTATCGATCGATTGGTGGTTGAGGAGCGCCTGCCCCGCCTCCAGGCCAAAGGTATCGGCGACCATCGTGGCGGCAGCACGTCGAATGGCATGGGGTCCCCACAGGCGTGGCTGGAGCAGGCGTCCATCGGCGCCACGGGAAGCGAGCCCGGCGCGTTCTGCCGCTTGGGTGACGATCCGACGCATGCTCCAGGCCGTCAGTCTCAAGCCCGGGCGGGCATGCAGCGAGATCCACAGGGGACCTCCCGCAAGGCCAATGAAGGCGCGCTGTGCGAGGTACTCACGAAGACAGGTCACCGTTCCCGCCGCCAACATGGCGATGGCGTCCGTTGCTATATGGCCCTTGGGCTGATGGCGGATCGTTGGGGGATTACCCTCGAGATCGAGATGATCGACGTCGATGCGAACCAGGGAGATGAGACGTAGCCCAGTGCCGAACATGACCCGGATGAGGGCAATGTCCCGAAGTCGGGTGACCTCCGCTCGAGCAGTCTCTCCGGGCGATCGCGCACGCCCGATTTCCGGAGAATCGCTGACCGCACGGAGCAGCGCCTCCATCTGCTCCCGCGAGAAGCACGGCAGGGGCTCGTCGCGATTGACCACCAGGCTGCGGGCGCTGCGGGCGATGGCCGGGTAGAGCCCTTGGCTTTCGGTCCAGCGGTAGCAGCTGCGCAGCGCGTGGAGATGTCGATTCCGTGTCGCCGGAGCACGGTTGGCACCAGCAGCGGTGAGGAACTCCGTCACCTGCAGCGGACCAGGTTGGATAATCCCCGATTGCCGGAGCCATGCCTCCCACGTGCGGATGGAGCTCCGGTAGGTGACCAGGGTCGCCGCGGAGCGCTGCGCATCGGCAACATCCCGTTCGATGCTGGCGAGCCATGACGCCAGGAGCTCACCGTGGGCCTGGGCTGGCTGCAGGTCCCCTGATGGCGCTAAAACGGCGGGTGGTTGGTCCATGGATGGCGACTTAACAATATGGGTCAAAATCGGCCGAGCAACAGTGAAGTGCGAGAATTGACCTTCTCGCACTATACTATTGTATCATATATATTGATATGTATCGATATATTAAGTGTTCTATAAGAACAATTTAGGAACGCTTGACTGCGGCCAGATCGCATTATAGCATAACACCACGCAGGTTACGATGACAGCCAGACAATAGCCATAATCACCGCCCACCCCGACGATATCGAAAAAGATAACGGTCATTTTAGCCATTTCCGATCCAGCGCCCGAGCAACACCCCCTGGACCGCCCCCAGAGCCGAGGCCCCTATGACGGATGACCTGATCCTCGCCGGAGCGCCGTCGCCCGACCTGCCCATCGCCCCCGTGGTCCTCGAGCTCCAGGGCGGCTTGGTGGCCGATTGGCTCGCCTGGCTCGCCGGCCAAGTTGCGATGCGACAATACAGCGAGTCCACCCTGACCAGCTACCGGGCGACCATCCGCCCCTGGATCGCCTACCTCGAGCAGACCGCGCGCACGGATCGGCCGACCGCCGGCACCGTCCAGCAGTACGTGCAGGACCTGGTCGCATCCGGGCGTCAGCCCGCCACCATTAACCTCTACCTCAATACGGTCAAATCCCTCTACCGGTGGTGCGAGACCATGGACAGCTACCCGTCCATCGCGAGGTCCGTCCGCACGCTGAGGGAATTCCGCGACGGCCCGCTGCCGTGCCTGTCCCACGAGCAGATCGTCGACCTGGTGAGGGGGATTCCCGAGGACACCCTCGGCCACCTGCGCGATCGCGCATTGATCGCCCTGATGTACGCCACCGCCTTCCGCTGCGTCAGCATCGTGCGCGCCGACGTCGAGGACATCGATTGGGACCGGCTCGCCATCGTCCATCAGCCCAAGGGCCATGTCGCGAAGGACACCGCGGCAGCACTGCCACAATCAGTCGCTGACATCCTGCGCCGATACCTGGATCGACGCAGCCGCGAATGCAGTACTACCGCCGTTCCGCAGCCGCTCTTCATCGCGCTGGATCGACGCAGCAGAGGCCATCGGATGACGACCAAGTCGGTCCGCGTCCAAGTCGTCACGTATATGGAACGCGCGGGACACGCCCAGCGCCGCGATGGGACATTGGTCAATCCCGGACTGTTCTCTGCGCACAGCATTCGGCGCTCGGCATCGGTCACCACCGCCGATGCGGCCGGACTGGACGTTGCACAGGGCTTGCTCGGCCACGCATCCATCGAGACGACCCGGAAATCCTATGCGCGGGTGACGCTGGAGCGTCGTCTGCGGGAGAATGCCGAGCGGCTCAACGTGCTCGGATGACGCCGTGTAGGCCGCTGAGAAGGCGGACCCGGATTGGCACGGCGTAGCACGCCGATGTGCGCCCGCGCCGTCACAAGAGTTGCCCGCCGGGGTGGATCGGATAAGCTGTCAGTACGCACAGGGAAAGCGCCATGGTCAGCAGCGAACGAGAACATCAGCAACTCCAGCGTCGAGTCCTCCACGAGGTGGCTCGGCGTATCGGCATCGAGCACCCAGACGGCATGGAAGAGAATTCGCGATTATTGCCTGCGGTCGAAGGCCGTGATCGCCTCTTGTACAAGATCATGCAAGGCTATCGCACGACGTACCGACAGTGGCACCTCAAGCGCCGCGAATTGGAGAAGGCCGCCGAGAACAGTAAACCACTTACGGCGATCCAGACGGCACTTACAGGTCTGAGGCGGGAACGGGACATCAATCGCGACAGTCTCGTCCGTTACCTTGACCATCATTATCCGGCCTGCGTTTCCCGCGTCTCTGCCTGACGATCAGAAATACCGGTGAGGGGACATCATCCTGGCAACGTACTTGGCTACCATGGCACCAGCGGTGCCGTAGCCGAAGTCATCGTTCACGGGAGGGGCCGAAAGCCGCTCGAGCCGAGTACGAAGAGCTACGACTGGCTCGGTCGCGGGATTTACTTCTGGGAGAATAGCCAGCAGCGCGCCGAGCATTGGGCTGAAAAGCAGCACCCCAGGGACAGTGCCGTCATCGGTGCAGTCATCCAGTTAGGCCACTGCCTCGATCTTCTCGATCAACGGTTCATTGATTTGGTTGGCGAGGCGGCGACGGCTATGTGCGGCCCCTATCGGAAGCAAGGCCGCACGATTCCGAGGAATACAAAGATCGGCGCTCATCGGTTCGACTGTGCCCTCATCGACTTCATCCGCAACGAGCCGCCGGACCGGTTCGGCGGTCCCTACGATTCGGCGCGGGCAGCGTATATTGAAGGGAAGTCGATTCTTGGGCGGTCGGCCTTCCACCGGCGCACGCATATCCAGATTGCCGTCTACAATAAAAACTGCATCAAGGGGTATTTCTGGCCCGCCGAAGAATCGTTGGAGACCTCGTCTGTGCCGCTTGGGGATTGATGTTTGTAGGTACACGTCCGTGAGGGCTTCATGGCTCGAGCGGGCAGCCAATCAGACGGTAATTGGGCGTCCGTTCAGGATGTCGTCGTGCAGCGTGCGCCACCTATTCCCGCTGCGATTACGCTCGAGAAGGTGGGGCGCGCGCGGACAACAATGATCGTCGTCCCTCTGTCATCGCCCGTCCATAACGGGGTGTGGTCGCATGACTCTGGTCAATGACGACGACACGAACAGCTGGCCTTTCAGCGGAGGTTTCTCATGTGGCGGTATGAAGGCCTGAAAATTCCATGGAGAGCACCACCATGACGCCAACCGGTCTCCTGTCAGCACACGTCCTATCACTCTTTGTCACACTCGACGCGCTCATCGCCGTCAGCATCAAGGCGGCAGGATGTCCGCTGTGCAAAGGATCGCTGCATGCGGGGCACTATGAGCGGAAACCGCGTGGGTACGAGGTACCGCTTACCCCACACATGAAGCTGCGATTGAGCTGGTGCTGTGCGCGGAATGGTTGCCGGCACCGCGTCACCCCTCCATCCATCCGATTCTGGGGTCCATTGGTCTATGTGGGGGCCATTGTCCTGGCCCTTGTGAGTGCACCCCCGACGTCTCCTGACGAGTCTCACATGCGCAAACAGGCGGGCTGCTCTCGCCAGTCGGTGGGGCGCTGGCGCGATCGATTTACCCTGCTGTGGACAACGTTCCCTGGACGTGCGCTAGTCGAAAAAATCCAGCAGGAAGTCCCTGACCGGAGTCAGGTTCTCGCTCTTCTATCACGGTGGCAGGTGCGATGGCCATCGGTGGTGGCCACCTGGCAGCTGCTCATCCACCCATTAACAGGAGGTCGCGGCTGGAAGCACGATGGACAGCACTTCGGTGCTCTGAATCCGCAGAAGATGGAATTAACGCCCCTGTTGGCGGTGCTCCAGAATCCCGCCTGCGCCCTCTGATCGATGATGTCCGCATGTCGCGGACCGCTGGGATGGCGCCAGGAGGTCTTGCCATGGAGTCCGAACGACGATTCACCTGCCAACCGCGATGGGTGACCCTGCGCTGCGCGCTCGTTACCCAAGTGTCGGGAGGCTGGCGCTGCCTCCTGGACCTGCGAGCGCGAGGACCAGGCCATGGATGACGCCGAACTGCTCGTGCTGGATCCGGAAGACCGCGAGGTCAGCCGTCCGGCCTCTGCCTCTGATCCCCAGGAATCCCGCACGTCACTGACGCGCCTCATCGATCGCAGTCACCAGGCACTGCTCGCCTCACCCACGATGCAGCAGTACCTGAAAGCGGTCGGCGTCCCCGACGCCGCGGTCTGGTCACAGTTCCGTCTGGGCACCGGTGACGAAGCGCTGGCCGAGGGCCTCGAGCCTGCTGCCTGGGCCGAGCTCGACGAGCTCGGTCTCGTACATGGCCGCCACAAGAGCCTCACGATTGCTCGCGCGGATGGCCTCAATCTCCCGACCTACGACCCCGCGGAAGGCGACCAGGTGGTCGGCGTGATCCGGCTGACGCAGGCGCAGAACAAGCACATCTTCGCCACACCCCCACGGGGGATCGCGTGTGGCGTAGATCTGGCCGAACACCAGCGCATCATCCTGGTGGATGGACCGCTCACCGGACTCCGATTAGCCCAGCACGGTGTCCCAGGTATTGGAATAGTCGAGACTCCGGAGGTCCTGCCAGCCCTGATTCCCTGGCTCACGTCCCATGACCTGGTGCTTGCGGGCTACCGTCGTGACCGGATGGACGCCATACAGACCGCACTGGGGCCTCTGGGAGCGGCGGCCAGAGTGCTCACCGTATTTCCCGACATCTCGCATTCGCCCCGAGACTCGCTGGAATTCCTGGGGCTTGCGCAGCTTCTCGAGCACAGCCGACCGCAGCCACCCATCACGGCGCCGCTGCTGCGCGAGATCATGGACTTTGCCCGCGGTCGGTTGGCGGATGGCTGCGCTTCCGAGGCGCTCACGGCGATGGGCATGCACAATGTCGATCTGATCCAGGCGTATCGCGTCGGCTATTGTCCCTTGGACACCCGCTCCGCCCTCTCGCGCGATGCCCAGCGTGCCCTGAGTGGTCATCGCGTCGCCGACTGTCTCCTCCTGCCGGCGTTCGACGATCAGGGCACGGTCATAGATCTGGTCTCGGTAGACCCTGGTCCACCATCCTATACCCGTGCCACGCTTTTCGACGAACCTCGAGGTCTCCTTGCACCGGAGCTCGCGGCCAACGCCGAGGACGTGATCATCACCGACACCGTGCGGCAGCTCGGACTTTTCTTCGCACGAGGATACACTCAGACGCTGCTGCTCCGGGGCGCCGAGGATGCCCGGGCAAATGCCCAGCGTCTCGCAGGGGCTGGGGTTCGGAGAGCCACGGTGTGTGCCCGCCGAGAGGGCGACGCCATCGTGCAGGCCCTCCAGGCGGCCGAAATCGCAGCGCGGATTGGCCGGAAGGAGGACTACGGTGTAGGCCAGGAAGAGAACCAGGACAACTTCGGCCTGATGGAATCTGTCAGCCTGTCCCCACCGGATGAAGCCCCCGGTCACCCTGATGAGACGGATCCGGCACCGAACAGCGAGCCCGACCATCCCGTCTGTGAACCGATCTCAGATACCCAGGCGGCGGTCGAATTGACATTCATCGAGGAGGATCGCTCCACAGAAATTGCGATCTTCGCCGTCGGTCCAATCCGCTACTCGATCGAGATGCGTGACGACGGGCACACCCACCGGCAGGTGGTCATGCGGGCCCATAGCCAGACTCACCAGGAACGGTGTGACCTGGCCGTCGCGGCGCAGCGGATGCGCTTTGCCGGCAATGCATCCCGGCGCACGACCATTCCCGCGGACCGCATCGAGGCCCATCTCAAGGCCCTGCTGGATGCTGTCTGTCGACGTGAAGAGCAGGCGGTCCGGCCACCCACCATCTCCATCGATCCCCGGGAACGGGCCGACGCCTGTGCCTATCTGGAATCTCCCGACCTCCTCGGCCGCATCCAGGCCGACCTCAGCGCCCTCGGGTGGATCGGCGAAGACCAGGCCAAGACGCTCCTCTACATGACCGCACTGAGCCGGATGATGCCGCAGCCGTTGTGGAGCTGCTACCGCGCCACGGTCGGAACCACCGCTTGGCAAGGCTTGGGTCTCATCTTCGCTTTGACACCCCCGGAGGATGTGGTGGCGTTCCATCGCTTCACCGAAACCCTCCTGTCTCAGACCGACAAGCGGGCGCTACGGCAGCGGCTGCTGGTCATCGATCAAGCCGAAACCCTGCGGCCGGAAGCAGCCCTCGCCTTGCGCATCCTGCACGAACGAGGAGGGATCGGCTGGGCCACCGCCGGGGCGTCTGCTATCACCGGCACCAGCCATCTCCTCGGTGAGGCGCGCGGGCCGGTGGCCGTTATTGCGGCGGCGGCAGGCGACCTGGATCATCGGTGCCGTGAGTGCTTCATGGGGGTCAGAGTGGACGAAAGCACGACACAGACACAACGAGTGCTCCTGGATCAACGCCGCCGAGAGGGGGGACGAGGAACGCTCAACACCGCCCAGCGTGGACGCCTGGTGGCGCTGCACCACGCCTGCCAACGGTTGCTCGAGCGGCGAACCGTAGTGCTGCCCTTCATCGAGCGGATCGACTTCCCCGCCTCGAGCGTCCGCCACCGGGCCGATCAGTCCCGTTTCCTGACCCTGATCATGGTGTCCGCCTTACTCCACCAGCGCCAACGGCAGCGTGAGGGGGAGGCCATTCGCGCCGACGAACGTGATTTCGCCATCGCAGCCCAGCTGGCGACGGGAGTCTTGGGCGAGCGACGCGATGGACTGGGGCGTCTCGCGCGGCAACTGGTGCGCATGATTGCCGGGGCTCAGCTGACCTCATTCACCATGGCGGATCTCGCCCTGATTCTGCCGGATTGGTCGAGCCCGCAGTTCCGCTATGCCCTCCAGGAGCTGCAGGCCTACGGCTACCTCGACAGTGTCCGCGGTCGGAAGCGTCGCTTTGAGCTGAGTGCCCGAGCAGAGGTGTTCGCCCGCACCGGCGAGATCGCACTGAAGCCGGTCGGCTCACACTGCCCGGTGGATCCTACGCCCAGTAATCAGGACACGCCAATAATCGATGGAGATTCGCATGCAGACGCAGGATAGAACGATGGTGGACAACCCTGGGGTGGTCCGCACTGAATCCGTCACGCGTGATGCGTCTGAGGGTGCCGTAGCACGTGCGAACTCTCAGGCACTTCAGGAGTTCGATGGATACGATGCCAAGTCCTCTCCCGCACGATCGGAAACACTCGGTGCTCCGGATCGTACGTGTAGTTCGCATTCAGCCGTACCTGCGCTGTGTCTGGCCATGGAGGATTTCCTGGCCTACCATGAGCTGCGCGGTCGCCCAAACACGGCCCAGACGATGCGTGGAGCCTTGCGCAATCTCTCCCGCTACCTGGCGCGTCACGGCATCGAGCCGCTCGCGGTCACCACCCAGCAACTGCGGGGGTACCAGGAGTACATCGTCACCGAGCATCGCACGCCTAAAGGCACTCCGTACAAACGAACCACGCAGGGACGAATCATCAGCGAGGTATCATCGTTTTACCAGTGGCTCGAAGCCCGAGGTATCATCGTGACCAGGCCAGCACGCACCTTGTCACTGCGTGTGCCGACGTCGCGTGTCGTCGTGCGCCAGCACCTCTCGCTTCAGGAGGCAACCGCGATGCTTCAGACCCAGGCCCGTATGATTGGTGACCATGCCGAGGGATCGTGGAATTGGACGCTCCACGTGCGCAATCTGGCCATGCTCGCAGTCTGCCTGGCCTCGGGTCGACGGTCCATGGGAGTACGCGGGCTCTGCCTCGACCACGTCAATCTGGAGCGCCGTGAGCTCCGCATCGAGTACGAAAAGGGTCAGACCGGGCGCATCCTCCCGCTGGCGGGCTGGGCGATCGAGGTGCTGCACCTCTACATCGAACGGGCACGTCCGAACCTGGTCAAGGATCCAATTCCAGAGTTGTTTATCAGCATGAAGGGAGGGCCGTGCGGTCGCGGGGCGATGAGCGCTATCATGCCGAAGGTGATAAGACGGACGATTGCCGAGAACCCTGACCTTATCGAGCTGCCCGGGAAACGCATCACCTGGCAGTCGCTGCGCGTCTCTTTTGCCACCCTGCTGTTCTCAAACGGCTGCGATATCCGGAGTGTCAATGAATTGATGCTACACCGGAAGCTCTCCAGTACTGCTCGCTATACACCGATCCCGGTCGAAGACCTGCGTCAGGTCTGTCGCGCCGCTCACCCGAGGGCCTGAACCATGCGCATGGACGTGGAACGCTTTCTGCGACACGGCCAGACGGAAGGCTGGGCTGTTGCGACAGTGCAGAGTCGCAAGCACGACCTTGCCAGCATGGTCGTATTTCTGCGCCGACGTGGCTGTCGTCGTTGTGCGGATGTTCTCCCGGCCGATCTCGATGCCTATATGCAACATCTCTTTGAGCGAGGCCGTGCCCAGCACTCACGTATCCATGTCGCCCAAACGATGCGACAGTTCTTCAGATGGCTGCAGGAGGAGGGTCGCATTGTGGCGTGCCCATCACGGACGCTCCCGGTCCCCCATGATGGTGAGGCCCCACTGCCGTTGGACCCGCTCTCTGAGGCCGAAGTCCAGGCACTGTTCGACAGCCTTCCCCGGGGAACGGTGACCGACCTGCGAAATTGCTGTATGCTGGAGCTGCTCTATGGGTGTGGTCTCAGGCGAGCCGAGTGTGTGGGCCTGGATGTCGATGACATCGACCTCATGCGGCGGACCCTCCACGTCCGTCAAGGAAAAGGATCTCAGGATCGCCTGATGCCGGTCATGCCAACGGCCTTGGCCGCGGTGAAGGATTATCTCGCGGTGCGTCGACAGCTGGTGCGTGGAGTGGACGATGGGGCCCTCTTCATCAGTACCTATGAAGGCCGTCGCTTGAAGATCTTCACCATTAATGAGTGGTTTCGGAACCTGAGAAAAGCCAGGGGGCCTGACGCACCGCGTGTGCATCCGCATCTGTTGCGGCACTCCATTGCCGTCCATTTACTGAGGCGTGGTGCGGACATACGTTATATCCAGCAGTTCCTGGGCCATAGCGACATCGACACCACCAAAATCTACCTGCGCCTGGTCCCGGGTCATCTGAAGGCTGAATACGACGTGGCCATGCCGGAGATCGCCATCGGGCTAGTTATTGCTTCACCTCCTTCAGCAGGTTCCCATGATCCGCCAGTGTAGAGGCCCGTAGTCCAGCACACAATTTGGCTGAGAGCATCAGCGCGTGGGAAATACCCAGAGCACGCGCGCGGAGTGTCCCCACATGACGATCACACAATCTCGAGACCATGCCCCGCCCCGCGCCTGGTGGCAACCAGGCCGGTCGCGGAGTGCCGCAGGTGATCGTCGCCGTGTTAGGGGTATCCGGTCCGGCGCTGCCAATCTCTTTGGATTACTTGATAAGATTGCCTCTGCTGGTGATTCTCTAAGACAAGGTGTAGCTAACTATGGTGAAGGTGCTGATTACGCTGACAGCGTTATCAATGCAGCTACGGCGATTGCCGGAATTGCAGGAGGCGGAAGCTATACTGATTTAGCTAATGCAGCGGCAAATCCTGACACTGCCAGTCAAATCATGCAAGCACTTGCGACGGTGACTCATGGCAAGTAGAATCTTATTTGTCATTGCGATATTCTCGTATATATGCAGTGCCTCTGAAGATCTTCTGTTCTTCTGCAAATCGGATTCATGTACCGCTAAAGTAACAAAAGACGATAAATTCTTGGAAGTACTGGAAGTATCGGACGGAGAATCTTCCCAACGGATCAAATTTAAGGTAGGGCAGCAATTCTTCCTAACAGCCGAGTTCCTATCACTAGGCCGTAAGAAAATACCAGAGCTCGTAGTGTATAATGAATGGGGTACAGGTCTCCAATCATTGATATTTAGAGAGAACTCCGAGAAAAAATGGGTGCAGGTATTTGAACATGTAGCGAAAGCTCGCGTGCAATTCTTTTATATGACAGACAGTATGCAGGCGGCAATATGTGACGAGGGCAATGGGAATATGAAAAAGTGGCATTATTCTGCAAAATCAATCAATGACTGGACAATAGATGAGAATACTGATAAAAAGTAAGGTTTTTCGCGACCGATTGAACTTCCGCTATTTCCCCCATGCTCCCTTGGTGATCGAAGCGGATGGGGGAGCGGCGGGGGAGACGACGTAGCAGATGTTTGAATTTTTTTAGATCATCTTGAAGCGCTAGTTGGTGGTGTCATCGAAGACGGATAATTTAGCAAACTACTTGATGGCATATTCAGGAATCCACCCGCCTCAAATTTTACTTTTGCGGGCATGGGATTCTCATTATGGATCACGTAGTATACCGTGTCTCCATCGAAAGTGATCGGCAGTATAAGCTCTTGGTATTGGTGCCGAACAGCTTGGCCACCTCCATATGCCACAAACGAATCATTCGGATTTTCGCTTATGACAAAGTTTTTCTTATCCAATACTGCAAGGAATATGGGATAGTCACAGTCTATCCGGTAGAAGACACGACGATCGGGTGGAAGTTTGTATCCTAACTTCCACCGACCATTTGGTATCAATAGGCGCTCAAGCATCTGGTTTCTCCCCACCCAAGTTTTCCAATACGTCCACATGGATCACCAGGGTTCCGTCGCCAAGGTCACCGATGCCAATCAGAATGTCCAGATTTCCTATGTGCGCGATGCCTTTGGGCGGCAGATTGTCGCCCCAGGGGGCAGCAATCCAAATGTGCCTAATGATCTGGTCTTCCAGTCGAACTGGATCACCGCCAATGTCGGAACGATAGTTATGGCCAGCCGGTCGTGCTGGCGGCGGATAGCGTGACGGTCAGGGCGGGCTCCGCTTACGGGAACCAGGTTGGGTTCACGGGGCGGTACTTGGATGGGGAAAGCGGACTGTGGTACTTTAGGGCGAGGATGTATTCGGGGAGCCTGGGAAGGTTTATTGGAAGAGATCAGTACCGAAAAAGGAAAATGGTTCCAGCTGGCAAAGACGGCTATCCAAATGGCTTCAACCTATATATTGCATACTTGATTCCGAATCTAGTTGATCCGGCTGGAAATGAAACATACCCAGTGAATTGTGGGACCGTTACTGTCAACATCTCCAATGGCGCGACCCCCCCGCAAATCACACTTAGTTTCGTGAAGGATCCCAGCAAGAAGTGCTGTTGTAAGGATTTTGGCTGGAGCCAACAGACTGGGCGCTCTCCTGATGGACCATGGAGATTCGACAACGGTGCTTGGAATAACCTTCCAGCCAATGGTATTGGAGCGTCAAGCAATCCCAATCCACCAAGCGGAAACCAACCCGGTGAAAATGACCGCCCTAACAATCCCAATCCTACAAATGGCCAAAGCCCTTGGCCCGGTAATCCATGGTATGGTGGGGTAAATGCGCAGGGAACCAATACGGGTGGGCTACCGACTCCTGCGAATCCGAAACCTGATGGTACAAACCCCAATGTGGGCTTCGCCCACAACCCAAGCGGGGCCTAGCCCCGCGCCCCAGTCGGGGACCAGTCCCCGACACCCAGCCA
>Ga0302140_10003767_pt1 | contig 19379 bp, 14 predicted proteins | sample I_Bog_E1_1_FD_202095 | JGI IMG/M metagenome (GOLD analysis project Ga0302140, IMG submission 202095) | Peat permafrost microbial communities from Stordalen Mire near Abisko, Sweden - I_Bog_E1_1 | ecosystem: Environmental > Terrestrial > Soil > Wetlands > Peat | place: Sweden: Abisko, Stordalen... | reverse complement strand
AGTCGGCGATCCGTTCGTTTTATCAGGGCCAGTTCGACGACGCGAGGACTGCGCTTCTGGATTATCTTGAGTCTCCGCAGACCGCCCTGAACCCGGGCGCGGCGGACTTCTACTATGGAGCTACCCTTATCGAGCGTTCGCTGCTCCATACCCCGCAGGCTCAATGGAAGGGCCCTTCACAGGACGCGATTACGGCGTTCAAAGATGCGCGCAAAGCTAATTACAATCCGGTGCGAGCGTATGTTTCTCCCTTGGTGTTGAAGATTTGGGATTCCACTACGCAATAGTGCTGATGCGACTCTTGGATTTACCGTAGCCCGCGCGCGTTACTCCTGGCAGAGGACTACCGCGCCTTTATTTAGATCGACCTTTCAATCAATAGCGGTTCGACCATTCCGGTATCCGAGCCTTAAATTCTTATGTAACTTTCGCAAGTTAAAAGCAACCCCTAATTTTAAAGGTGATTAATGTATACCCGGTGTTGCCCCTTGACACAATACTCCCAATTCGTATGCCAAGGCGCCATCGACGAACTTCGCATGAGTAGGTAATAAATTCCGCTTTTCCACGACTAAAAACGTGTAGAGCTCGCTAAGCGCGAAATCTGAGTGTCACAAAAGCCGGGAGTTTTCCACTCAACACTGCTGGATATCGCCGGACGTGAACGCAGTGCAACGATCCGCTGTCCGAAACTTGCAAACCGAGTTCTTCGGAAATTCTCATTGGATCGTGCGGAAGGTACTTTCAACATGACAGCAAACACACTCTCATCGATGGCCGGTGCCCGGAACCGGCTGAACCTGGCATCGGGCGCCCTTGTCGCCGCCACGTGTTTTCTGCTCTTTCATTTCCCTATGGAAGACAAGGCAGTAACCGGAACTCTCCCCGGCACGGATCAACGCGCTGCCGAGCCGCATGATCGCCTCGCGCGAAAGAACACCTCAGATGCCTCGCAGTTTCATGCCGCTACCTCGAAGCCCAAAGCCGGTACCGCGGCTCGGTCTGCTCCGAATGCCGGCACGGACGACAAAGTAAGTCAACTTGTGGCCAATGCGGGACTTGCGGATAAACAAGGCAATTCTACCGCTGCACTCAGTGCGTATGCAGCCGTCCGAAAGCTTCAACCCGGAAATCAGGAGGCTGAGAATGGCGTGGCCAGACTCGATAAGTCGATTGCGCACGATCCGTCACCTGCGACGAATGAACTCAAGTCGGCGATCCGTTCCTTTTACCAGGGCGAATTCGACGAAGCGCGATCAGGCCTGATGGACTACCTTGAGTCCCCGCAAACTGCCCAGAATCCGGGTGCGGCCGACTTTTACCTCGGAGCGACACTCATTGAGCGGTCGATCCTGAGAACCCCGCAAGCGCAGTGGAAGGGTCCGTCACGCGACGCACTGTTAGCCTTCAGGCAGGCTCGCAAAGCCAACTACAGCCCGGTGCGAGCCTATGTTTCTCCTGCGTTGTTGAAGATATGGGACTCCACAGCGCCATAGCCCGCCCGGCTCTCAATCGGCTCAATCAAGTCTTCACTAATAGCGGAGATGTCGGTCAAATCATCTTCGCGTATTGCTAGAGTCCCTTCGGCAGTTGGTTCATGGCCTGTTGCGCCGATTGCTGCGCGGACTGCGCCGCCTGTTGTGCCTGGTTCTGAGCCTGGCTAGCAGCCTGTTGAACCTGCTGTGCAGCCTGTTGAGCCTGTTGTTGTGCCTGCTTCACGGTCTGCTGCGCCTGAGATGCTGCCTGCTTAGCCTCCGTGAGTGCCTGCTGGGCCGCTTGCTGAGCTCCCAGCTTGACTTGATTCACAGCCTGCTGTGCCTGCTGCTCAGCCTGCTGGGCCGTTTGCTGAACCTGTTGGGCGGTCTGTTGAACTTGCTGCTGAACCTGTTGAGCAGCCTGTTGTGCCTGTTGCACTGCCTGGGCGCCAGCTTGCATGCACTGCTGTGCCTGCTGTTGAGCCTGACTCAGGGCCTGCTGCGCTGCCGACTTCGCCTGCCCAGCCACCTGGTTGACTGCCTGCTCGGCCTGTTGCACGCCCTGTTGTGCCTGCTGGATGGATTGTTGTGCCGTCTGCGCTACCTGCTGCACGGCCTGCTGTGCTTGTTGCATCGCCTGTTGGCCGGCTTGCTGCACTTGCTGCACGGCCTGCTGCGCTTGTTGCGTAGCTTGCTGTGCAGCATCTTGCACTTGGCTTACTGCGTCCTGAGCACCCTGCGCAGCCTGGTTGACGGCGTTCTGTGCTCCTTGCACTGCCTGGTTGACAGCACCAGTGGCTGACGAAAGAGCACCGCCGGCAGCACTCGACATCGAACTCGCATCCGGCGCAGCGGCACTCGCTGCGGGAGCACCAGCAGCCGAAGCACCGCCCGCCGCCAATGCAGCACCACTGGCGACAAGTCCGCCTAAAATCCCCCCTAATGCGCCCAGGCTAGGGATGGGAATTCCAACCTCGCCGATGATGCAGGTCGGTGAGCCCATCATGATCATTCCGCCGTGCACGGTTGGGTCCATGAGTCTCGCCGCGGGAAGAAAATTGATCATCACCCCAAGCGATCCCATGACGATCATGTCCGGTGGGCCGACGCAAGTTGCCATCGATGTCACAGTAGCGGCGGGCAGAAAATCGATAAGAACCGTGGGAACCCCGGGGGGCAGGATTGGGCCGCCAACATGAGGCACAATACCGGTGACCATGGGGCATACATGCATGTCTGTGATTCTTGCCGCTGGCGGCATCGGCTTCACTCCTCCCTTTGTCCGGCTCGTTAACTTTTGATGGCTCCCTAGCCTGCCTGCGCCGGACCGATACGCAATCCCTTCACAAATGCGTCGTAGTCCGGCCGCACCAGGTTTAGTTGGGCTTCCAAAGCAGTCAGCGTAACGATCCCCACCCAACGGCCAACGCGGGCGTATGTCTGGGCATGCAACATGTTGCCGGCCGTATCCATTCTGTGACGTACAAACAGCAGGTGCGCCTCTTCTGCACCAGAAAACGAAATCACTTTCGGGCCCGCGCATTTCACTTCTTTCAGCCGGCTCTCAATCAGTTTCATCTGTTTTTCGATGTAAACAGCCATAGCGGTTTCGTCATCGAGCGAATCCTCACCCACTCCGACACTTGCTACGATGGCCCCCGCTACGGCGCTCATCTGTTTAATTCCGAATCCTGCGATATATATCCAACCTGCCGGCATCGCGGTAACAGTCCACCTTCCAACCGTGGGAAAAGGGTTAACGGCGCCGGGTTGTGCCGATGGTTGCGTCAAACCTCACCCTATCAATCCGCGCATGCAATCCATTCCGAATGATTCTTGCACCTCACACGAACCTGGACGACCGAAGTCGCCGGTCCAGGCAAAACTGCCAGCCGCTTCATCGTGCGCTAGAAACCCTTTCCTGCCTGACTAATCGCGTTCTGTGCCGATTGCTGCGCGGCCTGCGAAGCCTGTTGTGCCTGCTGCTGCGCCTGACTTGCAGCCTGCTTCACCTGCTGCGCTGCTTGCTGCGCCTGCTGCTCCGCCTGCTGGGCCGCCTGCTTCGCCTGATTTGCGGCCTGTTGAGCTTGCTGGGTGGCTTGTTGAACTGCTTGCTGCGCGCCTTGTTTGGCCGAATTAACAGCCTGCTGTGCCTGCTGCTCCGCTTGCTGGGCCGCGGTCTTTGCCTGGTTTGCAACCTGCTGTGCCTGCTGCTGCAGCTGTTGCGCTTCCTGTTGTGCCTGCTTCACCGCCTGAGCCCCTGCCTGCGCACATTGCTTCGCTTGCTGTTCAGCCTGATTGAGCGCTTGCTGGGCCGCAGCCTTTGCTTGTCCTACTGCTTGGCTAACAGCCTGCTGGGCCTGCTGCACAGCTTGCTGCGCCTGCTGGAATGCCTGCCGCGCCTGCTGCTCCGCCTGTTGCGCCGCCTGCTGCGCTTGTTGCGCTACCTGCTGTGCGGCTTGCTCGGCTTGTTGCACGGCCTGCTGTGCTTGTTGCGCAGCCTGCTGCGCGGCCTGTTGCGCCTGGTTAGCTACATTCTGAACACCCTGCTCCGCTTGGCTGGCAGCACCCGCAACCGCGGATGCTGCACCCCCCGCTGCGTTGGACAAGGAACTTACACTCGGCATTCCCGCGCCCCCCGCAGGAGAACTTGCTGGCGACGAACTGGCCGGCGATGAACTGCCGCCCGCGCCTCCCGGGTTGCTGCCTCCGCTGTCATCATCTTTCACCGTATCGGGATCCGCGGGAGATCCAGGACTACCCGGGCTGTCCGGACTACCTGTATCTCCCGCGCTTCCCGAACCTGCCGCGCCTCCGCTGTTGATCAGCACCATTGTTCCGGAAATTGAAACTCCAGACGGTCCAATGGTCACAAAGTTTCCGCTGGCTACCAGGCTGAGTTCCATGCCAGCCTGAATTACAACGCTCATTCCCCCGTTGATATAAATCGTATTGTTGGCGTTCAAAGAATATGCTGAACTGACAGAAACGCTCTGGCTCCCACTCACGCTAAGGCCGTCGTTGCCGCCCACCGACTCCGCACGGTTCCCACCCACCTTCAGGCTTTGATTGCCACCCACTGATTCGGCCTGGTTCCCACCGATCTTCAGGCCTTGATTGCCGCCCACCGACTCCGTCCGATTTCCGCCCACGTCGATATCTGTATTTCCACCAACTTTTTCGACAGTATTGCCCTTGACTTGCCGATTGAAATTGCCGCCTACCTGCTCCGTCTGGTTCTGCTTCACAGTCAGCGAGTCATTGTTCCCCACCATGATGACGCGGTCGTGCTCAATAGAGACATTCATGTCCTTTTCGGCATGAATATAGACTTCCTCCGAGCCCATCTTGTCTTCGAAGCGCAGCTCATTGCAGTTGGCCCCGGAGCCGCCCTTACTGCTTCTTGTAACAATTCCGGAGCGCGTGCCGTTGTCAGGCAGCGCGTACTTCGGCATATTCTTTGCGTTATAAACCGAACCTGTAATGACCGGGTTATCTGGATCACCATTCAGAAACTGCACCACTACTTCGTCGTTGACGCGCGGCCAATAGTACGTCCCCCAGCCATTGCCCGCCCAACTCTGAGCAACGCGTACCCAGGTGGTATTTGTGGTCGCTCCTTTGCTATCCAGCTTGTCCCAGAAGAACTGTACTTTTACGCGCCCATACTTATCGAGATAGATTTCCTCGCCGCTCGGACCAACCACAGTTGCTGTTTGCGGGCCGTAAATCTTCGGCTTGGTAAATGTCAGTGCGGGCTTGTAAACGATGTCTGAAGAAACCGCAGAAAATTGGTTCTCGTATTCGTTATCTTTGCCGGCATCCGACGCGCGATACGGCGGAACCTGGTCCGCGCTGAACGCCACATCCGTCAAGAGATACTTGCGGTTCCACGCACTGTTCGGATGATCGGTAAGAGTGAAAGTATATCCCGCGCCCAAAGAACGCGCACTTGATTTTCCGCTTAAGATTTCAGCCATCGAATCAGAAGACAGTTGGCGCGTCTCGATGATCAGCTTTTCCAGGTCAGTGGTCGTCTGCGTGGCATCGTTCGCGTAGCCCTCAACTCCGGCTGGGTATAGATACTGATCGAAGGCATTCTTACCGTACGGGCTAGCGCTCTTCTGGTCGGGAGCATCCGCTCGCGCATAATTGATATGGGTATAGTCGGATGTCGAATGCTTGCCTGAAACCATCGTCGCCATTGAGGTGAATTCCGTGACTACAGCACCATAAGCTCCCTCCGCTCCCCTTTTATTCAGAGCGTATGGAACTGAAGCCGACACCGCGCAATCCTGATACGCGTTCCGGCTATCTCCGAGCATGATCTTGTTGTCCTGGTCGGTTTGTTCGAACCAGTAGAAAATGCCGCTCTCTTCCAATATCCGGGAGACAAAATTGAAATCCGTTTCCGAATACTGTGTGCAATATTCGAGCTGCTGATAGGTCCCGCTGGTTTGATCGGAGATCGACAATCCGTACTCGCCGATGACCGCTTTGACAATATCGAGAACTGTTTTGTTCTGGAAAACGCGGCAGTTCGCGCTCAACGTAAGCTGCCACATCGCCGGAACAATCCTCGCCCGGAAAACATTGAACTCCGTGTCTCCCGCACATTGCTCAAACGACGCAATTATCCCGTTGATCCATCGCGACCCCTGCGTATCGTTGAGGGAGATAGCGACAGAGACCTTGGCCCCGATCAGAGCCTTTGGATCGATCTCGGTATCCACCGTTGCCAGCAAATCGACACGATACTCAAAGAGCCGCGAGATTCCTTCCGCGCCTTCAATCGACTCAATCAGCAGCACGTCCTTGCCGAGCGGACTCGTAAACTGCATCAACCGGTCTGCCTGCTTCAGACTTGCCATGCCAACCCCGCCTGTTCCTTGCCAAGTTTCAACTACACCTGTTCACTTCTACGCTGACAACGCACCGCTCTTCTTATGCCGCGGTACCCCATTCGTATGTCAGTGCACCATCCTTCACCGAGACATTTACCCGATCCGGCGACTCTCCCCCCGCAAGCTGCGAAAGAATCTGTCGCGATAGATCAGGCAGCATGGTGTTCGACAGAATGTTATCCACGTTTCTGGCTCCGCTCTCAACTTCCGTGCAGCGGCCTGCCACCTCGTTCAACAAAGCATCGTCGTACACAAGCGAGATCTTATGCGTCTCCGCAAGGCGCCTTTGAATTTTGCCCAGCTTCAGGCGAATGATTTGCTTCAACGCCTCGTCTCTCACCGGATAGTAAGGCACAATCATCAGTCTGCCAAGGAACGCAGGCTTGAAGACTTTGTCCAGTTCAGGCTTCAAAGCCTTAACCATTCCTTCGGTGTTCGGCGTTGTCTCGGGATCTGCGGTGAGCTTCATCAAGGTATCCGTCGCCGCGTTGCTTGTTAGCAAAATGATCGTGTTCCGGAAGTCGATTTCCCTTCCCTCTCCATCCTCCATTCTGCCCTTGTCGAATACCTGAAAGAACAACTCCAGCACATCAGGATGCGCCTTCTCAACCTCGTCCAGCAGGACTACCGAATAGGGCCTGCGTCGCACCGCTTCAGTAAGCACACCGCCTTCGCCGTAGCCCACATATCCCGGAGGCGAGCCCTTCAATGTTGAAACTGTATGAGCTTCCTGGAATTCCGACATATTGATCGTGATCATGTTCCGTTCGCCACCGTACAAGACGTCAGCGAGCGCAATCGCAGTCTCCGTCTTACCCACGCCGCTTGGGCCTACCAGCAGAAATACGCCGACCGGCTTGACCGGATCATCGAGATTCGCGCGCGATGTCATAATCCTCTGCGCAATTGCCGACAATGCATGATCCTGCCCAATAACCCGCTTCTTCAGATGCTCATCGAGCGTGAGTACAGTTTCAATTTCATTGCGAACCATCTTGCCCAACGGAATTCCAGTCCACGCCGAAATCACTTCGCCGACAATCTGCGCATCAACAGAAACGCGCATCATGCCCTTCTCGCCCTGCAGTTTGCTCAGTTCGGCCTCGACCTTGCTCAACTCAGCCAATGTCTCGGCTGGATCAGTCGCAGCAGCACCGTCTTCTTTCTTTGGCCCCTCGAGCTTTTCGTGAAGCGCGCGAATCTTCTCGATTAGGCCTTTTTCCTTTTCCCATTGCTCCTTGAGGACTGCTTCTTCTTCTTTCGCTGCGGCAGTCTGTTCCTCGATCAGGCCCAGCCGTTCAGAGTGATTGGCGCCAATCTTTGTTTCTCTTTCCAGCACTCGCTTTTGCACTGCGAGCGAATCGAGACGGCGCTGCACATCTTCAAGTCGCGGTGGCGTCGAGTTCTGCCCCAATGCAAGTCGTGCGCAGGCGGTATCCAACACTGACACAGCCTTATCCGGTAATTGCCGACCGGCAATATAACGATGCGACAAGCGAACTGTCGCGGTAATTGCCTCGTCCAGAATCTTCAGGTTGTGGTGCTTTTCTAGCGACTTCACAATGCCTCGCAGCATGGTGCAGGCAACTTCTTCAGTCGGTTCCTCGACTTTAACTACCTGAAACCGTCTCGCCAGAGCAGGGTCTTTCTCAAAATATTTCTTGTACTCCGACCAAGTCGTTGCGGCGATCGTTCGCAGTTCGCCGCGAGCGAGTGCAGGCTTCAACAGATTTGCCGCATCGTTCTGGCCGGCTGTTCCACCCGCGCCAATCATGGTGTGCGCTTCATCTATGAACAGAATTATCTTCTCTGTCGAAGACTTCACTTCATTGATGAGGCCCTTCAAACGATTTTCAAATTCCCCCTTCACGCCCGCGCCGGCCTGCAAGAGCGCTAGATCGAGACTGTGCAAGTGAACGCCCTGCAACGCTGGAGGTACATCGCCTTCGGCAACGCGATTTGCAAACCCTTCGACAACCGCGGTCTTGCCAACGCCGGCCTCACCAGTGAGAATCGGATTGTTCTGACGACGCCGCATGAGAATGTCAATCATCTGGCGAACTTCAAGATCGCGACCCAGGACCGGATCAATCTTCCCGGCCTTGGCATTTGCAGTCAGGTTCACCGTGTACTGATCCAGATGCGGAGTCTTGCCGCTTCTCGGCGGCCCCTCAGCGCCGTCGCTTGGCGCGCTATCTCCGGAAGATGCCGCACCCCCCGTGCCCAGGCTTGTTTGCGTTTCGCGTGAGGTGGACACGATCTCGTAGAAACTTGCACGCAAACCTTCTGCCGGAATTGCCTGCAACTCTTTGCTGATGTCCTTCACTATGCGGAAGAGTTCATCGTTGCCCAGCAGTGCGAGCAGCGTGAAGCCAGTGCGGATATTGCCCGCGTTAAAATCGATGCTTGCTACAGTCCACGCCTCCGAAAGCATCTTCACCACTGTGGGACTGAATGCAGGCGATCGCGCATTGCCGCTCTTCAACGAGTCAAGGCTGCGCTCCAGTTCCCTGGTCAGGCGCGAGCGGTCCACCCCGTAGTGCTTCAGAATGGCGGCCACATCGTTGTCGCTGCCATCGAGCACCTTCATCAGGTAGTGCTCGATTTCAATGTCGTAATGAGTCCGAGCTACGCACAGACCGGCTGCAGCTTCAAGTGCCTTTCGCGTCGAGTCATTCAGTTTCTCGATAAGTGCTTTCAGATTTGTGCTCATCGCCTTCTCATTCCCTCTTTCGAAATTTCTTCACTGCACCAGGTAAGTCGCATCGGCGGGATCGCGATCAAGCGGCCTCGTCTTCAGCCAGCTCACCAGCCCAAGTTGCGGGCGCTTCTCGCTTCTCGTTCCCAACTCGCATGGAGGAGCATCTTCACGGGCCAGCACTAATTGCACTTCTGTCTCGTAGCTCCCATTTGAATAAAACCTCAACCAAGCCACCAGTTCGTGATAAGCCTCTTGACCGGGAAGAAACTTCAAATACTGGTCGAAGCGCATGGGCCCCATCGAAACACGGATCCGTCCATGATGATCCCAAACTTCGTCCCCGGCAACCACTCCAACACCCAAACGCTCGCTGGCTCCGCCGAATCCTGTAAAGCAGGTTTGATTCTCTGGGCTCAACTTCCGCCACGTCCCTGCGAACTGCTGAATCTGCACCTTTACGGCGAAGTAGTCTTCCAGAATCTGCTGCAGTGAAGCCGCCGAACGTACATGCCGTCCGAGAAGTCCCACGTAATTCAGATACGCAACATCCGGGATACCGCTCCGCTCCCGCAAGCCCTCGGTACCGAGTCCCAGCAGGTCCATCAACCGCATGGAAAGCCGGTCTTCACCCGTCCTCTCATACTCAATAAAGAAACGATACTTCTCCCAGCCTCGATAGAAAAACGAAATCATGCGATGATTGAAGATATTCAAAAAATCCTCCATCACATGGTCCTTGTCCCGCGCCCGCGCCAGCAGAAACTCGGTATATGGAGTCGGCATTACCGAGATCGCCGCACACATCCCCATGAACTCGACCGTCATGCTCATCGGGCCGTCTAAGTTGCGCTTCAATTCGTAAATCTCGCTCGGCGGAAACTTGAGCGAGGTTCTCGCCGAGAAGCGAATTGTCTCCTGCTGCGGCGTGATGAAATAACCGACCGGCTTACGTTCCAGTTCCATCTTTTGCAAAACGCGTACAGCTTGAAAGAAGTGCACCCGAAACGGCTCGTCATCCAGCATCTTGCGCAGATTGCTGAACTCCGCCGGTTCGCTTTCTCTACTTGCATGGATAGTTACAACAGGGCTTGCGTTCCAGCTCTCGGTGGCCATTTTCCCAGTGCCTCCTTTCTCAGGGTGCTTCGCGCCGTCAATTGCGAAAAGCTGTTCATCGCAGCATAACTGGCTAGAAAGCGATCGACAACCGCAGCAAACAGATAGAGCCCGCTCCCCGCGAATTGCTGCTCGTCAAACTCCATCTCCACTTTGGTTCCCCGCGCAGGAATCAACCCGTAGGCTGAATCAACCAGCGCAAAATTGGGCGAAGAACTCACTTTAAGAATCGAACCAACCTGGTTTTCGCTCGCCGGTGTATCGCTCATGTTATGCAGCCGCAATATCTCCTGTATCGCAGTGCGCCCTTCTTCGTTGAGGGACAGATAATTCAACGATAGCAATGAGATTAACCGCCAGAAGTGCCCTTGCCCGCCTGCTGGAGTTATGCTTGGCGTCGGCCGCCGCAATGCGGTCACAGTCTTGGCCGCCTCATATCCAATTGCTTCAAAGTCGCCGCTTTCCGATCCCATCTGAAACCGCGTTGGCAAATCGAAATTGGAGCAGAGCGTTCGTACCATCAATACATCAGCCTCGGGATCAGTAAAGCTGCCCGTCAGGTCGACGACGGAGATGGACATCGTCGATGGTTCTCGCTCGCCAAACTCGTTCAGGTGCCGCGTCGCCGTCCAGAACGCCAGGTCGTCCCGCTTGCGCGTCTGATGGCGGTAGGCATGCATCGGTTCGAGAACCACCGATTGCCTCAGCCTCGGATTGGTCGCAGTCACCTCCTCAATGCTGAATATCTCCATCGAATCGAAGTGACGGCTGTCCGGAACAATCGTGTATTCATGCCGGGTCTGACTCAAGAGAATTGGCTCTGAAGATTGCGGGAAGAGATTGATTGCCGGCGTGCAGCCCAGCCTGAATGTCCGCTCGTTCACGCCCAGTTCCAGCACCTGCTGCCGCTCTGCGCGCTCAAAGAGCGAAAACAGAAAGACGATCTCCGCCTCTTCGCCAAAACCCTCAAGCGTCAATGGTTCCAGACCTTCAAGATCGAAAAATAGAAACTTCTCCGGCAGCGCAAAATACTCCTGTAAAAGGCGATGCCCATCCATGGAGCGCCGAACAAACGGCAGCAGGCTCTCCTCGGCGTCAAACCCAACCGGACGAAGCTGCTCAGGCCCTAGGCTGATCAGTTTTTTTTCGTCCTTCGGATCGCGAAGCTGAATTTCGATGCATCTCTCGGAGAGAAGCTCATAGAGCGAATACACCACGCTCGCATCCCCTGCCAGATGAAAACGCAAACGCGACAAGGGGAGGCCGGAAAAAGTCACATCCTTATGACAGCGAAGGCGCATCCGAATCGCGGCTACGGCCTGCATTCCAACCGTTGCCCGCGGCGGGCGTTGCATCCGCTCCGGCTGACGCCACTCCGCGGAGACAACGGTAAATGGCCAAAGTTCCACATCATAGGAAGTCTGAAAGCGACAGGCCAGCCCTTCTACCGTAGCCTTTGTAACCAGCGGCGTGCCACGCGGAACCCGCATACCCGCAGTCTTTTTGCCCTGCGCAGGATCCCCCTGGCACTCGACGATTGTCATGGACGGTATCGGACGCAGATAGGTGGGGTGAATGATCTTTGTGAGCGATTCACATATTTCGGGGAAATCGTCATCGATCCTGCGGTGCACACGGGCTGCCAGGAATGCAAAGCCCTCAAGAAGCCGACCCACATGGGGATCGTCGCAGCGGTCTGCATCGAGCAGCAACCTTCCTGCGACCTTAGGATACTTGCGCGCAAACTCCCCACCCATCTGGCGAAGATAGGTCAGTTCGCGCTCATAGTATTCCAGTAGTTCCTCACGCATTGTTTCTACTTCACCTCGTATTCGCCGCTGATCATCTCCAAAACAGTGTCGAACTTGATTTCTTCTTCCATGTTTTCGTAGGTAATCTGCCCTTCAATATGAAACCTGAGGCTACGGCTGAGCAAATCGGTGCGGGTGAGAAATACGCGTGGCTGCACAATCCTTGGCTCATAAATTCGAATGCATTTTTCGAGTGCGACCGTCAGAGCATTGTGTTCCTTACCCGCTGAGCCGTCAAAGCTATGCAGATCTGGCAAGCCGTAATTCAAAACCGAAGCGGCGGTGGCTGGATAATTTTCCAATTCCGGAATCACGGGCTTCCGGGTGTTCAACAGCCACTCCAGGTCGCGTTTCATCGAGTCGCGATACATGGCGATAGAAGCACTGCGCGTTTCCGGCCACTGATCCGTGTCGGTCAGCCGGTCTACCAGCGACTGAGTGATCAGGATTTCAGACTTGCTTCTGGCCAATTCTTCCTCCCTGCGTCACTACTTTTTCTTATTGCAGAACCGTTCCATCCAGCCACTGCTGCGTCTCTGGGTTCGCCGCTCCAGTGTCATCCTCCAAAGTCCAGTACCGCAACTCCGGCCGCACAGCCAGCAGACTTTTCAACGTTCCCACCACCGCCTCCGAGATTGCCTCCGCTCCGGTCTCTTGCCCCGCTCGCCAGACGTACCTATGCAGATCAAGCCACCCTCTCGCGCACTCGCTGGCCAATATTGGGAGACTCGCACGAAGAAGCTCACCCCAAGCTCCTTTGCCGGCCAGAGTCCTCAACGAGTGACGAATTTCGGATGTCGGTCCGACGGCAAAGCCCGGCGTCGGAGTCTGCCCCTGCATTCTCGTTTCGCCTAATCGAAGACCGGCACATACCAGGTAAGGCACTGGTGATGTTGGATCCCTTTGAAACAAAAACTCCGCGCTTTCAACAACCAGGGCATAAGCATCTGCAACCCCGCCTAATGGCCCTGAGGCCGTGCGGCGGCGCAACCCTGGCCCTGTCTCTCCTTCGGCGCCGGTGCCCGCTTCGCCTTCAACGCCTTCTTGTTCGCCAGCCTCTTGCGCCGGCTGCTCTACCACCACTACAGGATCGGGTTCCGTCTTGCGGCGCTCATTGAGCAGCAATTCAACGATTTGCTGAACTTCATCCAGCCCGGTCCTCAGTCTCTCAAGATTCGGTGAGTTCTCTCCGTAAATTTCCTGCTGATATTGATCAAGGCGCTCATAAGCCTCGTGCGATTCCTTGAAAGCCAGGCTGGCCTGCGTGTACATGCTTTTTGGAGTTCCCGTAAATGCCTGGTCGAAATCCTCGGCAGTCAGCTTGCCATGATTGATGGCATCTCTCCGTGCCTCACTTTTGGCGTCTGAGGTCGCGTCTTTCTCATAGCCCACCACACGGGATTGAAGGTAATCGAGGTAGCTCAGGCCGTTTCGCGTCAGCGGCACCTTGCGAATCGCGTCCGCAATCAATCTTCCGGCAGTCTCGACCGAGAGCATGCGCAGTTCAAGGTCGTTACCCTCTTCGATTAACGGATAGATGGAAGGCCAGAATGTCTCCTGAAGCGATTGAAGCAGTCCGATACTGGGCGCCAGCAGCTCGAACCCTTCCACCCTGATCTGTGATTCTGCAAGCCATCCCGCCAGGCGAAGATCCTTGCTTCGTTTTGCAAGCGCCTCACCAGCTAACTTGATGACTGCTCTGTGGTCTGCCTTTTTTTTCTGCGACCGTTCCCAATCTCCTTCGGGAAGATCGTCCTCGTCTTCTCTTCTCGCTTCCTTGATCTGATCGAAAACCTTGTCGTAGTAGAGGTCCTCCCCTGCTGGGTTTTCACCTGCAACCGGCGTAAGCAGATCCTCACGCAGAGGCATCTTCTGACTCCTTCTCCGGGGCGTTCCACGTTACGCTGCGGATTTCAAGCAGCGGGACATCGGTCCCATCCACATCCATCATCTTCGCGCCATAAGGAACCTGACCATGGGCATCATCCGGCTCCCAGGCGGTTTCCCGTCCCAGTTGCACGGATTCATCCGCATGGCGAAAAGATTGCGGGCACAGAACGGGGAGAAGAACCTCGCCCAGATCCTGCAATCGGAAATCGGAGCTGGTTTCCACGCGTGCCTGCGCCCACACTAGATCGCGTAGATTGGCGGGGGGTTGAATTTCCAGCTTGCGCAGATAATGAATCGGAATCCAGGTATAGCTGCCGGCCAGAAACACCTCAAGATTTGCACCGATGCGCGGATCCGCATCGCTTATTTCGCCAAACGGATTCCCATTCCAGATTCCGTCGTGTACTCCACCATCTTTTTGAGCAGGTGTTTCACCATTGGCAAACATGCTCTGCCGGGTGCGCTCGGCGTGCAGCGCACTTCGATAAAGCAGGGTCCCCGCGGCGGCCTCGGCATTCGCTCCCGCCAGAAGATCCAGCTGCTTCTCTGCACGGTCGAACTCACCGGCAAACAACAGAAGCTCGAACAGGAACGTACGGCGCTTGGCGTCGAGAGGGTTGGACTTCAACTCTTCGCCAAGCGCTTTGATGGCCTCCCGCAGTCTTCCTTCGCGGTACAGCGCAAGTGGTGTCATTGTCTGTTAGCTGGTCTTGTTGCCCTTGGTGTTGTGGGTCACCGAGCCGGTCGTCTGGGTAATGCCCTGCTCGTTCTGCGTGCTGTACTCTATCTTGATCTGGTTGTAACTGAATGACACGCTCTCCGTTGGAATCTCGCTCGATGCGGAAAGCTGCTGATTCGTCACAAACATCTCCTGAAATTCATACTTCAAAAACGGCTTGCCGCCAGCGCCTGCCTTTACCGCTTCCACACTTCCGGTCTTGATGTGCGTTCCCATGACCAGAGCTTTGAAGATCGGTGCAGTTGCCTTGTCAAGATACTTCATGATGCTGAAGTCGGCGAGGTCCGCCTTGCCCGCGCCCGAGCCACCTGTTCCAGCCACCGATGTGACCTGGGACGCGCCCGTGCTGAAAGACATAAGTTGAATCCAACCAGTGTGATTTTCGTCGGCCGATTCGCCGGCAATTCCATCGAGTTTCAAAAAGTAATCAACTGCCATGTCGAGATCCTTTCATTATCGGCCTGCTTAATCAGGCCGGTTGGGGAGCTAAGGTTCGAAGGTCAGGAGAACGAATCTATTTTCCCGCTGGTTGCGGTAGATCCGCTACAAGCCTCAAGGACACAGTGAGTTCATCCAACTGGAAGTGGGGACGAAGGAATGCAACTGCACGGAGTGCCCCCGGCTTTCCAGCCACTTCCGTGACTTCAATGCGCGCTTCACGCAATGGCCGTTCAGCTTTTGCGGCGCCCGATGCGTTATCGTCGGCGATGACGTAATTCGAAACCCACTGGTTCAGGAAAAGCTCGGCCTGGGACCGGCTCATCGTGCTACCCAGTTTGTCGCGCATCATGGCCTTCAGATAATGCGCAAAACGCGACATGGCCAGCATGTACGGCAACTGCGCCGACAGCCTGGCATTGGCGTTGGCTTCAGGCTTGTCGTAGAGCTTTGGTTTATTCGCCGTCTGCACACTGAAGAATGCTGCATAGTCCGTTCCCTTGCAATGAACAAGCGGCACAAATCCCTGATCCGCAAGTTCTTTTTCCCGACGGTCTGTAATGCTGACCTCCGTCGGGCACTTCAATGCCACATCGCCTTCGTCGGTGCGGAAGTTATGCGTGGCCAAGCCTTCAACCAAGCCTCCATTTTCCACACCGCGAATCGATGCGCACCAGCCAAACTTCGCAAACGATTGCGTGAGCCGGGCTGCCAGGGCGTACGCCGCATTGCCCCACAGGTACTTCGAGTGGTCTCGGCCGTCGACGCCTTCTTCGTAGGCAAATTCCTCAATCTGCCGCGTATCCTTGCCCCACGGTTCGCGCATCAACACATGCGGTAAGGTGAGCGCGACATAGCGGGAATCGTCTGAAGCCCGGAAGCTCTTCCACTTGGCATATTCGGTGCTGTCGAAGACCTTCGAAACATCGCGGATGCCCGTCAGTTGGCCGAATTCGCTAAGGTTGATCATCTCCGGCGCGGCAGCTGAAAGGAATGGCGCATGTGCCGCCGAAGCAACCTGCGAGACACGCTCCAGCAACTCCACATCTTCGCCGCTTCGGCCAAATTCGTAGTCGCCAACCAAGGCAGCGAACGGAGCTCCGCCAAAGACCCCAAACTCCTCTTCGTAGACTTTCTTGAAGAAAGCGCTTTGATCGAATTCCGGCGCACGCTGCAAATCCTTCAAAAGGTCCTTTTTGGAGACATTCAGAAGCTTGATCTTGAGCATGTCGTTCGTTTCGCTCTGATCGAGCAAGTGCTTGATCCCGCGCCACGTCCCCTCCAGTTTCTGGAATGCGGGATGATGCATCACCTCGTTGAGCTGCAGGGAAATCAGGCGGTCGATATCGGCGAGGCGGGCGCCGATCGTCGCTTCCGCATCCCGGCTAAGCGTCATCTTCCCCTCAAGAACCTGGTTGACAAACTCCTTCACCATGTCCTTGCCGCGCTCTTGAGCTACGGTGTCCTTGCCGAATCGCCCCTGGGCCACAATCTGGTCAAGAAGCGAAACCTCTGTGGTCTGTGTCTCGGCGGCCTGCCCCGCCACCGCATTTGACGGGCTACTCATGCTTATCCCCCTCTGCATTCGCCGCGATTTCGCCGCGCAACTTGTTTAATTCTTCCGTCTTTGACACCGCATCGAACAGTGCCTGGTCAAGCTGATCGTTACCCTGCAAGCTGCCCCGAAGGTTGGACAACCGCGTGCGCAGGTCCAGCAATTCCTTGATCGGTCCCACTTGCGCAGCTACATTCGCCGGCGAAAAATCATCAAAGCTCTCGAAGTGAAGATCGACCCCAATTTGCCCTGCCTTCGAGCTGAGCTTGTTTTCTACCGAAAACTTCAGATGCGGTTGCATTCCTTTCAACACACTGTCGAAGTTGTCCGGGTTGATCTCGACGAACTTCCGATCCTTCAACGCCGCCAGAGGCTGCTCCGGCTGTCCGGTAAGATCGCCCAGCACACCCATCACGAAGGGCAATTCCTTCAACTCGATGGCGTTGCCAACCTCTACGTCGTATGTGATCTGCACCCGGGGAGCCCGGACGCGACTAAGTTTCTGCTGAGTACTTTCTCTGGCCATAACATCTCCGGAAGTTCAAGTTGAATCGGGAAGCCTAACAAACGGTAACCCCAACAAAAACACAATACTCGCCCAAATGTCCAGTAAATTCTGCGACCATTTATTAGTAGGTCAACACCACTTTCAATTCGTTAACACCGGAAGATTAATTCTTTCTTCAGCGGCAACTTGTGCGACGATGATGGTGTTTCACTCGGTCTCCATCCACTTGCTGCGACGCTCTCGCCCGCTCCCGGTTTGTACCGCGAATGATCACAATGCCGGACCGCGCTTCACGCTTTGGACATCGTTTCGCCTCAACGTTTAACATCACCTTTTCACCCCGAGGGTGCTTAGAAAATGCGACAGCTCCAACCCGTGATCTGGTCTAAAGGTACATTTCTCTCGCCTCAGCATCTTCAAGCTCAGGAGCGCTTTGTTGAGGACAGCGCGCGTTTTTACATGGATTCCCTCAACTCACGCTCCTGGGGATTTTCTGAGATTCAGATTGATACCAAAGCTCTCTCAGAGGGTCGTCTGTCCATTACCCTCGCCTCCGGAATCTTTCCCGATGCGCTCTCGCTCGACATCCCCGCCTCCGAATTCCCGCCCCCTGCCCGTATTCTCGATGAATGCTTTCAGGGCGGCCGCCAAAGCTGCACCTTCTATCTCGCCGTGCCGGAATACCTGCAGGGCGGGATGAACGTTGCCGTGAACCGCAGCACCGTAAGCACTCGCTTTCTTGCCCAAATGCAAATGGTTCGTGATGAAAATACTGGCGCCGGTGAAAAACCCATCCAGGTCGCTCGCAAAAACCTCCAGATTCTTGCCGAAGGCGAAAACCGCGAAGGTTCCGTCGTTCTCGGGTTCACGCGCATCCTGCGCTCTGAGACCGGCATGTACCAGATTGATCCCACCTATATACCGCCTCTGATCGACATCCACGCTCACCCGACTTTGAAACGCATCCTCAGCAACCTGATCGAACTTCTGGTTGCGCGCAGCAGCCAGCTTTCCGGCAGCCGCCGTCAAAAAAACCAATCACTTGCGGACTTCACCGCCTCTGACATCGCCAACTTTTGGCTGCTCTACACCATCAACAGCCATTTGCCCGTCTTTCGCCACTTCCTCGAGTCGACAAACATCCGCCCCGAGTTGCTCTTCAGCGAACTCTCTGATCTGGCAGGAGCATTGACCGCTTTCTCCAGCAAAATCGCCCCGAAAGACCTGCCCGCCTACACGCACGAGCAGCTTGGCGCCTGCTTCAGCGAACTCGACCGTATGATCCGAGTGATGCTTGAAACTGTAATCCCCAGCAACTTCGTCGCACTCCCGCTCAAGATGGTCAAAGACACCATATACGCGACCTCGATTGACAAGGACGCTTATTTCGTTGGCTCCCGTTTCTATCTTGCAATTGCCGCCGACATCCGCGACGCCGACCTGATCGACCGTTCACAAAAACTGCTGAAAGCCAGCTCCGCCAACCAGCTCGAAACGCTCATCCGCAGCGCCTTGGCTGGATTGCGCCTGCAACACGTGCCCACGCCTCCAAGATCGATTCCCGTAAAGCTCCGCCATCAATACTTCGCCATCGAACAGGGCGGCCCGCTTTGGGAGGCAGTTTTACGCGCACGCAACTTCGCGGTCTACGCCCCGTCCGATATTCTCAACCCGCAGATGGAACTTATTATTCTTCTGGCCCAACCGGCTTGAGCCGTTCCAGCCTTCACATCGCAATAGTGCTTCGTTCTTGAAATTCGTTTCAAATTAAATAAATGCGTTCAGATTCTCCATCAGAACAGATCTGTCATCGGGCCTCTGCACCGGAGTCAAAAAGCCTCCCTGAAACGAAGTCAAATTAAACCTTCACGTCGAAAGCAAGCGAAAATATCAACTGCTCACTTGCAAACCGCCTCAGCTGGCACATCTTTGTCGGCCTTGAAAACACATTGGTGCACCTTCTTGTCGACTTTGATCGTTACCGCCTGGGCATCTCCCAAACCTGCGAACTTACAAACCAGATAAACAGTGTGCCCCATGTCATAGAGGTAGCCGACATCCCAGGATGCAAATGTGTAGCTCGTCTTTCCCTTCGAAACATCGGGAACCAAGTCCGCTCTCTCCGCCGGCGGCCCGTCGAATACCGCAGCGTTGAAGAGCGGGCTCTTCCCTTGGCTGGAAGGACACTTGAACTCCTGCGCCTTTGTGGTCGCGGCAAACACCAGGATCGCGCCGACAACAGACT
>Ga0302140_10003758_pt1 | contig 19420 bp, 17 predicted proteins | sample I_Bog_E1_1_FD_202095 | JGI IMG/M metagenome (GOLD analysis project Ga0302140, IMG submission 202095) | Peat permafrost microbial communities from Stordalen Mire near Abisko, Sweden - I_Bog_E1_1 | ecosystem: Environmental > Terrestrial > Soil > Wetlands > Peat | place: Sweden: Abisko, Stordalen... | reverse complement strand
GTGTCCTGGTGAACGGGTTACCGAGGACCCAGATTTCTCGAAGGTCAGGAATACCAGTCAGTCTGGCCAGTTCAGTAGGATCGGTCATCCTATTATCTCTCAGGTCCAGTCTCTCCAGGGGATACAGCCTCTCCACGCCGGCTATAGATATCAATCGGTTCGACCGCAAGTTCAGCGCAGTGATGGCTGGAAGAGGATTTCTTGTCAATGAATGGAGCGAGTCAATCATGCAGTTCGACAGGTTGAGCGCTCTGAGGGCTGTAAGGGATGCTAGACAATCTGGAATCTGGGCGAACAAGTTCGAAGACAAGTCTAGGGAGTGAAGTGTGTTGGCCAATGGGGCTAAACTGGACGCGGAGATCGATGTGATACCATTGTCAGCAAGACTAAGGTGCTTGAGGAATCTCCACTTCGAAGACGGCAATATACCCATCGAGAGCAGATTCGAAGAACTATTTCTGGGGTTGTGCCATCCTTCAGACATGCTCGAATGAGAGCTACCAGATCCAGATCGCTTCACTTTGTATGAACCTCTGAGGTGCCCGTGTGACGAGCCAGTCCTGGAGCTTGGTCGTCGCACAGGAGAACTGCTCCTTGGTCTAGACTTGGTGGGAGACTGTGCGCCATCTGAACCGGACCTTACCAGTGAGACACCCCGCTCGGCCTCCTCCTCAAGGTGACTACGTTCGTCAGGAGAACCTGGTGCCGAGTTGGACTTCACCAATTCCGCATGCGGTAGCGTTGGACTCCGTTTGGGACTTTGTGAGGCAGCCCACTGGGCTGTGGGGGATAGTTGGGCTTTGGAAGAGCGCCGCCTGCGCTTGTCCATGTCATCCAACACGATGTTTATGAGAAGGTCTGCGGGGTCGTCGACTCCTGCGCGCTTCACAGTCAACGATCTCAGTTGTTCGGCGAGACGATCCCAGCCAAAGAACTGCCGTATGTCAATGTCACTGATTTCCAGAGCACTGATGTTCTTGAAAACGTAGAGTGGGACGGCACTATCAAATGGGAATTCTTCGTAACCTTCAATCAGCCGGGCTCGTCGGTCCGGAGCAAGTCTGAGGCAGGGAATCTTGGTGAAGGCTGAGTAAAGGTACTTCAAGTCTGTTTCAATGGCTGCCTTTTGCTTCTCTGTTCGTGCAGCGGCTCCTCCAGATCCCAGGCCAAAGTTTGACCAGAGAGAAGACATGCCAGACATTACGCTTCGCACACTGGACACTGAATGTACGGATCCGTGGTCAGATCCCCGACCCTTCGGTCTTTGTGACTGACCAAGAAATGAGACATAGTTGGCTGCTGAGGTATCGGCGTGCAGATTTTCCAACCGCACGTTCATGGGCCCAACAGCGATGCCTAGCTCTTCGTAGCGGGAGAGCAGGTAGAAGAGATGGTGCGGTGTCAGGGCAAGTTTGGCAGGCTTGATGTTATGGGATGCAAAGGTCAGGTACGGCAGAGACAGAGCTGCTGCAAGTGTACTTGACGTTGTCGAGGACGACGCGGCAGATGGTGGGTTCGTGGTTGTTGGTGATTGCGGTATCGCCAACCCTCCGACCGCACCGGGCACAGCTTGAGACGAGCCATTCTTCGAAGCTTGTTGACGTCGTAGTTGAAGAGCATTCGCCAACGCCTTCTCGTGTGTCCGGACAAAGTGGGCCAAGTTCTGCACGCAAAGCACCGGTTAGCAAGCACGGCTGAGGCGAAATAGCGCCTTGACAGAAGAAGCAAACCTTTATGAAGAACTGCCCATCCTCGGTGTCCATCATTGAGGATGCATGGGAGTTGTCGTAGATGAATAGAAAGTCTACAGCCCTTCGGCGGATCCAAGACTCCCACGCAAAGGCTTCCTGCTGCCTTGTATCTCGACCACGGAGAGCCTCGTGAGGCGAGCGTACGACTCGAGCCAGGAGACTGGAGGAGGAATGGCGGTCTGCAGGTAACACAGCATTAGATCGGTTTACAATTCAAGGTGCGTGATAAGAAAGGAGGACAAGGTATCGGTGTATCGAGTCGGAATTCAGCCCATCTCGAGTCTCGAGGCGGCCATGGCCTTGTGTTGATGCTCGAGACGGCGAGGACGCACGGAGACGGAGGGGTGCATATGATAGATTCACCAGCGAGCCACAGCACATGCAACGCGCTGCAGGCGAAGCAAACGGAAATGAGTGCAGAAGATACGTACCTCGACAACCCTTCTCGTCGTGGGAGTGCTCAGCACCGAGAGCAGAGCAGCTCCAAGGCACTCGCTCGCTGAAGCAAAAAGGAGGGGATGTGGACGGAGCAAGATCCCACGGTCCAGGACTTAAGAAGGGCACGATATCTCAGATCCCAAGTTCTGCCGCCGTCTCAAGAGATGGCAGTGGGACCGAGCCAATGATCCAAGGAGTGGGAGTTTTGAAGTTATGCAGGCGTATGCGAGTCGTGATCCACTGCGACCAGGGTTGTCAGGATATTGGACCGGTTCGCGCAGCGCAGCGCACTCTGCAAAGCTGAAGGGGCGAAAATGGACAGCGACCGAAGAAATAGATGGATGGATGGATGGGAGCAACTTCGATGCAGTGCGGTGCGGTGCGGTACGGTACGGGTCGACCGAGGGCTGTGGTTGCTGGTGGTTGTGCAATGTGAATCAAGAGGCTTGAGGAGAGCTGTGTTTGAACATTGGAGACGGGCGAGGTGAAGCTTCCGCCGCGATAGCGGGCCTAGCGCCTGGAGGGTGGTGCAGAGCAGAGTCGATAACCGCGAGCAGCAAAGCCTGTGCGAACCTTGCGAGACCGAGCAAAATTGAAATTTCTAGGTGCACCAGCTCCAGCACCAGCACCAGCACCAGGTCCCCTACAGAACTACCCCGCCGTGCTCATTCTCACTTCGAGGACCCTATTCTTACTTTCCCATCTTGCCCGCCAGCCCTGTGCTTCTTACGCTTCTGACGCTTCTCACCCAACATCAGCGCAGACCTCCGGGACACAAGTCATTCACGGGCACCGCTGATGTTCTCCACCTGACTCAACCGCGTTCTTGCGTCGCGGTGATCTTGTTCTCAACAGCTTGAGATTGCCTCTTGCGCTGGCCCAGTGGACCCTGTGCGATCCCTGCTGGTGGGGTCTTCCTGAACCGTGCCATGCAAGCCAAGCTGCGACCGCCCTCGCCCGCCTCTGTCCCAAATCTCCCCCTCCCGCCCAATCAGCAGCATCTTCCTGATCTCTGCGATCGACCCCCCGCGAAGGGCACACCTCGCCGTCGACATGAGGAGTGAGGAATGAGGAAACGGCTGGGGTCGCCGCCGCCAGCCAGCCTGCCTCTTCACGACACCTTCATGTCCAGCAGCCAGCCAGACTGCACTTCGGGGCCCTCACCGCTCCGACCGAGGCAACCAAAGGGCATCCAAGAGGGCACTTCCAACACTCTTCGCCACACGGAGTGCATCTGCGCACGCAGCTCATACACACCCTTTCTCGTTGATGGCTGACCACAGTCACATTATCGCTGAATCGCTGATCCGAGCAGATACGAGACGGGGTTCAGCCTCACGCCTCGCGGACAGGAGAAACGGCCAATCGTGTTGATTCCTGCTCTCCAAAGCTCGACACCCTCATGGCCAAACACATCTCAGTCAGCACCCTCAGCTCACTCAGATCGTGCTTGATTTAGTGATGTCTCGCGGTTGCACCGTGTGGCTAAGGTGGCTTATAAAACACGATTACTATTGAACGGTCATCTGAACAATTTTTATCTTCATATGCACCGACGGAGCGCACTTACCAGCAGGTGAACGGTGTGCAACAAAAGCAACGACATGACGCTCCGGTGCAGCGTCTGAGGCCTGCGATTCGACAATGGTATACTCAATGTGGATTACCGAGAGACTGCAGCATCCTGCCGGTCATGGAACTCATTGGGATGCTTCTGCATGTGCTTGGAGTCTTCTCTCGGCTGCCAGCCACTTGAAGCATTCAGTTCGACAATACCCTGCATCCACAAGGTGTGGGGTTTGGCCGCCGGGTTTTCTAAGGAAGAACTAGAAAACAGTATCACAGACCAGCTGACATCATTTCCTCAGATATCAAGTCGATGATCCCAGTGTGTCGGCAGTCATTCTCCCAGAAATGGCAGGTTGACCTCGCAAAGCCGGCGTGAGTAAGATCAAAGATGGGGGTACAATACCGTGAAGACGCTGCCCCTCCCTGAGATCGTGAGTTTCTCTGACAGCGGTAGCGGTGAGGGGTCGAAAGTTTGAACTGGACCCCCAAACTGCTGGCAGGAAAACCTTATTTGATCAGCATCAGGATTATCCGTGCGCCGTGTCTGAAATGCACATCACTAAAGGCTAAGCATCCTGGGCGGCTTGCGCGCCTCATCCAGAATGTCGTCCGTTGATTGTTCCGATGCCGCAGAAGAGGGGCCCAGCCAAGTCAACGGCCGAGCTGTACGAAATTGCTCGAAACACTTTCGAGAAATATCGTGAAGTGTGCATCAACGACCGGGGTGCGTCGCTCACCGATGTTTCAACGAGAGACGAAGACCAACGAAACATCTTCCTCGGAAACACCAGCCGTTAAGGTAGCATTTAGGTCTATCAAGGTATGTATGTGCCGAACTATTGCTGCACTATTGTTTATGTTTGGATTAGATCACCACTGGGCGTTTAGCCATCAGCGAATACATTGAATTCATCTGTGAATTCATGGAGACGATTTTGAGTCGGTCACCGCCGCGGTCGAGTCAGCACCCGACTAGTTGGTGTAACACAAACCCCGAGTCACGTTCTATTGTCTTGAAAATCATCGAATTGCTGCTTGGGAAAAGGAGAGTCCAGTGACTTCTATGTCTCACAATCAGTCCGGATTTCAAGGCAAAATACATTCTTTGAAGAGCGTGCCAAGCTTACACTTTCACCAATGAGACACTGGCTTCAATCCCGTGTCGGATGTTGAATCAGGCCGGACAAGATCAAGATTTAGTCTTACCAAAAGAATCAGATCCAAGTTTAAATCGCCTTCTGCGGAGGGCATTTGATCAGCCACGTTTTCTGGCGTTCGCACATGCCAATAACTGAAAGTTCGAAGCGAAACCAAGATTTGACTTAAGTCACATGGTGCTACACACCCTTTCTTGATTCTTCTTGATTAGTAAGGAAGGCAATATATCTTCGGAGGAAGATAGGGGCGAACTGGTTGATTATTCACGCCAAAAGTTTAGTTTCAACACACCCTCGGCCAAATTGCTATCGGGGGTGAAATGTTCTAGGACTTACTAATCCACCCAGCATTCCTGATGTGGCGTTTGATCAATAGTTCTGCTGTTAGTAAGTCTGTGTCGTCTGACAGATTCACGGCGTTATACCTTCATTCTGCTTTTCGAATTATCCCCGACCTTTTGCCATCTCCGAGGTGGCTTCAAAGGGACAAAAACCCACTAGTAGCAAGTTCTCTTACCAAGCAGAATCGCTGCGCATGTTCGTCCCAGAGAGAATTTCTGTGGCTTAGGTCTAAAGGCTTGCTTAACTCAAGTTACCTGGGAGGAACTTCCAGTCGTTCATGCCTGACCTAGCAATCGGGTTTGATAAAGGACAATGCAAAGCTGAGTAGCATGTCTGCGGGCTCAGAAAATCCAAAATGGATTCGCACCTACTGTTCTCGACAAGAACCAGCAAACTCCTCAAAAAAATCCAATGTTGCTCAAGCTCAAACATACAAAATTACTATACAGTCGAGTTAAGACCATTCTCCTCACATCACTATTCCATCGTCTTACATAATTTCGTCATTCACCCCCAATCCAACCCATTTCCTTCCTTTACTCACGATTCAAGTCTCTATTCGCCTGCTCATGCCTACTAGTATCCTTTCCAGGATGGAAACCAGCAGCGTCATCACGATTCTATACCTGTTAGCCTCATCTTCCCCTTCTTAAAAAACAACTCAGATGATTGAACTCACAAAATCATCATTCGCCACCCTCCCAGGCGCACCGGGCTTCGGCACAAACGCATCCTTAATCTTCCCCAAAATCCCATGCTTCTTCTTCCCTCCTCCCTCCTCATCCCCACCCTCTTCGTCCCCCAAATTCGGATCCATAGGTCCCATGCCCTGCTCCCGTTGAGCACCTCCATACGCATCTGGCTGCGCCGAGTCCGACGAATTCGAGAACATGCCCGCCTCAGCGTTCTGTCTGTTAGGATTGACAGGCGCCTTTGAAGGCGCATCACCACTATTGGAGAACATGCCGCTGACCTGGCCTCCCGAGCCGCTGTCGTCAGACGGCGCGTCGCTGGAGTTCGAGAACATGCCGCCTACTTGCCCTCCTGAACCTTCTGTGCGGCCGTACTGCGAGGGCGCGTCGTCGGTGTTGGAGAATGTGCCGCCGACCTGCGCTGTTAGGTTTGTTTACTTGGGAAAGGGGAGAGGGACATACGCCGCCTTCGGTACTGCGGTCTGGACGCGAGGCGTCCCCGGAATTAGAGAACATGCCGCCAACCTCGTTGTTGTTTGAGGAGGAACTAGGTTGTTAGCTTTCCTTCGTTCTTCTCATATTTCATATTTTTACCTCATGCGGACGCTAATGGGAAAGAGGGGACTTACTTGAGATTTGGATCAACGGGATTCATATTGCTGGTATCTTCTTTTTCTATTCTAGATTTCGACGGTAATCTCACAATTTCACAAATTGGGAATAGGGGACGAGAGAAGTGAGGTTGGAAATACTTGTTATGATGTACCCAGTGAGGGGTCATCGTACTTGACGTCACGCTCTAAAGTATCGCGACCCCGCACACCTGGGCGCCTCCAAGGATAAGCGGAGGAATCAGCCGTCGAATTGAATGAACTGGTGGTAGCCTTCCTAGGAATAAGTGAGGGGCTTGGGTTGGCGTGCCAAGCTGTCAGCTGTCAGCGAGGGAAGAGGGAGTTCGTTTACTTCCCCCTTTTTCAACGGGCACGTGCTGTAGATATTTTGAGCGCAGGTGTCAATGCACTACAGTACTTCACGTACACTCAGGGAAAATACTCTAGAATTCAGATCTGCCGAGCTACTCATAAAATGGCTCAGGTTCATCAGCAATTTCCCCGGGTTTCCCTCCTTCATCGCATTTATTCGTCCCACACCTCCCTCAAAAAGCCAAATATCGAAAAAAGGTGAGCTTGAAAAGAACAATCCAATTGAAAATACGACCCTTTCTTTGTCTAATTCACACAATCTTCAATCTTTCGAATCAAAGAACATAGCACCAGGAATTAGGTAGAGATAAAGACATCACCCACAAAGCACCACGCGAGGAAAAGCACGAAAATATCACGAAATAAACAGAAAATAAGAGCATATTAACCTATAATCTCTAGTTTTTAATCCTAAAACCCTCAATTGACCCTTAAAACTGCCATATAGAGTGTGTGTCAGGTTCCAAGTAAGTAATCGCGCAGCAATCGGCTCGGGAAGCTCTCAACCGTCGAATTCGATGATATCTAACTTTCGACCGTCGAACCTTGCCCGATAACCACCACAACCTATCGAGAAAAACCTAGAAACTCAAATCTCTAATAAATATACATTATACTACTTGAAAATTCAGTAAAAAACAAGAAATTATCAGATAATAGCTAAAAAGACGGGAAACGGGGGAAATTCGTCGATCTTCGTCGGAAATCGGTCGGGAAAGATGTAGAAATCATTCGTAGAAGGTCTGAAGTACGGCGTGCAACAAGAACACATGATTTTGCGTTTGAGAGATGGAGGTGAATGTATATAAGAGAAGAGAATTGAGAGGGAAGAGAGGGTTATGGTTTTCGTGGGTAGGGGAAGGGGAATAGGGGGGTAAGCGAGGAGTCAGGGGTGAGACAATTGACAAAGGAAGATTAATTGAAAGGATAATGGACGTAATTGTAAGCCACGCGCTTTGGGAACATGGTCTTGGTATCACGTCTATTTGCACTATACATACAAGCTCCGCTGAGTGGTTACAACACAAGCCGCCCTGGCTCCTCCTCTAGCACCATCTTGACTCTATCTAGGAAGAGCTGTGCTCTCTTCTGTTCCCCCTTTGGTACTGTGACGCTAAACACGTTCACCTCTCCTGACAAGCCAGGCAATGGCTTTCCTCCCACGCTCTTCGAGACAGGTCTCTTCCCGGTCAAGATATCGATGATATCTACATTCTTCCTGGACGGTACTTTGGCCAGAGGGACAGTGCCGGATAGTGCTGTTATCTGAGGCAAGAAAGTCCCCCGAACACCAGTGGGAATTTTGTGTAAGCCGAGAACCTGGTTGAATAGCTCATCCGCAGATGCAGCTCGCGTCTTCGATCGCGGAAGATTGTCATTGGCCACGTCAGTAGCTCTTGCGATGAAGGTTGATAGAGGCATGAAGATGCCGAGAGTGCTCTGTATCCGTTTCTGCACTTCAATGACTGCTTTCATTGATATCGGGACGGCGACTTCGAGGTCCGGGGCGATTGCTTCTGGGATTGCATCTGCTGCTTTTGCTGACTTGGGCGCTGGGGCAGGAGTCGCGAGCTTGATATTGCTGAGGTCGAGGTGGCTAAGTTTCTCTATCTTGGCGGAGAGCTCGGTGGGGTAGGAGGAGGAGATTGAGCCGATGTATGCTAAGACGTCTCCTTTGAGTAGACGGTTGTTTGGTCCGGAAGGTGTCATTTTGTCAATTCCTGCCTGGTCAATGCCGTGTTCGTGGATGAGATGCTCGACGGAGGGTAAGAGTGGGTATGTTTGTTTCTTTGCCGGCCCGGACGGTTTCTTCGCAGGTGCATCCGCAGACGCAGAGGACTTTGGCGCAGGAGGAGCTTCTTCTTTTGGTTCTGATTTCGATTCTGGTTTGGGTTTTGAGGCTTCCTTCTGAGGTGGAGGGGCGGAGCTTTCTTCGGCCGGGATTTCCAAGGTACTTAGATCGTCTCCGGGCTCTGCAATAACTCCAATTCGTGATCCAACCTTGATCCCCTTGGTCCCATCTCCTTGTGTGATCTTGGCCAATATCCCATCATCCTGTGCCTCCACGTCCATCGAAGCTTTGTCGGTTTCAATCTCCAGCAACACATCCCCCGCGGAAAACGAATCTCCTTCCTTCACAGCCCATTTCGCGATATTCCCTTCTGTCATCGTAGGTGATAGAGCTGGCATCGTGAAGTTCTGAGCAGCAAGGCATGCCGTCGATGTACGGAATCCTGTTCAATAGATCAATAGCTTTCCCCAACGCTCTCCCAGAGTCCGTACCTCGAGCAGTGGCATCTTGTCGCAATTGCCTAGCTGTAAGTCTAGCAGACAGACGACAAGCTGCTGCAAAAGATGCCATGTTGGCCAAAACAAAACGGAGCTCAATTGAGCTTTGGATATCGACGGGCCCAGATTGAGAATCGTGAAATTGTCAAGGTGGTTGAGACCCGCCAAAATCCGATGGAGCCGCTAGACAGGGGTGTCGCCGATTCGCCGACAGCTCCTGGATTTTTCCAGGCGACAAGTGCACTGTGGACTGACTTCACGACTCTTTTCAAGGTGAGATATAACAACAATTGAGGATATCAATTGGATGTATAGCTAATTTCCTGATATCACAGATGTCGGCTTTCTCGAGAGGATGCCTCCTGCGGCATCAAAGTGCCTTCATTCCTCGAACGATTCACCTCCTCTACCCCTCTAAGAGCTTCCAAAGTCCTCGATTCTTCACCACGTCCTCCATCCTACACGCGGCAAAGAAGACTCGACCTCCAGTGGCCATAAAAAAAGCCGTTCCAGGCATCAAACCAAGCTCTCCAACCTCTAAAGCCATACTGCAAACAACTTCATCAGCAGCACCAACATACCAATCCTTTGCCACAACTCTCGCCCAAAAGCTGCATCCCACACTCCTCTATACAGCACCTTCACATACTGCGTTTATGGTGGCTTGTTATACAGGATCGACCTTCTGCTTCAGCTATGCCATTGTGAATTTCTGGTCAAACAGTATCAGCACCAACGAGGGTCTCGCAACATGGGTTCCAACTGCCTTCGCTGGCATATCCATTTTCATGGCAGCCTTTGGCACATGGCTTATCCTTGGGCCTGCACGCCTAATAAAAACGATCACCGCCATCCCCAAGAACGCCAATGCGATCTCTACAGCTATGGGCAAAGCACCGACTCCTGAGCTGCAAATTGAAGTCGAACTACGGAAGATGTTCCCGCTGCCCTTCTTCCCAGCGCGAAAGCTCTACGTTAAGCCTGAAGAGATCATCCTCCCTTTTCCAATTGCGCCACCACCTGCCAAGAACCTTACCCCAGCCGATCTCCGCCAGATACGCCTCGAAGAAGAAGAGGAGAAGAGGAAATATCGAGAGTATGACAATAATCATATCATGACTCGACCGTTTCGGTATGCGAGTCAGGAATTTTTTCTCCTGTTCAAAGCGATTGGGAGGACGTGGCATAGAGAGGGGTTTGTAAAGGTTGGGGTTAAGGGGTCGAATTACAAGATGGATGTTACGGGCGGTTGGGCTTTGGATGGTGGAAGAGCATTGGATAGGCTGGTGAAACTGAAGTCTAGTTTCTGATGGAACACTTTGTTATGACTATGAAATTCTGTAATATATGTATAACTAGCAGAAATTGCAGTCTACAGTGAATACCAAAGTCCCAGAAGGGCGAAAGCTTGCTGTACAAGATGACTTCAGGCAGAGAACCAGATCTAACCATCAGTCAAAAACAAAATTTAATCTGATAGCTCGGATAAATAATTCTTTTCATCCCATATCTCATTCAATACTCTACTGTTAACAACCATAGGATGAAAACTCAACTCTCAAAACGCCTTCCTCCAACAACGTTATCTAGATTAGACCTCCAATGGAGAAGTATCTATTTTCTGTGAAGCATAATATCTAAGCAATCCGAGATTGCTGTGATATCAGCACGTCAACCTCGAAGCTCACGTTCAAGGAAAATTGGAATGATGAAAAGGGATGCAACAAGGATCGAGTGCGGGAAAGGGAAGGGGGTGAGGGGAATTGATTCACTTAAGGTGGAGTTTACACCGAATCGGGAAAATCGGTCAAAGCGCGCGAAATGCAACAAAAGCTTGAAAGTGGAACAGTGACTCACTTTACTTGACAAATAAAGTAGACATTGGGGTTCAATTCATGCGTGGGGGATTGCAGCTAGTAAATCTTTCGGCCGGGGTCGGTATAAAATGTGGAACGAGATCTTTTCTAGTCCTCTTGCTTTCGTCCCTTCTCATTTCGTCTAACAGGAGATCGTCACGAAATTATCCGCAACTGAAAGGGTAATGTTAATTTAACTAGTTTTCATTAAGAAGATTCTGCTGCTTGAACTCATTGCAGCTACAATTCGCGAAGCCGCATCTTGCATACAACGGAAGGCCAACACTTGACAATATTGAAACACTTATCGATTTTATGAGTAAGAAGAGCTATAAAACCATGAATTCCGTCCGTGACCTCTTCATAATCTTTCCTCGAAGATCATTCCCCAAACGATTGATTGCCAAACCCAAAGTATTCAACGTACTCTGCAGCAAGCCACCAACGGCACAAACCGCGTACAAGGATTCAGCACATTCAAGACTGCAGATTTACCTGGCTTCTCTTGACTCCCAGCGTCCTGAAAACCAGTTCTCGATCCATTCTAGAAGTCTAGACTTCGACAGAAGCGACGTTCTGACGCAGGTGCCACCCGACCGAGCCCTCGGGTACGATCCGCGTATCTGAGACCTCCACGATCTTGTGTAACCACCGACCTCACCACACACCCGTCACCCATCACCATCCACCTTCACGTCTCATCTCTCTAACTCTCACTTTACGTCACTCTCATCATTCCCCTAACGAAAACAATCCCAACTTTTCAGCTTCTATTACCTATTATCAAGTGTAAATCGAGTCAAGCAAAACAACCCCGGACCCGATCTCGCACGGGTACGGGTCGCCAGCACAATACGTTCCGAAATCGAGCGCTCTAGACCGACGACGGCTGAAACGCACGTGCCGTTTCGACGCCACCTGTTCACGAGCCATGTCATCGACGTACGACTTCTGGGTATTTTGCGTGATGTCTTGGTACACTTTTCCAAGTGGACATGTTGGGTGGGTGGATATTCCAGGGGCGGGAAAGGGAAGGGGAAGGGATTGGCAGGGGAGTGGAGTCATTGTAAGTCAAGGGGAACGCGGATAGAGCGAGCCGAGTTGCGATTTGCAACAATAACTTGTTGATCTGGGAGAAGGGGAGTGTGGATGTGTTTTGAGGCTTTTGCATGGGAAGGAGGATGGGTGATTAGTGATTATTGAACTGAACCCTTGGAGGTGTAGTTTCAGGGAGGACTTCCTGCACTCGGCGGTGAGATGTTTTGCATGGGTTTGTAATTGGGACAGAGTGATTGGGGTTGTTTGGCTGTTTGGTGCGGTGTAGACTGAAGTCGTGTGTGTTGTTGACTTAGTAAAGTCTCGTAACCCCTGAGCTAGCGGAGAAAGGTCCGGAGAAGATCATGTCGTGGACTTCGGCTCCATACTTGAGAGGAACGATATGCAACAAAGCCCTTTTGAGCTCGAGATGCTGAGGAGTGATTGGAGTTGTCTTGGCTATTTTGTGCGGTGAAAGTCTCACCGATGATTTTGATGGGAGTTCTCAGAGGCTTATGATGGATAACTGCTACATCGAATGACTTCTGTATACATGATGACTGGGTAGTTGGTACAAGATACATCGCTGCGACATGCAACAAACTAAGAGTAAGTCCTTGCTTAGGAGAAATGATTGGAGCTCACTCTGAAGCCATGGCTGAGAAGTGACGCTCTTGATGCTGTTGATCTGGGGAAAAGAAGAAAGCAAACTGATGGAAAGAAGCCACATCGAACTACTCCAAGCCGAAGGAACCCTCGCTACCGGATTTATGAAGTGCGATGAGCAACAAAACATTGAAGAAACAAGGAAGAGAGTGATGTTGTTGGGTCTGTTGACATGGTGTTGACAGGGAAAGGGGTAGCCGAACCGAGGACCCGGTAAGAGATGACCGATCGCCAGGGCCGATGGCCACGAGGCTGCATGTACGCCGAGAGATCGGGTGCAGGGGCGGGATTACGTACGTGGAGGTCGAATTTGAAAATTTTCACGGTCCGGAGGTATAGAAAAGTGTGATTTCGATTGTTGACATCATACTCGCGAACTGGAAAGTAGCGAAACGAGCGCACAGAGTACCTTCAAGGAGTTTGGAATATTAGGCAATGTTGAGACATAGTTACAGAGCCTGTCACACCGAGGCCACGGTCCCAAGCATATTTGCTTCATCCATCAACCACTGCTTCCTCAACTTCCCATCCATCCCAAGTTGGAGGATCAAATCCATTTGGTCTGCTGGAACGGTCAAAGCCCACGCGCAGACCCTCAATGGTAACAGGGCTTCTGCACCACGATATATCCTCTTGATATCCCTTACTGAATGCTGTTTGCATCAGATGTTTATCGAAGAGCTCCGGATGAGCCCGCTTCATGCTCCGCAGTGCTCTCCCACCAACCTCATCAACACTATCGGCATGTCTTAGATCAAAGAATGTCGCGTCATGTTCTTGCCGAATCTTCTCCTGTACTGAGTCGTCGTAAAGTCCCAATTGTAAGAGGAATATGTCATATTGACACAAACTGGTTCTGCCTACCCAGCTCCCACCTTCCGTTGCCCTCTTCAAAAGTCCCGTCAAAGCAGCAATAGCTCCCATACATCCCGTTCCATAGTCTGACATCGGGAATGGAGGCACAACAGGCTCGTTCAACCCCATGAACTTGCCTTGCGCCCAAGCAACTCCTGTCACGCAATCGGCGATTTGCTGCCATCCCGGTCGACCTGCCCACTCCCCTTGATACCCGAAGCAATCCTCGGCCACATAAACGATCCCCTTTCCCCTCCCTTTCACAAGCTCAACAAGTTGCTGGGGGCCGTATCCCAACTTTTCAAGACTCCCGGGCCGGTATCCATCAAGGACGACATCTGCAGTTCGTAAAAGTTGTTCAAAAGTTCGGCGTCCAGAAGAAGTTTTGAGATCTATGTCGCATGTGTGCTTGCCAGTATTCCCATCAACTTGGAAGAATGGAACATCAGAAAGATTTGGCGAAGTGACTTTGATAACTTGGGCTCCATATTCTGCGAGTGTCCGACCAATGGCTGGTCCGGCAATGATGCGGCAAAGTTCCAGTACCCGTATGCCCGAGAGGATTTGGGGTTTTGTTGTAGTAGTGGCCGGGATCGAAAGAGTAGAGAACGGAGCAGCGGGTGAAGAGTCTTGAAGCTTAGTAACCTCCCAGGGTGGCAGTGCGAGAAGAGTGCGGCCCTGGGCAAGATATGAAATTCAGCTGTGTGAAATCAAATGCGAGGCACTCACATGGTTCGTGCGCTTGAAATCGTCCCATTTCAATGCGGTGACACCAGCCTGTCTCTCTTCGGCATTCATGGTTTCCAATTCGGCAGCAGTAAAACGCTTCACACGGCTTTCGATTGTGTTGATGCACTCTCGGTAATCTGTGAGATCGGATCGGTACGCCTCCAAGCCAATCATCCGCAACGTCGTCGACGCCTCCAGCGAGCCATGGATGTGGAAATACTCCCCGGCGTTCTTGGTTGCGTACAAATTTGCGGACAGGCGTCGGTATAGGATAGACTGCGCCTTCAGCAGATCGGTATCTGCATGCCATTTGTTAGCCAGGGTGCATTATCCACTTTGGTGTCTAGGTAGCACCACCTTTCAGTTTCGACTTCACCTTTGGGTCTTGCTTTCCCAATCCCCCAATCGTTGCAATGTATGTTGAAAAGCCAAAGGTGGCGGTTCGTTCGAGATCAACTTCAATTTCCCTCTTCGGTCCATCTTGAGGGAACCGCACAGCTGCAATAGCCGCAGCAACACTTGCTTCTACCGATTTCAACGCGACAAGAGCCTCGGTTTCTTTGAATGGACAAGGAAAGTATATCTGGGTCCCATCTGTGGCGGTCGTCAAGGTGACTTGCTCGAGGTGTTGAAGGATGCTTGGAGAAAGTTGCTCGGCAGCAACCTTTCGCAAAGCTCCGGTGGCTTTCCTGGCGCCATCCAAGACCGAGTACCTCGCGCTTGCACGCGTGCCATTGGTCTGTGTCATTGTGTCCAGCAGGACCAGAAAAAGAAAAGTCCCAGAATGGTCAGTTTGTTATGTATGTCTGAGATGGTTAGGGCTAGGAGGAGGGTCCGAGTCCGAGTCCGGCGACCGAGGCTGGTCGTCGCTGCTAGTGCAGGTCAAAATGTCAGTGATGGCATGCTTCCGCCAGCGCCGCTCCTGCTGAAGCTCACGATATGATCGTGGGCCGGGGGCGTGAATTAAGAGCTTCGGGGCCTGCTTGCCCTCTGGAGATTTAGGGGCACTACCCGACGAAGGGACAGCCTTTTCCGCGCCACTTACTCTGACGCTTTCTCCATGCAGGCGTACAGTATATGGTTGTGATGGGCAATGCTAGCAAGTTCCTAGACCCCGCAGCTGGGAGTCCAAGCAAGGTGGGGTAGCTGCTGGGGAGCTCATTGCCAAACCTGGAGCCGGAGGGGCAGCTTGCTCGGGACTGGTGTAACGCTGGGCGGACGCACAAGTGTGAGGTTGTGGCTCGCAGCTCTCACGGGCTGCAAAAGCTCTTTGCGGAAAACATTCTGTTGATCAATCAGAGAGGCGGTTCAGTAACCCAATCATGAAGGTCCAACGACCTTGGTCCGCCATGGGCACGCTTGGCGGGAACCGCGGGTGCTCCGGAGAGGATGAGAAGGAGGGGTGATGTCTCTGAGCAGCCACGATCTCATCAGCCACAGTTTCTTGGGCTTGGACCCTTCTCGCGAGCATTTCGTTTCTTATTTCGGTGAGTACTGTACAGTACAAGTCTGGGCGAGGCACTCCATTGTCCCTACTCTCCAAAGAGATGCCAGCATGCTGAGTCGTGAATCTGAGACTGAGGTGCCTCATCCGACGATGCCACAGCAGACGAGCAGACTGCTGTTCAGATTGGTCTTGCAGCTGCGTGGAGCCGAGTCAAGGACCCCTTATTCGACAGCACAATCTGCACAAGGTCGACAATGGGCTTCGTGGCGGCAGGGGATCGAGGTGTGCCGACTCGGGCTGCTCAGAGATTCTTCTCTCGCTGATTGCTTTGCAATGTGATCAACAATTGTGTGACCTGGAGGCGGTGGTACACTGACGAGCTGAAGAGTGAGGAGCGGCTTGGGACCACCACCGCTTGGTTTGCTTTTTAGTGTGGCACTCTCCGTGTGCGTCCACCAGGTCCCAACTCTGGGTGCTGTGATGCAGGCGGCGCCCTTCAAAGACGGCCAGCATCCGCGACTTCCAGCTTTTGACCTTCTCTTCGAGCCCTCATCCGACACTGCTCATCTCGAACGCAGCCTCAGACCCGCGGATACAGGATACAAGATACAGTTTCCGCGTCGACCCAACGAACCACTCGTGAGGCTGTTCCACCCTGAAGCGAGTCGTCCAGCAGAAGAAACGCCCCAATCGCGACTGCCAGCACCAGAGCCATAGCCAGAACGAACCAGGCCCCGAATGGGATCAGCATCGACTCAGAATGATCTGATTGAATAGTCGCCATGACTCGCCCCAAGGTCGACCCCGACAAAAGACAGCGAACCGCTCAGGCTTGCGAGTCTTGTAAGCGGAGGAAACAGAAAGTAAGTGAGAATGATCTCATACGATTGTGATCTGTTGCATCCAAGTTCCTCTTCTGCCCCTCAGTCTCGGACATCATCACATGACATATTTTGTGGTCCAGATTCTCGCGTACAACGATGGATATTTTCCGATCTCAAGGATATTTGTTGTCTTAGTTGGTGCATGGGAGGCCAGCATCCGGCTTCCCAGCTGATCGACGTGGTCGGAAAGACGCAGTCCCGGCTCGGTCTCTCGACTCGATTGTTTCACCCGCACGTGGAGAGAGACAGGAATGTTACATCCAAATCACCGTTTTCTTGATTTCCTATGAGCAACCTGATGTCAAGAGGACGCATATTCTCATCTTGGTCAGGTGACCACTGTATCCTCGTTGGCTCCCAACCAGCATTGAATGAATGCTGGTCAATATTGCAGGGTCGATTTTCTTATTGACTTGCTCTTGATGCCACTTCTTTCGGCATCTTTGTAGATTTCAATGTCTCAGTTCTTTCATCGCTTCCGCACTGACTCTTTCTTAATTTCTGAGCTCTCATGACCGTTCCTTCCGAGATACATCCATACTGACCAAAATCTCAGTGCAATGGAAATAAACCATGTCAGACTTGTGCAAAACGAGGTCTGAGCTGCGTGTATGGGACTTCCGAAGATGATACTGATGGACTGCTCCCTTCGCCGAAGCGTCGGATGGTTGATCCTTTCTCGAACGGGCATACACCAGGCCCTGTTGACAAGTCCTCTCCGGAGACTGGTCACATCCACCCGAGCCCTCGGATTCCCCAATGGACTTCGGTGACTGATAGTCATCGGCTCGCAGTCACTGACCCTCAGAATGGGGACGTGAAGTTGGCTGCTCCTACCAAAGGTCTTTTCCCGGAAGGACAACGAGATGCCCCAAAGGCAGGACTCAACATACCCGGCGCGGATTCGGCTCTGGTCTCAACAGGATCTGTGAGCGAAAAGGATGAGGAGGCGGAGGTGTACAATTATACTAGAATGCTCCAAGATCCAAGTGGGCGATTGTGTAAGTTTCTACTCGACATGCTTTCTGCTGAACACTTCAAGTCGCGAAAATTCAGCACCACTAACATGAGGCGTTCATCAGTATATATCGGTGACTCGGCAACCTTGTCATTCTTGCAATTGATACGAATGATTGTCGATAATGTTGCAGGCCCGTCGCCTTTTACTTTAGACCCAAGGCGACATAGAATTGTCGAGAATATAATCACGTTACCGGAGAATATTCGACACACCCACCTGCTCCCTGACAGACAAACGGCCAATATCCTTGTCGAATCATATTTTACAAATGTGAGTTATAACAATTGGTATCTCAATCGTCTCTGACTTTGAATAGATCAATGGGCTCGTGGAAGTTTTCCATAGAAAATCGTTTATGACAACTCTTGACACTTGCTATTCAGATCCACTAAGCGTCGATCCCAATTGGCTTTGCTTATTATTTCTCGTCCTCGCTATCGGTCTCGTCATGGCAGCTCCGCTGCCCGGGACTGGTGAAGATGCAATCATACAGAAGCTGAGAGCGGAACGAGCAGATCGAGCCGAAGTTTTCTACTTAGATGCCAAGCACCTTAAGGATCCTTCAGCAGGATTCGAAGATGCAGGATTCTGGAGTATACAAGCCTTGACTCTAATGGCCGTGTACAATCTAGCGGTCTCCAAAAGGAATGCAGCGTATGCCTTTTACGGTAAGTGACGCTCGCTTCTAAACAACGATCTGCTCTCATCATGACCTAGGAATGGCTGTGCGTTCCGCTTTCGCTTTAGGCCTCCATAGAGAAGAGACAATGTGTATCTTCAGCAGTGCTGAACAGTCCATAAGGAGGAACCTTTGGCGTTCCTTATTCGTCCTCGACCGTTTTCTTGCCGCCTCACTTGGTCGACCAACGGCTATTCGAGAAAGCGATTGCTCTGGCGCCACGTTATCAACTGGAGAGAGGCCACCGTTTCCCCAAGCTCCATTCCCGACAACTGCAAATGCAAACTTCATGGGGCCTCATGCTGTTGGTCTCGAAGCAGCCGTCAGAAGTTGCCACGTGATTGGTGTCATCCTTGAGAAGGTCTACTCTAAGAGGAAGATATCTACGAAGATTGCGCAGGAAATTGCAGATGCTTGTAAAGACTGGAACAAAGTCCTAGATCCGTCGCTGCACTACCAACAAGCAAAATCTGCGACCCCGGCTCAAGGAATTGCGATTCTGCACGTCAATCTTCTCTACTGCCATTCGATCGTTCTTTTAACTCGACCGTTCTTCCTGTTTGTTATGTACAAAGTTCATCAAGATCCGAGTAAGACAGGCCGACGCCCAGAAAAGTCCGGAACGAGGATGGACAAATTCGCGGAGGCCTGCGTGATATCCAGCAGTCATAGTATTGCCTTGGTCCAAACAGCTTTGGAAGGTCGATACTTGCCACACCGAACTCCGTTCGTGTTGTAAGAGTGACGCCCCCTGATAGATTGTTCAAAATTGCTCACATCATTAGGTACTTCCTGTTTGCAGCTGCTCTGATCGTTCTGGCGAACGAATTTTCGGGCATCTACAAAAACCTATCAGCGAAATCAGACATCACTAATGCCATCAACATCATGAATTATTTTGCCCAGCAAGACCCGCAAGGAAGTCGTCTACTCTTCATTCTCACGACCTTCCGAGATGTCGTCCAAAGAGAGCAAGCCGCACGGGACCAACAGGCTCTTAGCGAACAGCAGGCCCAAGTCCAGGCCC
>Ga0302140_10003752_pt1 | contig 19435 bp, 9 predicted proteins | sample I_Bog_E1_1_FD_202095 | JGI IMG/M metagenome (GOLD analysis project Ga0302140, IMG submission 202095) | Peat permafrost microbial communities from Stordalen Mire near Abisko, Sweden - I_Bog_E1_1 | ecosystem: Environmental > Terrestrial > Soil > Wetlands > Peat | place: Sweden: Abisko, Stordalen... | reverse complement strand
TGTCCGAGGTCTCGCTCAGAGCATGAAAGAGTGCCTTGCGCCATCCGACCCCGACCCTTTGACCAGGAGCGGCCGCCTTGGAATACAGCCACCAGCGCTCTTCGCGCGCAAGCTCCCGCCAAGCGTGCAGAAGTGCATCAACTCGTTCAGCGGCACCATCCTCCATTAAGGAAATCAGCAAAACGCCAAGTTCGCGACCAACGAGGGGACTAATTCGATTGAGTCCGGGACGGATGCTCGGCGATCTCTTCTCGCGCTCAGTCTCGCCCATCTCCGCAGCAAGCTCTCTCACAGCGGCGACAGCGACGGCATTCCATTGTTTGATCGAAACGGCAGCTACTTCGGTGCGCCGTGGACCCCGCTCGGTTTGGAGAACGGCCACTAGACGACAGCTGCCATCATCGACGTTGATGATGAACTCAAAGGCATCACCCTGTTCGTCGACTAGTCCGAAATCGTGAATTGGTTGCGTACTCATTGACTGATTTGCCCTGGATCAACCTTGATGTTGGCGTCAACCTGCCACTGCAGCAGAGACTGGCCAGTCGCGAAGTGAAGTTGGTCAAATCGTAGCCACCAGTCTCCACTCTCCACTTGCTTATCGAGGAACTCGAAAGCGTCGCGAACCTGGTTCGGAGCGAGCCTCGTCTTCCCATCCCAGGTTAGCGTAACCGTGTTGTCTGTCGCAGCAAGTGAAACCTTAGCTTGTACCTTTTGAAGGCGTGCATCGTCGGGGAGTTTTGCCAGAAACTGATATGTGGCAGAACGCGTAACCAGCGTCGAAAACCCCTTGCCGCTGACGGTTGCAGGCAATGTTGGGTCGAGCGTGGGCTTCGTTGACGGTCCTCCTCCAGCGCTAGGCGCCGCCTCGATCGGGACGCTCTTCTCAACACTGACCGCACCTTTCTCTGCAAATAGGCGAACAGTTGAGCCTTCTGCAGCATCGATCCCAGGCTTCACATAAGGCTTTCCATTGTTTGCCGGGTTCATGCCGTCTGTGGTGAACTTCAGGCTGGCACTTGGCGGTACCACCTTCACCTTGACCACTTTGTGGCCAGGAGTAGGTGAGGTCATCAATTCATATTGAATGTCGATGGAGTTCTCAATCCGGTATGGCTTACCCTCTTTATCCTTCCCGGTCGAATCGACCGCCAGGAACTCAATGACCATTGCACTGCTAACATAGGGCGCGTCAGAAGGAATGTCCTTGTAAGCGGAAGAGTCTTCCCGAACCTTGAGCTTGTCCGCGTGCGACAGCTTGATGTCGGTGGTTGTAATCACGCCGGAATCTTTGTCGCGGTGGTATTCGATGAGAACGCCAGAGATCTCTTCAAACGGGGGCTTTTGAATCTGACCGGCATCTTCACGCCATTGCCCTGCGGTGAGCAACACTTCGCGCATACGGTCAAGCGTCCCTGGTTCGGTCCAGAGCATTTCACCTTTGGATGCCGCTCCGTCGAGGATTTGCTGCCAAGTAGTACGGCCGGTAGACGGGAACAGGAATTGCTCAATGCGATTTCGCAGCGGCTGATAGGTCTTCAGTTTGTCTTGTCCAGCGGCAGGCGAGAAAATCTGATACTTTTTCGCATCGCGCAGGGTGGCTTCGATAACAAACTCGCCCTTTGACGCTTCATCATTGCGGTATTGAATCCGCTGGCCGGACTTGTCGTTGATGTAGCTATCAAGTAGCGGGGCGGGAATCAAGGCCGCCTCGCCTTTTTCATCAATCAACGGGTAGTGCAGCTTGTTGAAGACGGCCTTAATGGCCAAGAAGAGTTCAGTCTGATATTCCGCGAGGGTTTCCTTGGCTCTTTTGTATCGTGTGTCTTCGGGACTCAGATCTCTAACGACCTGAGCGATTGCCCAAAGTCGTGCCGCCTTTTTATTTACATTGAAGATGCCCGTCTGATCGTCTGCGCTGAGAATTACCATGCGATTCTTGAATTTCTGCTCAGCAAAAAACTTTGCAATGTCTGTGTCAGGCTTGAGAACTAGTAGAGTGGCCTTATCCCTTTCGAGTTGCACCTCATCGAGCGCAGGCAGCACCGCCAATTTTTGGTAGCATCGCTTGTCTTTCGGCTCAAACATCTCTGTGAGTTTCCCGTCGATCTGCGCGTCCCGATCAGCGTTCGTGCAGCTTTTGACGTAACTATTCACCTGAGCGTTCAGATTTTTATGCTTATCAAAAAAGTATCGCCCGGACCTGGTTACCTCGATATACCAGCAGTTGTCGTAAAGGTTCTTCAGCGCTTCGGGAAGGCCAACAATCGACTGACCTGGCGCGAGCAAATACTCTGCCAATTCGCCGGTGGTAAGGCCGTGCGGACGAACGTCGGCTAGGGATGCCGCATAGATCCACTTCGCGCAGCGCACAGCGAGGCCCGCACCGCCGTCCTCATCCACACTCTCGGCATGAGAAGTCCCGTTGTTGGCAATATCCGTCTGCAATGCATCTTGCAGCGACTTCTTAATCTCGATGAAACGACTTGCTACCGTTGGGTCGTTAAGATTTGCAGTCTCCAAAGAGAGAAGCGAGTGGCCTTTAACTTCGGCATCGCCCTTGGCCCAGAGTCCGCGAACGATTGCCGCCATCAGCCGGATCACATCGCGCGTCTTTTGAAAGCCTGGATTGTCGTTGAACGATGCAATGAGGTGCTTTGTCGAGAAGTGGAAGGGATAGGAGACCAGAATCTCTTCGCGAATCCTGACGGTCGGGCGCTCTAGAATTGCACTGGCTTTGGCAAGCTCTGCGATATAGGCGTCGGCGACTGCTCCCCGATCTTTATCCGTGACATCAATGGATTTGAATAGACGTTTGCGCAGGATGGAGTAAAGCTCATCCTTCTGATTGTCGACCGGGGCGATGGACTGTGCACCCTTTGACATCTCATTGTTGACGCTCTGTATAGCGCCTCCAAGAATGTCGTTGGACCGGAGAATCTTTGCCAACTCCTCCGCACCTTGCTCCCAATCCTTCTGAAGGTCGGCAATCACGAGTACGCAGCGGCCACACTCTTTATAGTCACGCACGGCTCCGAACAGTGTCGTGAGTGCGAGACCTGCGAGCGTTGCCGCGCGGGTGCCCTCATCCTTCGATCCTTGGCTCGCTGCATGGACGAGATAAAACGCCAGCTCATCGAGCAAGATTAAAGCCGCGCGGTCCTTGAGAGCGTCGCGCCATTCAGTTTCCGAAGGCGCCCGATCTGCCGCAAACTCCACGCCGAGTTGCTTGCCAATGCTGACCCAAACCTTTTGGTCCGTGGAGCGCCCTGTAAAGGAAGCAACGACATCTGTCTTTGCATTAGGTAACGCCTTGTGGAAGTCCAGAAGACTCGCCAACTGCGGAAAACGGGCCAGAATGCCGGCCACGATCATGGTCTGCGTCTTACCGCCACCCATAGACTCCGAGAGCTTGTAGATGCCGCTGACCGACTTCTCGCCTCCAAGGCGAGAAAAGGCCTGCTGAAGCATCAGTTCCATGCCGGATGTAAGCACATTGGAATCAAGGAATTCTTGGGCTTCAGACTCGGTTAGCTCGGGCAGATCCGCCAAGTTGACAACGAAGTCTGCGGTGCCATCGAGAACAGCCTGGCGGGGCGTACAAGAAGCGAGCGTTTTCATCATCGAGCCTTCTGTAGGTTTCTTGTTTCTGTGTTGCGGAACCACTTGATTATAGTCCCGGATTGATGGGTTCTCAGGGCAAGTGCTGAGCAAGACGAAATAGAAATACCTCTTCGGGGACCGACCTATCCCCTATCCTGTCTGGCATTTGAGAGAAGTATCCGTCCCGGCACAGCCCACAGGCACGCCGGGACCCCTTGAGTCGCAGGATTTCCCCGCTGTATCCGGATTCCGCTCCGACGTGTAGGCCATCAAATAAGCAAGGTGCGCTGAACTCCTCAGCGCTCATGCCCGTCGGGTGGGATCAATCTGGTGCTGCTGCCGCGAGGCTGGAGCCTCAAGTGCGGGCGGGAAGACGGGCATAGGACGCAAGAATGGCGGAGTCTGTGGTTTGGCTCCGCCATCTCGATTGGTTGGATTATGCTGCCTTGGGCTTCTTCTCCGCCTTGGCGGCTGGCTTCGGCGCGGCCTTCTTTGCAGCCCCCGCCTTGTCCTTGGTAGCGAACTCCTGCTTGACCTTGGCGGTGATGGCGTTCACGTCCACCTTGTAGAATTCGGCTGCTTCCTTGAGTAGCTTGCCGGAGTCGTTCACAGAGCTTGCCGAGTGGAGAATGACGGTCTCCACCAACAGGCGTCCGAGAATGCTCTCCTCGGCCTTGCGGATGAAGGCCGCAAGCAGCTTGGCCGATGTGTCGGCAGGGCCTTTCGCCTTGCCGATGCCGTGTTGACGCAGAACGATTGCCAAACGGCGCTCGTCCAGCATTGCGGCAAGACGCTCGACCACGAAAAGCAGGTCACGCTTCATCAGACGAACGGGAACAGCTTCAACGATGGCACCCAACACGCGAAGGCCGGTCGCTTGGGCGAGTGCTTCCTCGCGGCGGCGCTTCTCTTGTTCGGCCTTGACGCCACCATCGGCGGTAACGTTCGACCGCTGCTTCTTGGCGTGGTGCACGGGGCATTCAGGATTTGCGCATACGCGCCGCAACTCGCCCTTTTCGCTGCCCTCGGTGACAATGGCCTCGGTGGTGAACTTGCATGTCTTGTACTCCGGCCAGTCGCGCTGCTTCTGATTGGTCGGCTTGTCGTTGCGAATCTCAACGTACTTGTTGCGGGGCACGACTGCGCTGCCATCCTTTGGCGTTCCATAAGCAGTGCTAATCTGTACCAGCTTCGGTTTTGCTGCAACGGTCTGGCGAATGTGCGCATCGACCTTCGCGGCGTAGCATTTCGGATCGGAGCATTGGTCCGCGTGGGTCAGGCCCTCAAACAATAGAACATTGTGGCCGGTGCGCTTCGGGCAATCAAGACACGCTCCCGCTTCGGATACAAGCGCAGCGTCTTCTTTCGAGAACGGAGCGGAGGCAAGCTCCAACAGAATGTTGTGCTCGATCCACTGCTGCAAATGCCGAACCGGAAGCAAGATGCGCTTGGCCTTGCTGCCGTTGGTGTACTGCTCCTGATAGCAAGCGGCAAGGGCTTCCTCCTGTTGCGCGGGCTGTAGCTTTGCCAGCAAAAGAGCATGCCCCAAGCCGATTTCATCTTGCGAGAATGCCTCCACCACTGCGGGGACAAGCTCGACCAATTTCAATCGAGCGAGGATGAATGCAGGTGCCTTGCCAACCTTGGCGGCAATCTGCTCGATGCTGTACTTCGGTTCTTCAAGCCGCATCAACGCGGCGAAACCGTTGGCCTCGTCGAGCGGATGCACATCGCGGCGCTGGAGATTTTCGACGATGCTGGTTTCGAGGGCCTGGGCGTCGGTCAATTCGACGATGCGGACAGGCGCGGTTTCGAGTCCGGCCAGTTGCGCTGCGCGGTAGCGCCGCGCTCCGGCCACGATCTCGAAGTCCTGGCCTATAGGCCGCACAACGAGGGGCGAAAGGATGCCCTGCGTCTTGATTGAATCTGCCAGTTCGCCAAGCGCCGTTTGATCGAAGCTGCGGCGCGGGTTGGTTGCCGACTCAGTGAGGCTCACGAGCGGCAGGTTGCGATACTCGGATTGCATTTGAACTGCGGTTGTCATGGGATTCTCCTTCTGGGTTTATCGAGCGTGAATGCGTAGGCGGGGAGGTCCAGTACCCGCCCATTGAATGGCTGGTTACTGGCTCCGGCTGCGCACAAAGGCTTCATAGAAGCTCTGAGACCGGAGGTTTCTGTCCCAAGTCCGGGCGAACGCTTCGTGTTGCTGTTTCAGCCCTGAGAGGGTAAACAGCTTTTGCGCATCGTCGCGGTAGCTTGAATACTGCTCGATGCCGAGATAGTCATTCCGCCAGTAGTACGGGGCGAGTACAATCTCGTTTCCATCGCGGCGCATTTCGAAGAGAATCTCCGGGTCGCGCATGGCGTCGCCGTTCTGCTGGCCGTAGTGCGCAACAGAAACGGTTGGCAGACCGTTGGGGCCGCTCGTCTCGATGTCCTCGATGTCAAGCGCCATCCATGGCGGGTTGTCGATGTGAAGATGGAAGCCGGGCGAGAGCGGCCCGGCCTCCATCAGGATGAGAGCCAGGGTCCGCATTACGCCACCTCCGCAACGGCCTCGTTCTCTTGGGTTGGATCGTCCACTTGAATCGCGGCGAGAATCACGGCGGAGGTGCGCTGGATGACTTCAAGGCTTTCAGCCAAAAGCGCGGCGTTGCCCGCGTACATCTGGATGTAATCGCTTGATGCGGTTCCAATCTCCAAACCAACACTCTGGCCCACGATGAAGGCCACGGCCTCGGCTTCGGTTTCGCGCACGGTCGGGGTGGTCATGGTGCGGCGTTCGGCCTTGTGTAAAAGCTCATGCGCCGTTTCGTGAACCAGCGTAGTGAACTCCTCGGCCTTCGACTGACCGGGCAGCAAAGCAATCTTGCCGCCGTAGGAGACACCCAGCGCCGGGGCGATCTTCTCGTTGAATTCCAGCTTGATGTTCTGCTGTGCGAGGAATGCAATCATCCGGTCGCGGTGCTCGCCGACTTCGCCGGTGATGTTGTGCTCAAACTCCGGTAGGTCCGTGCCTTCGGTCTGGCTGAGATCGAACACGTACACGGCACGGAAGCCTATCAGCATGGGCGCTGGCTTCGCGTCCGGCTCCTGCTCTGCCGCGTCCCTCTTGCGGCGGTGGCCGATGATCGGAGCGAGAATCTGGATTCCCTTCTCGCCCTTCTTTACGAATCGGCCAAGCTCGTTCCATGCCCGAATTCCCGCTACTCTGGTGGCCGTTGGCCGCTGTCTGGCGATCTGCAAAATGTTCCCGAAGGAATACGAATGGAAACGCGCCATCGCGCCGAGATACGCGGTCAAAGTTTCGCTCTTGCCCGCCTCAAGCTGCTGGATGAGGTAATCCACGGCCTGCTTGATGAGTTGTTGTGTCGGGTTGTCTTTCTGGCTGTTGCGCTGTTGGTAAGGCGACTCGCTGCGGTTCTGCCGTGCCGCATTTTTTCTGTGCGGCGCGGCGTTGCTGATTACGGTTGTGCCATTGCTGGCGGCGAAGGCTGTGTTGCTGATTGTGGTTGGCATAACTCTTCTCCTCGATTGCTGCCCGCTGTGGGGCGATCTGCGTGCATGAGGGAGAGCACTGCCTGAAACCCAAATTTCTTTTGTTGAGTGCTCCCGCTTCATGGCTCTTGCGGCGCGGCAGGGGCGCGGAGGGTTCTGTCCAGGCCGCAGAAGGCGCCGCGTCAGCGGTCGAAGCGCAGCGGAGAGCCTTGACAGGTTCCGACCGCCTCTGCCATAAGGCCGCCTGAAGCGGGAGCACTTGATAAAAGAAGAAATTTAGGACCCGACCCGAATTGCAATGCGCTCGTCAGGGCCGGGCGTTGCGGGGTAGGAACAGGCCCCGCTGAGGTGGGTAGTGGAAGACGCCAGCATCACTGGCGGCTGGAACCAGGGAGGAGACGTCCTCCCCTTAATGGAGGAAGATAGAATGATCCTTTAGAGACCAACCGGCGATGAGAGAAGGAGCAGCGAGCAATCCGAGACCTCGCCTCCTTACGATCAGAAAACTGGTCGAAGGGAAAGGGAATTGCCAGTTACATGTGGTCAGCTTCAGAACCAAGACAACGTGATTTATCTAAAATTGACACGCCTTACGGCGCTCCCAGACCGCTCTCTCGAAGTATGTTCTCATGATTTTCATTGATATGCATCCCGGACGAAATCATCCAAACTCTGGCCAAAGAACATCGACTGCAATCATCCCAGCGCGTGAAAAGTCTTCATAGAATGAAGAGTGCTTTCCGAATTGATCCACTAGGTGAATCAATTCAACCTGTCTCTTAGGTACTGTCAATTGATTGCGGGTACGCGGTAATGGGAGTCTTGAACGACCACCGTCGACGGTCACGTATTCAGTTCTAAAGACGAGCGATCCGTTATAAAAGACATCAATAAATGATGCGCTCGCATGAGAATCGGGAAAATGTTCCACCCAGGGTTCTTTGAATGAGTCCATCCATTTCAATCCAAACGCAAGTGAAATTGACAGGTCAGGCATATAAGAACAGACATCTGTATGACTGGTCGTAACGACGACATGCTGTGCGCCCTCGTATAGGTCGTAGAAATCCGAACGCTCTCGGTAGGATGGGCCACTCGCCGCACCCCAACAAACGATGTGATTCCAGTCGCCAGGTCGGGATGCGCTTATCGTTGCGATGAGATCCGTCAGATTCACTTCGTTGTTCCTCACTGACCAAGCTTCCCGGTACGGAGAGTTGCGATAACTTTTGGCTTTGACTTGCTCGCACCAACATCATCAGCGATACATTTGAGGAACCCCTGCAGTCCAGTATTTCTCATCCCGTATGCTCCCGACAAGCGCATCGTAACCCTACGTCGTGGCGTCAACCCAGCATCTAATATCCTTTTCTCTCCAAGCAGCGCCCAACACAATGTCAGTCCCTTGCTCTCTAATGAGCGCCTCAGGGCATCTTCTCGAAGCAGCAATGCACTTGGGCCACTCTCATGCGCCGTTGGATCAAAAGCGACCAATGTCCCTGTACCATCCGTGTAATCTGCCCCACATCCATTCCAACGCAGTCCAAGGGATGAAAGGAGATCAACCACGGGAAGTCGAAGCGTGAATCCTTCGTCTATCGAGCAGTCAAACCCGCTCGTTTCTTGTTTATATTCAAAAGTAGCAGTCCGTATCTTCACCGGACAATCATGTCCCGGCTGAATCCATCCGTCTTCCCCAAAATATGGTTGGGAAAAATATTCGAATGCTTGAGACCAGCCATACTCCCCCAAGAATAATTTGTGTGAATCAGGTGGATCGGGCATCCAGCGACCCCAAAAATCGACTCCCTCAGCCCACGCCAAGAAAGCGTCAAGATCCTGGCTGCGAATCAAATATGCAGTGAAGCTATACCACAATTCTCTGCGGTCAACCTCGGACGATTCCTTGTCCGGTGGCGCTGCTTCTTTCCAATTGAAATAGCCGTCGGTATTCAGCCATTGCGAACCATCTCGCGGGTTCGTAACCTTAATTATCTCTTCAATTGCCGGCAAGTCATCGTAATCTAACAGCCAGCTCTTCGGGTCTTTGGGTTCCCCCCAGTCATCATATTTCGCTGTTCCCCACCACGCCAGAGAATGACCATCCCAGGACGTGCCTCCTGGCGTCGAACGGAGCAGACATGATGGATCGATGTCTCGAAGATAGTCCTGCCACGGCCCCTGATATTGCCGATTACCCATGTGATCCCCAAATTCCGGCCTGTATTGGAAGTGATCTGCCACCAATGCCAATACTTCGTGATAGGCGATCCACTGATATTTCTTTCCAATCCTCTCGACTTTTGACGCCTCTCGACCGTGATATCCCGCAGAGAACCGATCAAATTGCCCAAACCGCTCAACTGTCCAGCCGAGTTCGAATACGCGGCGGAGAATATATCGCTGAATGAGACGTAGGTCGAATTTCGGCGGGCGGCGACCATCGCTGTCCTTTTTCTTTTTCAAGATGGCTCGTAGACTGCGTCGGAGTGTGTAACTGAGCAGCAATTCCAACCTTTCCAATGCGCTGTCTCGCTCTTGCTTCGCTGCTTCGAGTTCGCGGTCATCCTCATCCTCGTCTTCATTCACTTGTTTCGTAGATATGTGTGGACCATCAGCAGCATCTTGCGCTTCACCGGATCTTCTAAAAGCAAGGAATATCTTCGGAAATGACGCCCTTGACACTCCCGTCTCAGCGGAATCAAAGCGATCCCAGGCGGCTCGTTCTTCTTGGGAAAAGGACAATACTAAATCATTCATAAGATCATCAGGTGACTTCCAAGGTTTTGCCCGAAGGCGCACTGAGAGCCAATTTGTTGACCAGGAATTGGTTCCGATAACATACCGCGCAAAATCATCGTCCATTACCGAATTGCCGATTCTATTGAATGACCACGAATGTTCCCCACTATCATGCGAACCTCGTGACCAGTTAGGCAGGTAAGGCGATAGCTCCTTTGTGGATGGTATCTTCGGCCATGCGCTCTGATATGGAGGCCGAATGAGCTTTGAATCTACCTGAAGCGGCGCATTTAGAGCCAGTGCTCGTTCGACGACTCCGCGAGCATAGTCCCTTAACAAAATATGCGGCACAGGTTGCGCGGATTCGAACATGCGACGGTAAACGTTTTGCGCCAGCTCCGCCACTTCCAGCGGGTTGTTGCTTCGCATTGCAACGCCGTAAGCGACGGCAAATACACGTTCGACCACGTATAAATCATCGACGTCGGCAAAGTTGGACAATAGCGCGTCAGTAGATTGATGGCGATTGGTCAATAGCGAAACGAGAGCTTTCGTGGCACGGTCTCGCAAGAATCGGTTTGAAGTGGTTAGCATCCACGCGAGTGCAGTAGCGCAGAGGTCTACCGCGTCATTGTCCACGTTCGTACTTGGTGTGACTGCCGAAGCCCAATCGATGATTCGGTCCACAGCATTATGCTCCCCGTAGGATCGGTGCAGACAAATGCTCCACCACGAATCGCGGTCTGGCATTTCATATCTGCGAAGCACATCGTTCAGGTATTTTGCATTCAAAGGATGATCAGGCAGAGTGGCTACCGTCAGTAGAACGTCAACTGTGTCCGCTAGGTCTGCATCACTGCGAATCAGCGTAAACAGAACAGATTTGGTGTCCTTGGAGAATGCATCGTTGCCGCGCCAAATAACGCTCTGCCGAAAAGCAGAGCCAATATGCATGTTGTTTTGAATCTTGGGAGCAAGTTTGACGAGTTCCTTACCCGTGCGTTCTGGGATTTGGATACATAGTGCTTCCAATAGTCCAGGCGACGAGTATCGATCTTTGGCCCATAGAAACGCGAATGGGCCTTTTGGGGAAAAAGCTTTCGACGGATTGCCCGTCCCTAGATGAGCGTCGAGCAACGCTTTCGCTACGATGTGATCTGCCAAACGATCATAGGCGATAAAGACAATCTCTTGAGGTGCTGCGTGACGCAACCTGACTATGTCTTCGACAAGTAAGCCCTCGTCGATCAATCCACGATAAAGAGATCGAGAAAAATCACGGTTTGGAAGATACTTGTCGACTAAATTCGCGCCGTTAGCGTGACTCATCCATCGCTTGTCTTCACCAATGAACGCGTTGGCGACCGCTTCCATTGCTTTCTGCGCCAGGTTTTCTTTTGGGTTGTAATCCAAAGAGGAAGCCAGACGCCTGTTTGCGCTTGCGAGATAGAGATTGAAAACTTTGGTTATCCCTTGGGAACCTCGTGGCAGGCGATGTTTACCGCTCTCTTTGAGGCCGACGCATAGGGTCTTCAGGAACAAGGGATTGTGGAATTCCGGCGAAAGAAGAGGGGTAGAAGGTAGTTCCAATTCGTAATGCTGAAAGAATGTCTTTACTGCGCTGTATTCGTGATCAACGAAACCATAATGGGTTGTGGAATATGCGCGCTTACGGATTTCCTCAGGAATCACGACATCTTCATAGGAGGTCCGAATCGATATAACTACAGAAATCCATGGTGATCTTTCCAACTGCACAAGGAAGGCAGCCAAGTTCGTGGGCCAGATCTGTCGTCCATTTCCCTCATTTAGTGCATCGATGAGAACGAGCGCACGGCAATCAGCCGCTTGCGCGGCGGCTTCGAGAGCCCCGACAAACTCAGCCGCTGTTAGCTTCGTAAGATCAAGTTGTTGCAGTGCTTGAGACCAAGGCCCATCAGCAGAAATGAACCTTTGTCCCATGAGAAGAATTGTGGGCTTTCCAGATTCCAGTCGATGGCGTGCGATATCGCAAAGTAAATGTGTTTTCCCGGTGCCGGGATCACCTCGGAGGATCATCAGCGGGTTGCATGCAACAGCAGTTGCGTGTCGCAGCGATTCTCCGATTTTGCGTAATTCTCCTGTCAGTTCATATAAACGAAATCGTTGTGATGTGAATGGATTGCCGCGGCCGCGAGAGGACTCTCCTGCGGGGGACGACTGCTGAGAATAGTCCCGTTCCCGTTTAGAGACGAGCTTCAGTATCTCCTCTGCCGAGTCTTCGACGGCCTCTAGCTTATCCGCTATTTTTTCAAAAGGAACAGATGAGGTCGGCAGGTACCGTATCGCCCCCAAGTCAGAGAGAATGCTTTCAACTTGAGTGCGGAGAGCCGATGTAAGTGTGTCGAGGCCAGCATCGGGAGGATCGGGGCGTTCATGGACAAAACGATTAAGCCTCTTTCTCAGTTCTTTGGCTTGGCCCTTCTGGTTATCGAAAAACAACTGCGTCCGTCCCAGAGCTTCGAATACCTGGGCGATGGGTAAATCAACGTGAATTTCTGGAGTGTATCTGACGTCTGCTGTTTTTCGTGCCTCCTCAAATCTTGCACGGAACCAACCAGGATCAAACGTACTGTTATCAAACCAAAAGCGAACTAGACCCGCATTTTGAGTGCGCAACAGCTGATGGATGAGTTCGTGGCTTCCCACCCAGACGAAATCGACAAGCATACCCCGATCGCTGGCCCACCGTTTCCATTTCTCGACGCGTTCATCCCAGCGCTCCTTGGCCGACTTGTGACCATTTATCCTTGCATCAGCTCGGTCCAGGGGAATGCAGACGAAGTATTTGTCGAGCTTCGGATGTTTCTCCAAAGCGGTTTTGACAGAAGAGTCGAGTTGGGACCATTGAGACGTCCTCAGATCCGCAAAGTATTTTGCTTGCCATCCCCATTCCCGCCCATTTGAAAGAATCGCGTAACACTCGACGCCGGCGTCCGGAGTTCCTTTGCGCTCAAACAGCGAATCCGGCGGAATTTCCAGCCGTGCGAGTTGAGTACACATCTCCTCGAAGCCGGCTTCTCGCGAGCCGTTCAACGGGCGGATTTCTCTCCAATCGATATTGGGCAAGCTGGAGGACATATAGGATTCTTTCCCGAGACAGAGATATCAGTCGTTTCGCGCGCTACGATCACAACTTCCCAGAAACGATGAATTCTATTTTACTGATATCAAATAGGATACTGCTGACCGAAAGAAAGCAAGCATCGCACGGCGTTTAATGAATCGACGTTGCGGGGTCTTGACCGATGGACGGAGTTCGCGCCATTTCGACGGCGGAACTCTAGCCGACTTGTGTCCCGATTTGTTGGTCGAGTCTCGCGGCATCGTTAGTAAATACGATCGCCTGATGACTGGCGCGGGAGATGGCGAAGCTCGGACTCGACCAGCACAGAAGGAGTATCTCGATTACCATCCCGATTTTGGTTGATAATCATCCATATGATGGTTGATTATCTATACATGCTTAACCGTCACTTGACCGGCCCCCTTCTTGAAGCCCTCGCGGACACACCGGCTGTCCTGGTCAACGGAGCCCGCCAAACTGGGAAGAGTACCTTGGTGCAATCGACCGAAGTCGCCGGACAAGACCGCCAGTATCTCACCTTCGACGATCCCGGCATTCTCGCGGCTGCTAGGCGCGATCCCAACGGCTTTGTTGCCGGCCTCAGCGCGCCGGTGACCCTCGATGAAATCCAGCATGTTCCCGAGCTCTTTTCGGTCATCAAAGCTGACATTGACCGGAATCGCCAGCCAGGACGATTTCTGCTCACCGGATCGGCGAATGTGATGCTCCTGCCGAAGCTTTCAGAATCTCTGGCGGGACGCATGGAACTGTTGACTCTTTGGCCCTTTTCCCAAGGCGAGATCCGAGGCGTTAAAGAGAGCTTTGTGGATACCTTGTTTTCCGGGAAATCCGTGGGCTGGTCAGGCAAATCGCCCGTCATGTCCTGGGAAGAAATGCTGGCGTCCATCGTTGATGGAGGCTATCCGCCTGCCGTGGCTCGCAAGAGCGCGGCCCGCCGCGATGCCTGGTTTCAGTCGTACGTTACGACGGTGCTCCAGCGGGATATACGGGATTTGGCAAACATTGCCGACACGACCGCTGTTCCACGGCTGCTCTCCGTAGTGGCCGCCCGCGCGGGCGGACTGCTGAACTTCGCCGACCTGTCGAGAACGATGGCTCTGCCGCAAACGACATTGAAACGCTACTTCGCCCTGCTGGAGGCGACTTTCCTCGTACAATTGCTGCGCCCCTGGGCGAGAAATCTGGGACAGCGAGCGATCCAGACTCCCAAGGTCTACCTGAACGACACAGGGCTGTTGACGCATCTGCTGGGAGCCACGGTGGACCGCCTGAAGGGCGACGGGAATGTGGCCGGATCGGTTTTGGAGAACTTTGTGCTGATGGAATTGCGCAAGCAATGTGCCTGGAGCGAGACTCGGCCGGAACTATTTTACTGGCGAACCGTTTCCGGCCGTGAAGTTGACGTCGTGCTGGAAGATCGTACCGGGAAGGTAGTGGGCGTCGAAGTCAAGGCTGCCGCAACTCTGGGAAGCAACGACGCGGGCGGATTGCACGCTTTGGCGAGCGCCGTCGGCAAAAACTGGGTACGTGGCGTCGTGCTTTATACAGGTGCGGAGACTATCCCCTTTTCTGCCAATTTGCACGCCATTCCTATTCGCCGACTTTGGTCGGCTTGATGATCGGAGTCGTGAGCGGCGTTTTCCAGTACCTGTCCTGCACGCTGGGAGCCGCGCATGCAGAATGAGTGGCTTGCCCGGTTGGCGTCAATTGGGCATCGCGCGAATTCAGATCTGCGGAAACTCGCCGACATTTCGGTACTGACCAGTGTCCCTGGGGACACTCGTCTGTCCCCGGGATTCAAATGCCATGCGGAGGGCACTCGGTGTGCGGAGCCAGTTTTCGTTGGGCTCGATTTTCAGCTAGACTTGATCTGTTCGAGGGACGACCATGCCGATTAACGCGACTGTAAACGCAGCAAATGCATACCGCCAAATTATTACGAACTTCTCCAACCCGCTTGAGTTTGTCCGGGAGGCGATCAGCAACTCCATCGACGCAAACGCGGTCAACATATCGGTCTTCGTGGACCAAGTTACCGGGCCGACCGGGCTGCCGGAGATCCGGATCACGCTTAAGGACGATGGCGACGGGATGGACGCTCAAATGCTCAGTAGGTTCTTCAATTTGGGTGATTCAGAAAAGGGAGAACTGAAGGGTCAGTCTGATGCAGGCTCAGAGACCTCCCAGCTTATCGGTGAGAAGGGGTTCGGGACGAAGATTTACTTGAATAGCCGAAAAGTAGAGGTCCGGACAACTGATAAGAAATCAGGCGCTTCCCTATTTGCAACAAGCCAAGGACACCTTGAACGAATCTATGACGGGAACCCCCCTCAGTATGACACGGTCGCGCAGGAAAATGGCCAGCCTGGTACTGAAATTAGGATATTTGGGTACAACCATAATGACGGCTCCAAGCTTGGCCATGACCAGTTGCGCGACTACATTTTTTGGTTCACGAAATTCGGCTCGATTGAGCGATTCCTATGGGAAACCTTCCCAAAGGTGGCAAGCGCAAAGAAGCAATTGAGCGGCCTGAAGTTGGGTTTGCGCGGACTCGGGTTCGAGCCTCTGAAGCATACGGGGGATGTGGCGAGCAAGCTTGATGTACTCACTTTCGGGCATCCGTTCCCCGAGGAGTGTTTCGATGGCAAGGCTCTGAGGGAAAAAGCGAAGAAAATGAAGGCTAGCCCGACTGACTTTTATTGCCGACGCTTTGTGAAGGAAGGGGCTCTCAAGAGCTTCCCGGGGTTTCGCTGGCAAGCCGTTTTTTCAATTGAGGGGAATAGAGTTAAATACGAGAACAATCCGATGGTTCGTCGCCAGAGACATGTAGCACCCCCAGGAGCATACAAGGTGGCTGAGCGGTATGGCATCTGGGTCTGCAAGGACTTTATCGCGGCAGAGCGCGTCAATATTCTTCTCCCAGGCAAGGGCACTGAGTTCCTAAAGTTCCACGCATTCTTTAATTGCCAGGCCATACGCCTCTCCGCTGATCGCACTTCGATTGGGCCGACACAACCCAATGTGCGCCTCGCGATCGAGGAACAGATTATCGAGATTGCTCGTGAAATATTCGAAGACGAGGGAGTCGAAGCACTGTTTGAGTCTCTTGACGAAGCGGAGTTTGGCGAGCGAACCGAGGAACAAGAGAAAAAGGACTATGCCCGTCGAGTCAAGTTAGCGAAGACGGCCTCTTCCGAATCGCATAAGAATGTCGAACTGCGTGGGCCGCAACGGGAACTTGGGGTCGTCGCACTGTTGGCTCAGTTGCTGGCGATTGAACCTGGTCTCTTCCCGTTTTGGGTGCTCGATTGGAATAACGCGGAGGGGTTCGATCTCCTAGCTCGCGACACGACGGAGCTATCGTTTGATGACGCGAGCAAATTCTACGTCGAGTGTAAGCAACGGCTTACAGGATCATTTAACCACTCCTTGAACAACGTTCGCTATATCGTGTGCTGGGATACGGATCTGGAAAACGAATCCATCGTAACAGCGGCCGGAGGGGACACTCGAAGGATGAAAATTAAGCCGAAAGGCACTGGAATCCAATGCACGCAGTTTTTTCTTTCAAGGGACGACGCCCCTAATAATATTGAGGTCTTCGTACTGCGCCGTCTGCTAGCGGAGCGTCTGGGTCTTTCGTTCAAGTAGTGCTAGGTGTTTCGAGTCTGTCGATCGTATGGCGCCCGGTAAATCTATCCTCAGGCTAAACTTGGGGCCAAATGACACAGTTGCGCAGCGCCAAATGGGGAAACGGAGAAATGATCTTTATTCCCAGTCCCCCAAGAAACCTCTCTCCAATTTGCAATTGCTTAACCCCGAAAACCGCACACTAGAATCATGGCCGCTAAACCATGGATTGAGACCCGCCAACTCCATGCCCCATCCCTCCCCTCGGACTCAATCAAAGCGTAAGTACCGGAAGACAGACGGGATACTCCCAGAGCCATTGGTCAGTACCGAGTCGGCCAGTATCCTGGAAATGAAAGTCGGGCGAATCGTACGAGGCTACCTGAGGCCACTGATGATCTCATTTGCAAAAGATCGTTTCGACGACTCGGAACCTCCAGTCGTGTCAATTTGGTTCCATTATTGAATGATTGCGACGTAGCTTGAGGAAAACGAAATAGACCGCAGTTCATTGATCTCCAACGTGTTGCATGGGCGCATCTGAGATTCTTTCGGCACCGCCGCAAGAATTCGCCAGACGCCGTCTGGCGAATCTGCCGGGCGTAATTTTTCAGGCGGTGTATGAAAATTCCCCGGCAAGGGATCAACCCATTCCGAGGCCGTGTCCAATGGACACAGACTGATTGATTTCAAGAGCCGAGGTCTTTGATACATCGGCTGCAAGCTGGGGGCTGAGCTTGGCCACATCGTCGGTGAAAAGCGTGGCCTCATGGCTGGCGCGGGAGATGGAGACGTAGCCGAAGCGGGAGTTGAGCAGGTCCGGATGGACGCCGGTATCCGCGTTCACGAGGACGCGCTCGGCGGTGAGGCCCTGGGAACTGTGGCTGGTGACGGCGTATCCGTGGTCAAAGTGGCGATGTTCGTGGGCGTTGAACTCGACTTGGCGATTACTGTCGAGACGGGCTGAAATGCGACCGTCTGGCGCGATGGACTCGATGACGGCAAGGTCGCGGTTGGCGACGCCGAGCGATTTGTCGGGTGCGGTGAACTGTATGCGGTCGCCCACGGAGAATTCGCGGTCGATCTCACGGTAGACGCTTACGCCAGTAAGGCGGCGCGGATCGTAGGTGGCCGGCTCGCCGGAGGATTTTTCGATGGTGAGCAGGTTGGCGGCGGGGTTGATGCCGACGACCGTTCCGTAGGTTCCAGCTTCTATTCCGGCGATTTTGCTGCCGCGTGCGTAGCGAATTACATCGTTCACTTCAAAGTGGCTGGCCCAGGATCGTTCGGCGCCGGTCATGTCCTGGCGCTGAACGAGTACACGGAAGGTGTGATCCTCCGGTGCGAGGGTTCCATTGGCTTTCAATTCCTGACGGACGGCGACATTCAACTCACGGCGGGAGGCATTGTCGGGTGAGACGATCAGGGTCTTTTCTGGAGACTCGACGTAGCTCCTGGCAATGGAGCGGATGCGCTCTTCCGTGCCGGGAATCTCTCTCACTCGGCCCTGTTGCTGGAGTGATTCGATCGCGGCGGAGACTTGGCCTTTGGCCAGCATCTCGACAGCGGACTTGAGCGCAGGATCTTTCTGGCGGACAATTTCGTCGAGCTTGGCGGTGCGCATTCCGGCCTCTTGCAACTGTTCGAAGGGACGGCCGGCCTCGACGCCCTGGTGCTGGCGTGTGTCGCCAATCAGGAGTACGCGGTCGTTGGGGCCGAGGCGCGCAAGGAACTCGCGCATCTGGTTGGTGCTGGCCAGACTGGATTCATCGACAAAGTAAAAGTGCTTCTGTTCGGGGACTGCCGGGTGTGTGGTGCGTGCAAGGAACCCTTGCAGGGTTCCTGACTCGACGCCAGCCTCGCCAAGTTGACGGGCGGCGCGAGAGGTTGGGGCGAAGCCCTCGACCGCGTAGCCATTCGATTCGGCGGCGCTGCGGATCACGGAAAGAGTGGTCGTTTTGCCCGTGCCGGCCAAACCCTGGATGCCCTGGATGCGGTCGGGAAAACTGAGTACATCTTCAACCACACTCTTTTGAGCGCGGTTGAGATGAGAATGTTGGTCGGCAACAGCGATGGCCTGCTGGCGAGGCAAAGCAGGCTCGACCTGATGCTGCCCCTCGCGCACGCGGCGGACGATCTCGCGCTCGGCCTCGATGGTTCTGGCAGTGGTGAACTGACGGGCCGGTACGCTCTGCGACCGCTCGACGATCTGAAATTCACCGGAAGACAAGCGGGCGTCAAGGTTGCTGCGGACCTGGGCAAATGTCACCTCGCCCATGCCGCGGCGGAGGCCGTCGCGAATCAATGTCCGCTCATCGACGACAGCCTCGCGCTCGAAGTTCTTGTCGCGTGAAAAGGTCAGTGACTCGCGAACGCGGTCAAGAGAGTTGACCGGCTTCTCTTGATGCTGAAGACGCTCGCGTGCCGCGTGGACGACGGCTTCGGCCTGGTGCCCAAAGTCGGCAGCGAGCTTGCGATGTGCAGCCATAACATCGGCTGGCGAATGAATCTCCTTGCGGTCGCGTGTAGAGTGCGCGGCGATTTCGGCGGCCTCCTTTCCGGTGCGGCCTGTGCGCTCCAGGTACTCCCGAATCTGCTGGCTGCGCGGGCTGGATGCGTCGAGGTACTCCTGCGTGTAGCCTTTGATTTCCGGCGCGCCGCTACGCCCAACGGCGATCTCGTAACCGAGGTGGCGAAGCCGGTAAGTCAACTCGGATTGATAGATGGCGGTGGCAAATTGCTGCGATGCAAAGAGGCTCTGCGGCTGGATGGCGCGGGATTGGCTGTTGTCCCGCTCGGTGACATTGAAGACGACGGCGTGTGTGTGGAGTT
>Ga0302140_10003750_pt1 | contig 19448 bp, 14 predicted proteins | sample I_Bog_E1_1_FD_202095 | JGI IMG/M metagenome (GOLD analysis project Ga0302140, IMG submission 202095) | Peat permafrost microbial communities from Stordalen Mire near Abisko, Sweden - I_Bog_E1_1 | ecosystem: Environmental > Terrestrial > Soil > Wetlands > Peat | place: Sweden: Abisko, Stordalen... | reverse complement strand
CGTCCGTCCCGCGACACGGCAACCGTGCGCGGAATATGGCCGACGCGAATCCTTTGCAGAATCGCGAAGTCTTTCGCGCTTAACACCAGCAGTTCATCGCTCCGCTCGCAAACCACATAGAGGAAGCGCCCATCGGGCGAGGACGCCATCTCCGACGGCGACAGATACTTCCCATCCGCGCTTGGGGCGCCAGCCTGCGCGGGCGGTAGAGCTGCAGATAGAAGCAGCATCGCGAACGCCGCCGCACCCACAGTCAGCGCTATCCGTGCTCCCAATCCGCGCCTCACTTCGATTCTTCCACCTTGAGGATCCCGTCAATCTTCGGATCTTCAATAATTTGCTCTTTGCCACTCGGCCAGCGAATCACGAGTTTCTCGACTTTCGTTGCCGCACCCAGGCCGAAGTGAATCCGATCATCATCCTGCGAAAGATATCCCGATCCCGCGGACCGCTCGGCCACCTGCGTGCGTCCACCCGCGGTTAATTCCAAATGTGCACCCAGCCCGCCGCGATTACTCTTTGTGCCTTTCAATTTGATCGTGAGCCAGTGATTCGCGCTCTGAGTTACGTTGTGCAGCAATGTGCCCGGGGCGTTCAGGTTCACCATGTAAGCATCGATCTTGCCATCATTGTCGTAATCTCCGAAGCAGCCGCCGCGGGCTACAGTCTTTACGTCGAGCACCGCGCCACCTTGCCGCGATACGTCCTCGAATACGCCACCGCCCAAGTTACGAAACAGCGATTGCTCCTGCGGCACCATGTTGATGAGCCCACCGTGAAACGACAGGATGTCGAGCCAGCCGTCGTTGTCGAAGTCGTAAACGCCCGTGCCCCAGCTCGTGTATTGCGCCTCTGCCTGCGCCAATCCGGACGCGGCCGAAGCGTCTTCAAAGCGTCCCTTGCCGGTATTGCGCATCAGCCGGTGGTATTTCGAATCGGTTACCCATAGGTCAAGTTTGCCGTCGCCGAAAACGTCCGCGAACACCGGACCCATCGAAGAAGTCGCCTCGCCGTTTTGCCCGTAGGCAACATCTTCGTCTAATGCCACTTCTGAGAACGTTCCGTTGTGATTGTTATGAAAGAGGAAGTTCTGCGTCTTATCGTTCGAAACGTAAATGTCGGGCCAACCATCTCCGTCAAAGTCCGCCGAGGTCACACCCATTGTCCGCCCAATTAAGGCGCTGATTCCGCTCTTGTCGCTTACGTCAGTAAAAGTACCGTCACAGTTGTTGTGATAGAGAACGTTAGTGTCGCCTTCATAGTCCAGCGGTCCAGGATAGTTATCCGCTGCATAATAACTGTGATAAGTTGGATCAAACTTGACATACCGTCCGATAAACAAATCCGCACAACCGTCTTTGTCATAGTCCAGCCATGCTGAACTAATGGACCAACGGTCTACTCTGATCCCAGCCTTCGCCGTAACATCCGTAAAGGTTCCGTTGCCGTTGTTGTGATAGAGCACGACTTTGCCATAGCCCGTCACCAGCAAGTCCACGAAGCCGTCGTTGTCGAAGTCCGCCGCCGCCACCGCTATCGAATACATATCCGGGGCAACTCCAGCCTTTTGTGTTACGTCTGTGAAGGTACCATCGCCGTTGTTGCGGAAAAGATGATTGTGCGGCGCCGGATCCGGCTTCACCTTCAGCGGATGCGGATGCATGCTATCGTCGAGAGGCTTTCCGCTCACCACATACAAGTCGAGCAAACCATCATTGTTGTAGTCGAACCATACACATCCTCCGCCGGTCGCCTCTAGTAGAGAGCCCAGGGCCTGCGAGCCCATGCTGTGCGTGAAGTGAATTCCCGAGGCTTCGGTAGCATCCTCAAAGCGGATCGGCGCGGACTTCGCCGCCGGAGTCTGCACCTTCGCCGCTGCGTTCTCGGCTGGCCGCCTCAGTTGTGTGACCTGCGCCAATCCCATCGGCGGGCTCATCATTATTATGAGTATGGCGAGCGCAAGCGGCAGGGCTCGCATCTCAGTTTCCTCCTTTGACCGTTTCGGCGGGTGCGCCGGTCAAGTCCGCCGGGGTTGTGCTCCGGAGTAGCACCGCTGGCACTGCATTGTCCGGCGCGTGCTCCGGTCCGGCATGGCAACCTACACAAATGCGTTGCTCGCCGCTGCGTGCCCACATCCAGCCATTTTCTTTGCGCACGACATTTCCTTGCGCGTTCAGCAATTCAAATTTCAGAGGACTGTCCCCGGGCGCTTGCACAAAAAACGATCCATCTTTCTCCACTGGGGCCGTCCCCAATACCTTCACTCTCCCGCTCTCATCAACGGTGGAAACGCGCACCAGCGCCAGCGCTGCGAGCGGCATCCCGGTATCGCGCGAGATGTAACTGTTCAGCGCCAATAAGTTCGTCGTCTTCCAATCGTGCAGCGCTGTAGGAAAACGGTTGGCCACCCGGCGCGGGGCGACGATCACCGGCTCCACCAGACTTTCGCCTGGCACTTCAAATAACGTGGTTAGTTCGTGACTACCGTGCCCCCACACCTTCAGCACAAAGGGTTGTTCCGTCGTGCTCTCGTTTGCTGCCGCTCCTCGTGACCGAACCGTCCGAGACGAGAGGACTAAGTCGCCGGTTTCCGTCTCCGCTATACCGCCGGTGTAGTCGCGCTCCGGAACATTCACCGTTACTTCGTGAGCTAAAGAAGAGGTAAAGCGGCCTAACCCGTGCATGCTGGAAAATAGAACGTCGCCATTCGCCGCCTGTATCGCGTTCGAGCGACCATGACCATGGTCGCAGCGATAAGCCTCCACACCGCTCCCATCCGGATACACGGCATAAATCTCCGGTGGCCCGCCACTTCCGAGGGGAAAGCTCGATTCGAATAACACGCGGCCATCCTGCAACACCGCAGTTGGCAGAAAATTTCCCGGAGCGTAAGTCAGCCGCAACGGCGTTCCGCTTCCATCCAGCGCCGCCACCTCCAATACAAATCGGCCGCCCGTCTTGTGCGCGTACACAATGCGTCCGTCCGGCAAGTACATCGGCCGCACACAGTCTTCCTCACCTGAAGTGACCCGTCGCGGCGCGCCTTTGCCCAATACCACCTCATACACTTGCCACGGATCGCCAGAATTTCGCTTCCCCGCAAACAGCGCGGACTTGCCGTCGAAGTTCAAGCTTGGATCAACCGCTGCCGAAAAGTCTGCAACCAGCGCGCGCGACTCAATCGCGCTCTTCACAACAATCGACCCTCCCCGGGGAAAGCGCTCCCCACCCCGAATCCAGGCTTGCGCGGAGTACGAAGGAGTGAGCGTAAACATCAAGGCAAAGTCTTTTTGTCTGGGAGATTTGGTGCCGTTCTTTACGAGAGTGCTGTCTGCGCTCGCGCTCGCTTCGACTGATAACCATCGCATCGCCACCAAGGTCGTACATCCCACCACGACCAGCATTACGACAGTCGAGATGGATAATTTCTTCATGACACCTGTAGGAGATAGATCAAGAAAGGAGATCGCGGACCGAAATCTATATGCGCCGTCACGGTCGCACCCCTCCCGCTACGACTAATTGCGGTCGCACCCTCACTGCGCCTTCTCGGATCGCGAGGTAGGGCCGTAGATCGATCATCATTTCGTCGAATTGCCTGAAGGTGAGGGACTGTTCGCCATCACTCATCGCCTGATCGGGACAGGGATGCACTTCGACGATCAGGCCATCCGCCCCCACCACCGTCGCCGCCCGCGCCAACACGGGGACCAGAGACCGAACGCCAGCAGCATGACTGGGGTCGACAATCACGGGAAGACGCGACACCGCCTTCAACACCGGCACGGCAGCGATGTCGAGCGTGTTGCGAGTTGCTGTCTCGAAAGTCCGAATACCGCGCTCGCACAGAATGATTTGGTGATTGCCACTCATGGCAATGATCTGTGCCGAACGCAACAACTCTTCCAACGTCGCGGTCAACCCGCGTTTCAATAGCACTGGACGTCCACACCGTCCGAGACTCTCGAGTAGTGAAAAGTTCTCCATGCTCCGCGCTCCGACCTGCATAAGGTCGGCGTATTCGGCAATCAGTTCGACGTCTTCTTCGCACATCACCTCGGTGACGATGGCCAAACCGGTCGCTTCTCGCGCTTTGCGCAAGAGTTTGAGTCCTTCAACACCCAAGCCTTGAAAAGAATACGGAGAGGAACGCGGCTTGTAGGCGCCACCGCGGAGAATGCGTGCACCCGCTGCAACTACCGCTTCCGCTGTCTGCATCAATTGCTGTTCAGACTCAACCGCACAGGGACCAGCCATCACGACGAAATCGTCGCCGCCGATTTCGATGTCGCCGACTGGAACGATTGCGCGAGAACAGTCGTCACTCTTGGCGACGAGATCGAAACACGAAAACTGGCCGTTCCAGCGAGCGTTCATAATTGCAACCCGCGATCCTACTAAGTCGCACACCCATAGTCATTAGTGCGAACCTACTAGATCGTGCACTTTTGATTTCATCTGTTTCTATCTGCAGGATGAACTTATGAATGTGATCTAAGTCACAAGGCTATGTTCATGTCCCCTCAAAGTAGCGCTGCGCGATCGGCGATGTGACTTACATCACTGCAGTACGGGCACAGATCATTGTTGCGTGTAGGTTGTGTATTGTCGCTTTTTTGGAGAAGACGATCTCCTACATTGCTCTTAACAGCGAACTGAAAAAGGAGGTTTTTATGTTCTGGGAGCAGACTCCGGCTTGATCCGAGCCGAAGTGGATGACTAAGAGGGTCCTGACGGCCGCGTCACTCCGACCGCAAAGCGGCGTGGTCAGGTCTGACCTGCAGATGAGCGCGAAGTCTCTCCAGGGCGGCGTCCACGCTTATCCCGTACTTGGCGCGAAGAGACTCGGGCTTGCCGTGTTCGATAAATTGGTCGGGCCAACCAATCCGTACGACTGGAGTAGCCAAACCCTTATTATTCAATGCTTCGAGCACCGCACTTCCGAATCCGCCACTTAGCACATGATCTTCAAGGGTCAAGATCACTGCAACACTGTTCGCATAAAATTCCAGCATCTCGAGGTCAATCGGCTTCACAAACCGCGCGTTGATAATCGCGACGGAATGCCCTTCCGCCTCAAGTTTACGGGCGATCTCTTTCGCCATAGGAACCAGAGCACCCAAGGCAAAAATGGCTACTTGATCGTGCGCGTCATGCTGTAGCAGTTCCGCTTTGCCGATGGGAATCGCCTTCGGAACATCTTTTACCGGCGTACCCGGGCCAACTCCTCGCGGATAACGTATCGCAGCCGGTCCATCGTGCAGCATGGCGGTGAAGAGCATGTCCGCGAGTTCATCTTCATCCTTAGGAACCATGTGCACCAGGTTGGGAATCGATCGCAGGTAACTGATATCGAAAAGACCGTGATGGGTTGGGCCGTCGTCCCCCGAGAGACTCCCTCGATCCATGCAAAAAACCACAGGAAGATTCTGCAAGCAGACGTCGTGTACGATCTGGTCGAAGGCGCGCTGCAAGAATGTGGAGTAAATGGCGCAGAATGGTTTGAATCCCTTCACCGCCAAGCCTGCCGCGAACAACACTGCATGTTCTTCCGCGATTCCGACATCGAAGTAACGGCTCGGGTGATGCGGACGAAAACGATCGAGACCTGTGCCGTTCGGCATCGCGGCGGTAATAGCCATGACCTTGTCATTCATGGACGCCAGTTTCACCAGCGTGTCGGCGAAGACCTCGGAATAAGTTCTGCGCCCGAGCGGCTTCGTCTCCCCCGTCTCCGGATCGTACGGGCCAAGGCCGTGGAACTGCTTTTGCGCCTGCAGCGCCGGCTCGAAACCTTTGCCCTTCTGCGTCAGCACATGCAGCAGTACCGGACGATCTTGCGTTTTCAGGAATTGAAAAGTGTTGATCAGGGTCGCGATGTCATGGCCGTCAATCGGACCAAAATACTTCAAACCGAATTCTTCAAAAATCACGCTCGGCAAAAGCATGCCCTTGGCGGCTTCTTCCGCCTTGCGCGCCATCGTCAAAACTCTCTTACCGCCAATTTTCTCGACAAATTTAGCCGCTCGTTCGTGCAGATAATCGTATTTCGGATTGGTGGTGATCTTATTCAGATAACTCGCGATAGCGCCTACGTTCTTATCGATGGACCACTCGTTGTCATTCAACACGACCAGCATCCGGCCCGTGTGGTGCGCGATATTATTCAGGGCTTCGTAGGTGATGCCACAGGTAAAAGCTGCATCGCCCGCCACGGCAACCACGTGTTCGTTACCACCCATGCGGTCGCGGCCGACCGCCATTCCGAGAGCCGCGGAAAGTGCCGTCCCCGCATGGCCAGCACCGTAACAGTCATGAGGACTCTCCGTGCGCAGCATAAATCCGTTCAATCCACCCGGCGTGCGGATGCTGTGGAATTGCTTGCGTCGTCCCGTGAGCAACTTGTGCACGTACGCCTGATGACTGACATCAAAAAGAAAATGATCTGCTGGAGTGTTGAAGACATAATGCATGGCAAGGGTGAGTTCCACTACACCCAGGTTCGGACCAAGATGTCCCCCCGTTTTGGAGAGGACGGTGATCAACTCTTGCCGAATCTCCTCTGCAAGCTTGTTCAACTCGGGGATTGAGAGTCTTTTTACGTCCGCGGGGGAATTGATTTGATCGAGTATGCGACCCATATGATTTGCGACCGCACCGAGAAAGGAAATCGTTCGAGTGCCTGCCAAGTCCACGCTGGCACTCGACGCCGCCTTAACCTGATACGAATACACTTATATAGATGCAGAATTCCTCGCGAATGGTGAAGGTTTCGCAGTCCTGAAAGGACGAACCAGCCGTCGTGAAACTAAGAATCCTCCGTCCCTCGCCCAAAGTCTCCCGGCCCTGTCATCCATGAATTGTCATCCCGAGCGGAGCGAGGGATCTCAACTTGGCCGCGAACCGGTGATGAGGATATCCACGAGTCTCCTCGCACTTTGCTGCCAGTCCGGGTTTGGAAAAATCAACGTTGCGGCACCTCGCTCCACGCCCGCGAGGACGCCCGGCAAAGCTGTCTCCCGATTTTCCGCACCCACCATTTGCTTTTATGACTTAAGAAAGGGGGTCAGTTCCGTCTGTCCCCCTATTCCTGACGGCGATGGCAACCGCGTGCAGAAAAGCGCTTCCGGCCTTACCTTGTACTGGTACGGCGCGACGGGCAACGTGCTCGCCGAAACCAGCAGCACCGGTGCTCTGCTCTCGGAATACGTCTTTTTCAACGGCAAGCGGGTGGCGCGGCGCGACGCCGACAACACGGTCAAGTTCTACTATTCGGACGCTCTGGGGTCGGCCAGCGTGATTGCGGTCGTTAAGAACAACGTAGCGACTATCCTCGCGGAGTCGGATTACCTACCCTATGGCGGCGAAATACCCATCATCACCGGGGATCCCAATCACTACAAGTTCACCGGCAAAGAACGCGATCTGGAGAGCGGGCTGGATAATTTCGGGGCGCGGTACAATGCCAGCAGCCTGGGACGGTTCATGACTCCGGACTGGGCGGCGAAGGCGACCAGCGTGCCCTATGCCAGCTTTGGCGATCCGCAAACCCTGAACCTCTACTCGTACGTCGAAAACGAACCGCTGGACCGCATCGACGCCGACGGTCACGATGAGATCGGACATAGCCCAGTAGAGGGCATTCCGTACTTTTGCAGCAGCGCTGGGGGGACCAGCACCGTTCAATGCAGGGAGAAAACCTTCAATGTGCATTCTTCGAATGATGTGGCGCAGGCGGCGCAAAATCCTCCACCGCCACCGCATCCACCTGGGCTCACCGGCGAGGCCAAGAAAGAGTTTCTCCGTGGCATGGACCACAGGAAAGTCGGCAAGAGGACTGTTGCGAGCCTCGCAAAGACTCTGACACATGAGCACAGAGGATTAAGCGGCGGCAAACCAGGAGAGTTACAACGCGGGATAACAGAAGAAGCACATGCAATATACAACAGTGCGAGCCTTAAGCACCCGAATCCGATGGCCCTACCAAACGTAACTGCGACTGCTGAGGATAAGCAGATTATGGAGGAGACCTATTTCAATCGGGGATCGGGAGGGGATGATCCAGTTGAGGGTCGGACCTATTTTGGAAACAGTGCAGAGGATCTCAATAGCCGACCAATCGGCGATTCACGCCAGACGGTCTATGACTCCGCTGGGCCGTTTGATTGGGGCAGTCACGCCCCGCAGTACATCTACATCTACAACGATCCAGGACATTAGCCATGAAAAGATACTTAATCTGGTTTCTGCTTTTTGCGTGCCTGCATGTTCCTCTCTCTGCGCAAGAGGAAACGCCGAAACTCTTGCTTTATGGTGCTCACTGCCTTGCAGTCGGGAAACAGGATTGGCTGGGTTTGGCGCGCTCAACCGCCACTTCGCGCAATATGGGGTACCTGTTCGACACCAAATCATACCCAGGGCAAAGAGTCCTTTTTGTAGTGGCCTATTCCGAAAGCGGCGGGCATGGCGGCAAGGTCTTCACTATTTTTGTGAGTGGGCGGAGTGGACGCCAGATCTTCGATATTCAGAACAATGCGAAGTTCATCAAGTCGAAAAAAGGCATTGACGGCATAGACTTTGTTGAGCCTCCCTTGGGAGGCACAGGAACTCAGGAGGACCTGGCCGCTGCCATCAAGAGAATCGAACGAGGGCCGAAGTTTACAGTTCAGGTAAAGGAGTTGCTCGCTCCGTCTGCTGTTGCTCACTGTGCGTCTTATGCGGACAAGAAGTGAAGGTAGTAGGCGCAAAGGGCTGCACTCAACGAAGGTGAGGTTGCGGCAGAAGGTGCCGGACACGCTGAGCCAACGGGCGTGAACGCGGCAAAAGAGATGGGGCTTAACCCTACTGGCACCGCTGCCAGTAGAGGAATCTGCCAGGGGTGTTGGGACTTCATGAAGTCAGTCGGCGTCGAAGCCTTGAGTTGGTTTAAGCCCAATGTGGAGTAATGGCGAGGAAACGCGATGATCGGTGAACAACAATCTTTGGTTTCTGTAGCGACGCTCTCTCCTAAGAAGCAACTGGCTTTTGCGTTATTAATTTTTGAGAGGATGCTGCCGGGCCTGGCCGCTTTCTCGAAGGATACCGGTTTCGACGACTCCTGCTATCTGAAGGCTAAGGATGCAGCTTGGGCGGCATTGCAGAACGGTGCCATCGACCAGACGTTGAACGAAGCATGCCTTAACGGTGCTCCAGACACGGAGGAGTTCTCTCACGAGCTGACGTCATACGCTTTGAACGCAGCTCTTGCGATGAGCGACATCGTGGAATTTACGCTCGACGAGAAAGCGGATCACATTGCCTATATCCTGACGCTCGTTGGCGATTCACTGCACCTGTATCTGAGCAATTTGGAGCCGTCATTCGTATCGTCACCCGAGAAAGACCGCAGGATTGCTAGGCATCCCTTAATGGAACAGGAGCAACGTCGGCAAGACGAGGATATCAGGTTCCTCTCTGAACTACCGGATCGCTTTGACAAGGAGACGATCTCAGCCTTAAGAGCGCGAGCGAGTACCCAAACCCCTTTACTTCCTCTCGCGCGCTAGAACCAGGGGCTGGAAACGCTGCATGAAGTTCTCTGAAATCGCGAACCGACTGACGGGGGGAAATCGGGGGGGGAAATCGGGGACAGGGGGGAAATCGGGGACAGACGGGACTGACCCTATTTTCCCAGTTTCAATCCGGGAAGAGGCAGACTTTTCTTAGTCACGTTGCTGACCACCGACCTGACTTTTCTGATACTTTTCTGTCATGGCTCGACTTCCGCGGGTCGTGGTGGTTGACGTCCCGCATCATGTTACGCAGCGCGGTAACGCGCAGCAAGTGATTCTCGATGATGACGCCGCGTGCACCACGTACCTGGAATTGCTGCGGCGGTACTGTGAACTCTATTGCGTGTCTCTGCTCGGCTACTGCTTGATGTCCAATCACGTCCATTTGATTGCTGTGCCTCGCACCGCCCAGGCACTTGCACAATCCCTCAAGCATACCCACGGACGCTACGGCGCTTACTGGAATGCCCGGCAATCTTCCAGCGGCCATGTCTGGCAAGGGCGGTTCTATTCCTGTCCGCTGGATGACTCGCATCTCTGGACAGCATTGCGCTACGTCGAACTCAATCCTGTCCGGGCAGGGATGATCGCAATCGCCGCGCAATATCGATGGTCGAGCGCTGCCACCCACTGTGGAACTGCCACCGGGAGTTGGCTGGAAATGAATCTGTGGCGGGCGCGTTGGACCGAGCAAACGTGGAACGACTATCTGACCGCTGGAGAATCATCAGCGGAACTGGTCACCTTGCGCCAGTGTACCCACACCGGCCGTCCTTTGGGGACTGCGGAATTTGTGGGCGGTTTGGAAAATCAACGTTGCGGCACCCCGCTCCACGCCGCGAGGACGCCCGGCAAAGCTGTCTCCCGATTTTCCGCACCCACCATTTGCTTTTATGACTTAAGAAATGGGGTCAGTTCCGTCTGTCCCCCTATTCCCGTCTGTCCCCCTATTCATCTGTCCCCCCATTTATCATGAATTGGTTAAATGGCCATGGATGGAACTAAGCACAAAGAAATCATTCAATCGTGGTTCAACTCCGCTATCCACGAGGGCGGGATTGACCGCTATGATCATCTGCATATCGATCATATCGACGCGGCATGGAAACCCCGCAGCAAATGGATTACAGCGGCGTTGGAGTCGTTTGAGACGGCGCTCGAAGTGCGCGACGCTTATATCGGTGATACGCATTTGACAGTTGTTCTGGATTTCGAGCTTACGTCGGAGTCGCTCCCACTGGGAGTCACGTTTCGAAACCGGTCGGAATTGGAGAATGCCTTCACCTCGACGCCGCCATCTTTGTATTTATCCCGCGAAGGTGGTGAAGTCTGGATCCAGGCTGAGGAAGCAAAGGGAAAGATAATAAACGACGATCTAGTCATCGAGATGCTGGACGCGTCTGAACTCTTCGGCAAAATGCGTGAGACTGTCAGATGCTTTTACATCGAATACCTAAGAATTGGAGATGCGGAGTACACAAGAGGGGTTTGCCTGGCAGGGTGAAATGGTCCAGAAACCGGATGGAACTAGGCGCAAAGAGATCATTCAAAAATGGTTCGACTCCGCCGTTCATGATGGTGGGATTGATCGCTGTGATCATCTGCACGTCGATCAGATTGATGCCGACTGGAAGCCGCGAAACAAATGGATCAGTTCTGGGTTGCAGGCTTTCGAAATGGCCATGGAGATTCGCGATAAATATGCAACTGACACGCCCTTGACTATTGTCTTGACCTTTGAACTTGAATCTGACACCAGGCCTCTAGGAATAACATTCCATACCCGCAAAGCCCTGGAGAAGAGCTTGTCTGATGTCCCTCCTTCGTTGTACGTCTTCCGTACGAACAACAACGAATTCTTGACCAAAGTAAGGGCGGCCGAGGAAAAGGGGGCAGATTTCAGTGGGAATATCAGAATATTGAATGGTGCCACATTTTTTGGAGAGATGCGAAAGTCCGTCAAATGCATTTATTCAGAGAGTAAAAGGCCCGATGATGATGAGTATTCGAGGTACCTCTACGTCGCCGGATGAAGAGAGCCAACGGATTGTTTGGAGGCCCAAAGAGATCATTCGGAAATTGGGGACAGACGGGACTGACCCTATTTTCCCAGTTTCAATCCGGCAAGAGGCAGACTTTTCTTAGTCACGTTGCTGACCACCGACCTGAGCTTTTCTGATACTTTTCTGTCATTTGCTTTTATGACTTAAGGCGGGTGGGCCACCTCTCCGCGGCGACTATAACTCTTTGTGACGTTGACTGTCGACACAGAAACAACTGGGGGTGCGCCACTTCTCGCATTTGAGAAGTGGCCTATTAGAAAGCCTGCAGTCAGAATCCTTTCTGACCTTCGCTCCCTTCCCGCGCCATAGCGAACGCGAAATCCTTTGACTTAGCTTCTACCGCGCCGGAAAATAGACTTCTGATTGGGCAGCTTCGGGATTAGTCCTCAACCACGGACGCCTCTTGACTCTGCCTCAAAAACGCTTTGACCGCTCTTGGACAAGCGTGCTCTTTCACATCCTTAATTGTGCCGTTTCAGCGAGCGGCAGTCCGCCTCGAGTCGTGCGTCGGGCGCATGGAGATCCTAAGTCCTTATTCCGGAATACTTTGATGTAACTCTCTTGGATTCAAAGACCAAAGCAAGAATTTCCTCCTAAACCGATGATTCTTAAAGACCGAGGGGGAGGGGGGGTATCGGTACCAACTGGTAAACATCAGGTCGAGAAGGCCCCGCCCTTCGCTTAGCGATAGGACGGACCACCCGTCCCGTCCCGGAATACGATGCGCGAGGTTTGGTTACTTCCTCGGCAGTAAGTCGCCCGAAGCTAGCACGTAAGTCGTCGACTTATCTAATTTCAAGTTGGAATGCGTTGAAGTTAGGGTCACAGTTCCATCGGCGTTGCGGATGCTTTCCACATTTTTCATTTGCATTCGATGTTTAGAAATACTGGATGACGGCGAGGTGGACGGCAATCCCGTGTCTTTATTCGCATCGCCACTCGGAAAGCGCTCCTGCGAAACGGGGTTGCCTGGAGTGGGATAGGTTCCCATCCCGTTCCAATTTCTGGTGCTGTTCGCGGCGTCTGGCGGTTGGTAGGAGAGATCCTGGGGCTTTGTCGCCTCCACCGGATAAAACCATGACGTGAGGTAGACTTTCACCGCTGCCGAGGTGTTTTTCCATTGCGCGTTGTCCATACGAATGGAGAGACGCGAAGGATCCTTGCCGGATTTCGCGACGGACTCGACGACCTCTCCAGAGAATACGGCGTCTCGCGGAACCACGACGCCAGCAATCATGGTCGCGACCACGAGTTTCGCCTGCACTTGCGCGCCAACCGGAGTCTTCCCCGCCTCGACATTCTGGCGCAGGACGACCGGAAACTCGGTGCTTGCCGGAGATGGAGCTACGGAACTCGTCGTTGGGGCAACCGTCGGAGCGACGGTAGTTTGACCGAACGATGACTGGCCGAACGATAACGTCAAGCCGAGAACCGCCGCCAGAACGATTGTCCCGATCGAAAGAACTTTGCGGAACATATGCCCTCCTTACTCATTACTTATGCGACCTACGCGCAGTCGTGCGCATTCTCTTTATATATCGCCTCATCTTGCTTGCTTCTAGTGCGTACCTGGTTCTTTGACCACCTCTTTGACCATTAGGATGCGATCGGCCGCTACGTCGTGCAACTGTTGAACGATCCCCGATGGCCATCGAATCTCGACCAGATCGGCAAACCGGTTTGACCCCAGTCCGAAATGCACCGGCCCGGCGCTGGAGGACGCATAACCCGCCGCCGTCGATTTGTGATCGTACTGCGTGCCGGTCTTGGTCACAACTTTAATGCGCGTTCCAACGCCATCCCGATTGCTCCTGGTCCCCTGCAGTTTGATCTCGAGCCAATGATTCGTTTCGGGGCTGTCATTCATCCAAATTTCGGCTGGAGCTTTCAGCGCGGTAACGACAACGTCCATTTTCCCATCGCCATTCAGGTCTCCTATGGCGGAGCCACGGTGCCGCGCGGGCGGCTGCGCGGTGAGGCCGGCTTCGGATGTCAGGGGCGCAAACTTCATGCCACCAAGATTATGGAAAACGGAGTTCGGCTGCGCGATGGGCAGTCGATTCGAGGATAAGAGCGACTGCACGTGGCCACGCGAAACGAAAATGTCTTTCCAGCCGTCGTTGTCGAAATCGGCAATCGTCGGAGAATAGCCGCCCATCGACTGGCTAGCCGCGGTCATCCCGCTCTCACGGGTTACCTCGGTAAAACTTCCGTCTCGTGTGTTGCGATAGATCGGAAACGTCTCGTCGTCCAGGGCGACGACAACGATGTCCGGATAACCGTCATTATCCAGATCGCGAGCATCGACGCCCATGCCGGAGATGAAGACTCCGTCTTCGCGCAGCGCAACATTCGTGTCGAAACCTACTTCATCGAAGGAATGTCCGGTGTTGCGGAAAAGAAAGTTGAAAGCCTTATCGTTCGCCACAAAGACATCCATCCTGCCATCGAGAGTGAAATCTGCGGCGGCTCCGCCCATGCCTTTGCCGGGATGTTTCCGGAGTCCCCATTCAGCAGACGCGTCCCGGAAGGTCCCGTTTCCATTGTTGATGAAGAGCTGATTCGGCGTCGGCTTATACATCTTCGGATGGCAATAATCTGGATGTCCGTCGACGGGACATGAGGGTTCATTCGCGATGTCCCACTTCATATAGTTGATGACCAGCAAATCGAGAAGGCCGTCGTTATTCACATCCACCCAGATTCCGCCAACCGACCAGAGCGGCCCGTACGCGGGATCAAGCTTGTTCAGGCCTGCTTTTGCGGTGACGTCGGTGAAGGTACCGTTGCCGTTGTTGTGGTAGAGCGTGTTTTTGTAGACGCCAGCGACGAAGATGTCTTCGTTTCCATCATTGTCGTAGTCAGCCACTGCGACGCCGATGTCATAGCCGGTGCCCGCGAGTCCGGCTTTTTCGGTGACGTCAGTGAAATGGCCTTTGCCATCATTTTCGAAGAGACGATTGGAATATTTCGGAGACGACTTCTGCAGCGTTTGGATATCCGCTCCATTGGTGAAGAAGATGTCCAGATTGCCGTCGTTGTTGTAATCGAAGACAGCGACCCCTCCGGCCATAGTCTCGGGAGCGTGGCGCTCGGGAGTCTCGCTACTGTCGAGTTCGAACGGTATCGGTTGCTCGGTAAAGTGAATCGCGCTGGCGGCAGAGGCCTGAACGGCGCCAGGGTTGACGCTCACGGACTTGAGTGGCGACCCTCCGGAAGGCGCCGCCACTTGGCCACACAAGTAGACCGCTGACAGAAGGAGTGCGAAAGCGAGCGGGAAGAGCCAGCGGGTCTGCATATCAACGATGTCGGTGGCAACATCATCGCAAGTTTTGCGAAATTTGGTGAGTATTTCTTGATTGGAATCCCTCCGCCGCCATGGAAGTTGATTCGCGGAAGTCCCCCATCCCGCACCGATCATCTCGCCGTCGGGATACCATTTTCGGTAACTCGAACATTCTAAGAGAACGGAAAATGTGATTTTCTGGATTCGCGGCGAAAACGTTTACGTAAAAAGATTATTTCTCCTGAACATAATCGATTTTCTGGTTGACAACGGTCATCGAAAGAGGATAAAAGCGTGATCGTTAACGTAAACGTAGTAGAAAACCACCAGACCAAGTCCGTCGGAGGTTGTATGAATTCTCGCTGCACCCGATCCTTTCAGATTCTGATCAGCGCCATGAAAAAACTGCACTTGGCGCCGTTTTGCATACTTCTTGTAGCCTTCTCAGCGCTTGCTTTCGGGCAAGAAGCCACGGTTGTCGGCACCGTTACCGATCCGAGTGGCGCTGCCGTCGCAGGCGCTTCCGTCACGCTGACCGACCATGATACAGGGCAGGCCCACACTCTCACCACCGGCGCCGACGGCCAATATGTCGCTCCCGACGTTCACATCGGACACTACGATGTGCGCGCCGAAGCGAAGGGCTTCAAGAGCGCCGAGCGCAAAGACCTCCTGGTGCAGGTCGGCGATCGTGCCCGCGTCGACTTCCAGATGGAGGTAGGTACCGCGCAAGAAACGGTAACAGTCGAGGCAACGACAGTCGCCGTGCAATCGGACACCAGCGAAATCAGTCAGGTCGTCTCCGGCGACCAACTCGCGCACCTTGGAACCAACGGACGCAGTCTTTATACCTTTATTAATCTGACGCCGGGATCCTCCAGTTTGCAGGCGGACGGTCAGAGCCCGACTCCAGTCGGCGGCGACGCCAACGTAAGCTTCAACGGCAATCGTCCAGTGCACAATCTCTACCTGATTGACGGTGGCGAAGACGCCGACCGCGGCGGCGGCGGAACGACAGCGGTCATGCCGTCCATTGAGTCACTTGCCGAGTTCCGCACGCTGACTTCAAACTACGACGCCGAATATGGCCTGTCTTCGGCGGCCACGATGACCTCGGTGCTGCGGTCCGGCACGAAGCAGTATCACGCTTCGGCCTGGGAATTCTTCCGCAACGACGACTTGGATTCCCGCAATTATTTCAACCCCGCGCCGCAACAAGTTGCCGAATTGCGGTACAACATCTTCGGCTTCAACGCGGGCGGCCCAATCGACTTCTGGAAGAAAGAGCACAAGAGCTTCTTCTTTTACAACATGGAATGGCGGCGCATCGTCCAGGGCGGAGTAATCACGCAGGCCGTGCCGCTGGGCAGCGAGTATCCCGACGCGGGCGGCCCCGGCACAGGCGCGGCCTTGGCCACAAGTGCCAACGTCCCCCTCGCCTCACAGGTTGCGCCTTCTGTTCTGTTCGCGAATTGTCCCGGAGGCATTGCTCCTGCTGGAATCGTGCAGGGCTCGCCGTTCCCGAACAATACAATCCCAGACTGTTTGATTGCCCCGAACGCCAGCAGCCTGTTGAGTGCGGGGATATTTCCTCTGCCTACCAACGGCAGCAATTTCCAGGGCGGCAGTAAGCAACCGACTAACGTGCGCGAAGAGATTGTTCGCGTCGATCACACTTTCAACGACAGGTTCGCGATCTTCGGCCATTTTGTCGATGAGTCGATTTTGCAAACCTTCGGAACCACCATGTGGAGCGGCGACAACGTTCCAACCTCAGAAAACACCTTCGGCAATCCGTCGTACAGCGCTGTGGCTCACCTGATCCACACCATTCGCCCGAACCTTCTAAATGAGGTTGCTTTCAATTACAACGCCAACCGCATCAACATCATTCCGATCGGGCCCGTGCTTGGCGCGCCTAGCAGCTTCACCTTCAACCGTGTGTTTACGGGTCCCAACATCGATGATCGAATTCCTTCGATCAATCTGAACGGTACAACCAAAACCGACTACACGTCGAACTGGACACCCTGGGTGAACAAGTACAACGATTACCAAGTTCGCGACGATCTATCATGGACGCGCGGCGCCCACCAGTTCAAGATGGGCGGAAGTTGGGCCTTCTACGGGAAGCAACAGGACGTGTTCACGAACACGCAAGGCAACTTCAACTTCAACGGATCCTTCACGGGTTATGATTTCGCCGACTTCCTGTTGGGAGATTCCCAGCAATACCAAGAGGACGCCGTTCACGATCACGGCCAGTGGAACAATGTGTCCTGGGCCGCTTACTTTCAGGACAACTGGCGCGTCAATCACCGCTTGACCCTGAACCTGGGCTTGCGCTGGGATGGAGTGCCGCACACCTACGAAGCGAATCACCGCACTTCAAATTTCTACCCCAACCTGTATCAGGCACCCAACGCGGCTACGTTCTTCACCGACGCAACGGACAGCACGATCAGTCCAACTGGCTCGGCAACTCCGTTCCTCGGGCCCAGTCCCAATTCCATCCTCGCGGGATACCAGTTCTACCTCAATGGGATTGGCATTGACGGCGAGCATGGAATTCCCAAAGGCCTGGTGCAGAATCACTGGGCGGCGTTCGGCCCTCGCGTCGGATTCGCGTATGACGTCACGGGTGCGGGAAGAACCGTGATTCGTGGCGGATTCGGTCTGATGTACGAGCGCATCCAGGGCAACGACATGTACAACGCTGGCGGCAACGTTCCCTTCAGCGCCGCCGTTACCTTGAACAACGTTCTACTGGCGAACCCGAAAGCGCCGGCGGCAACGGGTGTTCCGATATCGACTTCCACTTTGCCAATCGTCGTCCCCAGCATCACTGGTGTCGCTAATAACGCCTACCAGTTGCCCACCAGTGCTCAGTTCAGCTTCAGCGTGGAGCAGCAGTTAGGATCCAAAGCCGTTTTGTCTGTTGCCTATGTCGGTAATCAAAACCGGCATCAGAGTGACTACCGCGAGATCAATCTGCCGGCCGAAAATCAGCTACCTTCCTTGCTGGCGACCGGCTTCGCGACGGATGGCGTGACTCCTTTCAACGGGGTGCTTCCTTATCTTGGATATCACTCTCTAAAACTTGCCTTTGACGAGGCAAATTCACATTACAACTCTCTTCAGACTTCCGTCCGTGGTCATGTACGCCGCGACCTTGATCTCCAAGCGGGCTACACTCTTTCCAAAGCCATGGATCCGACGACTGGAGGTGGCAATGGATTCGACCTTGATCCGGTAACGAACCCGTATCTAGGTTGGCGGGCCGATATGGGACCGTCGATCTTTGACCGCCGGAATGTCGCATTCGTGAGCTTTGTCTACGACATCCCGTTGTTCCGGGATGCCTCGAATCACCTTGCGAAGTCGACTCTCGGGGGCTGGCAGTTGTCCGGCATCATTACGGCCGAGTCGGGGGCCCCGATCGACATCACGGTCAACGGTGGAACCGCAGCCAGCCTGTTCTCGGATGTGACGGTACGACCCAACGCCGTCGGTGCCATCTCGTACCCACACAAGGCGAACGAGTGGTTCAACCCGGCGCCTTTCCTCCAAGCTGGCTCCTTGCCCACTTGCGCTACAGGCCCCGATTGCTTCGGCAACCTTGGTCACGACGCACTGCGTGGCCCGGGCCGCGACAACTGGAACATGTCTTTGTTCAAGAACTTCGTCTTCAACGAGCGCGCTCGTCTCGAGTTCCGAGTAGACGCGTTCAACATCTGGAACCACACGCAGTTCATTGGAAACGTCCAGCAGGGCGGAATTGGTACCAGCATAAGCGTCAAGAATGGCTTGCCTGTTCCGGGTTCCAACTTCGGCGCTTTCACCTCCGCCTACGATCCGCGCACGTTGCAACTCGGATTGAAGATGGTCTTCTAGTTGCCGGAGTACTGTTAGTCTCGGATAATTCGACCCCGCTCCCAGAGATCATCTGCGAGCGGGGTATCATTTTGCAGAGCTGAGTGCGGCTGCCGATTGTGGCGAGTGGGCCGCTCACTAAATTGTGCAAAACTATATAACCCAAATCGCCGCCGTTGTGCTGTTGCTGGCTCTCGCGAGGGGTCAGACACCCAATCCATCCGCGGCAATTGCCCTCGAAGAGCAGGGCAAACTGGCGGAGGCCGCGCAGGCTTGGAGTGCCGTGACTCGGCAAAATCCAAGAGACGCGGGAGCATTCGCCAGTCTGGGCGTCGTGCTCTCCAGGCAAGAAAAGTACGACGAAGCGGCTTCTGCCTACAAAAAAGCCATCGCTCTGAATCCGAAGTTGCCGGGCGTGCAATTCAATCTCGGCCTGGCTGAGTTTAAGCAAGGGCATCTTGAAGCGGCGCTTACTCCTCTGACGGCCGCTGTGAAGAGCGATCCAGCAAATCTGCAGGCCCAAACCGTTCTCGGTCTGAGCTTGTATGGCACAAAGCATTTCTCGGCGGCCGCGAGCCATCTCAAGATTGCAGCCAATTCCGATGCTGCGAACACGGAGCTTCATCAGGTCTTGGCGCAGAGTTGCTTGTTGGCGAAGCAGTACGATTGCGCGCT
>Ga0302140_10003746_pt1 | contig 19452 bp, 17 predicted proteins | sample I_Bog_E1_1_FD_202095 | JGI IMG/M metagenome (GOLD analysis project Ga0302140, IMG submission 202095) | Peat permafrost microbial communities from Stordalen Mire near Abisko, Sweden - I_Bog_E1_1 | ecosystem: Environmental > Terrestrial > Soil > Wetlands > Peat | place: Sweden: Abisko, Stordalen... | reverse complement strand
ATCGACCTCTACCTCAAGGAGATCAATCAGGCCCCGGTGGCTTTTCGCTGGAAATACAAATTGGAAAGCCTATCCGTCGTCTAGCCTTTGTGCTTTGATATGTTATTTTGGAATCGCTATACTAGTTTGGTCTAAGTCTTGGAATGAGCCAGTTGCGACTCCGCAAAGAAATGCTTCCCATCGCGAGCCGTACCCCGCAGACGGATAGCCCGCAGATTATGCCTCCCGGGCGCGACGGCTTTCGAATTCGGCCCCTCGGGATCGAGAACGATGTTCCCTTTCAACGCTTCGACGACGGAGGAGCGGTGAGTTGAAGTTCTGGAAGCAACCTGAAACCCCTGCCTCGGATATTTTCGACGGGATCGAGCAGGCCGTTCTTCGCCATTTTCACCCGCAAGAGCCGAAGCAGGCCCTTGGAATGGGAACATAAATGTTCCATTATGCCACCTAGCGGAGCGTTTATATTCCATTTTATTTTGACGAAGACTGAGGTTTCGAGAGACAATTGATACATAAATATTCCATTAAGCACGTTAGTGGAACATTTATGTTCCAATGCTGACGGAGGGCATCATGGCTAAACCTGTTAATCGTACCTATTCCCGTCAAAATCTCGAAACCATCGAACTGCTCGCCCAAATGATTCGCGTCGGACGATTGGAACGCAAAATGAGCGCACAGGAGATGGCGGATCGCGCAGGTATTTCACGACCGCTTTTGCGGCGAATCGAAAATGCGGATCCGAGTTGCTCGATCGGTGCCGTCTTCGAAGCTGCCGTCATCGCTGGAATACCGCTTTTTGAGGCGGAGCCAAATCGGCTCCAAACACAACGTGCTGCGCTTACGGAAAAGCTCACTCTCTTGCCCCGAAGAACACGCAAGTCGAAGAGGATGATTCACGATGATTTCTAAGGACGACTACAAAGAGGCGTACGTTTGGATTTGGCTCTCCGGCGAGACAAAGCCGGTCGTCGCTGGCGTGCTCCAGCGCGATGAAGACCGATTGCTCTTCAACTATGGAAAGAGCTATCTGGCTCGGAAAAATGCCATTTCCATCTACGACCCGGAACTCCCCCTCCGATCGGGCGACATTCCTCTCATGGACGGCCTCACAATGCCTGGCTGCATTCGGGATGGCTCCCCCGACGCTTGGGGGCGCCGCGTCCTGATCAATCGCAAACTCAGCCTCAAAGGCGACGACGCCGCGAGCCATGATCTGGGAGAACTGACCTACCTGCTCGAATCCGGATCGGATCGGGCTGGAGCACTCGACTTTCAAACCTCAGCTACCAAGTATGTGGCCCGGGGAATGGACCAGGCCTCTTTGGACGACTTGCTGCGTTCTGCGGAGCAGGTAGAGAAAGGCGTCCCTCTCTCTCCTGACCTGGACAAGGCTCTTCAGCATGGAACTTCATTGGGAGGGGCGAGGCCCAAGGCGCTTCTCACCTCCGACCGCGCGAAGTACATCGCTAAGTTCTCCATGACCGGCGACATCTACAACGTCGTGAAAGCAGAGTTTGTCGCCATGCGCCTAGCGAGCTTGGCTGGGCTCAATGTCTCGCCGGTGCGAATCGAAAAGGCACTCGGCAAGGACGTGCTGCTTGTCGACCGCTTCGACCGTGAGCGCGTGAAGAGCGGATGGACCCGAAAGGCGTTTGTCTCCGCCCTCACAATGTTCGAATTCGACGAGATGATGGCGAGACACGCCAGTTACGAGACGTTAGCGGAGATCATCCGGCTCCGCTTTCAGGATCCGCAAGGAAACCTGAGACAGCTCTTTGGACGTCTCACCTTCAACATCCTGTGTGGCAACACCGACGATCATGCGCGCAACCATGCCGCTTTCTGGGATGGAAAGAATCTACAGCTCACGCCTGCCTACGATATTTGTCCTCAGTCCCGCGCCGGGGAAGAAGCCGGCCAAGGGATGCGGATTCGCGGCACCGTCAACAGAAGCCAGTTGGCGCTTTGTCTGCAGGTGGCTCCTCAGTACCTCCTCTCCGAGGAGGAGGCGAAAGCCATCATCCTGCAGCAAGTGAATACGATCCGAACTCGTTGGGAAGCAGTGTGCGATGAAGGTGCACTGACTCCGGTGGATCGTGCTTACCTGTGGGGGCGACAGTTCCTAAATCCATTCGCTTTCTATGACGCGCCCGATGACGTCAGAGTGGCCGGTGAGCTCTGACCACATGAGCATCTGCGCTTAGGTAGAGTTCAGCTTCGGCTGGCGTTGACTCCCGTTTTGCATGTCTGCAACGTTCCCTGCCAGCGTAGGCAGATTCCGGCATGTCTAGGTATTACCCGATGTCTTTCGGCGCTTCAACGAGTTTCCTAGCCCTGCAAGATGAAAAAGTAGTTCTCTGGAACGAGCGTCTTCGGCAGTCTGTACGTTGGCTCTTGTTTGAGTGGGGTCCAGCCTTGCTGTTTTGCGCGTGGATCGATATGCCCTTTAGGGCAATACAGTAACCAATAGTCTCTTGTTTGATCCGCATGTTGAACAAGCCCTAGCCTCGTATCGCGACCTTCAGCGTTGCATGGCGGACAAAATGGGCCATCTTCAGTACCGTCTTCGTTAATTCTCCACATCACCGAATGGTGATGCTTAAACGTCTTGAACTTAGCAAGCTGGTTGCGTAATTCTTGATTCTCCTGCTGGATTGTCAGAGCCTGCTGCTGAACGTCAATTAGTTTGCCTTGAATGTTCGCGACTTCAGAACTCACTTTCATTGCTAGGTGTGTGTCGCTTGCGCCCTTCAGCAGATCGTAAATCGTCTTGGTGCTTGAGAGAGCACTGGATATTATCAGTGGATCAAACATTGTTAAACTTGCCTCTGTTTCGCTCAAATGTTGCGTGTCTCTTTTACATCACTTGAGTCAAATCTCATAGGGACGAAAATCAGTTGGCCAATGTGGTCTCCTGTCAGTGCCGGGAACTACTGCGTACAACGGCTCTGCGCCAGCCTCAACGCAAGGTGAGAATGTTCCCGGTTGACTTGCAAGAATTCCAACAAAGAAATTGATACTGCCGTCAGGTTCAAATTGAATATTCTGGGCTTCAGTTTGTCCGTCTTCAGCACGCGAGCAGATGCCTACAGTTCCGTTGGGCCAGTAGACTCGAAAGCCATTCAATGAATCATCTTCAAATGTAAATTCAATAACACCCTTGTAGCGGTCATCGTATGGAAGAATCTTGCCCTTGAAATCAATGAATAGCTTGCGCTGCCGTTTCCACAGCATAAGCAATGCGGAATGAAACGCGAACGCTTCGCTTGTTACCTCTCCGACTTCATCAAAGGTGACCAGCGGCGTGAATACCTTTTCCTTTTTGGAATAGAGATGATCTGACAACAACCGCAAACTACCGTCATGAATTGCATAGTCTGAATGATAGACAGCATTGCGAATGGTGTTGTTGTATATTCCTCTGAGAGCAACGCCTAATTCTGGAACTCCCGCTCTTTTCGACATTTCATCGATTTCATCGATCTTCGCGATGGGACTTGCCTTCATCAACTTCTTTTTCTTGACTCCGTTGACTTTTGCATCCCCGAATTTGTTCAAATGCGCCAAAGGTTCAATTGCATACTTCATCCCTAGCTTTAGCCGCAGCAAGTTTGCAAGCAACTCATACGGGACGTTCATTTCAATCATGTGGCTATAGGAAATCAACGCCAACCGTGCTTGCGTGCTGCCAGGATTGGGGAAGCGATCTGCTGGCAACGGAAGATTCATTAACTGCGTGAAGTCTTCTAACAGGGCAATGGACTCCGTGTACGAATCCCATCCTGTATCTTTCATCCCTGTAACGCGCACCATTGTGCAAGCCCATTCAAACATCCTATCGACACGATTAAAGGACTCGTTCCAGAAGAGTGGATTGAGTATGTCTGCATAGTGCCGAATCCGGCTGGGCGGACGATCTGTGGTGTTCGCGTTATCCAGCGTTGTTTCGCCCATGTCGCAAATCTCCGCTTACATTGTACTTTGCTTTTTATTCGCCTACAATGGTGGCGACGTTCCACGGCGACGCGGAATGGAGTGCAAACCAGAAGGGAATAGATTATGGCTCTAAAGAAAATTGAAATAGATGACGGAAAGTATCTCTATCGGTGTGAGTCATGCGGTTTTGAATCGCACCACTCACCAGTGAAGCAACACGAATTGGGATCACCACCAGCCCATCGCTGCAACGCTTCAGAAGCAATTCCCGCAGAGGACGACGACATATATTTGTAGACCGGGAATAGTGATGCAACAGTTCTGGCCCCTTGCCTACATGGTGAGGGCCTTTTTCTAGCAGTTGCATAAAACTTACATATTTTGACTGGAATTGAGCTATTTTTGAGGGGCGTCGTTGGCTTGTAAGTCTTTTATTATGTTATTTGGTGGACCTGATCGGGATCGAACCGATGACCTCTTCCATGCCATGGAAGCGCGCTCCCAGCTGCGCCACAGGCCCACATACTGCACGGATGCAACTCTCCTATTGTCTCTGTTGGAGACAGATTCGTCAAACCCTACCCGCGCCAACACCACCCACTCCATTCACCTTCATCCCCCTTGCCGCCGCCGCGACAAGCCGGTAAAGTCGAGCCCAGCGGGCAATCCCCAATGTCCCCAAAATTCCTGATTGGAGGTCAAATCATGCACGCAGCCGTTGTCAAAGTGCTAGGCCAAACACCCACTTACGAGTCGTTTCCAGACCCCATCGCGGAACAAGACGAGGTGCTGATCAAAGTTCGTGCCGCCGGCCTGCACCCGATCGTAAAGGCCCTCGCCACTGGCACCCACTACGCTGCCACCAACCAAGTCCCCATGATCCCCGGCATCGACGGAGTCGGAACCCTCCCCGACGGTTCTCGCGTCTATTTCGGCTTTGCAAGAAATCCCTTTGGCACCATGAGCGAACTGACGGTCGCGCCTCGTGCCCGCTTCCTGCCCGTCCCTGATGCCTTGTCTGACGTGCTTGCCGCCGCCATCGCCAATCCCGGCATGTCCGCTTGGATGTCCTTGAAAGTACGCGCCGCCATGGCCGCAGGCGAAACCGTTCTCATCATGGGAGCGACCGGTGTCGCCGGTCAGCTCGCCATCCAGGTCGCCCGTCATCTCGGCGCCAAGCGCGTCATTGGTGCGGGACGAAACGTCGATGCCATCGTCTCCAGCGATCTCGACGCAGTCATCTCCCTCGCGCAGCCTGAAGATGCCATTCGTGATGCGCTCCTCCAGGAAGCAGGGCAGGGAATTGACGTTGTCATCGATTATCTTTGGGGCCGTCCCACCGAGCTCGTCCTCGAAGCCCTGGCCAAGGGATTCAAACCCAGCGCTACCCGTCCCACCCGACTAGTTGAGGTCGGCGAAAGTGCAGGCAAAACCATTACTTTGCCCGCCGCCGTCTTGCGCAGCATCGATCTCAAGCTTCTCGGCAGCGGGTTTGGCGCCGCGCCCCTCGACCAGATTCTGGCCGCAATCCCCGGCTTGTTTACCCTCGCTGCCTCAGGAGCTCTCAAGATCGCGGTCGAGCCAGTTCCACTCGCCGATGTTGCTTCCGCATGGAACCGCGTTGAAAAAGGCCGCCGCATCGTCTTTACTGTCTAGCTCGTCCACCGGCGTTGCCGACCCGCTGAGCATGAAAATCTGCCCCCCACCATCGTGCGCCTTTTGCTCGATGGGTGGGATCGCAAATGCTCTACACGCCTTCTTTCCTTTGTTGAACTTGCGTCTTTATTTCCGATCACGCTCCTAGTCTCCATCCCCGCCATCGCGCAACCACGGTTCGCACCTTCATTCGTGACCGGGAACACTTTGGTGGGGGTCCGGTGTCTAAGACAATAGAGCGCGCGGGACTCTCGAAGCCAACCAGCGACTGTTCCGTTCCCGCACGCTCGACTTGGCAGCGAATCCCGGTCGCAGTTTAAGTAAGACCGGAAACGAGCGATCGCGATTCCACATTTGCCTCTGTCCCCATAAGGACAGATGCAAAGTGAGTGTCAATTGCGATAAGGTGGGAGGACACTGATTTGCAGGCGGACCTCACCATGGGAAATCTAGCCAGCGCGCTGACCCTCCAATCCGATGAAGCGGCTCTCATTGCAGAACTTCGAGCCGGCTCGGAGGAAGCCTTCGCGTGGCTGATCGCGCGCTACCACCAGCCGATTTATTCGCTGCTCGCGCGCACCGTGCAGGATCGCGCCGACGCCGCTGACCTTACCCAGGACGTGTTCGTGAAAGTGTTCCGCGGTGTTGGCGGTTTTCATGGCGAATCGTCCCTGCGCACCTGGATTTACCGCATCGCCCTCCGCGAAGCCTCCAACCAAAGACGTTGGTGGTCGCGCCACAAGCAGCAGGAAGTCCCCATCGAGCAGGAATTGCCTGAAAACGAGTCCGGCGCGTGCCTGCGGTTGAAAGAAATGCTGGTCGATCCGGCCGAGTCGCCCTTTGAGATGGCGGTTCACGCCGAAAATCGCAATCGCGTTGAAGAAGCGCTGGCGCACGTACCCGAACCCTTCCGCACCACCCTGATTCTGCGCGACATCGAAGGTTTCGTGTACGAAGAAGTCGCCGAAATGCAGGGTGTCAACCTGGGTACGGTCAAGTCCCGCCTCGTACGTGGACGTGCGCACCTCAAGGCGCTGCTGACGGCACCTGCCACTTGCGCCCATTCATCGGCGCATGCCGGCCTGGCCATATCAATGGGAGAGGAGGGGCAATGAGCGGCTGCGGTGCAATGCGGGCGAAGTTCTCGGAGTATCTTGACGGTCGATTGACCGGACGCGAGATGCAGCGCATTGCTGCACATCTTGACCGCTGCCCCGATTGCGCTGCCGAGTGGACATCCCTCCGCCAGATTCAGTCCTCTCTCTCCACCCTCGGCCCGGTGCCGGAGCCCAGCGATCTCCTGCTCCGTGTTCGCGTTGCCGTCAGCCATGAGCGCGTCCGCAGCAAACAGAGTCCCTTCCATACTTTGGGCTTGGCGTGGAGAAACACTGTTGGACCCTTCCTGCTTCAGGCTGCGGCTGGTTTTGCCAGCGCCGTCTTGCTCCTCGGCACAGTCGTCGTAATGGTCGGCATTGTCACCAAGCCTGAGACCGCCCAAGCCACGGGCGACGAACCACTGGGACGGGCCACCGCTCCGCGCCTGCTCTATCTGTCGACAGGAGCAAACAACGACCAGATCGGCGCTCTGTCCGGTCCCGTCGTGATTGAGGCTTATATCAACGGTTCAGGCCAGGTATACGACTACCGCATCGTCTCCGGCCCCACCGATCAGGCCACCCGCTCCCAGGTTGAGAACATGCTGCTGTTCAGCGTCTTCGAGCCGGCCCGCTTCTTTGGTCAGCCCGTTCGCGGTCTCGCGGTCATCTCCTTCTCCGGCGTCTCCGTGCGCGGATAGGCTCCCTACCGCCATTCGTTCCGCAACTTCAGTGTCTTTTCTAAAGTCGATCCCCCCCTCGCCGATGAGGTTAGCGAGGTTGGCGAGCTTCATCTCTTCGTCCGTGCAAAACTGCGGCTCGAACACCTTCTTTGCATCATGTTGATGGCCCTTTCGCCGCGACAATGCAATCGAGAGGGCTTAATGAAATACCTGAGTCTCAAAAAGAAACTTTGGCTCTGCTGCGGCAGTTTACTCGCCATCTTGCTTATTGTCGGGGGCGTTGCCTTCAAGTCCGCCTTGAATACCCAGTCTCTTGCCGCGACCGTGCAGTTCAACGCGCATAAAAAAGATCTGACCGCAGAGATTCAATTCGCCGTCGAAAAAGAGAAAGTCGGGGCACGCGATGTGTTGCTGCGCGGCGACGCCAAGTATTTGACCGCCGCGCGCGCTGAATTCCAGGAAAAGATGGACATCCTTCAGCCCCTCTTGACCTCACCCACAAGCCATACCCTGTTCGCTCAAATTCAGGAGTCGAACACAAAATACAGCCAAGTAATGGATCAGGCTATCGAAGTGAGTAAATCCGGGGATAGCTTCAAGGCCATCGAACTCTTTTATGGACCGCAAGCTCAGGATGCCAGGGCAGATTTGAACAAAAACAGCCGCGAACTGATCGCGTGGTACGGCAAACTCGCCGCGGATGCTGCTGCCCAGCAGGTCTCCGATAGCAAACGAGCCTCCCTTTTGATATTGGTTTTCTCCTGCATCGGCCTCGTCATCGGCATTTCCATCGCCATTCTTGTCATTCGCTCTCTCGTCGCTTCCATTACCCCCATCGTCGCTGTCATGGAATCGATCTCACAGCACAACCTCTGCATTCCTGACGTGGAAGTTACCACCGACGACGAACTCGGCCAGGCCGGCCGCGCCCTCAATACCATGAAGGCAAACCTCTCCAAAATGGTCCACTCCATCACCCTCTCTGCCGAGCAATTGGCCGCAGCCACTGAAGAAATCTCCCTGGGTGCCAAACAGGTCTCTGTCGGTTCTCACACCGAAGCCGCCCAGGCCGGACAAGTAGCCTCGGCCATGCAGCAGATGTCGGCCACCGTCCGCGAAGTCTCTGGTCACGCCCAACGCGCCTCCGACGCTTCTTCCCAATCCGCTGAGGCCGCGCGCGAAGGCGGAAAGGTCGCCGAAGAAACTTTGGCCGCCATGAGCAGCATCGCCGCCTCCACCCGCAGTGCCGCTGCCCGCATCGTCGAATTGGGCAAGAGTTCCGAGCAGATCGGCAATATCGTCGCCGTGATCACCGAGATTGCTGGCCAAACCAATCTTCTTGCGCTCAATGCGGCCATCGAAGCCGCCCGTGCTGGGGAGCAGGGTCGCGGCTTCGCTGTTGTCGCTGGCGAAGTTCGACGCCTCGCCGAGCGCACCGGCACCGCTACCCAGGAAATCTCAACCATGATCGAGAAAATCCAGTCCGAAACCAAGGTCGCCGTCGAAGCCATTGAACAAGGCAACCTCGAAGTGGAACGCGGAGTTAAAAAGACCGGCGAATCCGGCCAGGCACTTGCCGAGATCATTCGCATGTCCGATGAGGTCGGCAGCATGGTAGCCCAAATAGCAACCGCTGCTTCGGAACAGAACGGCGCAACAGAGCTTATCAACGCCAGCATCTCTGAGATCTCCGACCTCACCCAGAAATCCTCCATCAACGCCGACCAGACTGCTGATGCCTGCGGCAACTTATCGTCGCTCGCTTCCGACCTCCATCGCCTGGTCAACGAATTCTGCATCACCGATTCGGTTTCTTCAAACGACCGGCGCCCCGCAAGTCAGCGCCGCTAGCTTTTCCTGGGCGGGCAGTTGGCAGCGTGGGAAGGCGCTGCCATTACCCCAAATCTTTCCGCCCCAATCTTTCAACTTCTGACCCCTCCCGTTTGACCCTGCCAGCCAGTCTAACTAGACTTCAGGCAGGATCATCTCATGTCGTTTAGAAAGCTCTACCTCGCCGCTCACCTTGCCCTCGCCTTCGTTTGCCTTGGCACGAGCGGCGTTTCCGCCATTGCCCAGTCCAAACCCACCAGCAGCAGCTCGCAGCGAGGCAACCCTGCCGACGGTTTTCAGCAGGAGAAGGCTCCCTCCCTCGTCGATCCCGCCGGCCCGACCATCTCGCTCGTACCCTCCGAGCAGGTTTTCCTCATGGCCGCGGCCCTTAACGCTTGCGGCTACAACGAGGGGCTTGACGAGAGCGAGCCCATCCGCAAACGCATTCGCGACGAGGTCAACGACGCCCTCGCCAAGAGTGAAGATGCTCGCAACAAGCGCGATAAAGTCTGTCTTTACATCGCGCAGCATCGCATGACCGGCTCCGAGCGCGATATCGCCCAGTACATCTCGCTGGCCCTTTACCTCACCCCGCCTCCCGAGCTCGAAACCTCCGTCGAACTCACCGAAATGCCCCCCGATTCTACGCAAGTCGCGGAAATCATACCCCTTCTCCGCGATTTTGTTGCTGCCGTCGATCTTCATGGCATCTGGCTCGCCGTCCACCACATTTACGACGAACAAACCGCCGAGCTCCACGACCCTCTGTCGAAGATGATCGTCTCGACTAACCTCTACCTCAAGATGCCCGCCTCCACCTACTCCGGCCGGCGCTTTGTCGTGGTCATCGAGCCCATGCTCTCCCCCAGCAACGTCAACGCCCGCATCTACGGCACCGACTATGTTGTCGTCGTTTCACCCTCCCACGGTCAAATTCGGTTGAATGACGTTCGCCACACCTATTTGCATTACCTGATCGAGCCGCTCCTCTTTGCCCGCGCCAACGCAGTCGATCGCATGCAGCCGATTCTAAAAGAGATCCGCGAAGCGCCCCTCGACTTTCGCTATCGCTCCGACTCCGTTCCCCTGGCCATCGAATGCCTCATCAAGGCCATCGAAGCGCGCACCATGGACACCGGCATTCCCGAGTACAAAATTCCCGCCGGCATCGAACGATCTGACCTGCCCCGCTATGAGCGCGAGCGTCAGGCCGTCCAGCAAAAAGTCGATGCCGTCCGTCAGGCCACCGTCCGCCACGACATGACCCAGGGCTTTGTCCTGACCCAGTATTTCTACGACCAACTGCAGACCTTTGAGAAAGATCCAGCCAGTCTGCCCGATACCATCGGTGAAATGGTCTACGGCATGGACGTCGATCAGCAAGTCCATCGCGCCCGCCAGACTGAATTCGACAAAGAGGCCGACGGCGATGTCCTGGTTCGCAGCAAGCCGCACAAATTAGAAGGCTTAGACCTGGCTGAAGCCAAGTTGGCCGCCGGTGACGTGGCCACCGCCACAGCCATGGCCCGCAAGGCGCTCGCCGATAAATCCGATACCCTTCAAGCCACATCTCAGAGTGCCCGCGCCAACTTCATCCTCGCCCGCGTCGCCATCATGACCGGCGACGCCGATGAGGCGATGACCCGCTTCCAGTCCACCCTGGCCACCAGCAAGGAACCGCGTCTCGTGGCCTGGTCGCACATTTACCTCGGCCGCATGCTAGATCTCGATTGCAAACGTGACCAGGCTCTGACTGAATACAAGCAAGCCCTGCAAGCGCGCGACGGACAACTCGATACCCGCCTCGCCGCCGAGCATGGGGTCAAGGCAGCCTATGCCATCAAAGGACATAGCTGCGAAGATGACGACGCCGACGACGATCCCGGCACCGCTCCAGCCAAGCCCGGATCGGGTCCCGCGCCCCAGAATGCAGCCCCCAAACCACAATGACTCCGCCGGGGGAGTGCGGGATAGGCTCGCGAGGCGTCTAATATTCTCAAGGAAGCTCCCCGTGGATGTTGAACTGGGTGCCCCATCCATCGGACGTCTTTGCTTTTGTCCGATGGGTGGGATCGCACAATTCTTCTTTGTTTGGTGAACTTACAATCCTATTTCGGATGAGGACACGTTTTAAGATCACGTTGATCGATCAGGAGAGCGAGTGGAGGCAGTACTCAGCGAACTCGAAACCGCACTCGGGCATCGATTTGCCGATCCGAGCCTGCTGGTGTGCGCGCTAACCCACCGCTCCCTGGCCAACGAACAGGCCCTCGAAAAGAACGATGAAGATTCCAGCGGCGACAACGAACGCCTTGAGTTTCTTGGGGATGCCGTCCTTGGCCTCCTCGTCGCCGAAGCCATGTTTCTCATGCATCCCGAATGGCGCGAGGGTGAGCTGACCCGCGTCCGCTCCCAATTGGTAAGCCGCCAGCACATGGCTGAGGTGGCCGCAAATCTCGATCTCGGCCGCCATCTCCGCCTGAGCCGTGGCGAAGATCGCACCGGCCTTCGCCGCAAAAGCACCATCCTGTCCAACACCATGGAAGCCGTGATCGGCGCTATATACCTCGACGGCGGCCTCGAGCCTGTAAGACATTTTGTAAGACGCCATGTCATGGGTGAAGCAGCAGAACAACTTGCGCGTGAATTGCAGTCAGGTGCCGCGTTAGGCAACTATAAATCCGCGTTGCAGGAACATTTGCAGGCTGCACGCGAAGGAATTCCGGTATACAAAGTTAAGAGTGAGAGTGGACCCGACCATCACAAGCGTTTTCTCGTCGAAGTCCGTCTCAAGCCGACCGAGGGTGAGCCTGGCAAACCTCTCGCCCGAGGCCTCGGAAGCACCAAAAAGCATGCCGAGCAGGACGCCGCCCGGCGCGCACTCGTTCGCCTGAAAAGAGGCGCGCGCGGCGCAATCGCCCGCAAGGGCATGGAAGAGGAGGAGCAAGCGGCACAATGACTACCCAAACCCTTGTTCCCGATCCAACTCGCCGTCATCTTTCGCTGCTGCGCCTCCATTTGCCCACGCTTCCTGAGGCCGGCGCGTCGCTGCTTCGTACCATCGTGGTCGCTCTTTTTCTGCTTACATTTGTCTTACAGCCCTTTCTCATCCCCTCTGAGAGCATGGAACACACCCTCCTGGTAGGCGACTTTCTCCTCGTCAATAAGCAGATTTACGCACCCGCCGGCAAGCCCAGCAGCTTCTTGCGCTGGATATTGCCTTACCGTGACGTGGCCCGCGGCGATGTCGTGGTCTTCCATTTCCCTCAAGACCCTAAGCGCTTTCTCGTCAAACGTGTAGTCGGCATTCCCGGCGACCGCCTCCGTATCGAAGATGGCCGCGTTCTCGTCAACGGCGTGTCCCTCGACGAGCCCTATGCCGCCTTCGAACCCGCTGTCGCCAACCCCGTCCGCGACAACTTTCCGGCCCGCATCTATACCGATCCCTCCGTCGATCCCGGCTGGTGGCGCCAGTTGCAGAGCCTCACCCGCGACGGAGAACTCGTCGTCCCCCCCGGCCGCTATTTCATGCTCGGCGACAATCGTAATCACAGCTATGACTCCCGCGCCTGGGGCTTGGTGCCGCGGCAATCCATCGTCGCCCGCCCCTTGGTCATCTACTTCTCCGTTAGCCGTCCATCCTCCACAGATGTTCAACAGGTCGCGGATGATAGACTCGGACACGACAGGGAACTTTCGGCAAAGCTGGCCGGATTCGCGCGATGGAAGCGTATTTTTCTTGTGGTTCGCTGATGATTCTCGAACCGCGCCTTCGCTCGTTGCGTACTCTCCCTGCAAAAGCAGCGTGGCTATTTCCGTAAATGAGCGACAGGATGACGAAGACAAAGACGCCGACACAGGAATCGCCCGCTCCTGAATCCGCTGAAAACAAAGTAGAAGAGACGCCTTTTGAGGCTGCCGCCAGCATCTGTTCCGTGCTTGTGGTTGGCCTGTTTATTCTCACTTTTCTGGCGCAGAACTTCGTCATTCCTTCCGGTTCAATGGAGAAAACACTGCTCGTTGGCGATCATCTGGTGGTTGACCGCATCACCCTGGCTCCACCCGCTAAGTGGATGCCCCTGGTCCACTATCGCGAACCAAAGCGCGGCGACATCATCGTCTTTATCAAGCCCGGCTGGCCCGACCTATTCCTCGTTAAGCGCTGCATCGGCGTTCCCGGAGATCACATTCATCTCCGCAACGGCATTCCGATCGTCAACGGAGTGGCCCAGAGCGAGCCCTATGCCGAGCCCGTTACCCCGCTCAATCATCAGGACTTCCTCGACGAGTTTCCCTCCGTCGCGCCACCTGTCGATCAGCCCGATGCCACGCCCGAGTCCTGGCTTGTGGAGTTTCCCAAAGATGTGGTCAACGGCGATCTGGTCGTTCCCCCTGGCAAGTACTTCATGATGGGCGATCACCGCCACGACAGCCTCGATTCGCGCTACTGGGGGCTTGTGCCTCGCGAAAACATCGTCGGCCGACCGCTGTTTAACTATTGGTCGTTCAAAACGCCCGATAACCAATACGACCAGGACGGGATTGCCAACAAAGTCTCGTGGATGGGACACATAGCGCTCCATTTCTTCACCGATACACGCTGGAAGCGCACCCTGAAAATCATCCACTAAGCGGAAATGGCCCCGACCGGAATACCATTAGAAACGATGACGCCAGATCTGCAATCAGCTCCGCAAGACCGGCAGAGAGGGCGCATGAAGCTGTGGCTCGCGCTGGCCGTGGTCCTCATCCTTCTGGCGTTGCTACTCGTTCCCCCGTTCGTCAGCATCAGCAGCTATAAAAGCCGGATCACCCAGCTCATGTCCGTTTCGCTGGGACGGCCGGTTCACCTCTCTTCCGTTGAATTGCGCATGCTCCCTCGCCCAGGTTTCGTTTTGACCGATCTGGTCGTCGAGGAAGATCCCGCCTACGGCTCTGAGCCTGTGCTCTACGCCAACACCGTGACCGCCTCCATTCGGTTCTTCCCTCTGTGGCGTGGTCGCTTGGAAATCAGTCGCGTCAGCGTCGATGAAGCCAGCTTTAACCTGGTTCGCGCTAGCGCCGGTCGCTGGAATCTCGATTCTTTTCTCCGCAATACCGCGTCACGGCCCGGTGCAACCGGCGGCCGGTCCGTGCCGTTGCCCTATATAGTCGCGACCAACGCCCGCATCAACATCAAGGATGGCGCGGAAAAGCTGCCCTTTTCGCTCCTCGGCGCCGATCTGACCTTCTGGCAGGAAACGAGCGGTGAGTGGCGCCTCCGTCTGCGCGGACAACCTGCGCGCACCGACGTCAGCCTTGACCTGCCTGACACAGGCGTGGTCCGGTTAGAGGCCAGCCTCCGCAATGGCCCGACTCTCAGCCAGATGCCCGTGCACCTCGATCTCGACTGGCGCGAAGCTCAGCTCGGCCAACTCTCGCGCCTCGTCATCGGGTCCGATCCCGGCTGGCGTGGTGACCTGACCGGCGAACTCCACCTCAATGGAACCGCGCAGTCTGCCGACGTGCGTACCCGGCTGCGTGCCTCCGGCGTTCACCGCGCTGAGTTTACGCCCGCTTCCCCCATGGACTTCGACGCCACCTGCGCTTTCGTCTATCACTATTCCAAACAAACCGTGCAAAATCTGGCCTGCGACTCGCCTGTGGGCGACGGCCGTGCCCGTCTGACTGGCGATTTGCCTCGTTCCGGCTCAGCTCCCCATCTGACCCTTGAGCTCGACCGCATTCCCGTGCAAGTCGGTCTCGATGCGCTGCGTACCGTGCGCAGCGGACTCGACCCAGCCCTTGAAGCGCGCGGTTCCGTCAGCGGCAAAATGAGTTACGACCCCGACTTTGAAAGATCCAATCCGCCCCCGCCAGACCTCCATCCCATCAGGGCAAAGGCTCAGTCCGCAAAGGCTCGTGCGCTTATTCCGGAGCCGCTTACCGGCAGTTTCACAATGGACGGAATGGAGTTAAACGGCAAAGGCCTGACTAAGCCCATCCAGGTTGTCAAGGCTGTGCTAGCGCCCGCGCCCTACCAGCCCGGACTGCCGGCAACTCTCGAGGCCACAATTCCGATTCCCGCCGGGGGAAGCGCGCCTCTGGCGGTCACAGCGCATCTGGGGTTGAGCGGCTACGTGGTCGGAGTCCGCGGCATAGCCAGTATCGCGAGGCTCAAAGAACTGGCAGCCGTGTCCGGAATCAGCGATGTCTCGTCACTGAATGAACTTACCGGCGAGCCAGTCACGTTGGACTTGTCCGCCAACGGTCCATGGCTGCAATCGGCAACGGTGATTGTCAGCCCCAGCGCTCCGTCTGCGTCCTCAACCGCCAGTGCGCCGCCTCCTCCAACTCCCGATCGATTTAGCGGGACCATTTCGTTCAACAAGGCTAGCTGGAAATCAACCTTTCTGGCTAATCCAGTGGAGATTTCGTCGGCGACGCTGCACCTTGAAAACGACGGCGTTCGTTGGGATCCCGTTGCCTTCTCGTATGGATTGGTCAAGGGAAGCGGAACCCTCGAAATACCTGCAACTTGCGAGGTTCCGCAAGGCTGCCCGCCCCAGTTCACGGTCCAGTTTGAATCGCTCGATGCCTCCGCGCTGCAGGCAGCGATGCTGGGCGCGCACGAGCCTGGAACCTTGCTATCCACGTTGATTCAACGGCTTAGGCCCGCATCTGCTCCTATGTGGCCCACCCTCGAGGGCACAGTGCACCTCGATTCGTTCATCCTCGAGCCGGTTACCCTTCACCATGTTTCTGCCGAGGTTCGCATTTTGCCCACGGGAGCCGAGATTTCCTCGCTCGACGGCGATTTGCTGGGTGGTCAACTTCACGCCAGCGGTTCGATTGCCGTCGGAGACAAGCCCACCTACAAGCTGGATGGGGAATTCGACAAACTCGAAGCCTCAGCCGTCGGCAAGTTATTCTCAATGCGTTGGTTAGGCAGCGACTTGAATGGCAACGGCCACCTCGAGCTCTCCGGTTTTACCGACAAGGATCTCACCGACTCTGCCAAAGGAACACTGCATTTTGAGTGGAAACACGGAGCTATCTCAAGCGGTTCCGAAACGGCGGTTTCGGCAGCATTGGCGAGGTTCGATCGCTGGACCGGCGATGCCACCATCGCTAATGGAACGATGGACTTAGCCCAGACTGAGGTCGTGCGCGCTGGGAAGAAAGTCCCGACCAAGGCGACTGTAACGTTCGGCAACCCGCCCCATCTGGCATTCGCCGCCACCAAGATTGCCAAGGGCAGCAAGCGATAGAGTTCCGCAGTTCCACGATACAAAAAGGGGCTGATTTTGCTCAAAAACGACTCGATTTTGAACGAAAAGTGGGCCTTTTTCGGTCGGAAATCAGTGCTTTTTGCACCTCCCGGACTCCCTGTAAATGAAATATACCGATCTGCCGATACAATGAGATATGGCTTTATCCGTCGCTTCTTCCCCTGTTCTCATTCGTTGTAAGGGCATTCTCTTTGACATGGACGGAATCCTGATTTCGTCTCTGGGCTCGGTCGAGCGCAGCTGGACTAAGTGGTCTCAAATGAGGGATGTAGACCCGGCTTTTGCGTTGAGCATTATTCACGGGCGGCGCGCGATCGAGAGCGTTGCCGAGTTGCGGCCGGACCTCGACAGCGCCGCCGAGCTGCGCCTGATTGAAGAGATTGAAATCGCTGATGGCGAAGGACTTACTGTTCTCCCTGGCGTGCTCGATCTGATCGCCGCGCTGCCCCCCGATCGCTGGACCGTGGTCACGAGCGCGACCGAACGGCTGGCGCGCGTGCGGCTCGCCGAGAGCGGCGTACCGGTTCCGGAAAACATGATAACGGCAGACTCCGTATCAGAAGGTAAGCCTAATCCTGCCCCGTACTTAGCGGGTGCGCGCCTCTTGGGACTCAAACCGGAAGAGTGCGTGGTACTTGAGGATTCAGCCTCGGGAGTGAAAGCGGGACATGCGGCAGGCTGCATCGTCGTCGGGACAACATTCTCGCATCCCATTGACAGTCTTGAAGATGCGGACTACCTAGTCACTGAGCTGACCGAGATAAGCGCCACCGTACTGTCCGAGAGTTCAGATCTGCAATTGAGTTTTGTGCCGTTGAGCCGGTAAGAACCCAACGGCACACTTAAACCTATTCGTTGGCCTCGATACGGCGTCCATGAGGGTCTTGCAGCGGACGGGAATTGACCTTAAAGATAGCAGCGAAAGCGCGCAACTGGTCTCGGCTGACGCTGATGTCCTGCTCGAAGATGAACCAGCGCACTCCCTCGGTGCAAGGCGGCGCGGTTAGCGACCCTAAATAGGTCCAATAACCGCGATCTGCGGGTAGAAGTCCCCCTGGATTCACATAATCCTCCACCTTTTCCGAAGCGCCGGCAGTGGTGGGGAGATGGTTCCAAAGCGCTGAAAGAATTGCGTTTGGGTTGCCGATATCGACGGTCAGGCGCACCGCAACGACAGCGATTTTCCCCTCGGCGCTCTTGTGCACCAGGTGAATATCCATGTCGGTGAGCTTGCCTTTGACGGCTTCTTCGGCAGGGTGATGGAAATGGAACTGCTGCAGGTCGTAACGAACCCCATCGGCCACGATATAGCTTCCGGGACTGACGTGAACCTGGATGGTTCGCCCTGTGTTTTCAAGGGTGACAGGGCCGGCAAGATAGTGGAACTCGATGGGCTTGAGAGCTTTGTTGAGACGGGCGCCGCGAATGTCGATCGGCGATTGTTCGTGGCCCTGCGCACAGGCTTTGTAGGCTGGATCAAGCTTGCCCCAGCCTAAGGGGCCGGTCTTACCCTGGTAGTCCCAATAGGTCCCAGTTTGCGCGCCAGCAGAGGCCGCTATGCCGAGCACAACAGCCACAAATAAAAGATTCCGCATCGCTTCTCCTAGATTAGTAACAGGTTCAAAGACAGGATCAAAAAGACGGGCACATCCCCGCTGCATTCTATTTGATCGACGCGGACAGACCAAAAAAGAATGGGACCTTTCGCGAGGAAAGATCCCATTCCGGTTTCGTTGCGAGTTAATTGCTACTTCGCGACTGCGAGCGCGGCGGCCTGTTCGGACAGGATGGCGGCCTTGTCGGTCGCTTCCCACGTGAACTCGGGCTCGGTTCTGCCAAAGTGGCCGTAAGCGGCGGTCTTCTGGTAGATCGGCCGGCGCAGGTTAAGGCTGTCGATGATGCCCTTGGGCGTGAGCGAAAAGTTCTGCCGAACGAGCTTGGTGAGTTCGGTGGAACTGATCTTGCCGGTACCGAAGGTATCGATCAGAACGCTGACCGGTTCCGCGACGCCAATGGCGTATGCCAACTGCACTTCGACGCGGTCGGCGAGGCCGGCAGCGACGATGTTCTTGGCAATGTAGCGCGCCACATAAGCAGCGGAGCGGTCGACTTTTGTCGGGTCCTTGCCGCTGAAAGCGCCGCCGCCGTGACGGCCTGCGCCGCCGTAGGTGTCGACGATGATCTTGCGACCGGTGAGGCCGGTGTCGCCCATGGGTCCACCGATGACGAAGCGGCCGGTGGGATTGATGTGGTACTTGGTGTGTTCGTCGAGCCACTCGGGCGGCAGAACGGCCTGAATCACATGCTTGAGGATGTCGGCATGCAGGTCTTCATTACTCACCGTCTCAGCGTGTTGGCTGCTGATCACGACGGCGTCGATGCGGACCGGCTTGCGGTTCTCATCGTATTCCACCGTGACCTGGCTTTTGCCGTCGGGACGCAGGTAGGGCAATTTGCCGTTTTTGCGAACTTCAGTGAGCCGGCGGGTGAGTTTATGAGCCAGCGAGATGGGAGCCGGCATCAGCTCCTTGGTCTCATTGGAGGCATAGCCGAACATCATGCCCTGGTCGCCGGCGCCGCCGGTGTCAACGCCCTGGGCGATGTCGCCGGACTGCTTGTTGATGGTGGAGATGACGGCACAGGTGTTGGAGTCAAAGCCATACAGTGCATTGTCGTAGCCAATGGCGGCAACTACGCCGCGCACCAGCGTCTGGAAATCGACGTAGGCCTTGGTCGTGATTTCACCGGCAATCACCACGAGGCCTGTAGCGGTCAGGGTTTCTGCAGCGACGCGGCTGTATGGATCCTGCTCGAGGCAGGCATCGAGAATGGCGTCAGAAATCTGATCGGCAATCTTGTCCGGATGGCCTTCGGTGACGGATTCAGAGGTAAACAAAAAACGATCGCTCAACTTCTTATTCCTCCCCAATGAAGGGACTTGTCAATTGGCCGGCGGTGAAGAACACAAAAACCAGCCTG